>JAAGKN010000725.1_pt1 | contig 81752 bp, 59 predicted proteins | sample 6206371 | NCBI WGS metagenome assembly JAAGKN01 (sample SAMN11533720, study PRJNA540317) | gut metagenome | isolation source: fecal pellets from male and female animal of same cohort | host: Peromyscus leucopus | place: USA:CA | collected 2017 | reverse complement strand
GAGAAACCAATACTTCGTTACGGCACTTCAGCTAAAGCAATGCACGCTTTTTATTTGTTATTTTTCGAATTACAGTCCTGTATTTTCAGCGATATATTTACGAGCCTTTACTGCATATTCAAACGGATTTGCTTTTGCAGGATCCTGCTCTGCTTCAACAACAACCCAGCCCTCATAATCATTCTCTGCAAGAATATCAAAGATAGGCTTGAAGTCAACATCACCGTCGCCGGGCACAGTAAACACACCTGCTCTGACAGCATCAAGGAAAGACATATGCTGCGGCACAACCTGATTGTTATAAACATCAAGTCTAACATCCTTTAAATGAACATGCTTAACTCTGTTGACATACTTTTTAAGCACAGGAACAGGGTCAATGCCGGCAAAGGTGAGGTGACCTGAATCAAAAAGAAGATATACAAGCTCCGGATCAGTAAGCTCCATAAGCTTATCAATTTCTTCAACAGTCTGAACACCTGTACCCATATGATGATGAACCGTAAAGAACATTCCCTTTGATTTTGCATAAGCGCCCATTTCGTTAAAGCCCTTTGCAACAACTGCCCATTCTTCATCTGTATAATAAGGCTTTTCATCAAGGATTGACTTATCAAGACAGCCCTGAATGGAATTACCCTGCTCTGAAGCACCGATTACCTTTGCGCCGAGCTTATAAAGCTTATCGCAATGTGCCTTGAATGCCTCGATGGTTTCTTCATATGGTTTTGAGGTAAGGAATGAAGAGAACCAGGCATTGCAAATCTGAAGGCCTCTGATATCAAGATAAGGCTTGAGCACATCAGGGTCAGCAGGATATTTATTGCCGATTTCAGAGCCCTTAAAGCCTGCAAGTGCCATTTCGCTGACGCACTGCTCAAATGTATTTTCTGCACCAAGGTCCGGCATATCATCATTCGTCCAGCCGATTGGTGCAATAGCAAGTTTTACTTTATCTGGATTAAGCATTTTATAAATTACCTTTCTTAAATGAAGTAAATATGTAAAATAAGTAGATTTTTAATAATCGAAAGTATCTTTAATGTGAGCCTGCATATCTTCATAAGCTGCAGCTACCGTTTCGGATTCTGATACCTCGGCAACGCCGACTCTCCACCAGGACTCAAAACCGGGTGTCATTGTTTTAGGCAGAACCTTAATATCAAACAAGCAGGAAATCGTCTGTTTTTTAGCGTCCTCAAGCGCAGCACGAAGCTCGTCAGATGTACGGCAGGTATAGGCCTTACAGCCATAGCCTTCTGCGATTTTAGCAAAATCAGGATCAATTTCCGCTCCGTCAAGCATACCTGTTACAGGATTTCTTGCTCTGAACACAGTACCAAAGGTATCTGTTCCCTGATTGTTCTGGAGATTTTCAATACATCCCCAACCCATATTATCAAACAGGCATACATTAATCTTTAAGCCCTCCTGCAATGCAGTATAAAGCTCGCTGTGACCCATAAGGAATGAACCGTCGCCACAGAAGGTATAAACCTCTGAGTCAGGCTTTGCAAGCTTTGCACCAAGAGCACCGTTAACCTCATAACCCATATTGGAATACCCGTATTCCATATGGTATGTACCCCTGTCCTTAGGTCTGAATAATCTTTGCATATCGCCCGGAAGCGAACCTGCAGAACCAAGCGCAATGGCATCATCATCCATAAATTCATTTATGATACCAAGGGCAAGAGTCTGGTTAAGCCCACCCTCAAGCTCTGTTGAATAGTATTCATCAACAATTGCATCCCACTCTGTTTTTGCCTTTTCAATTTCATCCGTATAAGCGGTTTTATAGCCTTCACAGGATTTGATAAGCGCCGCAACAGCTTCTTTCGCATCGGCAATAATAGCCTCGGCATCCATTTTATAAGCATCAAATGGGCAGATATTAATACCAAGAACCTTACGTTCCTCATTAAACAGCCATTTGGATGAAGTGGTAAAATCACTAAAGCGTGTGCCCACACCGATAACAAGGTCTGCATCTTTAGCGATAACATTGGCAGCCTTGCCGCCTGTTACACCAATACCGCCGAGATTAAGCGGATTTTTCCAATCAACAACACCTTTTCCGGCCTGTGTTTCGCTGATAGGAATATTATATTTTTCAGCAAATTCAAGAAGCTCTTTTTCAGCCTCACTATATCTTACGCCGCCGCCGCAAACAATGATAGGCTTTTTAGCTTCTTTGATAAGAGCAGTTGCTCTTTCAAGCTGTGAAGCGCTGATTGGGCGTCTGTCCATATGCCACACACGTTTTGCAAGGAAATGCTCGGGATAATCATACGCCTCACCCTCAACATCCTGCGGCATTGCAAGGCAAACCGCACCTGTGTCTGCAGGGTCGGTAAGAACTCTCATTGCATTAAGGCAGGCTGTCATAAGCTGCTCGGGTCTGTTAATTCTGTCAAAATAATGGCAAACACCCTTAAAAACATCTGTAACTGTTCTGCCATAGTTATCAAAAAACTCTGCCTGCTGCAAAACAGGATCAGGCTGACGGCAGGCAAAGGTATCGCCGGGAAGAACAAGAAGCGGTATTCTGTTTGCTGTAGCACAGCCGCAGGCTGTAACCATATTTGTAGCACCGGGGCCTATTGATGATACACAGGGAATAATCGCTTTTCTGTCCATCTGCTTTGCATATGCAACAGCAGCAAGCGCCATATTCTGCTCATTCTTGCCCTGATAGAATTTCAGGCTGTGACCACCCTGCTCAAGAGCCTGACCTACACCAACAACACAGCCATGGCCGAAGATGCCGAAAATGCCGTTTACAAATTTAGTTTCAACGCCGTCGCACTCTATGTACTGATTGTCAAGGAACTTTACAAGTGCCTGTGACATTGTAAGTCTTTCACGTTTCATAAATTAAGCCTCAATTTCAGAAAGTTTTACAGGTCTGTGCTCCTTAACAGAAAGCTTTGCAGCAAGACCAAGGCGAAGAGCCTCAAGACCGTCATAAACTGTAGTTTTTGTTTCTTTATCGTTCAATACACAGTCAATAAACTCTGTCATTTCATCTGTAAAGGACTGCATATATCTTTCAAGGAAGAAGTAAAGCGGTTTATCGGTAACAGCACCGTTTTCATCAATAAATTCAACATTGGTAGGTGTATCGTTTGAAGCACTTGCCTGGCCCTTTTTGCCGAATACTTCAAGTCTCTGGTCATAACCATAAGCAGCCTTACGGCAGTTATCAATAACGCCGATTGCACCACTCTTGAACTTAAGAGCTACAAGAGCTGTATCCACATCGCCTGCCTCGCCGATAGCAGGGTCAACTGTTACTGCAGCATTTGCATAAACCTCTTCAACCTCACCGCCTATAAAGCGAGCCATATCAAAATCATGCACAGTCATATCAAGGAAAATTCCGCCTGATACTGCAACATATGAAATCGGAGGCGGTTCAGGGTCACGTGATGTAATTTTTATCGTCTGAAGCTCACCGATTTTGCCCTTGTTCGCAAGGTCCTTAATCTGTGCAAAATTATGGTCATAACGGCGGTTAAAGCCAATCTGAAGCTTAACACCTGCTTCATCAACAGCTTTAATTACTGCCTTGATTTTTTCAATTGTTAAATCAACAGGCTTTTCACAGAAAATATTTTTGCCTGCCTTTGCTGCCTCAATAGCAATGTCTGCATGTGTGTCTGTTGAAGAACAGATAAGAACAGCATTGATTTGGGGATCATTTAAAATCTCATGATAATCCTCATAATAATTAGGAATACCAAGCTCCTCACTTACTTTTTTTGCACCATCTACAAAAATATCTGAAATAGCAACGATTTCAGCCTGTGGTATATGGTATGTAATGGACTTTGCATGTACCTGACCGATACGGCCTGCACCAATGATACCAACCTTAAGTTTTTCCATATTTTTACCTCTCAAAATATTTTTTACGGAGTCTAAACTCCACCGTCTCAATGATACCACATCAAAATATATAATTCAATATTGTAAATCAACAAATGTAAATATTTTTTAGAGAAGTTGCAATAGTTTAAAAATATATGTATAATATATACATAATATAATAAGGAGCTTTATTATGACTTATACATATAATCCCACAGGCGTTTGCAGCCAAAAAATCACAATTGAAATTGACGATAACGAAATGATTAAGGATATCAAATTCCTCGGCGGCTGCCATGGTAACCTGCAGGGAATCGCAGCACTTGCCAAGGGCAAAAAAATTGACGAGGTCATAAATGCATTAAAAGGCATTGACTGCCGTATGCGCGGCACCTCCTGCCCTGATCAGCTGGCAAGAGCACTTGAACAAATCAAAGAAGAATTTTAAGAGGTTTGATTTATGTTAAGACTGGAAAGTAAAATATTACAAAGAGAGTTTAAGGTTTATGAAGATAATCTTTATGCTTCTCAAATAAGAAACACCTGGTCAAAAAGTGACTTCGTTCCTGACGGAAACAGCGTTGAATTTTTATTCCATTTTACAGACGGAAGTGAATTCACTTCAAAGGGACTTAAGGTTCGCGACCATAGTATGGAAAACGGGAAGCTGTCATTTGTATTTGAGGAATGCAGCGGGATAACCGTTACCCTTTCATTCTGGGCAGGAATAGACGGAAATACGCTGAAAAAGCAAATATCCTTTGTTCAAAATGATGACAAGGTAATAGATTATATTATGCTTGAGCATATCGGCATTATAAATTCAAAAACACATTTTTGTGTTCCGTCGGATATTGAAGGCAAGGAGCTGAATGGTTTTCAATCCTCTTTAGGTCAGCCGTTTTATATTGACAGCCTTTTCTTCGGCTGTGAATTCCCGGCTACACAGAATTCAATTGTGTTTGGTATAGGACAGGTAAAATATTTTCTCGGCAAAAATATAAATGGAAAATTCGACTGCCCTGTAACAATTGTGGGCGGTGCAAAAAGCAATTCTATGGCGGATGTTCAAAAAGCGTTTTTTGATTACATTGATGATATTGCTGCACCGGGAGGATTCAGGCTGCAATATAACAGCTGGTATGACCATATGCTTAATATTGATGCAGATAATATTGAAAAATCATTTTTTGAGGTTGAAAAAAATTTGTCTGCCAACGGCGTGCCCCCTATTGATGCATATGTTATTGATGATGGCTGGAATGATTATAAGGCGGCCTTCTGGAGCTTTAACAGCAAAAAATTCCCAAACAAGCTTTATGATTCCTCCGATATGACACAAAAGCTGTGCTCCTCATTCGGTTTATGGTTAGGTCCGAGGGGCGGATATAATTATCAGACGAAATTTGCAAAGCGTATGGAAAAAAAGGGCTTTGGTGCATTCAATGCTCAATCCAAAGATATCTGCATAGCAGATAAAACATATCAGGATAATGTTAAAGACTTCATCCTGAAAACAACAAAGGAATTTGATATAAGCTATTGGAAATTTGACGGTTTCTGCCTTTCTCCTTGTACAAATCCGAAGCACAATCACGTTGTCGGCGGTGAACAGGATATGTATTTATTCACCGAAATGTGGGAGGGCTGGATTGAAATATTCAAGGAGCTGCGCGAGGCAAGAAAAAAGCAGGGCAAAAACATATGGATTAATATGACCTGTTATGTAAACCCGTCACCCTGGTGGATTCAGTATGTTAACAGCCTTTGGCTGCAAAACAGCTTTGATATCGGCTTTGCAGAAAACTGTGATGACCAATCACAGCTTGATAGTGAATTAACCTATCGTGACTCCAGATATTATGACTTCCTTTGCACAAGAGCTTATCAGACACCTACTAAATATCTTTATAATCACGAGCCGATTTACGGCACCTGTGCAAAGGTAGATTATACAGATGAGGAGTTTGAAAAATACCTGTATTTCAACGCATGCCGTGGTCAGGCACTCAACGAGCTTCACTTAAGCTATTCTATGATGAACAAAACAAAGTGGCGGATTCTTGCAAATGTTTTAAAATGGCAGAAAAGTAATTTTGATATTTTGCAGAATGCAAGCTTTATCGGCGGCAAGCCTGATGAAAACAACGTTTACGGTTACTTCAGCTGGAACGACAAGGGCGATGGCATAATTGCCCTGCGAAATCCTACAGACGAAAAAGCACCGCTTACTTTAACACTTAACAAGCTTATGGGATGCCCTGAAAGCTTATCAAATGCACAGCGCTACAACATATATAACGAAAGTGCAACAGAGAGCTTTGACAGCTATTCCTATGGTGATAAAATTGATATGACCTTAAAGCCATTTGAGGTTAAAATATTCCAGTTCGGCAAAACAGACAGAAGATACGATTATCTTAAAAATGTAAATGATTTTACCATATCCTTCACATACAATGGTGAGGAAAATATATCCATTTGCGAAAATGAGGATATTAAAATTGCTGTTGAAAAGGGAAATGTTGTGCTTAAATGCGACAAATGCAAGGTAAAATCAAACAGCATTATAGGCGGCGGTAAGCACAAAATTACCATTGTAAGAGAAAAAAATATGATGGTAAAAATGTATATTGACAAGCATCTTGATATTTCCTGCTATGATGAAAGCTCAAAGCCTGAAATAAAAACAGAGCTTGTGAGCAATGCTGATGATTTTATTGTAAAAGACAAAGCAACACCTTATGATGAAATTATTACACTTAAAGAAATCTTGACAAAGGTTAGCAAAAAAAGAAAAAGATAAAATCTTCAGCAAATAACAAATTCTTTATATATAAACATAGAAGGACTACGGATAGAATATGAAATGTAAAAAATGCGGCAGCGATGCCTTAATTAAAGAAGATGACTGGTACAAGTGTGCAAACTGCGGGGCTTTGATATTTGACACAGAGGTACAGATAAACAATGTGACAAGTCCAACTAAAGAAGTAGACCGAATTGAAAGCGAGCATATTTTAGTTGAAAAAGAGCCGAAAACAGAAAATGAAGCTGTTGCAGAAGAAAGCTCACAAAAATCCAAAAAAGATAAAAACGGAAAAGAGCAAAAAAGCAAATTAAGGGAAGCTATTGATTTCTGCGTTCCCATTGTAATCGCAGTTATAGTTGCCATATTGCTTAAATCCTTTGTTTTTGCAAACGCTGTTGTACCTACAGGCTCTATGCTCAACACAATCCAGGAGGGTGACAGAATTATCGCAAGCCGCCTTGCCTATATAAATGAGGATCCGCAGCGTTATGAAATTATCATTTTCAGGTACCCTGACGATGAAGAACAATATTTCGTAAAAAGAGTAATCGGTCTGCCCGGCGAAACGGTTAATATAGTAAACGGTGTAGTATATGTAACCCAAACCAACGGCGAAACCATACAGCTTGACGACAGCTTTGTAACAACAGGTGAACCGCTTGGCGATTTCGGTCCGTTTGAAGTGCCGGAAGACAGTTACTTTATGATGGGCGATAACAGAAACGGCAGCTGGGATTCACGTTATTGGACAAATAAATATGTTCACAAAAGCAAAATTATAGGTAAAGTTAAATTCAGATATTATCCTAATATCAGCAAGGTTGAATAAAATTTAATAATCGGAATATTAACATTCAGGCAATAATCAAAAAGACAAATTATGCGTTAAATCATTCGGTTTGCTCTTACTTTGAAATAAAATATGCATTGCCTGATGACTGAACCATATGAGAGGGGACATTATGGATAAAACAGTACATATTCAGAAAAAAGAATGGATGGCATATTGTATAGGCGCCTTGGGTCAGGGTATGATATACGCAATTATGAGCTCTTACATATCCGACTTCTACCTTAACGTACTCAAGGTAACACCTGTTTTTGTATTGCTGCTTATGCTGCTTGCAAGAATATGGGATGCAATCAACGACCCTATTATGGGCTTTATTGTTGACAGAACCAATCCCAAAAAAGGCAAAATGAAGCCTTATCTGCTCTTTACCCCAATACCTGTTGCAATACTCACAATGCTGCTTTTTTATGCACCAAATATAAGCGATACAGGCAAAATGATTTATGCCGGCATTACATATGTGCTTTGGGGTATGATTTATACAGCATCTGATGTTCCTTTCTGGAGCCTTCCCAATATTATGACCCCTAATGCCGACGAACGCGGTTCTGTAATATCAAAGGCAAGAACGGCTAACGGTGTCGGCTCTGCCATACCTATGGCAATATTTATGGCTTTGGGATTTATTTTGCCTAAAATGAATCTGGCAGGTACAGAGCTTGAACAAACCAAATACACAATCATGGCTCTTGTAAGCTCCATAATAGGCAACATTTTATTTGTAAGGGTTTATTTTAAGGCCAATGAACGTGTTATTATACCTGACCCGCCCAAAAAGGAAAAAGGGCAAGCCTCTTCCCTTAAGCTTATATTCACCTGCAAGCCGCTTATGCTTACTGCATTAATGGGTATTCTTTCTGCAGCAAGATATATGTATCAGGCTGGTGCCGTTCACGTTGCAAGATATTCATTTTATATCGGCAAGGATTTAACGGGACTTTCACCTGCAGAGATTGAAAACGCGCTTCAATCGAATATATCCACCGTATCAACCGTATTTTCAGTATGCTCGGCTGTGGGAATGATGGGTGCAATGCTTGCCGTTACCCCATTGATTAAAAAATTCAGTTATAAACAGATTATTATTGTTACATCCCTTATAGGCTCGGCAGCCAGCCTTGCAATGTGGTTTATAGGCTACGATAACTTCTGGGGCTGTGTACCTTGCCTGATTCTTTCAACAATCCCCTGCGGTGCTATCAACGTATGTGCATTTGCAATGATTGGCGACTGCCTTGATTATATGGAATGGAAAACAGGCAGACGCTTAACCGGTATGGGCTCTGCAATACAGAGCTTTGTAACCAAGTTTGGCAATGCACTGAGCACATCATTTATCATTTTAATGTACATTGTTGTTGACCTTGATGTTGCTTCCTTCAGCGCAAAAGTAACAGCTAATCCGCTGGATATGAGTGCAAGTGTAAGAACAGGTATGTTCAGCGTTGTTTCACTTATTCCTGCAATATCACTTTTGGTTTGCATTATACCTATGTTTTTCTACAATCTTACCGGTGATTTTAAGGAAAAGGTTGAGCGTGAGCTTGCACAGCAGAGAAAAGAAAAGGGCATAACTGTAGATTAAGCGAGGGCTATGGCGCATGAATAAAAAAGCAATTACCGCTGCGCTCTTCGGTATCGGAATTACAGCAGGTACTCTTATACACGGTTATTTCGATATTATGGCAAGAGAAAGCAAATTCAAATCTCCTATTGCTTTTTTTGCTGAAAAAATCAATTCGGATGATTCAACAGATTTCTGCAATTTTACACTAAAAAAGCTTGAATGGATAAAAAAGCAAAATACTGAAAAAATTGAAATCAAATCAAAAAGAAATGAAAGGCTTGCAGGCTTTTTAACCTATCCGAAAAGTGAAAGCAATGTATTTGTGCTTTTTGCCCACGGATATCATACAGACCATAATGGTGACCCTGCAAACTTTTTGCAATATTATGTTGAACAGGGCTATAACTTTCTGGCTGTTGATCACATCGCCAGCGGTGAAAGCGAGGGCAGATTTGTCGGTTTTGATTATTTTGAAACTGATGACTGCCTGCAATGGCTTGATTATCTTATAAACAGATTTGGTGATGACATAAAAATTATAATTCACGGCGTATCTATGGGCGGTGCAACCGTATGCCAGATGGTAAGCCGTGTTCCAAAACAGGTTAAGCTAGCAATAGCAGACTGCCCTTATACAAGTGCAGCAGAGGAATTTAACGAAATGGTTAAAAATGCAGGCATAAAAAATTACGAACTGGCAGTCAATATTTTCAACAGGATTAACAAGACTTTTGCAAAATATGATTTGCGTGACACAGATGTAAGAAAATCAGTACAAAATACAAAAGTGCCTATGCTTTTTGTTCACGGCAATAACGACACCTTTGTACCTACGCGTATGGGTATAGAGCTTTTTGAGCTTTGCACGGCGCAAAAAGATATTTTGCTTGTTGACGGTGCAAAGCACGCCGAATGCATAAGGGTGGACGAAGCAGGCTACCATAAAAAACTGAATGAATTTATTAATAAATATTTAGGAGTTGATTAAAATGCCTTTTATTACGGTTAAAACAAATCAAAATATTTTGGAACAAAAAACAATTATCAAATCCGAGCTTGGCAAAGCGATTACAGCGATTCCAGGCAAAAGTGAGGCTTGGCTTATGGTTGAGCTTGAGGGAAACAAGGATATGTATTTTAAAGGCAGCGACGAGCCCTGTGCAATGTTTGAAGTGGCAATATTCGGCTCGGCAAGCAGTGAAGCTTACGACAACTTGACAAAGCAAATCTGCGATATCAGCACAAAATATCTTAATGTTCCTGCTGACAGAACTTATGTTAAATACAGCGAAATTAACAATTGGGGATATAACAATTTTAATTTCTGATTTAATCATAACAAAAAAACTGCAAAGCACTTAAAATCATTAAATTTTCAGATAGAATAAGGCACAAAATCCCCATAAGGCTTGACGCCTTATGGGGATTTTTAACGCAATTATAGTTGAAAAAGTGATGATTTTAAGCAAAACTGCGTTACGGCACTTCAGCTTTTTTAATCAGCAGGTCTTTTTGATTTATTTAAACCAAGTATATCTTTATCAGAATATTTCAAAATATAGAGTAATGTTTCCTTCGCTGCATTAATACGTTTCTTTTTTACAAATAGCGACACCAAACTCAAAAGGGCAATCACAAATGATGCACACACTATAGAAATAAACATAGGTAATTCATTTATAAATAGTATTGAACAAGAAAGAATAACAACAGCAATTAATAGAATAGCAAGGAAAATTACACCTGATTTAACTGTACCTACACAAACACGAACCTTCGTATTCATTTCATCGCCTAAAAACTGTATTTGATTAACAGGTGCCGATTTATAAAATTCATCAGTTTCTTTTGAAACAATCAGTCTTGCATTATAAACTCCATTTTCATCGACTGTTCCTGAAAATTTTTTTGTTCCATAATCAGGATTTAATATAATCGTGCTCATGGAATATCCTTTTTGATTCATATTTTGAAAATATTTTTCAAACAATGATTTTGATTCAATAATTCCTCTGTTTATATCAAGTGTATATTCTGATTTGAAAATTGACATCTGAAAACCTCATGATTAACACAGTTTATTTTTTAATCGCCCTTTGAATTGCCTTTACAATTTCAACAATCGGAATAACACAAATTGCAAGCGCTAAAGAAATTGCATATTCAAGCAAGCTGATATGAGCAAAATCAAATGCTTTTGCAAGGAACGGAACATAAATAACCGCTGTTGAAAGCACAAGGCTCAATACCATAGCACCTACAAGATACCAGTTAATACTGCCCATTTTTGCAATCGACTGACGACGTGAACGCATATTAAAGGAATGGAAAATTTCTGCCATAGCAAGGGTAAGGAACGCCATTGTCATACCATTTTGGTGAATGACCTCTGCATTACCTGTTGCAAGAGTAACACCCATCTGATTTGTGCCGAAGAAATAAGCAAGAAGGGTAAGAAGTGTTACCATAAGTCCCTGATAAACAACGTCAAATCCCATACCGCCTGCGAAAATACCCTCTTTTGAATCTCTCGGACGGCGTTTCATAATATCTTTTTCGCCTTTTTCAAGTCCGAGTGCAAGTGCAGGGAAGCAGTCTGTAATCAGATTAATCCACAAAAGGTGCACAGGCTCAAACAAAACAAAGCCCATAAGTGTTGCAATAAATATGGAAACAACCTCTGATAAATTTGAAGAAAGCAAAAACTGAATTGAATTACGAATGTTATCGTAAATTCTTCTTCCCTCTTCAACTGCAGAAACAATCGTAGCAAAATTATCATCCGCAAGCACCATATCTGCAACATTTTTAGTTACATCGGTACCTGTAATACCCATACCTACACCGATATCGGCATTCTTTATTGACGGAGCATCATTAACACCGTCGCCTGTCATAGCGGTAATTTTGCCTTTTGCCTTCCAAGCCTTTACAATTCTAACCTTATGTTCAGGCTGAACGCGGGCATAAACAGAATACTTTTCAATCTCTGTTGAAAGTGCCTCGTCGCTTATTTTATTGAGCTCGGAGCCTGTAATTGCACCGCTTTCATCAGCAATTATACCAAGCTCTTTGGCAATCGCAACCGCTGTATCTTTGTGGTCACCTGTAATCATAATAGGTCTGATGCCTGCCTCACGGCATTCTTTAATAGCATCAACAACTTCAGGTCTTACAGGGTCAATCATACCTGTTAAACCAATATAGCAAAGCTCCTGTTCAAGAGCCTCGGCAGCTTCGCTTTCCGGTTTTTCCTTATAAATTCTCATAGCGCAGCAAAGCACACGCAATGCTTTATCTGCCATTGCTTTATTCTCTGCAACGATTTCAGCTTTCTTTTCCTCTGTCATAGGAACAGACTTGCCATTCTCATAATAAGCTGTGCAGTGTGACAAAACAACATCAGGTGCACCCTTTGTGTATTGAATATAACCGTGGTCTGATTGGTGCACGGTTGACATCATCTTTCGCATAGAGTCAAACGGTGCCTCCATAACTCTTGGGAAAGATTTTTCCAAATCATATTTCGGCATTTCAAGCTTATTGGCATAGGCAACAAGTGCAGCCTCTGTAGGCTCACCCTTTATTACACCATCATCCTGCAGCTCGGCATCACAGCAAAGCGCCATTGCAGATGCAAGCAGCTTTTCATCCGTGCCTCTATACTCAACAACAGTCATCTTGTTTTGGGTAAGTGTACCTGTTTTATCAGAACAAATAATCTGTGTACAGCCAAGGGTTTCAACAGCTGTAAGCTGGCGGATGACTGCATTGCGCTTGCTCATTTTTGTTACACCGATTGAAAGAACAATTGTAACAACTGCTGCAAGTCCCTCCGGAATAGCAGCAACTGCAAGTGAAACAGCAACCATAAAGGTATCAAGCACAGAATTAAAGTTAACATCCGCACCAACAATAAAGGAACGTACGATATCGAATGCAAAAATGAATACACAAATACCTAAAACCAGAATTGACAGGATTTTTGAAAGCTGATTAAGCTTAATCTGAAGCGGTGTTTCACCATTCTCGGCAGTTTCAAGTGCATCTGCTATTTTGCCCATTTCAGTATCCATACCTGTAGCAACAACTACAGCCTTACCATGACCATAAACAACATTTGAACCCATATAGCACATATTTTTACGGTCACCCAAAGGAACATCATCACTTCCCAAAGGATCAATGGCATCAACGATTTTATTAACCGGAACAGACTCACCTGTCAGCGCAGCTTCTTCAATTTTCATTGATGCGCTGGAAATTATACGGCAATCTGCGGGAACGGAATCGCCTGCTTCCAAAACAACAACATCGCCAACAACCAAATCTTCGCTCTTTATATCCGTCAGTTTTCCGTCACGGATTACTTTGGATGTAGCTGCGGCTATTTCCTGCAAGGCTTCAATCGCCTTCTCTGCCTTATTTTCCTGATAAACACCAAGAACGGCGTTAATAATAACAACAAACATAATGATTATAACGTCGGCATAGCCTTCGCCATCACCACCTACAGCCGCTGTGATTGCTGAAATAACAGCTGCAACAATAAGAATGATAATCATTGGATCTGCCAGCTGCTTTAAAAAGCGGTGAATAAGACTCTCTTTCTTACCTTCCGCCAGCTTGTTCTTACCGTTTTTCTCAAGCCTTGAGGAGGCTTCGGCAGACGAAATACCGCCCTCACCGGTGCCAACGCTGCTTAACACTTCTTCGGCAGATTTCAAATATTCTTTCATAAAAAATCCCCTTTCAATTATAGACTAAAATTCAGTTTCAAGCCTATAATAAAACATATTAATATTATGTACAAAAAATATAAAATAAAAACCCGTACATAGCACTTAACTATGTACGAGTCTCATTCTCTATAACTAAACCAGCCCGAAACAATCCGGACACGCTGTTGATTTAGCGCGTACTATGTAACTATGTACGGAACTACTCCCTCGAACATATATATTATACCATTATCTGGCAAAAAAGTCAACAATGTTTTTAGTCACTTGTCCATTAGTATCAGGCTGCACAAAATTTCATACTTTCAGAATACAAAAAAGCAAGACTGTAAAATCAAACAGTCTTGCTTTTTGCTATTTATATAATTGTAAATATTATCTATAATTCATTGTGAAATACAGGATTACACCCTTGCTACCATTTCACCGTATTCTTCTTTGCTCTTTCTAATGAATTCCTCAACCTGCTTTGCTGAAGGCATTGCATCTGAACAGGAATGCGCAGAAATAAGTATAGATGCTGATGCTGAACCAAACTCAAGGCACTCAATAATTTCCTTGCCCTGAAGAAGGCTGTAAAGGAATGATGAGCCATAGCCGTCACCGCCGCCAAAACCTTTGAGCTTAACTGCAGGGAATGGCTTGATGGAATAGAACTTGCCGTCATTTGTATAAGCAGTTGAGCCCTCTTTGCCGTGCTTGATTACACAAATTGCAGCACCGAATGACTGCCAATACTTTGCTGATTCAGGGTCTGAATCCTTAACACCAACAATCCCCTCTGTTAAATCAAATTCCTCACGTGAGCCCATAATGATATCGGCGTTCTGTGCTACAAGGCTGTAATATACAGCGATTTCATCCTTTGATGTCCAGGTATATTCACGATAGTCGATATCGAAAATGATTCTTACGTTATTTTTCTTTGCAAGCATCATAGCCTTAAGGCAAGCCTCACGTGAAGGTGATTTTGCAAGTGCAGTACCGCTGATTACAATTGCCTTTGCAGATGCAATATATTCCTCCTTAATATCTTCAGGAGCCATACAAAAATCTGCAACATTGTCACGATACATAAGTATGGATGACTTTTCCTTTGAAAGAATTTCAGTAAAGGTAAGGCCAAGACATTCGCCATTTTTAGCACGTGTAATCTGGCTTGTGTCAATACCCTCTTTATCAAAATAATCAACAACAAAATCGCCGAACTGATCATTGCTTACACAGCCGCAGAAGCCAACCTTACATCCAAGGCGAGCCAATCCGACTGCAATATTTGCAGGTGAGCCGCCAACATACTTGTTAAAGTTTGATGACTGGCTGAGCGGCATATACATATCTGTAGGGTTAAAATCAATCGCAATTCTGCCGATTGGTATAAAATCAAGCGGCTTGCTCATATCAAATTCAATATACTTCATAAAAATTACCTTTCCGATTAAAAATGATTTTAGATATTCAGCATTTTACGCTGTAATGAATATTAAGCCTTGCCGTCTGTACCAAAAATGAGAATATGCTTTTTCGCATTTTGATAAGCACCCTCAACCTCGGCAGCCTGCAAATCATAATATCCTTTAATTTCATTATCATTATAGCACCTATGAACGGTGTTTTCAACCATATCAAAGGTAGCAGTTGCAATATTTATTTTTTTAATTCCTGTGTGTGCACATCTTACAAAATCGTCCGGTGTAATGCCTGTGCCGCCGTGAAGAACAAGCGGTAAGTCTGTATTTTGCTCTACCTGCTCAAGAATATCAAATCGAAGCTTTGGTGTGCTTTTGTAGTTGCCATGTGCATTGCCTATTGCAATTGCAAGTGCGTCCACCTGTGTTTCCGCCTCAAATCGAACTGCATCCTCAAGCTTTGTGCAATTGATTGCAATATCTTCACTGCCATCCTCGCTGCCGCCGACACAGCCTATTTCGGCTTCAACAGCAGCATCATATTCACCTGCAATTTCCATAACTTTTTTGGTCATTTCAATGTTCTCGTCAAGTGGCAGGTGTGAACCGTCAAACATAACCGAAGTAAAGCCCAAATCAAGTGCCTGTGTAATTTTTTCAATCGTTTTGCCGTGGTCAAAATGAACTGCAACAGGGGTTTGTGCTGCCTCGGCAGCAGCCACCATAAGCGGACCTATTGCTTCAAGCGGACTTTGCTTAAGTCTAACCTCTGCAATTTGCAAAATTACAGGTGCATTTAATTCCTTTGCCGCTTTCAGCACGCCAAGCACCATTTCCATATTTGCAACCGAGAACGAGCCGACTGCATAATTTCCCTCCTGCGCATCTGCCAAAAGGTCACGCATATTAACAAGCATTTTTCTTACCTCTTTATTTTATAATATAAATACGAAACCTCAAACATAATCTGTTTCGGTTTCATTTAAATCTATGATTTATTATAAGCTTTTAACATATTCCATTAAGCTGTCATCCATATTAACGCCTTGTGCAAAAAACACGAGCCAGCCGTAAGCCGAGTTCTGTCGTGGGCAATTATCTATCTCGACATAGCATTGCTGCTATGCTCAAGCCATCCTTCAAAGTTATGTGTCGAGCAAACAACCCTTTCGTCGATGTTGCAGCGGATAGGGTTTACATGGCAGGGAATGTCTCCACTCCCTCGGTGAGCTCTTACCTCGCCTTTCCACCCTTACCTGCCAAGGCAGGCGGTTTATTTCTGTTGCACTTTCCCTAGGGTCACCCCCGGCGGCCGTTAGCCGTTATCCTGCTCTGCGCTGCTCGGACTTTCCTCATACTGCAAATACAGCACGCAATTGCCTGGCTGACTCGTAAAACAATAACCGATAACCAAAAATCCGGTTTCCATTTATTGCTTAAATTATATTTTAAAATAAATTAATGTGAATTGTCAATATATTTTACAAAATGCTTGTTGAATTTATTTAAAATATGTAGTAAGATTTTTAAGAGGTGATGTTATGCCGCGTTTTGAAAACAAAGGCTTTAATCCTGAAAAACGAAACAGAAATGAACAAGCGGACAGAACGGTGCCGCAGGATGAAAACTACTACGGCTATTCCCCTGTTGATTTGAACTTCAATAACAGAAAAAGCAACAGCGATATTGTAAAAGACAATCAACGGGATCAATTCGGAATCAATCCCTGCGATAACTTTGATTTTAGAACTAATACACAGCCAATGTATAGAAATCAACCAAATCAAAGGCGCAGCGAACAGCAATTTCAGAGTGAAACCCCATTGGACTTTGATTTCGGCAATAGCCGTGCTAAAGAAAATCCTGCACGAAGGGACAAGCCCCCTCAAAAAAAATCAGCGGATAAAAAGAATAGAGCGAAAGGAAAAAAACGGCGCAAGCTTTCAATTGGCAAGCAAATTCTTATATTCCTGCTGGTGCTTATATTGATTATTACAGGCGGAGTCGGCGTTGTTATGGGCAAAATAAACTATAACGACAAGAAAGAAAACACATATATTTCAGCTGCCGAGCTTGAAAGCGGTGCAATGGTAAAGAATGTGCTTTTGCTTGGTGTTGATGCCCGTGCAGGCGAAAATGCAGACGAAACGCGTTCTGATACGATGATGCTTGTGTCCGTTGATATGAAACACAAATGCATTAAAATGATATCCTTTTTGCGTGACACATGGGTATATATCCCATCCCTCGGCTATGAGCAAAGGCTTAATGCCGCTTGCTCTTCAGGCGGCTATCAGGGCGTTGTTGATGCGATTGAATATAACTTTGGCGTTGATATTGATGGCTATGCAGTTGTTGACTTTGAAATGTTCAAGGTGCTGGTTGACAGCCTTGGAGGTGTTGAGGTTGACGTAACAAAGAAAGAGGCTGACGAGGTTACCAACCACCCTTACAGATACGACCACGTTACGCTTGATGAGGGCAAATACAAGCTTTCGGGTGAACAAGCCCTTGCTTATTGCCGAATCAGAAAAATTGATACCGACTTTGTAAGAACACAGCGTCAGCGTACAGTTATGAGTGCTATACTCGATAGTGCAAAGCACGCAAATCCATTTAAGCTTTACAATATGATTTACAAAAGTGCCCCTTATATTGAAACAGATTTAACAAAAGGCGAGCTTATGAATATTGCAGCTATGGCAGGCATTTGCCTTACAGGTGAAATGCACCAGACAAAGGTTCCGTTTGAAGGCACCTGGGAGTATGCAAATATTCGCGGAAACAGCGTCATTGGCATCAACGCACAGGAAAATAAGGACAAGCTGATTGATTATATTTACAATCTGAATTCCGATGATATTGCCAAGCTTGAGGCTGAAAAGGATGAATAATAAAAACTGAATATTATAGCGAAAGCGGAATGCAAAATGCATTCCGCTTTTTTATTAGAATATAACGTTTAAAATGTTCCCCCTCTCTGCAGACAGCAGGGAACCTCTTTTTCTTTGGGCAGGGATAATCTCCGACAAAGCGGGCTGTGCCCTGAATAAATGCTGACGTTAGGTATTACCCCCAATTAAACAGATCATGCTTTGCACAATCTGAAATTTAATTCATAGCATAAAAAAGAGGCGGCATTGCTGCCGCCTCCCATGTAAATAGCCATCCGTTTAAAGATTAGTCATCTTCGCCTGGCATTGGATCAATTGGCTTTGTTACGATGCTGCCACCTTCTGATGATGTTGTGATAACATCAACTGTAGCGAACTCGTTAACCATTGATTCTGGCTTTGTATACATTTCCTTTGTCATTTTTTAGTCCTCCTTACTTATAAATTAATATGTGTAAGTCTGAACTGGAGCATAAATAGTTACCTGCTCGCCATTAGCATTATTGTAAATGAGATATGCTCTAGCGCTTGCAGTACCATCCATTGCCTTAAGACCATAGAGTAAGCTGAACTGTGCAAAGTTCTCTACGCACTGTGACTGCTTAACAACACCAGCATTTTCACCTGCGCCAGTCTGGCCTACCTTATCAAGAGTAAGGTCAGCTTCAGTGAGATTCTTACCATAAATGTAACCAACAGCTACTACATCAACATCTTCTGGAGCAGAAGCTGTAGCAAGGAATGCTACCTTGTGTGAACCTTCTACACGGTCTACAGAAACAGCCTGAACTACAGGAGCAGCTACAACGTCCTCGAATACAGGAACAACTGTGATGTCAGAACCAAGGTAGAATGTGTAAGTGTCGCCAAATGCAACATTTGAACCATTAACAGCCCAAGCCTTTGCACCTTCAGCCTTAACAGTTACGAGAGTATTGAACTCAAGGCCAGTAGCCTTATCAGCAATATCCTCACCGTTAATTGTGATTGTGCAACCGTCAGCGATTACTGTGTAACCGGTCTGAACAGGAATTTCTTCATAGATTGGGGTAACAGTTGTGTCTTCTGTAAGAGCTGCGATTTCTTCAGCTGTCAATGACCAAGCAACAAAGTTGTAGCCAGGCATTTCAGGAGCATCAGGAATTACAACAGCAGCAGCATCAGTAACTGTCTGAGCAGAAACTACATTGCCAGCGAAATCAACGAATGTTACGGTGAATTCCTTAGCAATCTCCTCGAATACAGGAGTAACAGCTGCATCAGCAATAGCTACGAGGTTGTATTCAGCATCAGTTGAAACGATTTCGCCATCTACTGACCAACCAACGAATGCAAAGCCTTCTGCAGGAGCTGCAGTAAGAGCAACAACAGTATTTTGTTCGATGTTAAGAGTTACTGCCTCAGCAACTACATTGCCGTTAGCTGTAACTGTACCGTTAGCTGCAGGTGTAACAGTAATCTGCTTACCAACAAGCATTGGGATTTCTTCGCCACCGATTGTAGCGTCACACCACTTACAACCCATAACAGCTTCTTTACCAGCTGCAACATAAGAAGCCTCAACCTTTTCAGCTACAACTACTGTGTAGTCGTGAGCAGCAAGAGCCTTGTCTTCCTGTGCAACGATTACTGCCTTACAGTCATCACAATGTGAGCCTTCTGTCTTACCAGCTACCTGGCAAGTAGAATCTGTAGCAGCATCTGTTACAACGTTTGTATGATTATCAGCATCAAGCTCGCCGTATGCTTCACCGCAGATATCGCAAACAGCCTTAGCCTGACAAGTAGCTACGCCACCTGTATGATCGTGAGCAAGCTTATCAACTACCTTTGTGTAAGTGTTGCCGCAAGCACAAGTGTAAGTATCAAGACCTGTTGAAGTTGTTGTAGGAAGAGTAGTATGCTCTACTTCGAATGTACAAGCTACAGTCTCTTTCTCTGCACCACAAACAGCACAAGAAATCTTATGTGTACCATTTTCGCCATTAACAACAGTTGTTAATGTTGTATAGTCGTGACCGTTAGCTTCGCCAACAGTTACTGTCTTTTCGTCTGAAACTACAGCACAGTTATCACACTGTACATAGTATGTTGCTGCAGCATCGCAAGTTGCAGCAGTTGCAAGCTTTTCGCTAGCCTTTGTTGTAAAGCTATGACCTGTTGCTGCAGGTGTGTTTTCTGTGTAAGTGTAACCACAGTCAGCACAAGTGTAAGTTGTTACACCAGCATTTGTGCAGTCTGGCTGTGTTGTAACTTCGTTAGTGAAGTTAGTACAATTTGAAGTTACCTGATAACCATCTGAATGATCACAATCAGCTGCTGTACAAGTGATTGTGTGTGTACCATCCTGGTTGTTAACAGCTACAGCACCCTCAAATGAGTGAGTGTGGGAAGCTGTTGTAGTAGCGCCTACATAGCAAGTAGGAGCAAGCTGACCATAAACGGTCTGCATTGAGCCTGTTTTGTACTCTACGCCTGGATCTTCGAAACAGTAGTTGTACTCTACAGTACCATTGCTGTTTGCAGTATAAGGACGAACAGCCTTGATCTTGTCGCCGGCATATGGCATACAATATGCACCACCATCACCTAAAGGCATCCAATCAATTGCATCAGCAAGACTACAATCCTTTAATACTTCGAATGTCATTGTTACAACGACAATACCATTATCACCATAAGGACGTACATCCTTGCCGCAGTATACAGACAAGTTTGAACCCATGTAGTTTGAACCTACAGATGAAGCGAACTCACCGGTCTCAACATCATAGTTTGAAGAGAGTGAGCCCATGCCCTTATAACCGATATCACTATTCTGTGCAAGTACACCGTTAGCAGCTGCACCGCCTGATGCAGTTGACTTAGTCCAAGTGGTCTTGCCCTTAGCAGTTTTCCAGTAAGCAGCCTGGAGGTAATCAGTCTTAACGATACCCTTTGCGTAAATCTGGAATACAGAGTCAAATCCGCCTGCTTCGATTGTTACAGCGATTTTGTCACCAGCTTTTAATTCGCTAGGATTTTTAATAGTAGCGTCTGCAGAAGCTACCTTATCGCCTGTACCATAAACTTTAGCATCTTTGCTTGAATAATCACTAACAGTTACAAAGAACTGTGGTTTGTATTCATCAAGTAAATCTTCAACATCGTCTTCACTTTCAAGGTCGATTGTAGAACCGGCTTCAAAGCACCAACCGCCAGTCTCGTCAGGAGTGCCCCATAAATCATTCATCTCGTCTGAATTATAGCCAACGTAATCAGACTCTTTAGTTGGAACGGTGTCCCACCACTGAGTATGATACTGTGACTTCTCTGGATTAACAGCTACACCAGCGAATACTGAAAACGGCATTGAAAATACAATCATGAGAATAGCTAATAAACAAGCTATACTTTTTCTAAATGTCTTTTTCAAAATTTTCACCTATAATTTAAATTAAATAATTACTCGATTGTTATTGGAACATAATTAATATTACCATTGGAACATCCATAAACAATTACAGCATCAGCAGGAGAAATTGTAGAATTGCCATCTAAATTAAGATACGCATTCGTTTCGTCCAAACTTTTGGCATTGTAGATTGCAATTGCATCTGCCGGAGATATTGATGTGTTACCATCAAAATTGCAGCAAACAATCGGTATAGGCGCTGCAACGATATCATTGCCGCTAACCTTTATCACGATATTATCACGCGCAATAGCATAAGTTGATGTTATCGACGCGTAATATGTTCCATTTGATAATTGATCAATAACAAAATAATTTTCCGTCTCGTTGTTACTAGACTTAACTTCTTTGATTAACTTTGTTTTTTCCTGGTCAGCATATACAGAAACAGTATATTCACCAACCACCGGTACTCCGTTAGTAGCGCCCTTATTATTGGTCATAACAACCAAAGAGCCGCGAACGTTATGGCCAAAACTTGGTGTAACGTCGCACGTCATTAAATAAAGAATACCATTATAATCTGAATAATCACTATTTAAAGCAAGTGAATATTCGTCATTATATCCATCTGTATAATTAACTTGTGCAAAAGTAAAATTGGGATTGTCAGACACAGTTATGTAATCTGCCGCATCACAAGCCTCTGCAAAAGTAATTTTCAACTCCGCTATAAGAACATCACTTTCGGTAAACGCAGTATTCTCCTCATTGGTCGAAACAAAACCAAACACCATTTTACCGTTTTCAAGCAAATAGCCCATTGATTCCACATCTGCTGCATTATCTGATAAGAGCATTACAGGTTCCGGCGCAACCGAAACCTTTTCTGTATCATAATTAGCTGTGACCTCTAATACGGAGCTATTTGTGTAATCAGAAACGAATACACTAACATTATATTCGCCGGCCTCAAGATTATTACCGTCGACCTGTTCTCCATTCTTTTCATACACAAAATAAATATAGGGTTCTTCAGAACCCAGGCTGCTCGTTTGAGCATTAACAATTGAGGGAAGAGATATAAATATAACAAAACCTGCAAACAGAGCAAACAAAGCTAACGAAATGGATTTGCCCAAATTTAATGATTTAGAATGCATATTTATTTACCCCCTTTTCCGGAATTTTTAGTTTTCATATTTTAGAAACAGAAAACCATAGTTGATAATTAAGGCTCAATCGCAGCTGAAGGAACCCCCCAGCCGCGAATCGCCCTAACATCAGCTATTTGTTAACTATAAATAGCTAACGTGAAGGAAAAAATTAAATTGAAAATGAATTAAATTAAATTGAATTAATTTAATTCAAATTAATTTACTGAATTACTACCGGCTCAAGTGAAATTGCACCATTTGAGCAGCCATATACGATAACTGCGTCGGCAGGTGAAATTGATGAGTTACCATCAAGGTTGAGATATGCATTGCTATCTGTCAAGCTCTTTGCATTGTAGATTGCAATAGCATCAGCCGGTGAAATGTTTGTGTTACCATCAAAGTTACAAGCAACAATCGGAATTGCAGGGCCTGCAACATCAGCACCGTTAACGATAATTGTGATATCGTCACGCTCCATTGAATACTGTGAAGTAATAGTAGCCTTATAAGTGCCGTCAGGTAACTGAAGGTTGAATGTATTATTCTCAAGTGATGAAGTAAATGTTGTTTCAGCAACTACTTCATTTGCATCATTGTAAACTGTGACTGTGTAATCACCGCATACCTTAACGCCATTTGTAGCACCCTTATTGTTTGTAGCAACAACAAGTGAAGCACTTACATTGTAAGTATCAGCTGCAGGTTCGCCAGCAGCGAGTGCAAGCTTGTTTTCAGCAATCTTGAGGTCAGACATAATTGTGTAAGTCTTTGAGATTGTATCGTCAGCATCCTTGCAATTTGTGATTGCATCAGCAAGACGAGCTACAAACATAGTCCAAGATTCTTCAGTATAAACTTTCTCACCCTTATTAACGAGTACGCCGTCCTCAACAGCACCGCGAACGATGTTAGCACCGTCAGCTACGCTGATAACAGCAGGTGTAGTAACGATTGTGTTACCGTCTTCATCCTCACCGTAAACAGGAGCCTGTGTAACAGTGAACTTATCGAATGAATCACCAATTGCACATGGAATTTCTTCAATAATCTTATTGCCGATATAACCACGTGACTGGATACCCTTATAGTAGAGATTGAAAGTATCAATAGCATTAGATACGGCAAGAGCTGATTTGCTGGTGTTGTAAACAGTCTTTGATCTGTCTTCGATACCAACAAGCTTAATCTGTCTGTATCCGCCATTTTCAACGAATGCTTTGAATGTTTCGTCATATTTGCTATCAAGGCAAGAGAAGATTACAGTAGCGCCTGCAGCAATTACAGGATTGCCGTCTGCATCATAAGTAACATCCTTTGCTCTATAGTAATCCTTGAAAGCATCGTATGAGTACATAGACTCAACTTCCTTAGCAGCCTTAACCATCTGCTCGTAAGTAACAACCTCAAAGTTAACGTTGTTCATACCCTTACGAAGGTCAGATACCTCGTTTCTAGCTGTTGGAAGTGATTCAGCTGAAATAGCCTTTTCAGCTACTTCGCCATAATACTTGAGTTCATCAATAGCTCTCTGGTACAAACCACGGTTTTCAGTGCCAGGTGTATTAGGAATAATACGATCTGTAAGCTCTGCAACCTTGTAAGCCCATGGAGAAACTGTATCTTTAGATGTTGTCTTTACGCCGGCAGCAGTTCTGTAAGCGAACTGATCCTTGAGGTAAAGCAAGTTGCCATCCTTATCCTTTTCCTGAACATTTGTTACACCATAGTAAGGAATGCCGTCATATGTTGTAGTATCCCAATCATATTCGTAAGCAACTGCATTCTTAAGGTACCAAACGTTGTCAGAAGGATTCTTAATAACATCAACAACACCAGCAATCTTACCAACTGTGTAAGTCTTGCCGTTGATTGTTTCAGTTGTTGTGCCTGTTACATTAGAATCTGCAATTGCAGTTCTTGTATATACAGGCTGTGTGCATGTTGAGTTCCAATACAAGTAACCATTTGCCTTATAAGTGTAAGCAGCGATACTTGCAGGAAGAGTTGAATACTGTGCTTCTGTTACTGGAACATAAGCTTCGTCACCAAAGATTGAAGTTGTTTTTTCAGTTTTAGCAACTCTTTCCATCTTTGATGAGAACTGACCAGCTGTATTTGAGTTAACAGGCTTTGAACGAGCTGAAAGCGCATCCTTCAATGCAGCCTGTAAATCATTATAAGCATCAGGATTTGTGAAGTCAGTAGCCTGATAGCCTGCAAGCCAGTTGTTGTAGTGCTGATATGTGCTATCAAGTGTAGCAGAGTCTGAAGTATCAACAATATACATATTGATGGTTGAAACCATAGACTTAACACTATTATAGAAGTTAACTGTCATTGTGTATTTTTCAGTAGTTAACTTTGTAGTACCATCATAACCAAGGAAAGTTCTATAAGTAGAACTATTTCTGTTCTGCTTAACCTTTGCCATTTTGAGATAAATACCATTTGTAGGTGTTGAGAAAGAAATTGAGTGCTTACCATTATCAGAGAAGTTACCTTCAAGCATCTGAGTTGTTATATCTGAAGACTTATTTGTATTAAAGAATACAGCCTGATATGTGTAACCGTCAGCTGTCTTTGTTCTCTGAACAGCATTGATTAAGCCCTGAGTACAAGCTTCCTCAAATGTGTAAGCTACGTGAGTTCTTGTTACGAATAATGAATCAGGACCCTGTGCAGCTTCGATTGCATCGATTTCATCCTGTGTATAACCTGAATAGATATCTCTATAACTTGTCTGCTTTGTACCACGATTCCAGGTCTGTCCATCATCGAGTGAGTAGTCGAACAAGTTATAGTTAAGAATGTCACCGTTTTCTACATTAATTGCACAGTATGCATAACCTGTACCACTAATATCTGTTAATGTATCAGAAACAGTAGTTCCATTTACTGCGTAAGCCTTAATATCTGTTGAAGGATATACATATACACCATCAATCGAGTGATCGCCACCAGCATATTTACCACTTGTGTTTCTTACTCTTACACCCATCTGCTCGATACTGTTGATATTGTTTGATGAAAGAACCATATCTTTAGGAGCAGTAACATACAAACGGTCTTTAGTTGCACCTGTTGATGTAGCCTGCGTATATGTGCTAGACTTACCAGCATCCGGCTCATTAGACGTACCAAATCCCATAGTTTCATTATCTCCACCAAGGGTAGCTTGTGATACTGTATAGCAGTTCTCAAACCAACCTGCTTCAGGAGTAACGTAGAGGTAAGTTGTGGTTGTAAGCTCTGTTGTGTTGAGCAAGTTTGCTCTTGTGTTAACAACACCAGTGTCGCGGTCAACTGTAGACTGATATACATTATACTTAATAGTAATACCTACAGTTGTGTCTGCGTTAGCTGTTGAATTACACTTAACGCTGTAAACAGCAGTTTCTTCAGGAGCAAGGAACTGATTCTTGGTGTAAGTAACAGTATAAGCTGAATTATCAGTAGTTATATCTGTAACTTCCATGTAATAACGACCCTGCTCAAGCTGCTTGCCGTTTACATCGTTATAGAATCTGTTAACACCTGTTGAAGTATTTGTAACCTTAATTGTTGATTCATAAACAGAACCAGCATTACGCTGAACTGAAGCATCCTTAACGATAGCCTGTAATGAACCAAGTGTATGTGAACCAACCTGTGGAACAAATGAAGGAATGAAGCTATTTACTGATCTAACAGCAAACATTGCGCCCTTCCAAGTGCTCTTAACCTGGTCAGCAGCACTATTGGTTGCATAACCATTACCGCCGAAGAATTCATAAAGGTTAGTAATCAATGAACCAATGAAGCCATCGCCACCAGTTGCATTAGTTGTATCCCAGTAGCAAATAACGCTCTTCTGGATTACAGCATCAAATGGAGCGTTTGTGCTGTAGCCAAGTGAATTGAGATCTTCAAGTGCAGGAACAATCTTTGTGTATCTCTGGCCACTGTATCTAGCGCCGAATATTGCATTGAGAAGCTTCTCTACAAGGCTGTATACTGTCTGAACAACAGGAGTTGAAGAGATTGGAGGAGCTGATACGAATGTGAAGAGTCTGTACATGAAGTTTGTGATACCGCAGTAACCGGTGTTTGCATTGGTATTACCAATGTTGAGAACACCCTGAACGATATCGTTCCAGATAAGATCTTCAGAACTTGCAGCACCTGACTTGCCAGCATCACCATACTGGAGCTCGCCAAGTACAGGTAAATACTTGTTAACAACAAGGTCAATATTCTGCCATATTGTATTGTCTCTTGTGATAGCACACTTGCCGTTTGCATCAAAGATACCAAGTACAGCAGCTATACCCATATCATCTGCCATATAGCAAATAATATCATTTAATACATTCCAAATAGTTACATTTGTGTATTTTTCAGGATGATAAGCATTGAATGATTCATTGCCATTTGCATCAACGATTGGAGTAAGGCTCTGAAGAATGTATCCAAGAGCATCACGAACCATTGGAAGAATTGTAGCATCGAAATCAATGTCATACTTACCGTCTGCATTCTTTTCAATAGAGTAATCATTATCCGGAAGAACGAATGATAAGTACTCTGTAAGTGCTAAGTAAGCAACGCCTTCAGCGTCCTTACAAGCATCCCACTCACTATCGTGGATAGGATCAAGCATATCAACTTCCCTAATGCAAGCAATCAACAATGGCATTGCAGCAGCTTCAAGATTCTTTTCAGAAATCTGTGTTGTACCGCCGTTAATTGAAGGATCGTTATAGAAAGCATTAAGAATGTTCTTATCAGCAGCATCAGCAGCATACTGGAATACTAAAGCAGCATTCTCAACAAGAGTTGTAGCGATAGTACCTGCATCAGTAGTATTGCCTGTTGTTGCAAGAGTAGGTCTAGTGCCGTTGATATTGTCTTTCTGTGGGAATAAATCGTAAACAGCAGAAACAAGGCAATCATTAAATCCTGCTACCATTGAGCTGTGAGAATTATTATTAATAAGATTATCAAAGAAATTATTAATTTCAGTCTCACCGGTCTGCATTAAGTAGAGGTTGATAGGACCTGTCTGCATGTTGAAACCGTAGTCAGCAAGAGGGCTGTAACGAAGCTTACCGAAAAGCTGTGTAGCGTCAATATCTCTCCAAGTACCTGTTGCATCTGCAGCAACCTCACGGTCGTATGTAAGAGTTTCCTTAACCCAGTCAAGGAATTCCTCAGCACTAACTGCACCGTAGTCATTGAAGAGTGTCATTGAAGCCTGCTGAACAACTCTGCCGTCTTCATCTGTTACATTGATAATTTTATCATCGCTGATCTTTTCGGTCTTATTAGTAGTATTAGTATAAGCATTACCAAGCTTATCTACCCACTGGCCATCCTTATATGTAAGGTCACCTACTGTTGTAGAATTAGCCCAAGCCATAAGGTTGTCCATTGAATACATAGCTGCAAGGTTGTTCTCGTTCCAGCCGCCAGCAAGGTTTTCTCTAGCCCAATAATAATATACATTATCGAAGTTAGAACCGTGACCGCGGTCTGTAGCATAGTTAACGTGAACAAGACCAAGGGTATCCTTAAGTACTGTTTGCCATGCCATCTTAAGAGCCTCAAGAGCAAAGTCAAACAGATTATCAGTTTCATCAATATTGATGAGCTGTGTATCAGCTGTTGCATGACCGTTAGCATCAGGAGCACCATAAGCAAGTAAAAGGATGTTATCCTTGAACTGTGGTTCTTCTGAATAAATCAAGTTAGGATCATAGCCAAGATGAGCAGCTGCCTGTGCATAATTGCCGCATGCGCCGCATGACTTAACGTGAGCCATAATCTCCTTGTAACGATGAGCTGAATTGTCGGTAGTCATTTTGCCATCGACACCTTCAACTTCCAAACCGTAAGTTACAAGAACGCTGATTTTATTAAGAAGCTCTGCTGACAATAAGTCAAACATTAATGTATCAAGCTTCTTTGCCTTTGCATCAATATAAGCCTGTGAGTTGCTGTCCTTGTAGAAAGCGTTTAAAATAAGAGTCTGTACGATATTATATACCATATTACTCTTATAGCCGCTTGGTAAGTCGAGCAAATCACCAATAAGCTGATAGATATCAGATGTACCTATAATCATAGGTAATACACCTTTAAGAAGAGTACCGATATTGAATTCACCAATAAGGAACTGACGGATAATGTTTTTACCTGCAACATCATTTGAATTCATATTAAGAAGCTTTGCAACAGTAAGAACGATATCCTTTGCATCGTTGCATGAACGATAACCAACGCCGCTTGCAGCTAAAGTATCGCTATTGGTTTTCAAATCGTTGATAGCAGTGAGATTAATGTTTTTAATATCACCACCGAGAGTCTTTTTATACTGTTCAATAAGATCACTAGCCTGCCTAATAATATCAAGAAGGCCATCTACAGAGTCGATAGTACCCTGAATCTTTGCAATTTTAATGTCAAGATTCAAAGGAAGATTAACGCCTCGGAGTATTGAATCAGCCCAATCAAGAAGTGCTTCAGCTGTATCATCGTCAGTGAGCTCTGCCCAGTTCAGAAAGTTAGCTGTAACATTTAAATCATGGTAATCATCTTTAGATGATGCAAAAGCTGTTAAAGCACCGGTAAAACAAGACATTGCCATTAAAACAGCAAGAAACAGTGCTAAAAGTTTTTTAGAAAACTTAGTTGCTTTTGTTTTCATTGATTTTTAACCTCCCCTTTCGTAAGGATAAATTAAATTTTTTTGGGTTTGCATTGTAGTGCATCGCTCTCCCTTTTATAAAATATGTTTTCATTCCCACTGACCATCAGCCAATCTGAATTTAAGAACTAGGCCTAAGCCGCATACTTTAATTATATGGAAAAAGGGCGCAAAGTGCTCTATAAATACAGTTTGATTATTGCATAAAACATTTTGAAAGTCAATACAACTTGCTGATAAAGAACAAATTTGGCGAAATGTCCAAAAAAATTGTTAATTTTTTAGCAATAAAGCCAAAAAATTAATAATTTATTAACAAATATTTTTCATATCGTTAATATTGTTGTGGCTTTCAAGGCATTGTTAAGTGCAAAAACTTTACATTGGAACACGTTTTGTAAAGCCATTTCGCTTTACAACTATATCATAATATAATCAACATATTTCAAGATAATTTCTGTTATACGGTATAAGTCTATATTTCAAAAAAATATGGTTTTTGATGTAATTTGTTAACAATTTGTTCAAATTTTAAAAAAAGGTATTGACTTGCAGTCTATAATTTGATATAAATAACTTGTATTTGTTTATACGTGCGTGGGTACGTGCGCCCAAAAACAGTAAGTTTATGAACAAATTGTTAATAAATCCCACTGTTTTTCACCATATATCCACACAGCGTTTCACAAAAGCACAATATCGTTAATCATATTGTAAAGGAGAGAGATTTATATGAAGACGAGCAAAAAATTACTTAGCTTTTTCTTAGCTATAGTAATGGTTGTTACTACATGCTCTGTTGGAATGACTGCTTTTGCGCAGGAAAACAACAAAAGCATTTGGACAACCAAAGCTGATTCAGAAACTACATATGCAGCTCTGAACCAGCTCGTTGACGAGTATGTCCCCATGCTGCTCAATATTGATGCAGTTAAAGACCTGCTCGAAAACAATTTGGGAATAACTGTAACGGACGATACATCCATTCAGGATATCCTCGTTGCTGTATCACCTATCCTTGTAAATGCACTTGGAGCCGGTGGTGACAAAAGTACAATTATTCCTGATTACACAAAAATGAGTGATATTTTTTACTCATACCTTGATGACACATCTGAAGATGTGACTGCAGGTGATATGGACTTCTTTGCCCTGTATTCACTCTGTCAGGCAGCAAAATCATCAAGCAACAGCGAATTAAAAGATTTCGCAACAGCTACATTGGATGAGCTTGAAGGATATTTGAAAGCTTACTCTGATGCTTACAGCAATTACAAAAACAATACCGACCGTTTTGCTGATGAAATTATTCCTGGGTATTGGGATAAACTTGTAGAACAAGCTTTTGACGGTGATTATGATTTGGCTGGAATTGCTTCGTACGACTACATCAGTAATTGTGTAGTAGACGGCGTTGCTTTTAAAGACCTTCAAGTTGCTGATAATGAGAGGGAAGGTCTAAAAGATATATGCGCCTTTATCAATTCGGTTTACAGCCAATCGCCAAATAATACTATGACTGCATCCAGTATTTGCGATGCTGCATATTATTACAATTCCGTATGGGCTATTCCACCAACAGTATCCGAAATCAACATATCTTTGATATCTGCTGGCGACGGAAAAATTGCTTGGGAGAATAATGAAGGTAAAACAGTTTATCTTACTCTTGATAACTATAAGGAAGTAATTTCTAAAGATATTTCTTTCAAGGATTTTTTGAGAGATGAAATGCAGATTGATTTAGATGATCCTGATACGCCTCAAAACCTTAAGGATATGTTTGTAGGTGCTGAAAATTCTTATCAAGGTATTATATTACTTTCTATTTTTGAAGGCGATGATACTTCATACGATGATTTTTCCAACCCATATTACTATGAACTTGTCCTTGGACTGCTTTCTACTCAAAGTGAAAATTATAGCTCACTCGATGAAGTAAAAAAGGCTGCAGCTGAAAAAGAAATTACCGATGCTCAAATCAAAAAGGTTATTGAAGATGCGCATAGCCAGAATTGGATGCAAGGTTATACTGTTGAGGTATTCCGTAATTATATGGATAGCTCCGAATGCCCTTTCAGTGAAGAAGCTAAAAAGTTTATACGCACATATGATACTTCTAAAGGTGAATACTACACCATATTAGGTAGAGCATTTTTAGATGCACCGGTTGATACTGATGGAAAAGCTACACAGGAAAGCGTAGACTATACAAGAGCATTTATTTCAGATATGCCTAGATTCAAAGTCGGCGAAATGAATTTTATAGATGCTGTAAACTATATGATTCCATCAATTATGGCTTTAAATGAATTTGGAAACGGTACAAAAGCGGAAGGTTCATTAAGTGTAACAGGTGTAACTAATACACTTAGTGAATTCCATAAAGTTATGGAGCCAAGACTTCCTGTAGGTTGCTATGATTTTACAAATTATAAAGATCAAATAAAGAATGAATATTACATTGATATTGCAAACAACACTATCAACTCATTAGTAGATAACTATCTTGCAGCCGGTAAAAATACAGATCTTGGTGGTATGGAATTGCCACTTGGTGATTTGATTAATAGTGTAGTTAATGGTATTCTTGGTACAAGCAATTTTGCTATTGCCGATTTCCTTAACGATATTTATTTAAGACTTTATAATGACCCTGTATCAACAATCTTCGGTCTTGTTCCGATTCTTATTGCACTCGTTGATGAATTCCTTATGCCTTACATTTTCAACGAGGGTTCACATACTGAACTTTATGCTATTTTCAACGGACTCGGTTTGATAACAGACTATACACAGGATGCAGGCAGCCCAATCGGTATTGGTGCTCTCAACTTCAATCTGAATAAGATTCTTCCTGATGTTTTGCATTGGCTTGCAGCTGACCCTGATTATACATTTACTTATTATGATGTAACTGAAAATGAAGACGGCAGCATGACATATGGCACTAATTTAACAACCGGCACTTATAATCTTGAAAAAACACCTGTAATCACAAACATTTATTTTGTTGACAGCATGCTTCAGTATGCAAAGATTTCTGATATTGAAGGCGGAGCAGGCGAAATCGTGAGCGAGCTTGCAGGCTTCTTCACAGTTGCTGTTGACCAGTTCCTTGAAGAGCACGGCGAAGACGTAAAGCTTGACTATGAAGGCTCACCTGTTTCAAAGGGTGCAAACAACTTATTTGTTGCTATACCTTATATTCTTGACAGTATGGGTCAGGCATTCATTGACAAATATGAGCTCAAGAATGAAGATGGTTCAAGATCTGACTGGACTTACATTTATGACGGTAAAATGACCATAACAGAAGTTGATGGAAACACCGTTATAAAGAACAACCGTCTTGAAAAATTAAAGGGTCTTATTGATGAAGGCTCAAATCCTACAGACGTTCTTGAAATATTCACCAATACGCTTACAGAAGATTGGTTAGGTGCACTTGTAGACCTTATCAACGATGTTGCAAGAGGTGATGAAACAGGAAAGAATAAGATTACAAACGAAATTCCTATCGTAGCAAATCTTTTAGCTGCATTTGATTTGTTCGGTGAAAAGAGTGTTCTTACCGACCTTCTCAACAGCATTTTCCAGATGACACGTGAAAACAAGTATTCATTCTCATTTGAAGAGCAGAAAACAACCGGTTATACAGCTCTTGATTCAGATAATGTTTACTATTTAGTTTCAAACCTTCCAAGACTTGTAGAGGTTATAACAAACCTTGTTAACGATCTCAACACAGGCAGCAACCCAGGTACCGAAACACCAAAACCGGCTGCTCCTACACCGAAGGTTTACCCGGCAAAGAAGGCTGCTACTCCAAAAGCAGATTCTTCAACATATTCAAACAAAGATTTAAGCAATGCAACAGATCTTATCAACAATCTTGATAAGTTGCTTTCTTCTCTCCTCTCTGATGCTACATTTAATGATTTCTCATTAGATAAGACAGACAATATCTTTGCTAGCTTGGTTACATTCTTAAGTAACTACCTTGGCAATGACTTTGCTGACAGTGCTGACGAAATAGTAAGATTAATAAACTCTTATGCTTACTACATCACCGGTTCTGAAACACATAAAGCAAATTCAAATCACGATGTAAACGACAAGAAAGTTTACACAAATGATTCACTTACAGGTTTGGTTGTTGAAACCTATACCTTAATTGAAAAGATTGCAGCAAAGCTTCTTGAAAAATATAATCATACTTATAATTTGGATGATGCTTCAAAAGCAAACTACAATCTTCTTGTTGAAGCAATTGACGGTATCATCTCACCTGACGCAATCAGCGTAAGACTTAAGGATGATTACAGCAGTGCTGCAAAGACAATTGCAAAGTATGACAGCTGGCAGAACATGGCAAAGACCACCTCAAGAGGCGACTACAAAGTATCCATCAACTGGGGTATCAATGCCGGCAACAAAGATGCTTTCTATGATGCACTTTCTGCTTCATTAAGACTTGTTACATCCATCCTTGGTGTTCTTCTTATTGACACCGGTTGGTACAACACAGTACTTGTTCCTGTTTTAGGTGCAATCTGCACACCAAACGGAATTAAGCTTGAATCATTCAGCAAGCTCAAGGCTGATAAGGATAAGACAGGTAATTATGACGCTACTTTGATTGCTGTTCTTACACCTGTTTCAGAATTAATCAATCAGCTTCTGAACAAACCTGCAACAACACTGATTAAAGTAATTCAGGGTCTGGCAGGAATACTTGACGATAAGCACGGCGCAACAATCGCTTCTATCGTAAAGAATGTATTTAATCCACTTATTGATGAGGTTAACGGTTTAGCTAATATTCTTGATAAGGATATCAGTAACCTTTCACCAACATTTGCTCAAACAGTAAGAGGCCTTACAGATACTATTGCAAACCTTGCAAAGACTGATAAAAACGGCGCTCTTGTAAACATTAAGCTTGGTAAGACTGAAAAGAATAAGTATGATCAGATTACTAAGGATTACAGAATTGCACTTTCAGGTACAAACCTTATACCTATTATAAATACATTACTCAATGGTAAGGGTATTACACTTAAGCAGATCAACTGGTATAAATTAAGCACAGCTAAAACACCGGCAGCTGCATTGGTATATGTTCTTGAATATGTACTTGAAATACTCCTCGAGTCATCACTCCTTGATTCTCTCGGCAGTGAAATCGGCGATCTCTTAAGCGGATTAACTGCTAAAGATATCCTTGGCATACTCGACAGAGTACTTGAAGCAAGCGATAGTCCTACACTTGCTTACTGGACCTTCGTTCAGTACCTCCAGGAAAAGAAGGAAGGCTTCACATATCCTGCAGGTATCACAAAGGCTATGGCAGATCAGGGCGTTGAAAGCCTTGACCAGATGGTTGCTGCTATATTCCCTCTTCTCTCAACATTCGGTGTTGACCTTGGCGGAAATGACTTAAATGCAGTACTCAACAACAAGTTATTCACTAACAAGCTTCTTACACAGCTTGCAACAGCACTTTATGGTGCACTTGATTCACTTGATCCAACAATTAAGGCTGTTCTCAATGGTCTTGGCATTGCAACCTCAACAAAGGATGTTGCAAAGCTTCTTACAGATAAGAGCTACGGTGCTACTTATTCTTCAGCTGCAAAGACTATCAGCACACAGTCAAACTGGAAGAATGTTAAGAATGTTAACTGGGGCTTCACAGACGGCACAAGCGGTGCACAGCAGGGCTTTGTAAATGCTCTTGTTGCAATCCTCCGTCCTGTTTCAGATATTCTTGCAGTATTCCTTAACGAAGGCACACTTCACATTGACGATGCAGCATATGATATCATTTGCGGTATTGAAGTTAAGAGAACAACAACAAATCTTGAATTCGACCTTGGCGACCAGCATTTCAACGCACGCATTGCTTATGCTATGAAGAACGGCGTATTTGCTGTAAGCTTGAGAGAAGATCCAAGCAGCTCAGGCAGATCAAGATCATCAACACTTAAGATTGATTTCAAATCACTTAAAAACCTGAATGACCTTAAGCTTGAAGGCACAAATGGTTACAACAGCGCAATCATTCCTCTTCTCGAGGTTCTTCAGTGCTCAAACGTTAAAACTTATGCACAGTATCAGAAGGATGTTGCAAACGCAAAGGATAATCTCCTTCTCGATATACTTAATCCATTAGTTGGCTCATCAAGCAGCTCATTCCTTAATAAGCTTGCTGCAAAGCCATTCTCAGAGCTTACAAAGCTTCTTCCTAACCTTGCAATGTACATTGACGGCAACGGCCTTGTGCAGCTTGTAAACAACCTGTTAGCTCCAATTACTTATGCAATTACAGGCGATAACGAATCCGATTCACTCGGTGAAATTATTGAGTCATTCCTTGGTGCTCCTCTTCAGGATGCAGTTATTCCTCTTGTTAATGACCTTCTCAAGAGTAAGGGAATCAACATTCGTATTCCTAACATCAACTGGAATGCACTTATCAGCCTCGGTGATGCTTCAACTTACACAAGTAAGGCAACTGACCTTAACGGCAGATACCTGACAGGTAAGATTGTAAGCGGTGTTGACCAGGGTAAGGTACTTATCACAGTACTTCGCTACGTAGCAAACATACTTATCACAAATTCAACAGCACTTAAAAACCTCATCTGCTCAATTGATGCAGTTGCAAAGAACGACTTAATCAAATCAATTGTTCAGAGTGTATTCAACACAATCGGCACAGCTAGTGTAGATCAGCTTGTATCTGCAGTATTCTATCTGCTTTCAAGCAGCCCTGAAAATGCATTCTGGGATTACACAAGCTACAAGACAGGCGAATACAGCTTCGCATTCCCTGAAAGCATGGACGTTGACTTTGTAAAGAATCTTCCTCCAATGCTTGACGGCTTAATCGGCAGCTTTATCGACCTTAACGGCAAGATTGGTGAGCTTCTCTTCACAGACTCACTTGTAACAAAGCTTGCTACCGGACTTTACGGTGCAATTGAAGGTGTTAAGATTAATGACGGTCTTAACCTTGCACAGCTTCTCGCTCAAACAGGTATTGATTTCACTACAAGCAATGTAGCAAGCCTGCTTGTTAACGAAAAGTATGGTAAAACTTATCAGGAAAATGCAGCTATCATTTCTGCTGCAGGCTCATGGAAGAATGTAAATGCAGACGCACTCAAGTGGGGCGTAACTGACAGAGACAGCTTCTTCCACGCACTCGTTGCAGTACTTCGTCCTATCTACGGTGTACTCGATGTACTTCTTAACGATGCTTACCTCGGATTATTCGATATCGTAAGAATCCCTGGTTCAAACGGTTATACATCATCAATCGTTCCTCTTATGGAAGCATTCTCAATGTATAACATTAAGACACAGTATCAGTACAGACAGGATATGACCAAGGAATATGATGCAATCCTCCTTGACATAATCAATCCTCTCTGGGATAAGGTTGAGGATATCTTAAACGCTCCTCTCCAGACCTTAATGGCTGTAATTCCTAACCTTGCACTCTTCATCGGCAATGACGGACTCTGCCAGATTATTGATAATCTCCTGACTCCGATTTCAGCTCTTGCAGATGCAATCAGACCTATTGTTGATTTGAATTCACTTCTTACAACAGTATTAGGCGCACTTAAGGTTGACCTTAACGGAATCCTTGCTAAAGTAGGCATCACAAACTTCTCACTTGATGTTTATGACCTTAATAAGACTCTTAAGCCACTCCTTGGCGGCGATGCTATTATTCCTCTTCTTAATAACGTTCTCGGACTTATCAAGATTAAGGGCACACCGCTCGGACTCAAGCTCAACGATGTTGACTGGCTCCAGCTTGCAAGCCACGGCACAGTAGTTGTAAGTGCTTCACAGGCTGCAACATATGGTTCAAGAATCTTTGTTGAAGGTGATTCAGCAGAAACATTGATTGCTATACTCAGATATCTGATTTCAACAATCAATGCAGGTGATAACTTCGATAAGATTAGTTCACTTATCGGTGGATTGTTAGGCGACGGTGTAGCAGATAACATTTCAAGTATGATTAACGAAGTACTCGGAATGCTTTCAGGCGAACCAGATGAAGTAATTTCTTCACTTGTTGATCTTCTTCAGTCAATCGCTTAATTTAAATAAATCTTATTTAAATATCATCAAGCCGGCAGCTTTCGCTGCCGGCTCTTTTCTTTGTAAAAAATATTTGGCATTTATTTCAATAAAATACTTTAATATGGTTTATCATAAACAATATAATAAAATCATATACTGCACAAAGCTTTCATTCATTTTCAATCATTTAGCTGATTTACAGTTGATATAAGAATGCTGCATTTTGTGAAAATATGTGTTAATAAATTTAGCATATGTGCGTTTATTTAAAAAATTTGTCTTGTATTATTTCGTTAAATTATATATAATATTTCTATTATATGTAATTTGGCGGTGATATTATGCTTGGAGAATGCGTAAGAGCCAGAGTTGTTAAAACGATTGGCTGTACTGAAGGAGCAAATTTTACCTACCCGCTGAACTATGGTTATATTTATGATACTCCGCAAAAGGAGTATGCGTATATTATGGGACTTGACCATGCAGTCAGCAATTTTGACGGTAGAGTAATTGCAGTTATTGAACCTAATGAAAAAAGAGAAGACCATCACAGAATTTGGATTTTAGCACCAAAAAGCTCACGATTCATTAATCTTGATATAATTCAGGCTTTGGAATTGGAGGAGCTTTACCCCGATTATAAGCTTACCTGCTATTATGAAAGCAGTGCCGGAGCTGTTATTTACAAAAAAGTAAACAACACAATTAATTTTCTTTTAATAAAAAATAAACGTTCTGCCCATTGGGGATTCCCTAAAGGTCATCTTGAAATGGGTGAAACCCGTGCCGATGCTGCAAGGCGTGAGGTTCTTGAAGAAACGGGTATACACGTTAATATACATATCGGCTTTGAGGCTGTATCAAAATATAAAATAAAGGATAAGATTGATAAAAAGGTTTCCATATTTGTTGGAACAACTGATGATAAAGGGATTCATATTCAGCCTGAAGAAATTGAAAGATATATATGGCTTCCCTATTTCAGAGCACTTGATTATCTTAAATTTGATAACGATAAAATAATATTAAAAAAAGCAAACAGGTATTTAATTAATCATGGTTATCTGCCTGAAGATCATCATTTTAACGACAGCAAGAAAAATAAAAGCTATAAAGAAAAACAAAAAAAGCTGGAAGAAAAAAGAAAAGAACGCGCTAAATATAACAAAGATAATCGTAATAACAATAAAGGAAATAAAAACAGCAAAAATAAACAATATAACCCAAACTATAAAAATAAAAAGTCTAAATCCGGCAATAACCAAAATAATATAAAACAACAAAATCAAAACAATAATACCGAACAGTAAAATTTGCGGCAATTTGATTATATTGTTAAGCAAAATATTTCCCTGTTGTGCACTTTATTCGCCCACAATAATGTGCTTGGGGACTAATTATTTCTTGTGGGCAGAAAGGCTATGTGAACTTTTTTATGCAGGAACTTTGCCAAACTATACAGGAATTTTTAACTGCCCACGGCATACCTGACTGGCTTGTTGTATTTTTAATTTCTCTTTGCCCTGTGCTTGAATGCAGACTTGGAATGTTTACAGCTATCGTTCTGCTTGATATGAATCCTGTTCTGGGCTTTATAATCAGCTTTTTAGGTAATATTTTACCTATTCCGTTTATTTTGCTTTTAATTAACTGGATTTTTGAACTGCTCAAAAAGGTTCCGGGCATAAATAAAATCATTTACTGGCTTGAAGATAAAACCCTTAAAAAGCGTGACAAAATTGATAAATACGGTATATGGGGACTTCTTTTGTTTGTTGCTATACCGCTGCCGGGCACAGGCGGATGGACAGGTGCGCTCCTTGCATCCCTGCTGCATCTGGATAAGAAAAAAAGCTTCGGCGTTATAAGCCTGGGCGTTTTTATTGCAGGACTTATAATTACAGTAATAAGCCTTGTTTTTAACCAGTGGGTATTTTAATGAACAAAGAAGAACAGTTCACAGTAGATATCTGTGAAGCTTATCTGAATAATAGAACATTAAATATACCTGATGGTATTAACTATAATGCATTGTTCAAACTGCTCAAACACCATAATCTGCTGGGTGTATGCCATTGTGCAATGGTTAATGCGAATAATAAGCAATTCATTCCTAAAGATTTTTTAAAGGCTGTTACCGACAGCTTTTTTGACTATGTTTATATTTATGAACAGCAAAACAATTGCATAAACGAGATTACAAACGCTCTATCAGCTTGTGACGTGCGCCATATTCTGTTTAAAGGGTCTGTAATAAGAAACATATACCCTGTTGCGGAAAGCCGCGCTATGGGCGATATAGACCTGCTTATAGACGAACAGAACCAACATGCTGTAAAAAAACAGCTTGAGGCACTTGGTTATGTATGCACCGCCCCGAACGGCACGGTTCAGGACTACACAAAAAACAATGTAATTGTTGAGGTGCATACCCAAATCATCAGCGATATAGGCAGCAACGTATTCGACAAGCCTTTTGACAATGCTGTTTTTGACGGCTGCACAGGCAAACTTAACAATGATTATGAATTTGCTTATCAGCTGGCACATATTGCCCACCACTTTAAATTTTACGGGGCAGGCATAAGGCACATACTTGACCTTGCCGTACTTCAAAAATTCGGCAGCATCAATATCGACAATGTTTTCAGCCTTGTTGAAAAATGCGGCCTTACCACCTTTACAAAAGTAATTTTAAGTGTCTGCAGCCAATGGTTTAAAATTGGTGAATCCTATATTGAAAATACAGATAAAACACAAAATTATCTGTGCCGCTGCGGTGCATTCGGAAATATGCTTTCAAATAAAGGCGCTGCAATATCACGAAGAGAAATGGAACAAGGGAACCGTTCATCTTTCAAAATCAAATTTCATCTTCTCTTCCCTTCTTATAACAAAATGAAAAATATACCATATATTAAATTCATATATGGCAGACCATGGCTGACACCATACGCCTGGTGTTACAGAATTTTTTATAATTTAAAAAACAGAAAGCATTTTATGAAAAAAACAGTCAGCGCAATAGGTGACAGCGAAACCCAAAGGCTGGCTGAACAGGAATTTGAATTTTTTGAGGAGATTGGTTTAATATGACAGCGTTATGGGTTGTACTTATCACAATAATCGCAATATTAATTGTGTTGTTTGTATCGTGGTTTTTCACTATGAAAGCAAACGGCAAATGCCCGCTGTGTGCTATAAAAAAAATAACAATACCAAGAAAGCTCACGATTGATATTGAGCAGGAGGAAAATTACGACAACGGTGTTGCAAAAACACCTCCTATGGGATGGTCGAGCTGGAACACATTCCGCAATCATATAGATGAAGATTTAATTATGGAAACTGCAAATGCAATGGTCAACAGCGGACTTGCCGATGCAGGATACCAATATGTAAATCTTGATGACTGCTGGCAGAGCTCGCTGCGTGATTCTGACGGAAAGCTGCAGGGTGATTTAAAAACCTTCAGCCGCTCAATCCCTGCCCTTATAAAAGATATTAACGCCCTTGGCCTTAAGGTAGGCTTGTATTCCTCAAACGGAACCTTAACCTGTGAGGATTTGCCTGCATCTCTCGGCAACGAGGTGCTTGATGCAAAAACAATTGCCTCCTGGGGATGCGAATTTTTCAAATATGATTTCTGCCACAACAAAGCTATAAACGGCGATTGCCCTGCTATAGAAAAAATGGAGATAGACAAGCTTGACGGCGAAACCTTTGACTCAAGCGTTGTTTTAAAACCTGATGACGCAGAATTCACAGGCAGAGCTAAAATTGTAAAGATAAGTGAGCTGCAAAGCGGAAGTGCAATCGGCTTTATAGGCCACGGTGCAGGAACGGCATCCTTCAAGGTTAACAGCCTGCCGGAGGGCACTTATGCGCTTACCCTTGTATTTCATAAATCACCTTGCTTGCATCAGCAATATGTTCAGGTTGTTATAAACGGAAAAATACACGAGGTATTCTTCCCGCCTTCAAAGGGCTTCAGCGATTCAGGAAGAGCACAGGTTATCATCAAGCTTGAAAACGGTGAAAATACTATCACCCTTCAAAATCCTGTTGCTACCCGTGCCGATTCATCTTACATACAGTACAGAAGAATGGCAAATGCCCTTAAAGAGGCCACACATGACTGGGCAAAACTGACCGGTACAGAGGAAAAGCCAATCGTATTCTCCATTTGCGAATGGGGTGTTGCAAAGCCTTGGTTATGGGGTGCAAAAGCAGGCAATATGTGGCGCACCACACACGATATTTTCCCTTATTGGAAAAGTATTGTGCACATTTATAATAAAACCATACAGCATTATAAGCACGCAAGTGCCGGCAACTGGAATGACCCGGATATGCTTGAGGTTGGCAATGGCAAGCTTACAGAAGAAGAAAATAAATCACATTTTTCACTTTGGTGTATGATGGCTGCTCCACTTATGCTTGGCAATGATATAAGAAAGTTTGTTGACGGCAACGGCAATGCAGTTGAGGGCAATTCTGCTTTGAAAATTGTTACCAACAAGCAGGTTATAGCCATTGACCAGGACCCGTTGGGAAAGCCTGCAAAGCTTGTTAAAAAGGTTACAGGTGTGGATATCATTGCAAGGCCTCTTTTAAACGGCGATATTGCCGTGTGCCTGTTTAATAAAACATCATCATTAAAGAATGTTCATCTTAACATAAGTGAGCTTGCAGAGGACCAGTATCTGCTTATGCATACCTCACAGGAATATGAGCTCCATGAGCTTTGGAGCGATACAAGAGAAAATGCATCTGTTATATCTGCATCCATACCAAAGCACGGTGTTAAGGTTTATAGAATTAAAACATTATAAAATAATTAAAGCTATATAAACAAAAGAACGGAAATGCAATTATGCATTTCCGTTCTTTATTTAATTTACAATATTTTAAAATTAACGTTCAGAATTATTTTGCTGATTACACACAAATTACATATACCACATCTAAAATCCAATACAATAATACTATACTATATGTCTGCGCTTTCATCATAATCAAAAAGCTCATTGGGAGAAATATCGAACACACGGCAAAAGGCTATAATTTCAATATCTGTTAAAAAACGTTTACCGCTTTCTATTCTTTGAATTGCGTTTTTATCCATATCAATACCGAGCAGCAACATCCTGTCAGCCAATTGCCGCTGACTTGTTTTAGGAACCATCTGCATTCTTAAATGGGCAATCTTTTCGCCACAGATATTGTTTCTGCCTGTTTCCCCTTTATTTTTAAACATAGCGTTATTTCTCCTCGTTTTGACATTTACTGCTTGTCAACAAGATTATATTATGATATAATCAACTTGAATATGACATCTAGTGAATGTCAATTTGTAGAAGTAAGCTGTTTTTTACATAAATTATTTAGTATTAATAAATAAAAAGTTAAGAAGTGTCAAAGAACATTGAATAATCATAATAAAGCTTATAAAATAACTTTTAGTATTTGCATTTAATATCTGCAGTTTACAAATATTTAATATATATAATCTTGACAAATTATTGACAAATTCATTGCTATATGATAAATTTGTTCTAGACTGTAATAGTTAAAATAGTACAGTTGTCTATAAGCTATATTGACCACATTGATTTAAGGAGCGTATGTATGAAAAACATACTTGAATATATAGAAAAAAGTGCCTCTCGCTTTCCGGACAAGGCTGCCTTTGTTGACCTTGAATGCAGCGTAAGCTATGCACAGCTGATGAAAAATGCACAAAGCATCGGCACCGCACTTTCTTCGCTCAAAATGAAAAACAGGCCTATTGCCGTTTACCTTGATAAAAGCGTAAAAACCTTGTGCGCAATGTTCGGCGTTGTATACAGCGGCAATTTTTATATTGTTGTTGACACAGATATGCCTGTTGAAAGAATAAGTAAAATTTTCAGCACCTTAAGTCCTGTTGCAATCATTACAGATGAAAAGCACCTTGATAATGCAAAACAGCTGGAAATCGAGGGTGAAATATTCACATATGACAATGCTGTAAATACAGCTGTTGATGAAACTGTACTCAACAAAATAAGAGCAAATCAGATTGATACCGACCCGCTGTATGCACTTTATACTTCAGGCTCTACGGGAATGCCAAAAGGTGCCGTGCTTTGCCACAGAAATGTACTTGCATATACAGATTGGTTCAGCAGCGCATTTGATATAAACAGCGAAACCGTATTCGGCAATCAGACTCCGTTTTATTTTTCTATGTCTGTATCCGACGTTTATTCAACGATAAGAAATGCAGCTACGCTTTGCATTATCCCAAAGGCATATTTCTCTTTCCCTATAAATCTGATTAAGTTTATGAATGAAAATAAGGTTAATGCCATTTACTGGGTGCCATCGGCAATTTCAATCGTTGCAAATCTTAAGCTGTTTAAATACGCTAAACCCGAGCACCTTAAAAAGGTGCTGTTTGCAGGCGAGGTTATGCCTACAAAACAGCTTAATTACTGGATAAATAATCTTGATGAAAATATTGTTTATGCAAATCTTTACGGCCCTACAGAAACAACCGATATCTGCACATACTATGTAGTGGACAGGCAGTTCAGGGATGATGAGCCGCTGCCAATCGGCTATCATTGCGATAACTGCGATGTTATGATTGTTAATGAAAAAAATAAGCTTTGTGCACCCGGTGAAGAGGGCGAGCTTTATGTTCGCGGCTCATTTGTAGCATATGGATACTATAACAACAGCGAAAAAACTGCAGGTGCCTTTGTTCAAAATCCGCTCCATAATTATTACCCTGAAATCGTTTATAAAACCGGCGATCTGGTTAAAGAAAATGAAAAGGGCGAAATAATGTATATAACCCGCAAGGATTTTCAAATTAAACGAATGGGCTACAGGGTTGAGCTTGGAGAGATTGAAACTGCTGCAAGTGCCATTGAAAATATTGAAGAATCCGTATGTGTATTTGATAAAAAGAATGACCATATTATTTTGGTTTACCAGGGCAAAAAGCTTACGGATGCGGACATTTTAAAACAGCTTAAAGGCAAGGTGCCTGCTTATATGATACCTGACAGAATAGAATCCGTTAAGCTTATGCCGCATAATCAAAACGGTAAAATAGACAGAAAAGCCGTACAGGCTATGATGTGTGAATAAAAGATAATAAAAAGGAGATTTAAAACTATGGAAAGACTTATTGAAATTTTAGAGGAATTAAAACCTGACGTAGAGTTCACAAAGGATACAAAGCTTGTTGAAGATAAAATTTTTGACTCACTCGGAATGATCAGCCTTGTTGCAGAGCTTTCTGATGAATTTGATATCGAAATATCACCTATGGAGCTTGTTCCTGAAAACTTTGCAACTGTTGAAACGCTTTATGAAATGATAGAAAGACTTGCTGACGAGGACTGATAAATGACTTATACCTCCTTTGAATTTTTTATAATTTATTTTGGAGTTACGTATGTTCTTTACAGCATCATACCTCAAAAAGCAAAATGGTGTGTTCTGCTTGCAGGCTCAATGCTGTTTTATTTTGTAGCCTCCGGCGGTCATATAGAATTTATGATATTAAGTGCGCTGATTGTTTGGCTGGCGGGACTTATTATCCAAAAACTCAATGACGCCTTTAAGGAAAAAAAGAAAAACCTTGAAAAGGACGAACGTAAAGCACTTAAGAATAAATACAAGAATTATAAGCTTGCTGTACTTACCATAAGCGTTCTATTGAATATCGCTTTCATTCTTGTATTAAAATACGCTAACTTCTTTGGTTCAACCATTAACTCCATATTCGGCACGGAAATACAAAAATTCCAATTTGTTCAGCCGTTGGGTATATCCTTTTACACCCTGCAGGCAATAAGCTATGTAACCGATGTTTACAGGGGCAGATATAAAGCCTGCAAAAATCCTTTGCGCATAACCCTTTACCTTTCATTTATGCTCACAATCGTTGAGGGCCCTGTGGCACGCTGGGACCAGCTCGGCACACAGCTCAATGAAGGAAGCAAATTCAATTTTAAGGACCTGAAATTCGGTGCACAGCTTGTTGTTTGGGGTCTTTTCAAAAAGGTAGTTATTGCCGACCGCGCAAGCGAGCTCGTGAACAATGTTTTTGATGCTACAGAATTCAACAGCGGTGCAATAATACTTGCTGCAACCTTGTTCTACACACTCCAGCTTTACTGCGATTTTTCCGGTATTATGGATGTTGTAAACGGTCTTGGCGAAATGATGGGCATCAGAATGCCGGCAAACTTTAACCGTCCATTCTTTGCAAAATCAATCAACGAGTTCTGGCAAAGGTGGCATATCACCCTTGGCGGCTGGTTAAGAGATTATATATTCTATCCCATCTCGCTTTCAAAGCCTTTTATGGGGCTTACAAAATCTGCAAGAAAAAAATTCAACCCATATTATGCAAATCTGATTCCTACTGCTGTGGCGCTGTTTTTTGTATGGTTTACAAACGGCTGGTGGCACGGTGCTGCATGGAAATACATTTTATATGGCCTTTACTACTACTTCTTAATGATGATAGGACTTTTTGCAGAACCTTTAAGTGCAAAGATATGCGAAAAGCTCAAAATCAACAGAAAAGGCAAAGGCTTTGCCCTGTTCCAGATGTTAAGAACCTTTGTTATTGTTAACTTTGGAATGTTCATATTCAGAGCGCCTGACTTAAAAACTGCAGGCAATATGCTCAAAGTAGTATTTACAAATCTTAATCTCAAGGCTCTCGGCGTAGGTCAGAAAAACGGGCTGGGGCTTGATTTGAAGGATTATGCTATTCTTGCAATCGGAACACTTGTAATATTCATTGTCGGCCTTTTACAGGAAAAGGGTATCAACCTTCGTGAAAGAATTGCAAAATTCAAGTTCCCGATTAAATTTATAATTTATTTGATTGCTATATTAATTGTAATCGTACTTGGCGCTTATGGCGAAAATTACGGCGTTGCCGATTTGCTGTACGCTAATTTCTAGGATAATCATATGACTGAAGAGAATAAAAAATCAATAAATAAAAATTTTATAATAAGCGGCGTTAAGGTGTTGTCATTTATCATTGTGTTTGTGCTTATTCTTGAAATTTTGTCAGGCACAATTTTTTCAAAGTCTGCAGCTACAAAATATAAAAACAAGCACCAGAATGCATATGCCTATACGCAAGAGGTTGAAAACAGCATTCAGATTGTTGCAATCGGCAATAGTGATTTATATTCCGCCTTTATGCCTGTAAAGCTGTGGAGTGAATATGGCTATACCAGTACCGTTATAGCATCACCAAGGCAAACAGTAATGGAAAGTTATACCATTTTGCTTGACGTGCTCAAAACACAATCACCAAAAGTTGTTATTATTGAAACGGATATGCTTTATAACGGCATTAGTGTTGTGCTTGATACGGATGTAAAAATTGAAAATAAAATAAAAGATCGAGTACCTCACATTCCTTATCTTACAGATGATGCCTTAACACAAAGTGTAAAAAATCATTTTTCAGTATTCATGCTGCACGACAGGTGGAAAACAATGCTTACTGACAGCATAAAAAGTGCTGCAAATAATATTGTTCAGATGGAAACCGACAACTGCGAGCATGGATATTTCTTCTCCAAAAAAAGGCATAAGTCTTATCGCAATAACAATATGAAGGAAACCGATACAATTGAAGCAATTCCACAGGATTCATTGACCTACCTTGATAAAATCTACGAGGTTTGCCAAAAGGAAGGCATACAGCTTGTTCTTGCCGAGGTCCCATCCTTAAATTCATGGTCATATCCAAGGCATAGTGCTGTTATGCAATATGCACAGGAAAAAGAAATTAACTTTGTTGATTTAAATATGCACTTTAAAGACCTTCATCTGAATGTTAAACGCGATTTCCGTGATAAGGGCAACCATTTGAATTATGCCGGTGCAAGAAAAGCTACTATGTTTTTGGGTGAATACCTCAACACCAACTACAGCTTTGTTCTTGATGACAACCGCGATAATCCGGATTATGCATATTGGCATGACGATGTTGAAACCTTTATTGAAAAAAATAAAATAACTGTATTTTAGTCAATACTACATTATAATTGCAATAAACCGAAAGGATTCATTTTCCTTTCGGTTTATTTTTATGTACTATTTTTATAAAAAAACACAAAATTTCTTGCTTTATTCTGTTTTTTTTATTACAATGGTATAGATACTTGTCTTTATTGCCCAAGCGTACTGTGATTGGGTACAGATTATCCAAAGCACTATGCTGTATTCGCCATACAGCTGCCTTTTTATAGTGCGGATAATGGTCGACAATATATAGAATATGGAAAGGATTTGATATTTTGGCAAATCAAACTTCAGGCCTTCAAACAAAGGTCAAAGGAATACTAACCGATGTAAGGCAGCATTGGAATGAGGCTCCACCGGGCAAATATATGCCTTTTAAGGAAATTGTAGGCTATGCCGGCGGAGGTATAGGTGTTAAATTCCTTGCAGTAATGTCATTCAATATGATACTCTCATCAACTAATGCGTTGATAGGTAACACCATAGGTGTTGCGCCTATTGATATGTACATATTGTATGTTATTTCTGTTCTTGTAAATATTCCGCTTTCAGGCTTCAGGGCAAATATTATTGATAATACCCGAAGCAAAGAAGGTAAATACAGACCTTATATTGTTAAAATGGGTATTCCCAGTGCAATTACAACAATCGTTTTTGTATGGTTCCCCTATCAGGCCTTCGGTAACCTTTTCGGAGAAGGAACTTTCTTTGGAAAAGACAGGGCCTATGTTGTAACCTGTGCGGTTGTACTCCTTTTAAATTTCGTACAGCAATTTTTCTATTATTTCTTTTCAGAAGCATATGACAATTTGCTTCATGTTCTTTCACCTAACACACAAGAAAGAACAGATGTTGCCACAATCAAGGGTGTTGTTTATTCGCTGGCACCGTCAATCCTTAACCTTGCAATGCCTATAATGGCACAGCTTATCACAAACAATAATATGTATGATATCAGACTCTACAGATATATTTACCCACCGCTTTCCATTTTATCTGTTGCACTCTGTATTGTTGTATATGTAAACACTAAAGAAAAGATTGTTCAGGCAAAGACCCATGTTATTCAGATTAAATTTATTGACTCCTTGCGAGAGGTAATGCACAATAAGTATTTCTGGGTTATTGCTATGGCAACATGGCTTGGATTTTTGGAATCAGCAGCTACAGGTATCCTTCAATGGCTTTACAACTATGGCGGAATCTGTAACGGTGCGCAATTCTCACTTATAACACTTGTTTGCCAGAATGCCGGACTTGTAGGCATGCTGCTTGCTCCTTTTTTCATCAGAAAATGGGGTAAACGAGTTGTTCTTATCGGCACAAATGTAATGAACGTTGTATTCATTGCAGCTTTGCTTCCTATAGTAAGAATAATTGATATGACAGGAACAAGCACCAGCTTTTTGCACACGTATTTCCCACTTATTCTTATCGTAATCTGCTTCTGGATGAACAATCTTATGAATGCATTTGCACAGATTTTGACCCCTACAATTAATGCCGATATCAGAGATTATCAGCAGTATATGAGCGGTGAAAGAATTGACGGAATGTTCTCTACAATCACTGCATTAGGCGGAATTATTACTGTTGCAACAAGCGGTATTATTAACTTCCTTTACGACAAATTCGGTATTAACGAAGCAACTGCAAGAACAGTTATGGATAACCCCGAGGTTATGAGCAGAGTTATGAAAAACGGCTCTGTTGTAGGCGAAGTAATAAACGATGCAATAGAATCAGGAACAACAAACATTTCTTATTTTGCTTTGTATGATAATAATATCCTTACAACTATGCTTACAGTTGTTATCATTGCATCAATCGGCGGCGCTATTATAAATGTTATTCCTTACTTCTTCTATGACTTAACAGAAATCAAACAACGCGGTATTGTTAAGGTTCTTAAAATCCGTGCATTCTTTGAGGACTTTGGTAACAATGCTTTAAGTGACAATGACCTTGTTGAGGTTATTGAAATGGTAGAAACTGCAAATGAACTGATTGACGAAACTGAAGTTCCTGTATCAAAGGCTGAAATAAAAGCTGCCCGTACACCTGAAGATAAAAAGAGTGCCAAAGCAGCTTACAAAGCAGCACTTAACAGAAATACTGAAATTAAGCTTGCACCATATGTTATTAACGAAATAAATCGTTTTGAAAACAAGCTTGGCAAAATGCAGCTTGATGATGCAAATATGATTTATTCTGCCGGACTTTCAGGTCTTGCAAACGAAGATCTCTCACAGCTTAAAAGAGATTTGGCAAATGCGAAAAGACTGCCTAACGCAACAGAGGAAGAAAAGGAAATCCGCAAGTATAAAATCAATTTCTGCAGAACAAGAATTACTGCCAAAAAATATTATGATAAATATTATGGTTCAATGAAAGAGCTTGTTAAACCCGATGATACCGTTCTTAACGAATTGTATAATACAGAAGAGATTTTAAGCGAGCAGGAAGATGTGCTGTACAAAAGCTGGTTTGAAGCTAAAGAAAATAAAGACAAACAGCAGGCAGCACAAATCAATAAGGAAATTAAAGTACTTAAGGAAAAATTCAAAAAGCTCAACAAGCAGATCAATGACGAGCAGAACAATCGCCTTTCATACACCCGTTCTGCAAAGCCATATCTTGATGCACATAAGCTTCTTGTTCAGGCAGAAAATTATACACACTTTGAGGAAATCAAAGAACGCTATGAAGAAGCAAAGAAAAACGTTGCTGTTGTTGAGGTATAATTCAAAACAAAAACAGACTGATTTGGGATACATTGCATAAAAAAATTTGATTTAAAATTCCCGCTATTGCCCAACTCACTATTAAAAAACTCGGTGAATACGCAAGTATGCACCGAGTTTTATTAATGTAATTTGAACAAAATCAAAACATTTAAATTACTTCGCACTAAAAATATGAGATATGAATAAAATGCAAGGCATAAATCATACTGTGTCCTAACGAGCCATTTTATTTTTCGCTGACGTGGATAACCCAATTCATAGTTATCTACTTGATATATCTTTTTTGTATTTAATATAGAATCCATTTTTTCAATAAAATAAAAGACCTTAAAGGAATTTAATCCTTTAAGGTCTTTTTTACAATAGCTATTTTATTTTTACAAAAGATTTACTCCCATTCAATTGTGCCGGATGGCTTTGGAGTAAGGTCATAAAGAACACGGTTTACATTCTCAACCTCATTTGTTATGCGGTTTGTGATATGCTGCAGCAATGCAAAAGGAACATCCTCAACCGTAGCTGTCATAGCATCAATAGTATTAACTGCACGAATAATTACAGGATACGCAAAAGTACGTGCACCATCTTTAACACCTACAGATTTAAAATCAGGAACAGCGGTAAAATACTGCCAAACCTTGCCCTCAAGACCATTCTTTGCAAACTCTTCACGCAGGATTGCATCAGACTCACGAACAGCTTCAAGGCGGTCACGTGTAATTGCGCCGAGGCATCTTACACCAAGACCGGGACCCGGGAACGGCTGACGATATACCATACCATCAGGCAGACCCAAAGCCTTACCCACAACACGAACCTCATCCTTATAAAGGAACTTGAGCGGTTCAACAAGCTCGAACTGTAAATCCTCCGGCAGACCACCAACATTATGGTGAGCCTTTACGCCGTCACTTTCAATAATATCAGGATAAATTGTGCCCTGTGCAAGGAATTCAATGCCTTCCTGCTTTCTTGCTTCCTCTTCAAAAACACGAATGAATTCTGCACCGATTATTTTACGTTTTTGTTCAGGCTCTGCAACACCTGCAAGCTTGTCCAAAAAGCGGTCAACTGCATCAACATAAATCAAGTTTGCTTCCATCTGGTTGCGGAATACCTCAACAACCTGCTCCGGCTCACCCTTACGGAGCAAACCGTGGTTAACGTGAACACAAACAAGCTGTTTGCCAACTGCCTTGATAAGCAATGCAGCAACTACAGAACTGTCTACGCCACCTGAAAGTGCAAGCAGAACCTTTTTATCACCCACCTGCTCGCGAATTTCAGCAACCTGTTCAGCAATAAAAGCATCTGCAAGCTCTTTCGTATTTATACGAGCCATTGTTTCGGGTCTTTTGTTATTATCCATTTATATATCCTCCAAAAAAATTATTGGTACTATTAATATAATACCAATAATTCCTTTAACTTTCAATATGATTATAAAAGATTTTTTCGCAGCTCTTCTGCACTCTGCGGATGAAGATACGAAGGTGCAATATCAAATAGAGTTTTACATCCGCACAGCCCTTCTTTATTCATTCTATAGGCTGCTCTTGCGCACGCAACAAGAACACCTGCTGTGAACTCCGGATTTGAGTCCAAAGTCAAGCTGTATTCAATAACGTGCTTATGCTTCTGATTCTCACCTGTTGTGCCGGTACGAAGAACAACTCCGCCGTGAGGGATTCCCATGTGACGTTCCTCAAACTCTTCCATACTGATAAAATTAACAGTTGTGTCATAATCAGCAAAATAATTTGGCATAGACTTGATTTCATGCTCAATTCTGTCCAAATCAGCACCCTCCTCTGCAACAACAAAGCATTCTCTTGTATGCTTTTCACGAACAGAGAGCTGTGGCTGCTCACCACTTCTTACACGCTCAATTGCACTTTCAGACGGAATTGTGTACTGTTTTGCATTGAGAACACCCTCAATTCTTCTAACAGCATCGGAATGACCTTGGCTTACACCAACACCCCAGAAAGTATAATCTGAACCATTCGGCAGAATTGCCTGTGAATACAAACGGTTGATTGAGAACATACCGGGATCCCAACCTGCCGAAATAATGCCTATTTTGCCGCTTTTTTTGCTGATTTCGTCAACATTGGCAAAATGCTCGGGAATTCTTGCATGGGTATCAAAGCTGTCAACAAGATTGAAATGTGCTGCAAGCTGCGCTGTCTGAACAGGAAGGTCATTCGCACTGCCGCCGCATACAATCATAACATCAATCTTATCGCTCATTTCTTCAACCTGCTGCATTGCATAAACAGGTATGTCTGTTCTTGTTTTAATACTTTCAGGACTGCGGCGCGAGAATACACCTACAAGCTCCATATCCGGTGCATTTTCAAGTGCATATTCAACACCTTTTCCCAAATTACCATAACCGGTAATTCCTACTCTAATTTTCTCCATTTTTATCATCCTTACTAAAATTTATTCCCACTCCACCGTTGCGGGGGGTTTTGAGGTAACATCATAAACAACACGATTTATATGTTCAACCTCATTGGTAATTCTATTTGAAACTTTTGCAAGAATATCATAAGGTATTCTTGCCCAATCAGCGGTCATAAAATCATCCGTGGTAACTGCTCTTATGGCAATAAGGTGGTCATAGGTTCTATGGTCACCCATTACGCCGACCGTGCTTACACAAGGAAGCACACAGAAAAACTGTGCAAGATTTTTTTCATAACCGTTTTTAGCCATTTCATCACGAAGAACCCAATCGGCCTCCTGCAGCACCTTAATTTTTTCTGCAGTAATTTCGCCTATAATTCTTACACCCAGGCCCGGACCCGGGAACGGCTGGCGCCAAACAAGTTCCTTTGGAATACCGAGCTTTTCGCCGACCTTTCTTACCTCATCCTTGAACAAATCACAAAGCGGTTCGATAATTCCGAGGAATTCAACATCATCAGGAGTTGACACTCGATTGTGATGCGTTTTAATAACATCGGCATCGCCTTTGCCCGACTCAATACAGTCGGGATAAATTGTGCCTTGCGCAAAATAACCAAGCTCATCCTGCTTTCTGATTTCATTCCAGAAAACGTTGAAAAATGCAGTACCGATAATCTTCCTCTTCTGCTCGGGATCTGTAACACCCTTGAGCTTTTCAAGGAAATGATCACCGCAGTTAACCCTTACAAAATTCATATCGAACAAGGATGTAAAGGTTTTTTCAACAAAATCGCCCTCGTCCTTGCGCATAAGACCCTGATCAACAAAAACACAAGTGAGCTGCTTGCCGACTGCACGTGAAAGCAGGCCTGCAGCAACAGATGAATCCACACCGCCGGAAAGACCGAGTATAACCTTCTTATCCCCAATCTGATTGCGCAGCTTTTCTACTGTGTTATCTATAAAATTATCCATTACCCAGTCACCCGCGCATTTGCAGATTTCATAAAGAAAATTATAAAGCATCTGCAAGCCGAACTGTGAATGCGTAACCTCCGGATGAAACTGAACAGCATAAATGTTTTTCTCAATATTCTGCATTGCCGCACAAGGGCAATCATTTGTAGTACCTACAATCTCAAAACCTTCGGGGGGCGTAGCAATGTAATCGGTATGGCTCATCCATACAACAGATTTTTCGTCAACGTCTTTAAACAGCACAGACTTTTTATCTGCTGTAAACTCAATTTTGCCATACTCGCTTACAGGAGCAGTTTTAACCTCTCCTCCGCCCATCCAGGCAATGAGCTGGCAGCCATAGCAAATACCCAGAACAGGTATGCCTAAATCGAGAATTTCCTTTGTGTAGTGAGGTGAACTCATATCATACACGGAATTGGGTCCGCCAGTAAAAATTATGCCCTTATAATCATTTTGTTTTATTGTTTCAATCGGTGTTGTGTAAGGCAGAATCTCTGCAAATACTTTATGGTCACGAACACGTCTGGCAATCAGCTGATTATACTGACCGCCGAAATCAAGAACAAGAATTTTCTCCATATTCATCCTTCTTAAAATAAATTATATATATTTATAGTAGAATATTATATACAATTTATATAGTCTTTGCAAGAGGATAAAATTTAATTTATATAAAGAAAACAGCACTGTAAAATCAGCGCTGTTGACAAGAATAAACTGATATTATATAATTTTATTGGATAAGGAGAACTACCATAAACGGTAGGCGGTCATTCTTGCTCCCGAAAGGGGGCGTTGCTTATGGAACTTTTTGCATATATCATTTTAACTTTGATATTTGCTACCGGTTACATATTAGTAATTAAAAAGAAATAAACCGCCTTGCGACCAAACAGAAGCGGTTTTATTTCTTAAATAATCCAATTCAATAAGGGAGCGACCGTCTACAGGCAAGCTCCTTATCTATTATTATATTAGCATATTCATTTTATGTTGTCAACATTTTGGTTTGATGCCTGATTTATTTCAAGTCAGTCCCCTATTTACCGCTTTGTTGACAATATCAATTATATATTATATAATTTCCTTTGGATAAGGAGAACTACCATAAACGGTAGGCGGTGAAATCTTGCCCTCGAAAGGGGGCGTTGCCAATGGAATATTTAGCTTTTATTGTTATTATTCTTTTTGCTGCAACTGGCTACATAACAGCTATAAAAAAGAGATAGCCGCCCCGTCCTGAGAAAACGAGCGGCTTTCTGCTAATCATTCAGGGCATCACCGTCTACAGGCAAGCTCCTTATCTATTATTATATTAGCATATTCGTTTTATGTTGTCAATATTTTGGTTTTGAAACGAAATTTAAAGCAGGTCATTATAAAAGACCTGCTTATTTTTTATATTCTGCTATATCCTCTAATTTACAATCCAAAATTTCACAAAACATATTTAATGTATATGTATTTATATTACCATTTTTTCTTAATCTGTCTAATTGACCAGTACTAATATTATACTTTTTTATCAGTTCATATTGAGATATATTCTTCTCTTTTAAGGTTGTCCATAGCTTATCAAACACAATCATAATAGTATACCTTCTCTAATACTATAATTGTAAAATGATACTCGCATATTGACAATTGCCCATAGCGGGGCTATAATGATAATAATTCCAATTGAGAATTATACAAGCTATCTACGGTTACTCCTAAAGCTCTTGCGATATAATAAAGTTCTTTATCGCTAGCCTCTCTAATCTGTCCTTCAAGCTTTGAATAGCTAGTAGGATTTATGTCCAAACCCATTGATTGAAGCCGTGCAATAAAATCCTTTTGTTTTATATTTTTGCTTTTTCGAAGAGTCTCAATATTTCTACCGACAACATTTTTATTGCCATATTCTTGTTTACGAATTTTCAAAATAATTCTCCTTTATAATTCTATATAAGAATTATAATCCGCAAACGCATCGTTATAATTCCGAATTAGAATAATAAAAAAATTATAGAAACGGATCAGAAAACTATGAAAGAAAAATTAGAAATGACAAAGAAAAAGCCAAAGCAGGACAAGGGCCATAGATATATATCTTTAAGAGTAAAAAAGAAAGAATGGTCCAAGTCGAAGAACTGGCGAACCAAGCCAATCTTTCAAAAAACAGAGTGATAAACGAATTTATTGAATACGGTTTGAAAAACTGCATAGTAAAAGACAGCAGTAAACCCGATAAAAAAAGCAAAGATAAGGAGTAAACCATATGGCGAGCTGCTGTTTTTTAGGTGAAATGACAAACGAAGAGCTGACGGAAGAGGTTGCTATTCGTTTATATGACATATTTGAGAAATTCATCATTGAAAATGAAGTTTCTGTTTTTTACTCAACGGGCAAAACAAATTTTGAAAGCATATGCGAGTCCATGCTTATGGCTATGCAGGACAGATTTAAAGATATTTACATCGTCCGGCTGGCAGAGGCAGACGAAAATCCACCGAGCAAGGATATTTCGCCCTATGAATTATGGCTGCAAAATGACAGCGAGCTAACCTGCTGCCAGGAAGCAATCAAATTCAGCAAATACATAATACTTGCCAGAAAGAGCACGGAAATACCGAAAATGCCTTTTCTGGAAGGGATTTTTTTTGATGCTTATGACAAAAGAAAATTTGTTATACCATTGATTGAAGAAGAATAATTACGCAAAAAAGCTGCAGCAGAGTACATCCTCTGCTGCAGCTTTTTATTTTTATAGTTATTTATTATCTGTTTTATCGTCTTTCTTTTGCTTTTTAAAAATAAGGAATTTACTTAAGAAGTAGTTCACAATGACAACAACAACTGCCAGAACGACTTTGGAATAAATGCCGTCTGTAAACAGAATATCCATTGAAATGTTCATCTTTTCAAGAATATTATAGAAGATATTATCAAAGCCTGTTTTTGCAAGGAGCGGAACACAAACAATTTCAATAACACCGGTTATTCCTCGTGATGCAACAAAGCTTACAATTTCTTTGCCGATTACGCTTGGCTTCCAGCTTTTTGATTCAAACACCCAAAGCTTATTTGTAACATAGGCAAAGGCAACGGCACACACCCAGCTCAGAAGGTTGCCCACAAACAAGGGAATAGACAGCTTTTCAACAAAAATAATATAGCTGCCCCAGCTGACAACCGTTGTTAAAACGCCGAAAATCACATAGGTTATAATCTCTTTATATTTTTCCCAAAGCTTTTTCATTTAACTACCTCAACTCGTTATACATTTTAAAGATATCATCCTCTGTAAGGGTGATTGGATTTCTGGTCATAAGCATAGACATACTTTTTTGTGTAAGCGCACGAATCTGCTCATCTGTAGTGCAGCCGATTTCACCAAGTGTTGTGCGCATACCCATTCGCTTTTTCATAGCGGCAATTTCATCAGCCATGGCATAAGGTGTTTCAAAGCCGCAATCCTTTGCAAAGGCTGTCAGCCTGCCGTCATCATCAGCATGATCTGCATTGAATTTTACAAAATAATCAAGCGTAAATGCACAGGCTTCCCCATGGGGAACGCCGTAAATATTGGTAAGCGGGAACGAGCAGGCGTGTGAACCTGTCGTTCTTGGATGACTGAAGGCCACACCTGCAACGATGGATGCCTCGGCCATTTTCTCTCTTGCAGTCAAATCATCAGGATTGTTATATGCCTTTTCAAGCCAGTTAAAAACAAGCCTTGCACTATGAATTGAACAAGCAGAGCAAATCGGCTGGTGAATGGTTGCCCAATAGCTTTCAATCGCATGAGATAAAACATCCAGTCCGGTTGATGCAGTAATCTGCGGTGGGACACTTAATGTAAGCTCGGGGTCAACTACTGCAATTTTTGGATACATTGCAGGGTCATTCATAGGATTTTTAAGATTAAGGCTTAAATCTGTGAGCACGGAAATATTTGTAACCTCCGATGCTGTGCCCGAGGTTGTGGTTACGGCAATCATTGGTATTGCCTCTTTGGCATCAATCGGCTTTCCCTTTGAATGGTACGAGCTGATAATGTCATCCCCTTTTGCAATTGCACAGGCAGCCTTGCAGCAATCCATAGGTGAGCCGCCGCCGAGTGCGACTGCAAAATCTGCACCAAGCGCACGCATAAGTGCAACACACTCATCAACATTATCTGTTGTGGGGTTAGGTCTTATGTCGCTGAAAACACCTTTTATGAGTCCCCCGCTCAAGCTGACAAACTCCTCTGCCAAGCCATTTTTTGCAAAGCTTCTTGAACAAACAAGCACACCCTTTGTGCCGCCGATTTCTTCAATATACGATTTTATATTTTTTCTTTTGCCATTGCCGAAAATCAGCTTAACAGGCAAATTAAATTCCCATTCCATACAGACTTATTAACTCCTTGTTTTTCGTCTTTGAGATATTGTAACATTTTCCGCCCAATATTTCAATACAGGTATATAAAGTGGACTATTTTTTCCCAAATCTAAAAAAAGCCCGAAATCACGGGGATGCAACTGCAGGTTGCAAAGCATAATGTAAAGCACAGTATATGGAAATAGGTATAAAGTGATAGTAAAATGGTAAGTGTCACAGGGAGTGGCAAAAGCATTTTACAAATTCAAATCAGGCAAAAGCCCGGATTAAATATAAGGAGAAAATCGTATGAGCAATCAAAAAACAATCACAAAAAATGAACACTTCGGCATTGCACGAAAAATCGTATCAAATATGACAGCAGAAAGCTGGGAAACAATCCCTCACGCTGTAGTTACTTATGAGCCGGAGGTTACTGAATTTTTAAACGTAATGAAGGAAATTAACGAAGGTGCAACAAAAGAAACAAAGCTGACTCTTAATACAATTATGTTAAGAATTATTGTTGAGGGATTAAAGGCGTGCCCTGTATTAAATTCACACATCGCATTCAACAGAAAGCTTGTAAGAGGAAATGTTAAGACCTTTAAAGAAATTGACATTTCAATGCCTATGCTTTTAAAAACCGGCGAAATGATGACAATTAATATGCACAATATGCAGGACAAAACAATGAGCCAGATGCGCGACGCGATTGCAGACAGCGCAAGGCGTGCAAATAACTCCGATATGAACGAGGTAATGTTTGAGGTATCGCTGGACAACACCCTGCAGGGACTTAAAAACGGAAAAATTGCACAGACAATAAACCGCCTTATCGGCTCAAAAACAGGCAAGCACAAGGTAAAGACCTTAACAGGAAAGGCAAAAAAAGAATATTATTCCATTCCTGAATCAGACAGGCTTACCAAGCACGATATTGAGCAAGGCACAATCACCGTATCAAACCTCGGCTCAATTTGCCGAAACTGGAATGGTGTATGCACCCTGCTTGAAATTATACCGCCGCAGGTATGTGCCATTGCGATAGGTGCAACACAGCTTGTGCCGATTGCCGAAAGCGATGGAACTATACGCACAGGTTACAAACTGCCGTTTACAATTGCATTTGACCACCGCGCACTTGATATGGGTGATGTTACACCCTTTATTGATAAGCTTAACGAAATTTTTGCAAATCCGCAGATGATTAAAGAATGGATATAAAATCAAGCTATATTAAATGATTATAATTAATATATAAATATACAATACCCAAAGTGCGCTGTTGTACTTTGGGTATTTCTGTGTTATTCTTTTTATAGAGCAACAAAATTTAAAAGCATTCGCAAAAGGTGATAAAATGGATTATCTGCACATTATGGTAAATCAAAAGCTGTCAATTATTTATTTTTTGATTATGCTTATTCTGAATATTATCAGCTGTTTATGGATATTTGATTTGCTTTACAAGGCAGCAGGCACAACAAAAAAGCAGGCTAAAGAATACATTAAAAATCAGGAAAGCGAAAAACGATTCAAGCTGCGCATGCTTGATGATTATATGATGAGCATTGCACCAAACCTGCACAGATACCGTGCGGTAAAACTTTTATTCTTCTGCTGCATTCTGCCCGGTCTTTGCTGCTTTGTTTTATCTTTTTCAGATTCTTTGCGCATACAGCATAAGCTTTTCACAGCCGGTCAAATTATGCCGGCTGTAATCCTTTTGATGAGTGCTTTGGGCACGCTTTATAAAATGATTACAAGAAGGCTAAATGCAAAGGGTTTTAACAAAAAAGAAATGCACCGCTATCAGGGAAAGAGTTATTACGGGCCAAGAACCATCCCTCTTTACATACTGATTTCGGGCATACTGACAGACTTGTATAAAAAAGCGCTTATGCCGTTTATGAGTATTATTTTAATGGCCTGCGATTTTCTGCTGGGATTTAGTAAGTGCAGAGAAATCGCCCTGTACATAATTATATTTTATATTTTTACAAGCGTTATTGATCCCATTCGTTATTTAAAAAAGCAGGCACGCATCATAAAAATCTATGAATACTATGATATTGTTGAAAATTTGCTTGAATCTGATAACAAAAACATATTTTCCGCTTACAGAAAAGTAACTGACGAAATGGATAAATGCATAGAAGCCAACCGCAATTTTGAGAATGTTGAAGAACAGAATTATTATGACGAAACGCAGGAGGAGGAACTTTTCTCTGATGAAGAACCTTACTATGACGAGGACTTTACCCCGGGTGAAAGACTTGGCAATAAACAGCCATCAAAATTTTCAAAGTTTCTTCCGATTATTCCCATTACATTCGGCGTGATTTTCATATTTGCATCAATTTATTTTGCATACATAGCAATTGACACATTCCGTGAACAATACGAAGTCAAGGACTGGCCTGTAAAAATGGCATCTGTTACCGATGTAGCCGAGCACCGGGGTATACTTAAAGGAAAAAACCAATTCAGCCTTAAAGCGATAACGCTTTATGATATTGAATATGAATACTCTACAGGCTACGACTGGTATAAGGGTGTAATTACAGATTCACCCGACAATATGGAAACGGGCGATAAATTTGATATAAAACACAGCCCTGATTCACCTGAAATATCCACAACTGTAATTGAAGAGCCTGATATTCAGGTACTCATAATAAATCTTATTGGTGCTTTATTTTTCTTAATAATAGGATTACGGCTTACAGGCATAATAAATTTCCTGCAAAAGAGGATAGAAGGAAAACATTAATGCCCTGAATTTATACTGCTGTCAGTCTTTACAACAAAACTCGACAGTGATATAATTTATAGGCAATGAACAAAAATCCGAACCTGCCCAAAATGCAGGATTAAAGCGAATTTGTGAGGTTTTCGCTGTTGCCTTGCGTCAGCAAGGCTGCCATCTCAAAAATCAAAATTCATCTTTACTTCGAACATTTTGGGTCTGTGAGTTTAAATTGTACCGATTTGTTCTTAATCAAGGAACAAAAACGCAGGAATACTTTTTCGTATTCCGAGTATTTTTAACACAGAGTAAGGGCAAATCGGTCAATTTAAACCATGGTTAGGTTTTCTATTCATTGCCTAAGCAAAGACAATCAAATCAGAACGTGGTTTAATTGCCTTTACTAATGTATATTTGGTAAGAAGGCGTAAACATGGTAAAGGATTTAACAACGGGGAAACCGAGCACGGTGTTGTGGAATTTTTCGCTGCCGCTTTTGGGCAGTATCATTTTTCAGCAGCTGTACAATATTGCAGACAGCTTTGTGGCTGGTAAATTTATAGGCGACAATGCGCTGGCTGCTGTAGGCAATGCATATGAGGTAACTTTGATTTATCTTGCATTTGCATTCGGCTGCAACATAGGCTGCAGCGTAGTTTTGTCACAGCTTTTTGGTGCAAAACGGTACAAGGATTTAAAAACAGCGGTCAACACGAACTTTATTGCCAGTGCTGTTTTATGTGTTCTTTTAATGGCGGCAGGCTTTTTATTCACTAAACCGCTGCTGCACTTAATCAACACACCCGATGATATTATGGCAGACACCGCACTATACCTTTATATTTATACAGGCGGTTTGCTGTTCTTATTTTTCTACAACATATCGACAGGTATTTTTTCAGCTCTGGGTGATTCAAAAACACCATTTATTTTTCTGGCAGTTTCATCAACAGCAAACATAGGGGCCGATATTTTATTTGTAACTGCATTTGATATGGGGATTGCTGGCGTTGCTTGGGCAACCTTTATCTGTCAGGGAATATCCTGCATACTATCGGTTGCAGTTGTCTTTTTAAGATTGAGAAAAATAAAATGTGAAAAAGCCGATTTATTCTCAATTCCGCTTTTTAAAAAAATTACAAAAGTGGCTGTACCCAGCATTCTGCAGCAGGGCTTTGTATCTGTCGGCAACATAATTATTCAAAGTATTGTAAACAGCTTTGGCACATCCGTAATTGCAGGCTATGCAGCGGCTGTAAAAATCAACAATTTTGCCGTAACCTGCTTTAATACAATGGGCAATGCAATGTCAAACTACTGTGCACAGAATATAGGCGCAAATAAAAAGGACCGCGTTAAACAGGGCTTTAAATCAGGCGTGCTGATGAGCTGTGCTTTTGCACTTGTTTTTTCAGCAATATTTATAGTATTCAGAAATCAGCTTATCGGTATGTTTATGAGCGGCGGTGCTGAAAATGCATTAAAGGTAGGCTGTGAATTTTTATTGATTATATCTCCGTTTTTCATTGTAGTTGCTGCAAAGCTTACAAGCGACGGTGTACTGCGCGGTGCAGGGGCAATGAAGTATTTTATGATAACCACCTTTACAGACCTTTTGCTGCGTGTTTTTCTGGCATTTATACTTTCAAAATTCTTTGACGAAACAGGCATATGGATGTCCTGGCCCATTGGCTGGACCATATCATCCATTTCATCATTGTGCTTTTACGGCACCGGAGTCTGGAAGAAATACAAAATATAACGGATTGGAACAGAAAAAGTATTAAGAGGAGAAATAAATATGAATAAGGATATTGAAAAAATACTTGTTACCGAGGAAGAGCTTTACAGCATATCAAAAAAGCTGGGTGAACAAATCACAAAAGACTACCAGGGCAAAAAGCTGCTTATTGTAGGTGTGCTCAAAGGCTCAATCTACTTTTTTACTGACCTTTCCAGGCATATTGATTTGCCATGCAATATTGATTTTATTCAGGCTTCAAGCTATGGCTCGGGCACAACCTCAAGCGGCACCATTAATATAATCAAGGATATAAGCGAGGATTTAACAGGCTTTGATGTTCTGCTGGTTGAGGATATACTCGATACAGGAAAAACACTTAAGCATATTCACGATATGCTGTCAACAAGAAATCCTGAATCAATCGCGGTTGTAACCTTGCTGGATAAACCATCAAGAAGAGAGGCGGACATTTGTGCCGATTATGTGGGCGTTGATGTGCCGAATGCTTTTGTTGTAGGCTATGGCCTTGATTATGACCAGTATTACAGAAATCTGCCTTACATAGGTATACTAAAAGAAGAGGTATATAAAAAATAATTGACATATTATTTTTTAGTGATATACTCTAACTATAATTTAATATCAATCAACTATATGATTAACGGTTTTTAAAGCACGGGCTTTGAAATGAAAAGGGAATCAGGTGAGAATCCTGAACAACCGCCATTACCGTATTTGACGAAATAAATACATTTGCCATTGGGTGACCGAGAAGGCGTATTTATATGTATATAATCATTATACTATATCATAAGCCGGGAGACCTGCCGTTAATTGAATTCAGCTTTTGGGCAAGAGGAAGAGCAATGAATTTTAACACAAAACGGTGTTTTTATTTTTAAGGCTATGCTATACCCCTGTCCAAAAGACAGGGGTATTTTTTATGAAAAAATTCAGCGCATTATTATTAAGTGCTTTACTTTGTTTATGTATGTTTGGCTGTAGCAATACAAATGACGCTGCCGCCTCTTCCGGCAAAACGCAAATTGCATCAAGCTTGCAGGCAGAGGAAAGCGACAGCCGCAGTTTGGAAAGCACATCATCATCAGATCATCTGACAAAGAACAGTCAAAAATCCGAAATACAAAAGAACAGCACAGCACAAAAAGAAAAAACAACACAAAAGTCGCAGGCTCAATCAAAAACACAAGAAAAAACAACCGCAAAGGCAACTGAAAAAAGCACGAAAAAGCAAAGCCCGACCAAAAGTACAACGACAACCACAACAACTTCGGCATACGTTACCTGCACGGTTACCATTGAATGCAAAAAAGTACTCAATAATATGAACAAGCTCAAAGCCGGGCACGAGGCATATATTCCATCTGACGGATATATGATAAACAGCCAAAGCGTTACAGTAAAAAACGGCGCCAGTGCATATGACGCAGTTAAAACAGCCTGTTCGCAAAACGGCGTTACAATCAATTCCTCAGGCAGCTCTTACGGAATATACATTGCAGGTTTTAACAATATTGATGAAAAAGACTGCGGGCAAACAAGCGGCTGGCTATATTATGTAAACGCAAAGCAGCCACAGCAAAGCTGCGGCAGATACACGGTTAAAAACGGTGACAGCATAGTGTTCTCTTACACTTGTTAGCATAAAAATTTTTTAGGAGGAAAAATATGAAAAAGGTTATATCATCCCTGCTTGCATTTTGCATTGTGCTTTCATCAGCATTTATGGCATTTGCCGGCGAAAAGAAAACAAGCGAAAAGGTAATGGAGCAGATGGAGGGCGCAGTAGCATACCTTACCGATGGTGCAAGCTCCTATACCGTAGACAATGCACTTGATTATTACACTCTGGTAGATTCCTGTGTGGATTTATCAAAGTACAACGAGGGCTTTTTGAAAAGTGTTAAAGAAAACCTTGACGCAAACAACGGCAAGCTTATTTCAGCATACGGCGAAAGCCTTACAACCTATGGTGCAGTTATATTGACCCTTGACCTTTTAGGCGAGGATCCTGCAGATTTTTACGGCTATGACATTACAAAAGCATTCACAGCAATGGATGCAACCGCAACAGACGTTAATCCTTATTACTACAGAGTTATTATTCCTGCAACACAGCTTTGTGAAAATGCAGATGAATTCACAAAAACTCTTTGTGATACATATATAAATACATACTATGTAATGGGAAAAGGACTGAACTATTTTGGCTTTTCCTGTGATAATGTATCATACTTCATTACTGCCATTGCACCTTATGCATCAGAATATCCTGAAATTATAAAGGATGCTTTTACTGTTTTGGAAAGCTATAAGGTTGACGGCGGTTATATGGCAAATCCGGAATACGGCACAGAGCCAAACACAGACTCAACAGCACTTGCACTTATGGCATATTGCTCATATTTAGATGTTGAGGATGACCGGATTGAGGCCTATTTTGCAAAAATAAACAGCATTTATAACGATTTGTGCAAATATGAAGGTTCAAAAACAGGCGTATTCATCAGCTCCTATTCAGGCACAGATGATGCTTATGCAACAAGAGAAGCATTAATGGGACTTGAAAAATACTACATTATGGCTTTGGTTTGGGAACTTATTGAGGATGAAGAGGAAAGCACAACAGCACCTGAAACAAGCACAAGCAAACAGCCAACAAAAGCTGAAGCTGTTGAAGGCAGCAAAACGACCAAACCAAACACTTCAAAAAAATCACCTGCTACCGGCGCAAGCACCCTTGCAACAGCATCAATCCTTGCACTTTTTGCAGCTGCAGGAGCAGTTACATTGAAGAAAAAGGACGAAACAAAATAATTATAAAACTTAATAAAAAAAGAAAACCCGCAAGCAGATACATAATCTGTTCGCGGGTTTATTTTATATGTATGAAATGATGCGCTGAAAGAACAATGATTTTAAACAACGATTCCGTATGGTATTTCAGCTTTGACCTACCTATTTCTTTTCCATATTCTTTGCTATTTTTTCTATATGCTTATCACCAAAAATATTGGTAAGGCCCTGCCAGGTAAGCTGCCTGCGTTCAAACCAAAGGGATTCCAGCTTTCCTTTAAGCAAATTCGGATTTGCTGCTTTTACAGATGCATATCCTATATTATTTTTATCCAGATAGGAATAATAAAAATCCAGCTTCTTTGCAAATTTATCCCATGTGCAGATACCGTTCCAGCCTGTTTCACACGCCGCACCTGTGCGCGGATAGCTAACATAATCTGCTCTTTTCATACCAGGCACATACTCTGTCCACAAAGTAACCTCTACGCCAAGGCAATTGCCCTTCAACGGCTTATGCTCTGCCGTATCATTAAGACTTACATAGCCATATGGCAAATCAATATAATAGGCTGCCGTATCTGTATCAATAAACGGTCTGTCACCGGTTTCAAGCTCGCCGCATTTTGTAAAGCCCAAATCCAAATCAAGTTTATCGGCACTTTTTAAATCCCAGCTCCACATAAACACCTGCCTGCCTGCTGCCTTGCAATAATCCTTAACTGTATTCATAAACCAAATCTGAAGATCATCGCCGTTGTCAATCCCCAGCGATTTCATTCTGGCATTGCAATCCGGGCACAAATTCCACCTGTGTTTCGGCACCTCGTCGCCGCCTATATGAATATATTTATCCGGGAACAGCTCAAAAAATTCATCAAGCACATTCTTAACAAATTCCATTGTACTGTCCTTGCCTGCACAAAGCACATCGTGTTTAACACCCCAATGGTCTGCCACAGGCAAATTGCGCGGAAAACAGGTTAAATCATTGTAGCACGCAATTGCTGCACGTGAATGCCCCGGAATATCAAACTCCGGCATTACCTTAATACCGAAAGAATGGGCATATGCCACAATCTCCTTTATATCCTGCTGCGTATAAAAACCGCTGTGAGGCTTGTTATTAAAATTCGTTTTCTTTCTTATTGAGCCGTATTCAGTCAATCGCGGGTATTTTTTTATTTCAATTCGCCAGCCCTGATCCTCCGTTAAATGAAAATGCAGCAAATTGAGTTTATGCATTGCCATTCGGCGTATCATTAGCTTAACCTTATCAACAGAATAAAAATACCTGCCTGCATCAAGCATAAAACCACGCAGTTTATAAGTTGGTTTATCTTTTATTTCAAGACGCATCACCTTAAAATCCAGCTGAAAAAATATCTGCTTAAGCGTTTGCAGCGCATAAAGCTGACCTATATAGGAAGACGCTTTTATTAATACAGTATCACTTATGCTGATACTGTACGCTTCCTCCTCCAAATTCATATCCTGCTCAAAAAGGATATTCGCATTTCCGCCGGGCTTTGAGCAGAATTCTAAAAAATCATTCTCAACCTCACTGCTCAATAAATTCTCACCGAGTGCTATATGTTTGAATTCCATTCTTTCATCATTAAGCAGCTCTAACTTTTTCACTTCGGGTATAAGCTTCAGCATGCAATCACCTCTATCTCCAATTTAGCATAAAAAACCTTTTCTTTCAATAACAGGTACTTGAATATTAAAAAATATTTGCTATAATATATAATATCAAATTTGTTAAAGGAGAATTGTAATGAAAAAAATCAAATCAATCGCAGCAGTTCTGGCTTGTTTCTGCATTGTTGCAGCAATGTTTGCCGGCTGTTCAAGAATTTCTTTAGAAGGTACATGGAAAGCAACTTGTGACTTGACAGACGCCATCACATCCGAGCTTAACCAAGCAGACGATGCTGAAATGGGCAAATATGCAGGTGAGTTCGCAGAGCCTATTTCAATTGATGTTATTTATACATTCGACAAGAACAATGCTTACACTGTATCTGTTGATGAAGAAAAATTCAGAGCAGATCTTGAAGCTTATATGGAGAAGTATATCGACTACATCCTTGAAGCAACATACAAATATGCTGAAGAGCAGGGTATGTCAAGAGAAGATATGGATAAATATTATGAGCAGGAAATGGGCGAAACCGTAAGAGAAGCAATTGCAAAAGAGCTTGTAGCTGATGATATGGTAACAGAAGTTGTTAACGGCTTTAAAAATGAAGAGCCACAGCAGACGCTTATTAAAGACGGCAAGTTCTACGAAACAGACGACAGCGGCAACAAGAAGGGTTATGAAACCTACACACTTGAAAATGACGTGCTTACTATCAACGGCCAGTTCGATATGAACGATCAGCCTATCGAAGATGAGGATGGCATTTACCCAATCGTTTTAACAAAGCAGGCGTAATAAACAAATCATTTAAAACAGCTTTGAGCAGCAATATGTTGCCCAAAGCTGTTTTTTATGTTACTATTAATGCAGTCAGATAATACTATAAATAAAGGAGAAATTGTTATGAAATTCAGATTTAATGCACAGTACCTTACTGATGGTGCAATCAAAAACACCTCTGTTCTAGATAACAGAGATTTTAGTGTGAATATTACTGAAAATAATCATCTTATAAAAATTACGCTTACTCCTAAAAAAACAATTTCTTTTAAAAAGTTTGAATTAATAAGTGATTATAACTTTAAGGATGAGGAGCGCATATTTACAAACGGCTACCAAAGCTGGACCTTAAGCCGGGAATACACCCCCAATGATTCAATGGATGAATTCAGTCCAAGGGTTATGGGAATTGAAAAGAGAAAAATCAACCCTTTGGGCATATGGGGCGCAGGTGATTTAACCTTTCACAAATACCCTGAAGAGGCAGGCGTGTTTTATGGCTACTCCTATGCATATATCAGAGCGGGAAAAGAGCTTATGCTTTTAGGCTCACTTAATGAGCGCACGGGATACACAATCCTAACCTTCAACACCAATCAAAACACAATATCCATAGAAAAGGATTTACAGGGTGTTGAATACAGCGAAAGCTGCTGTCTTCTTTCATTAGCCGTACTTAAGGGCGGATATAATGAAGTGTTCGATGAATATTTTAATATGATGCAGATACCAAATCCGCGTGTAACAAGAAAATGCGGTTACACCACCTGGTATAACTATTATACCGGTGTAACTGAAGATATTGTGAACCGCGATCTTAAAGCAATAGCAAAGCTTGATACAAAAATTGATATTTTTCAGATTGATGACGGATATGAAAGAACTGTCGGCGACTGGCTGATTACAGATTCCAAAAAATTCCCTAACGGAATGAAAACAATTGCTGACTCTATTCACGAAAAAAATATGCTTGCCGGCTTATGGCTTGCACCCTTTGCTGCAACACCAAAATCATATATTTATAAGCAGCATAAGGACTGGTTTGTAAAAAACAGTAAAGGCAAAATCACCTTTGCATCACATAACTGGGGTGGCTTTTATGCATTAGATATATATAACCCTGAAGTAAGAGCCTATATTAAAAATGTTTTTGATACCGTGCTCAATGTCTGGGGTTATGATATGGTCAAGCTCGATTTCCTTTACGCTTGCTGCATACATCCTATTCACGGCAAATCACGAGGTGAAATCATGTGCGACGCCATGGATTTTCTGCGTGAATGCTGCAAAGATAAAATCATTCTTGGCTGCGGCGTTCCGCTTGCTCCTGCTTTTGGCAAGGTTGATTTTTGCCGCATAGGCTGTGATGTTGCACTCAGCTGGGATCAAAAGCCGTTTTCACGTGAAGATGTATCTACCCAAAGCACCCTCACAAGCACCATTTTCCGCCGCCACCTTGATTCAAGAGCATGGCTCAATGACCCGGATGTAATACTGCTGCGCGATAACAATATTAAGCTTACCCTGCCGCAGCGTGAAATTATTGCTAAAATAAATTCTCTGTGCGGCAATCTGCTGTTTGTAAGTGATGACGTTTCAACCTACACCGAAAAGCAGAAAAAAATATTCATTGACACAATTACAAGTGAAAAAGCAATCATAAACCATGCTGAATTTATAAACAAGGATTGCATCAGAATAGAGTATACTATCAATAATACGGACAACAGCTTTACTTTTAATCTTAAAACAGGAACAGCTGTATAAAACAGGCACGGCTGATTATTGAAAACAAAACAGACCTATGCTATAATTGCATATATCGGGTACTGAACGGGAAGTGATAAAAGTGATGATTTCAACCAAAGGGCGTTATGCATTAAGACTTATGCTTGATTTAGCAGAAAATCAGAAAAACGGATATGTTGCCCTTAAAGATATTGCAAAACGACAGGATATATCCAAAAAATACCTTGAGCAAATCGTACCTATGCTTAATAAATCGGGATTACTGCTCACTACACGCGGCTATCAGGGTGGGTATCGCCTTGCAAAAAGTGCCGATGAATGCACAGTCGGTGATATTCTGCGTGTCACGGAAGGCAGCATTGCACCCGTAACCTGCCTTGAATCACAGGAAAACACCTGCAAAAAGGCAGACAGCTGCATAACACTTGGCGTATGGCGTGGACTTTATGATGTTATAAGCGAATATCTGGATTCCATCACACTTCAAACCATACTGGATAATAACCGCAAACAAAGCACAGACGAATATTATATATAATTATGGCAAATCAATTTTCACGAACCGAGCTTCTTTTAGGCAAAGAGGCTATTGAAAAACTGAATAACTGCCGCGTTGCTGTTTTCGGCATAGGCGGAGTGGGCGGATATACTGTTGAAGCGCTGGCACGCAGCGGAATCGGCAAACTGGATTTAATAGATAATGACACGGTTTCACTCACAAACATCAACAGGCAGATAATCGCTTTGCATTCAACAATAGGTGAATATAAGGTTGACGTGGCAAAACACAGAATAAAAGACATCAATCCAAATGCACAGATTCATGCACACAAGGTGTTTTTTACAAGCGAAACAGCAGATTTATTTGACTTTTCAAAATATGATTATGTTGTTGATGCTGTGGATACTGTAAGTGCTAAAATCGAGCTTGTAATGCGCTGCAATGCAGCCGGTGTACCCATTATAAGCTCTATGGGTGCAGGCAACAAACTGGATGCTGCACAATTTGAGGTAAGCGATATTTATAAAACCTCCGTTTGTCCCCTGGCAAGAGTTATGCGCCGTGAGCTGAAAAACCGCGGCATAAAAAAGCTGAAAGTTGTCTATTCAAAAGAGGCACCGATAACACCTGCAGGTGAAACGGATGAAAAAACAGAAAACCGCAGGCAAATACCTGCCAGCATTGCATTTGTTCCGTCCGTAGCCGGACTGATTATCGCAGGTGAAGTTATCAAGGATTTAACACAGGCTTGACAATACTACAGCGTTGTGATTTAATGGCATTAGCAAAGCATTATCCTATTTTTAGGAAGAAAGGCTATAAAAATTATGAAAAGAATTTTAACATACGGAACATTTGACCTTTTGCATTATGGACATATAAGACTTTTACAGCGTGCAAAAGCAATGGGCGATTATCTTGTTGTGGCTTTATCTACAGATGAATTCAACGCCGGCAAGGGCAAAAAAGCGTATCACACCTACGAAACACGCAAAAAAATGCTTGAAGCAATCAGATATGTTGACCTTGTAATCCCTGAAAATTCATGGGAGCAAAAAATCGACGACGTAAAGCAATACCATATTGATACGGTTGTAATGGGCGGCGACTGGGCAGGAAGCGATAAATTTGATTATCTTAAGGATTACTGCGAGCTCATTTTCCTTGACCGTACACCGGGCGTATCAACCACAATGATAAAAAAGGATTTAGGCCTTAAGGAAGCAATAGGCGGAGTTGACCAGCTTCCCGACGAAAAATAAATATGAAAACTTATAAAAAACCTCCAATAAGGCCGGTCCTTAATGGAGGTTTTTTTATTGATAAATTTTATATGTTCTAATATAGACTGCCGTCAATAAGTCTTATATAGCACAAGGCTTTATCTATTTTGTTATATACGATTTCAGCGATTATATTGTTTTCTTTATCATAATAAATACGCATCAACAAATCTTCACTGTCATATTCGTTTTGGTCTATATAATGATTGCCCAACAATGCCGTAATATCTGAAATCATTTTGAAATCCCTCTTATTTTCTACTGTTATTGATGCGGTTTTCTCCTTATAATTTTCAAAACAGGAAAATATATATTTTATATTATCCTCATGATCAACATCAATTACTATTTCCTCATACTTATATCTGCCTGTATTGGTATAATTTGAAAAATCATCCAAATTAAATTTACTTCCTATACTTATATCATCTATTTTAATATCAGATAAATCAGTTGATTTTAAGTCTTGCAGTCCTGCATTTTTTGTTTGTGTTAAAATATACCTGCTTTTATCGTTATATATAACTTTTTCTGCGTTAAATATTGCAGCTTCCTTTGAAATTTTATTTGCTTTGACTTGTGAATTTATATCTATATCAGGATAAATAACAAAGGCAAAGGGACTTTCAAAATCAGTTTCAAACACTTCGTCATAAACAACTTTGTTATTTTTAATAAATATCATCCCCGAACACAAATCCGGCTCCTTACCATAATTAATTCCGGCTGTTTCATTTATTTCCTTTTCAGTAGCAGGATTTTTATAAATGATTACATTATCCCATTCAAAATCAGTATAATCATATAAGTTAACCTGAAAATTTGTATCGTCTGTTTTATCGTAATAATCCATTATTTTGCTGCTGACACTTTTAGGATTCTGATTAAATACAAGTATTATAGCTACCGCTAATACTACTATTATAAAAGCAAACAGACACTTTTTCTTCATATTTGAGGCAAACCTCCTTGCAGCCATATATCTTATATATTATACTACTTAATAACAATAAAGTCACATATTTTAACGGTTTTGTTTCACGGAATTTTGTAATCTTTTATTTGCCTTTATTGCTGGGGAAAATCATAAAACTCCTGTGAAACAGACAAAAGTCTATAATCCTACATATCCGTATTTTTACAGCTATTTTTTAAACAAAATACAATATATTGTGCTTTTTGCTGTTTTGCTATTGACATAAGCATTTAAATTTGATATGATTAATCCAGTCGAGTTATTAAGTTGTAACTTTTTTGTAATAAATTTCAGGGGTAAATAGATATGAAAATCATTAAAAGAAACGGTTCAGAGGTTGATTTTGATTTAAACAAAATCATAGTGGCCGTGTCAAAGGCAAATGCAGCCTGCAAAAAAGAGGAGCTCACACAAAGCCAGATAAACGAAATCGCCGAATATGTTGAGTTTAAAACTACCAAAGCGAACCGAGCTTTTTCTGTTGAAGAAATCCAGGATATTGTTGAAAATCAGATTATGGCACAGGGTGCATTTGATGTGGCAAGGCTTTACGTTAAGTACCGCTACAACCGTTCACTCATCAGAAAGGCCAACACCACAGATAACCAGATTCTTTCACTTATCGAGTGCAATAACGAAGAGGTTAAACAGGAAAATTCAAACAAAAATCCTACTGTTAACTCTGTTCAGCGTGACTATATGGCCGGTGAGGTTTCAAAGGATATAACCAAAAGAATTCTTCTTCCGCAGGATATTGTTGAAGCACATGAGCAGGGCATAATCCATTTTCATGATGCGGATTATTTTGCACAGCATATGCATAACTGCGACCTTGTAAATCTTGAGGATATGCTGCAAAACGGAACCGTTATTTCCGAAACAATGATTGAAAAACCACATTCATTTTCAACTGCCTGCAATATTGCAACACAAATTATTGCACAGGTTGCATCAAGCCAGTACGGCGGTCAGTCAATATCACTTTCTCACCTTGCACCTTTCGTTCAGATAAGCAGAGAAAAAATACGCAGAAATGTTATTGAAGAATTTAACGAATTGGGTATTGAAATCAGCGATGAGCAGATTACCGAGCTTACTGAAAAGCGTTTGCGTGACGAGGTTTCAAGAGGTGTACAGACAATTCAGTACCAGGTTGTAACCCTTTTGACCACAAACGGACAGGCACCTTTTGTAACTGTGTTTATGTACCTTAATGAGGCTAAAAACGAGCAGGAGAAAAAGGACCTTGCTCTTATTATTGAGGAAACCCTGCGTCAAAGAATTCAGGGTGTAAAAAATGAAAGCGGCGTATGGATTACCCCTGCTTTCCCAAAACTTATTTATGTTCTTGAAGAGGATAATGTTAACAACGATTCACCTTATTTCTATCTTACAGAGCTTGCTGCAAAATGCACAGCTAAAAGAATGGTGCCTGATTACATTTCCGAAAAGAAAATGCTTGAGTATAAGATTGACAAAAACGGTGAAGGACATTGCTACACCTGTATGGGCTGCCGCAGTTTCCTTACCCCTTATGTTGACCCTAAAACAAACAAGGCAAAATATTACGGCAGATTCAATCAGGGTGTAGTAACAATCAACCTTGTTGATATTGCCTGCTCCTCCGGCGGAGATATGACCAAGTTCTGGAAAATATTTGATGAACGCCTTGACCTTTGCTACCGTGCATTAATGTGCAGACACAACAGACTCAAGGGCACACTTTCCGACGCTGCACCTATTCTCTGGCAGCACGGTGCGCTTGCAAGGCTAAAAAAAGGCGAAAAGATTGACAAGCTGCTTTTCGGCGGTTATTCAACAATAAGCCTTGGTTATGCAGGTCTTTATGAATGTACAAAATATATGACCGGTATGAGCCATACAGACGATAACGGCGGCAAGGAATTTGCACTTAAGGTTATGCAGTATATGAACGATGCCTGTGCAAAATGGAAAGCTGAAAACAATATTGATTTCAGCATCTATGGCACACCGCTTGAATCAACAACTTATAAATTCTCTAAATGCCTGCAAAAGCGTTTTGGTATCATTCCGGGTGTAACGGACAGAAATTATATTACAAATTCCTATCACGTTCACGTTGCAGAGGAGATTGACGCATTCACAAAGCTGAAATTTGAGTCGGAATTTCAGCGTCTTTCACCCGGCGGTGCAATCTCTTATGTAGAAGTACCTAATATGCAGAACAATATTCCTGCTGTATTACAGGTTATGCGTTATATTTATGACAATATTATGTACGCAGAGCTGAACACCAAAAGCGATTACTGCCAATGCTGCGGCTATGACGGTGAAATCCAGATTGTTGAAAGCGAGCACGGCAAGCTTGTTTGGAGATGCCCTAACTGTGGCAATGAGGACCAGGACAAAATGAATGTTGCCAGAAGAACCTGTGGTTATATCGGCACACAGTTCTGGAATCAGGGCAGAACACAGGAAATCAAAGAAAGAGTTTTACACTTATAATTATAATAGGCTGTCATTAAGACAGCCTATTGTCATATAACAAAAATATCGGAGAAAGCATATGAATTACGGAGAAATTAAAAAGAATGATATTGCAAACGGTGAAGGTGTAAGAACGTCATTGTTTGTATCAGGCTGCAGGCATCATTGCAAAAACTGCTTTAATCAAAACACATGGGATTTTGGTTTCGGTGAGCTTTTTACAGAGGAAACGGTGACTGAAATACTTGAATCCTGCAAGCCCGATTGGATAAGCGGCTTATCCATTTTAGGCGGCGAGCCTTTTGAACCGGAAAATCAAAAGGTACTGCTCCCTTTTCTGATAATGTTTAAAGAGCGTTATCCCGATAAAGACATCTGGTGCTACAGCGGCTTTACATTTGAGGAAATCACAGGCAAAGAAACATCACGTGCCCACACAGATATAAGCGAAGAGCTGCTTTCACTTATCGACGTGCTTGTTGACGGAAGGTTTGTTGAAGAGCTTAAAAATATTTCACTCGTCTTTCGCGGCTCATCAAACCAGCGTATAATAGATGTTAAAAAGTCACTTGAAAATAAAGCGATAAGCTTGTACCTTGAATAAAATGAAAAAGACTGTTTTTGCTGCCACATTTATTTCGGGCATATTAACTGCGATATTTTATATTGCATCATCAAAGGTGGGAAGTGACCTGCTTTTCACGCTGTTTATAACAGCACTAACCTTTTTATACAATTTTATTATGCGCCTTATTGTAGGGGCTGCAGTTCACGCCGTTAACTGCAAGGTAAAATATAACCCGAACAGCTTCTGGTTCAAACCAAAGCAATTTGAAAAAAGGTTATACAAATTGTTAAAGGTAAAAAAGTGGAAAAGCAAAATGCCCACATACTCCCCCGACGGCTTTTCGCTGAAAAAGCATACAATGCAGGAAATTGTGCAGAATATGTGCTCCAGCGAGGTTGTTCACGAGGTGATTATACCACTTTGCTTTGTTCCGATTTTATTCTGTTTTCTTTGCGAGGAGCCAAAAAGCAATATACCTGTATTTTTAATTACGTCCATTATTTCGGCAGCATTTGATTGCACATTTGTTATAATGCAAAGATATAACCGACCGAGAGTAATCAGAATACTGAAACATAAAGAAAAGACTGATACCAGATAGCTTGGTGTCAGTCTTTTTAGTTAAAATCAGTTATTCGGGATTTGATAAATTTGAGGTGGTATATTTTGTTCTCTTCTACCTAAGTATTCCTCGAAAGTTTCATCATAATACCTAGTCATCGCAATTGGTCCTGATAAATCTTTCAATGTTTCAAGAATAATTCCCCTTGATTTTGAATTAAGTTGCTTAAATGACTCCCATTCATCTTTCAATGATTCTATTATATCCATTGACCATCTACAAGCGTAAAATGTTTTATCATCTTTCACTAGAAATGTACAAATTGGTCGCATTCTGACATATGAACCAGTAAGAGTTTTTTTGTCAATTATTTCTGCGATTCCCAGATTATTTCTCAAAATATCATCAAGTGAATTATTTGTTGATGAAAGATAGTTCAATTTCAATGGAAATGAAAACAAGAAATCAGCCAATCGCCTGTATCTTACAATACCTTGAGCAATTTCCCTTTGGTCGCCTGCTTCAATTGAGGATAAAATCGCTGCCTTCAAATCCTCAAACTGCTCATTGAGCGAATCAATGCGCTTTCTTTCAGCGGTTCTGTACTTTTCTTCATCCAGCAATCTGTGAAAATAAGCCGACCATTGCTTTTTTAAAATTTCTTCAATATCCTGTATTTTTTCAAACGGAAAGAAGGAATTGCCTTTCGACTGCTTTCTTATAAAATCTATAAACTCAAAAATATATTTTGCCGTTTGCTGATTATCAATAGAGGGAAATATAATACTGTCAATATTCTCACTATCCTTATTCTTTTCATAAACAGCGTGGTCGTGGTAAACATCCCTTTCAATAAAGGTATACACCGGTATTTCATTCTCCAGCGCCTTCAAAATTTCAAGCTGGGTTATGGAACAGTTGGACATCTGCTCCTCATCAAAATTCTCAAAATTCTTCCAGTCAATTCTTTTTATCGCTTCAGGCACACCTTTGCCGCCGTATCTTGAGCCTATTATCACCACAAGCATATCACAGCTGCAAACCTCGTCAATACAGCTGGTATGTGTATGAAATCGCGGGTCATATAATATATCCGCATAGTCACTCATAATCGGCTCGTAACCAAAAGAATGCATAAAATTCCTCAGCTCGCCGCGCAACATTGATAAATCATAGCACGTTGACGAAACAAAAATTCTGATTCCTGCCATTTTGTATTCCTCCCTGTTTTCATCATTATATTAGTGATAAGATAATAAGAAGGTAACAAAATTTGCTATAAAAATTTAATCTTACGAAATCTTAAGATTAAATTAAGCCTATTGAAAGAATAATCGTTTATTATTAAAATGAAAAAAGAAATGAGGTAAAAGCTATGAAAATTATAGAATGTACGAATCTTACAAAAGAATATATAAGCGGCGACAACATTGTAAGGGCAGTTGATAACATCACCATATCATTTGAACAGGGCGAGTTCTGCACAATTACAGGACCCAGCGGCTCGGGTAAATCTACATTTCTGCACACACTTTCAAGCCTTGAATATCCCACGTCGGGATATGTTACCTATGGTGAAAAGAAACTTTCAGACTATAACGACAATCAGCTTTCAATCCTGCGACGCAGACGATTTGGATTCGTTTTCCAGTCGTACAATCTTGTGCAGGAGCTCACGGGATATGAAAATATCCTGCTCCCCATTATGCTTGATAAAAAGAAGCCTGACGAGGCATACCTTGAAAAAATAATCAATATGCTCGGCATTAAGGACAGGCTTGATCACCTTCCATCAGCTCTTTCAGGCGGCCAGCAGCAGCGAATTTCAATCGCGCGTGCACTTGCCAACAAGCCGTCAATTCTTTTTGCAGATGAGCCGACAGGTAACCTTGACGGAAAAAGCGGCAGAGAGGTGCTCTCGCTTTTAAAATATTCTGCAAAAGAGCTTGGCACGTCACTCATCCTTGTTACGCACGACCTGCACGTTGCAGAGCAAGCAGACAGAGTCCTCACCCTTGAGGACGGAAAAATTGTCAGCGACAGCAAAAATGCGGAGGTGTAAGGCGTGAAGAAAAACAAGTTAAGCATAAACACCCTGGCAAAAAGCAATCTGAAATCCCGAAAAAAGCAATATACATTTATGATCATCGGCATAATTCTTGCAATGGTATTTTCATCGGGTGTTTTGCTTTTTGCATCGTGTATAGAAACCTCAAGAATTGAAATGCAAAAAAACAGCTATGGTGCACAGGATGCCATTTATTTTGATGCAAATGAGGACCTGTTCAGAAAAATGTATGAAAACAAGCTTGTCGATAATTACGGCATAGCGCACCTGATTGGCTTTGGATATACCGATGAAAAAAATCAGGATAACGGCACCTCCATAGCAAGCCTTGATAAAACAGCGAAAGAGCTTAATTATATTTCATTTATTGAAGGCCGATATCCTGAAAACGAAAACGAAATTGCAATTGAAAAAACAGCACTTACAATGCTAAAACCAAATACAGCTATCGGCGATACCATTACGCTGACAGTAAAGGTGCAAAGCGGTAATGATTATCTGCCGGAAACGGTGCAGAAAAGTTACACGCTTGTAGGTATTGCAAAAAACAAGCGCTCAAATCTAATGAATAACAGCGGTTTTGCGGTTGAATCCATACCTGCCGCGTTTGTTTGCGATAATACCACAACCGAACCGGGCGGCAAGGAGCTGCTGCTTTGCTATTACAACTTTACATTTTACAATGGATATTTTGAAGACCTCAAAAGCTTTTTAAATAATAATAACGGCAGCGAAGAACAATTCCGGCTGTGCGGCTCCAGCAATTCGGGATATGCTGTATCTCTTAACGGACTGGAGGATAATATAGGCTTTGCAATTGTGTTTGTTGCAATACTTCTTGTTGCATCATGTATGGGAATTGTCAATGCCTTCAGCTCAAATCTGAATGACAGAAAAAAGCAGATCGGAATGCTGCGAACAGTAGGTGCAACCAAAAGGCAGATTATAATCATTTTTGGCAGAGAGGCATTTATAATCAGCCTTATCTGCATGCCTATCAGCGTTATAATTTCCTACTTTGGTGTAATGCTTGCAGTAAAGCTGATGGGTGAAAAATTCATATTTGCACCAAGATGGCAGCTGCTCATTATTTGTGCAGTATTAGGAATTATATGTGTAATGCTTGCCTCACTTGTTCCCCTTGCAAGGGCAGCAAAAATATCGCCAATACAGGCAATCCGAAATATTGAGCTTACACGAAAAATGAAATTAAAGAACATAAAAACACAAAAAAATTTCAATGTTTCTTCCCTGCTGGCAAAACGCACAATGGTATTTAATAAAAAAGGGCAGATTATTACAAGCCTGCTGCTTATACTCACAATTGTATTCTCCTGCTATGGTTTTTCATATATGGATTGTGAAGTGGAAAAAGATTATAACTATATACCCTATGATTACAAGATTGATCTGCACGGCAATCAATACAGCAGTAATCTTGTAAATGTTAAAGACAGCCATTACGGATTCAGCGAAAAAACCAAGCAGGAGGTATTATCCATACCTTATGTTCAAACCGTCAACGCTTTTAAAGGCTGCCAGGCCGTTGTATTTACCGATACCTTTTCGGATTATATAAACACAAATATCTATATAAACAGCGGCGTATATCGCGATTTCTTCAGCCTTGCAAATAAGATTACATCTGAAAACATAGATGAAATTATGGCAAATGAATTCAGCGAAACCTATTTGAACGTAAAAAATAAATACAATATTGAGAAAAACTTTTATCCTGTAAGCATAAGTGCATACGAATCCAATGTTATTGAAAAATTCAACAGCTGTATTGCTGAAGGAAAGATTGACATCAGCAAAATAAATTCAGGTGAGGAAATAATCCTGGTTGTTCCTGAAAAGGTTTCTTTTAATATTGAGGGAAATTCAGAAACAGGATACAGCACCACATCATCTGTCAATGATAATATAAAGGATGACGAAAGCTATATTAAAAAAGCTGAATGCGATTTTAAGGTTGGGGACAAACTCGATTTAGGCATATTGACCTGTGAAGAATTTGACACAGAAACCCATACACCAACAAATGGATTTGAACGAAAAGATACAGCTGTAACCATTGGTGCAATTGTTTATGAACCTTTCAAAGGGTATTACCATGAAGGTTATAACTACGTAAGTGATATACGCGTAGTAACAAGCCTTTCGGCAATGAATACACTTGCACCGGACATTAATTATGAAACATTAAATGTCAGTCTTAAAAGTGACTGTGATGAGGAAATGGATGCAGAAATGAAAGAACGCCTTGATAACATCCTTGGCAGCACATATCTTTGCGATGTACTCTCCAACTATGAAATGGTACAAAATCAAAAGGCCTTCAACAAATCTATGCTTTTGTCAATAATAGCAATCATCATCTTGTTTTTAAGCATAAGTGCCAGCATAATAAATAATTCACTTTCCGCCAGAATACGTGAAAGCAAACGGGAAATCGGCACACTGCGCGCAGTAGGTGCATCACAAACAGAGCTTGTTAACTCCTATATAAGGCAGCTGCTCTCCATTTTCGGTATAAGCTATGCAGCAGGATTTGCAATATATTTTATAAGCTTCGGCATAATTGCACTCATTCGCAAATCACAGGAAATGCCTATGGATATGACCATTTCCATTTGGCAAACAATCATTGCATGCCTTGTACTTTTTGCAATATGCAGCATAAACTTATGGCTTAAAATTAAAAAAGAAATGAAAAACAGTATTATCGAAAACATAAGGGAGTTATAAAACCACAATGAAAAAATTTATAACAGCATTTATATTCATGCTATTCTGCCTTTGCACCTTCATCCCCGCTTATGCTGAAGAAAATGTACCGCAGGAAACACCGGTTACAGAGGCAGAGACTACAATGAATGCATCACAGCCACGTCTTATGGTAACAGCCTTTAAAGTGGAGGGCGAAAGCGTATCGCCCGAGGCAAAATCAACAATCGAAATCAGCATTAAAAATTACAGCTCCTCAAAAACTGTAAGAAATATAAAGCTTTCCATTCTTGATGAAACAGGCGATATAAAGCTCAACGGCATCGGCACAGCCTTTGTTGAAAAAATAAAATCAGGCGGCTCATACACCTGGAGTATTCCTGTTACAGTATCAAAAAAGGCACAAACCGGTGAGCATAAGCTGAACATCACTATGGATTATGAGGATGAATATTATACGGCTTATTCCGCATCAGACACAATATGCATCAATGTTAAACAGTCTGTTTCAATAGATTACAATGCACTTGTGCTGCCTGTTAAAATTACACAGGGCGACACCCAAACCATAAGTCCTATCATCATGAATACCGGAAAAAGCACAATCAGAAACTGTAAAATAGCCTTTGACATTGAAGGCATTGAAAGCGGCGGAGTATTATTCATAGGAGAAATACCTGCAGGTGAGAGTAAGGAAGGCAGCGCAAATCTGCGTGCAGGCACCGACATACTGGGAGAAACAGCAGGTACAGCAACAATAACATACGAGGATGAATTCGGCGAAAGCTATGAAAAAACCACCGAACTTTCAACCCTGATTGAGGAAAGAATTGAAACACCGATTGAAGAAAGAGAGGAAGAAAAGAAAAATCCCCTCTGGTGGCTGTTTCTTCTGGCCGGTGCAGCTGCAGGCGGTGCTTTAGGCTTTGCCATACCCACAGCAATTCATGCTAAAAAACAGCGTGAAGAAGATGAAAAGCGACTGTAAAATCTAAATATCTTACAGCTACAGACAATAAAAAACCTGCCCTGAAAGCTGAAGTGCCGTAACGCAGTT
>JAAGKN010000238.1_pt1 | contig 81904 bp, 74 predicted proteins | sample 6206371 | NCBI WGS metagenome assembly JAAGKN01 (sample SAMN11533720, study PRJNA540317) | gut metagenome | isolation source: fecal pellets from male and female animal of same cohort | host: Peromyscus leucopus | place: USA:CA | collected 2017 | reverse complement strand
CACCAGCTTGTCCAACATTTAAAACATAGTCTGGATTTTCTTTTTCAATTGCCTTTTTAACAACTTCAGCTGACTTATTAAAGACAGTCGGAATTTCCAATTTAATAATTTCAGCTCCATTAATTTCAGCTGGTAATCTCTTTGCTTTTATTGGAATTGATCCGGGCAGATACCAGTCAGGCCAAATGGATTCCCGCCTTGGTATCACTAAACATGGTAACGCTATTGCACGTAAGATTCTTTATCGGGCAGTTGGTCAAATAGACAATGCTTCAAAGACCAATCCTTGCCATATTGCGGATTACTATGAAAATAAAAAATCTTCTCAAAGCAAAGGCTTCAAGAAGATTGCAATAGCTTCAGTGCATAAGCTAATCCGTACTATTTATGCACTAATCAAAAATGATCAGTTGTATAGTTACGAAGTCGCCAAACAAAATCAAAGACGTAAATCGTAATTAACTGATCAGCTTCATTATACTCTAACTTAGCTTCAAAGAGGTAATTTCTTTGAAGTCTTTTGCAGTACTTTCATAATTGAAATAATTCGCACCATTAAAACAAAGAAATCCAAATATATCAAAATAAGATAATTAAACATCTTGATATACTTGACTTTACGTAGAAAAACAACTCAAACTAATGAGTTGTTTCAAAATAATTTTATATATTTATTTTATCCACTTGACTAAGGCGGTATCATAATATCGAACTCAAACCTTAGTAGCCTAGATTATTTTTTGCGGCTTAGTACATTAACTATATTTTTAGACTATAATCCTTATGACCATAATGGATGAAACAGCGGTAGTTCTAGAAATAGTGTTTATAAATACTCAATTTGAAGGAATTTAAGGTAAAGTACCAAAAGCCAGAACAATAGCTTTCTCCAAATTATATTGTCCCGTTGTCCCCACCATTTAAGTAACACAATGAATGTACAAGAGCCCATTGTTATTTAGCTATATTCTAAAGTTATTACTACTAAAAATAGATAATTTGATTAAAAGAATATATGAAGATTACTATACTATCATTACTATTTCAAAATATTTCAAAAATCTAAGCTTATCATCAGCATAAGCTAAATGATTGCTCCTTATATATATTTAATTTAAAAGATATACATATTATTCAATTATTAATATTCAATCAAATGATTATATTGATTTTAAAATTGAGTAAACAGAAAATGTAAAAAATCAAACTGAAATACTTAATGTGTTTAAAAACGTAGATTAGAACAAATGGCGTTTTTCTTATTTGTTGGAATGAAAGATGCTTTAAGTAAAACATATCCTAAGGCTTACTTTCAGTGCTCTTAGTTCATGTAATCCGTAATATGTGTGCTAGGTGAGTGCAAACAATCGTCCAGGGTTACAAATGAATTCAAGCAATTGCACCAACAAGCTAATAAGCATCGACTTTAAAGTACTTCATGACTTCTATCAAGCTTGGAAAAAAGTCTATAGGAGCATGGTTAGAAATATTAAAAAATTGAAGATGATCTTCTAAAATTTTTTAACTATCCTAAGCAGATTAGAGAATCACTTCATTCAAATAATATGATTGAATCATTTAACAATGTGCTAAAACGTAAAGTAAAATTAAAAGCAGAATTTTCAAATAGAAGAATCACTAGATACTTTTATTGGAATTCAAGCAACTGAATAAATACCCATTTTTGTAACAGAACACACAAAGGGTTCAAGCAAATTGAAGACACTTTAGAATCATACTTTGATTAAAAATTAATCAACAAGAGAAATTTTATTTATACAAAAGATTTGATAGTTTCGTTAAGACACTATTTCATTTGATACTAATAAGCAATTATAACAAAAAAAGACACACAATAACCAAAGGGTAGAATGTTAATACTGAGTTAGGTTAATGCATGTCTATAAATAATACAATATTATTATTCCATAATCTAATAATTCAAAAAAGGTATAACTTTAAAATTTTTTAACGTGCTATATCAATTTCAGAGATGTAATAGTAAAATAAATATTATTAGTTTATTGAAGGAAAATAAATTTATGCCAAAAAAACATAGAAATTATGGTATTGACTTAGTAAAAATATTAGCTTGTATCTTAGTTATTACTTTACATTGTTTATCACCATCTACACCTGTAGTAAAAAATAATATTTTTAATTCTAGTTTGTATTATGCCGGAACTCTAGCTATTCCAATTTTCTTTATGGCTAGTGGATTTTTTGTTCTTAATAAAAGAAGTATTTCTTACGTATATTCCTTTAAAAGAACAAAAAATATTCTTTTTATCGTAATTAGTTGGATTTTATTATTTTCAATTATAAGATATTTATTTAAACATAATTTTGATTTTTTACAACAATTAAAAGGATCTATGATTGTAGGAGTGCCACAACAACATTTTTATCATTTTTGGTTCTTTTGGGCTTTAATAATTATGATCCTTTTAGCTCCACTATTATGGTGGTTACTTCAAAAAAGCTTTAACGGCTATCTACTACTCTTAATATCTATGACGCTAATTTGTGTAATGATAGACCTCTCACTTCATTTTGGATTTAGTAAAACAGTACAAAATACTCCTCAAGTTTTACGATTATATTTATACATAGAATATTACTTGATAGGTGGATACATAGGAAATCTTCACTTTAGTAAAGTACTCGAATTTATTTCTAAACACTTTTTTATTTTTTCTCTCTTAGATATTTTTCTATATTTCTTATTAATCGGATATTCCCTTTGGAATAGAAATATTATTAATTGGATATACGCAGAAGCCAACTACGGAAATTTACTAACTATTCTTACTTCTGCACTTACTTTTTGTTTATTCACCATTTCTATCCCTAAAGTGACAGAAATAATTGAATTTATTATTCCAGCTACCATGGGTATTTATATGCTCCATCCATTTTTCATTGGGAAACTTCTACATTTTAAAATTTTCGCAAATTATCCTTCTACGATGATTATTGTAATATTCATTATATGTCTGATTATAGTAGAATTAGCATTACGTATACCTTATATAAATAAATTATTTAAATTATAGTAAAAAAGTATATTGAAAATTATTATTCAATATACTTTTTTACTAATGTAATTTATTTTCAATCAATTCTTTAGCTTGTCCAACAATCTTAGCCCGGAGCAAAATAACCATAGTAACATAAACTACAACACCAACAAGCACTTCTAATCCCATCATTGGCCAGCTATCTTTTAAGTGCCGGTTCATCCAAAAGACAACAAAGAACATTATTCCCCCGGAAATAAAATATTTCCATGAATCTGCAAATAATTGTTTCCAACTGAGCAACTTACGTACAACCATCAACTGATACAAGGTGACTGCAATCTCAGAAATTACTGTTGACCACATTGCCCCATATAATCCCCAATTATGAATTAAAGGAATATTTAAAATAATGTTTACTATAGCACCACAAGTAACTGATGCAGTAAATTGATGATTCTTCTTTAAAGGAAGTAAATACTGAACTCCTAATACATTGCTCCACGCAATCATAAGAATAACAATTGATTCAATCATCATTGCAGGACCAACTGGACCATACCCCGAACCGTAATATTTAGGAGCTAAAGTTAAAGAGATTGCAGCTAGTCCAAACATCATCGGATATGAAACAGCAGATACAAAATCAAAGGACTTATAAAGCATATTATTTACTTGCTTCATATTGCCTTTGACAACTGCATTAGCTACGTGGGGAAGCATAACGGTTCCTGTTGCAGTTACTAATGCCAAAATCAGCTTTACCAAGTTATCTGAATATTGATAGTATCCTGATGCTGTTTCATTAACCATTCCACCAAGCATTGTTTTATTAAGCTGAACATAAATTTGGGTGGCAATCTGTGGGACAAACAATTCAAACATTGGTAAAAAATGCTTCCAAGGGTTAAGTATATTTATACTTACTTTAGGAAGATCTCGCTTGATATTAGGCCATAAAGTTAAATTACCTAAAAATGTAGAAAGGGCTAAAACCACAATATATAAAGTTACATCATATGGTCCCTTAATAAATAGAAAAATAGCAATCATCGAAATAATTTTAACTACAGAATTTTTAAGAACCGTAACCTTAAAATCTTCAATTCCTTCATAAAACCAAGATATATCAAAAGTAACCGCAACCAAGTTAATTGACTGGGCCCACATATATTCTGGTTGACGAGTATAAAAAATCATAAACACTTCGAAAGCAATAATTGCAAGAAGTGTCATAATTGTCTTAACTATTTGAATTTCCCAAAAGGTTTGTGCCATCTTCTTGCGATTCTCACGTACATATGCAATTTGACGGTTACCATAATATCCAATTCCCATACTTGCAACTAATATAAAATAATTAATTATTGAATTAGTAAATGCATTAGCACCAACACCTTCTGGACGCAATACACGACTGACATAAGCAGAAGTAATAAGAGGTACGATAATTGCAAGTACTTGATATCCTACATTGTAGAGGTAATTTCTTATGACCTTCATAAACTAACTAATCACCAAATTCATCATTCACAGCCTCTAATGCTGCAGCAATAACTTGATCCATATTGTAATACTTATATTGACCCAAGCGACCACCAAAAATAACCTTACTATCTTCTTTTTTAGCAAGTTCTGCATACTTTTGATACATTTCATTATTGCGGTCATTATTCACCGGGTAATAAGGCTCATCTCCGCGCTTCCAATCAGCGGGATATTCACGAGTGATAATTGTCTTATCCTTAGCCCCCTTACCAAATTCAAAATGCTTATGCTCAATTACACGAGTATATGGCGTTTCAGCATCAGTGTAATTGATAACGGCATTTCCTTGGTAATTACCAACATTTTTTTCTTCAGTTTCAAATTTAAGAGAACGATATTCAAGTTCACCCAATTTGTAATCAAAGAACTTATCAATCATTCCAGTATAGACAACTTTGTCATAGTTCTTAAGATATTCATCTTTTTTATCAAAGAAATCAGTATTAAGTTCTATACTAATATTTGGATGATTAAGCATATTTTCAACCATCTTAGTATAACCGCCAATTGGAATACCTTGATAATCATCATTAAAATAGTTGTTGTCATAAACAAGACGAACTGGCAAACGCTTAATAATAAAAGCAGGAAGTTCAGTAGCTTTTCTTCCCCATTGCTTTTCAGTATAACCTTTGATTAACTTTTCATAAATATCGCGACCAATTAACGAAATAGCTTGTTCTTCCAAGTTTTGTGGTTCTTTACCTGCCATTTCTTGACGTTGTTCATTAATCTTAGCCATAGCTTCTTGTGGAGTCTTAACTCCCCACATTTCACTAAAAGTGTTCATGTTGAATGGCAAGTTGTACATTTTGCCCTTATAATTTGCTACAGGGCTATTGGTGTAACGGTTAAAATCAGCAAACTGATGAACATAATCCCAAACTTCTTTGTTAGAAGTATGAAAAATATGCGCACCATATTGATGAACTTGAATACCATCTACTTCTTTAGTATAGATATTACCTGCAATATGATCACGTTTTTCAATAATCTTAACTTTATTTCCACGTTTTGCTGCTTCGTGTGCAAACACTGCACCGAAGAGACCTGAACCTATTATTAAGTAATTCATCTATTTTACTCTCCTATACTTTTGGGTAATGATTCTAAAGCAAACCAACATAGGATAAATAATAGAATATAAGTATATGTGAAGAATGTAGTTATAAATAAATAAAACATCATTACTACAAATACAATTCTATATGTATTATGTGCTTTTTTACTTACTATAAATCCACGAATATACGCAAATAAATACATCACAGTTAAATATAGTCCTCCACCACTTAAAACATCCATAATAGAATTACTAAATCCTGTATTATTTGCTCTCCACAAATCCATATAATTTTTTAAATCATCATAATTCGAAATACCTATTCCTATTATTGGATGACTCATCCAAGCACGAAAACCAACTGTATAATCATTAGCTCTCACACCTGCTGAGGCAATGTTATTAGTAAACTTTTCTCTTAGCATAATGTATCCTAAAATTCCAATAATAATAATTATAACTGGTAATATGAATACCCTATATTTTCCTAAAAAGTTATTTTTACTATAAAAAGTTTTTATTCCAAATAGTATTAGTAAAAAAATATATGCAGTCATAGATAATGTACTTAGTATAGCTATAATAAGCACAACCCGTGAAAATTTATTATTCTTATATCTTGATTCATAAATATTAATTAATAAAGCAATACTGAAATTCAACGCAGCCATCGGAGCTTCCAAAAATATTGCACTATTTCTAGATATCCCATTAAACATAGTAATAGCATTAGTCTGTGTTTCAAAATATAAATTATAATAACTTGGAACTGCTACTATTCTATTATTCCCAGTCCATCCTGTAAATACTATTCCTGTAGGATGAATTATATGTAAAATTGATCCTAATATCCAAAATATAAGAGATATTCCTGCAATTATATACATCAGTTTTGCGTACTTATCCAAAATAACGGGAATATTATCATTCTTGTAATCTGTTCCTACAAGCCAAATAAACAAAAAAATAGATATCCCTAAACTAATAGTATTCATTTTTTTAGACGTAAATATCAAAAATAGCCCTATATATACTATCCATATCACACTACAGTACCACAATTTAGTAAATTGTTTCTTAGACAATGAACTATAGATAATTAATACCCATAATAATGTAGCTACCCATAAAACAAAATTAGGAATATTTCCTACTGAAAAAGCATCTCCTAAAATAGATCTACAATTAAATATAAATATTGCAGCAATTATATAAGCTAAAGTGTTAATCAAATTTTGTTTACTTATCTGCATTTTTAATACGTATCCCTTTACATTAAATTGAACTAATCTTTATGATAACACATTGACTATAATTGTGTCCTATATGTATTATAAAAATATTCTAAACTTATATATAATTTCTTTTAATCAAAAATTATTCAATCATTACTACTTCTTACAAAAACAAATACTATTTATTTTTATTACCCTTGAATAGTTATAACTACCCTTTTAACTTATAAAGCTCGTCAGATTATTTTGCTTTAGAATAAGATACTTTTAATTATTAAATATAATCAACTCTTCAGAATTTGATTAACAATTTCCTAAATAAAGAAACCATTAAATCAATCAATGATTTTAATGGTTTCTTTATTATTTCTCATACACTTTATAAAAAATTACTATCTATTTAAAATAAATTTGCGGAAGAGTTCTCTTGTACTTCTCATGACCTAAATATGTTGACCATAATTTATATTTTTTGTTATTAAAGTCAAATCTATAACTCTTTGGTAAAGTACTTCTATAAATCTTATATTTCTTTATAGGCAAATACTTATTATTTCGTAAATTATAACTTTTTCCTAAAGTTCCTTCAAATGAATAAATGTAATACTTATGATTTAAACCAAAGTATTGTGCAAAATATGGAATTTTATTTAAAGCAGTATAACCTGTTGTTCTAGTAACACTTGGAATTATACTACTATTAGCATTATGTTCCATACTATCAGTCTTTAACCAACCTCTATAAATTGAATAATTTTTAGACAAATTTACTGAATCTGAATTATAGCTAGCATTTAAGCCATTAATACTCAAAAAATTCATTGATGCATTATTTTCAAATTTCCAATTAGGATTTTGAAGCGCTAATTTATAACCCGTTGATTTTACTTGAATTGTTTTATAATTAGAATTATTTTTATACGCTAAAATTCGTTGACCTAATCCCATACTATAATTTGGTAATACTGTAGTACCAATATATTGACCATTGCCTGGACCCTTGCTTGCATTAAACCAATTAATAATCGAGTCACGTGAATGACTATTAATATTTTTTAATGTTACACTAGCTTGATGCTTAGGCTTAATAAATACTTCATAACTAGTTTTCTTATTAGTTAATTGTGAACTATTTTTAACCTTATTAAAGTCGATTGTTAAGCTTTGTCCGTCACTATTTACAGATAATACATTAGCATGTGCTGGATCAATACTCTTAGTCAATCCTTTAATATCAAACACATAATTTCCTGTTTTATATTTATTAGCAATATTTAAATCTCTTAAATTTACTGTAAATTTACCATTTTGATTTTTTTCTACATTAGTAAGTTTAGCTCCATTTATCTTAAATCCACTTTCATCATGACTATCTACTTCCCAATTTTTAGCATCTGGATCATAATTATTGGCTTGTATAACTGGAGTATTATAATTCAAAGACTTATCTCTAGTTGCTGAATTATCTTTATCATAATAACGTACATTAATAATTGATATTTGATTCATATTATTAAATTTATACGTATATGGACTGTTAGATATAGGTTCTAACCCTGAACTAGCCAAATTTTTACGTACATCGTTATTAACTCTTTTAGCAATTTTAGAACTTACTTTGGTTCCTTTAGTTATAGAAACTTTTTTATAAACTGAGCTATTAGCACTATTTCTCTTAGGTTCAACATAAATACTAATCCCGGCTGTGTAAGTAGCTTGATTATCAGTTAAAGACCAATTATTATACTTTTGATCTAATGTAAATTTAGCTGTATCAGCACTAACTTTTGTTAGTCTTTTCTCAGAAATAGAAATTGTTCCTATCCCTAATGTCAATGCAGCTATTCCAATTAAAGCCCACTTTTTCTTTCTATAAAACATCGTTTTTTCTTTCTCCTTTTAAATAACTTACAGTTAATATTTTATTACTAAGCTAACGCTATTACCATAACAATCACTAAAAAGTATAACTATAATTTATTTAGCAAACTAAAAAGGAACTAAAAATAATATTTAGCTCCTTTTTAATGTATGCTTTAAGTAAATGTTAAACTATTTAAAATATTAGGTCTCATTAAACTATAACTTCTTAAAGTTAGCAACCTTCACATATTGGTTCTTACCAATCTTGAAGTACTTTTTACCTTTAATAGTCTTAGTTCCATAAACCTTAAGCACATGATTCTTTTTCAAAAGCTTAAGACTTATACGCTTACCTTTTGAATTGTAAACAAATGAGTTATGCTTCAAAGTATGCTTAGTTACTTTAACGACTTCAAAGTTATGTGCTTTAATGTAACCATCCCATACACGATAGTACTTAACACCATTAATAGTCTTAATCTCGTAAACATAAATAGTCTTACCGCTCTTCAAGGTCTCCTTATTAGCACGGGTAAGTCCATCAATTTCATAAACATATGAATTACGAGTTAAAGTCTTACGAGCAGCTATAAAGTTAGCAACTTTTACGTATTGATTATCACCAATTTGATAGAATTCTTTATCTTGTCCGTCTTGATTAAAAATAGTTATATCTTTTGAAGTCCAAAGCTTAGTGCCTACAAGATGCTTAACTACTCCAACTCTTTCACCATTTTTATTGTAAACATAAGCATTGTGAGTAATCATTCTTTGAATACCAGTATTTTCAAATGAAACAACTGGTTTAGAATTATTATCTTGATCTGCTGGTTTTGTTGGTTGATCAGGTTCTACTGATGTATCTAGTTGATCATCAGGTGTTGGTACCGGCGTTGGAATTGCATAGTTATTAAGTAACTTATTAAGAGTATCAGTTGCAGTTACAATTGCCTCAGTAGCTGATTCATATCCTGCTTGATCTACTGGTGCCTTTGCATCTACCAACTTTTGAAGAGCATCTGTTGCAGTCTTGACATCCTTGTCATCTGAATATGGTTTAGCATCGTTCAATACTGTTTGAGCATTGTTCTTTGCACCTTCATACGCCTTCTTGGCTTTTTCTAATGCACTGGCTTTTTCTTTAGCTGCCTTAACTGCATCATTTACCTGGTTAATTGCTGGGGTAAATGCTTTAGTAGCTGCTTCATAACCTGCTTGATCTGCTGGTGCCTCATCATCTACCAACTTTTGAAGAGCATCTGTTGCAGTCTTGACGTCCTCATTCTTTTCTGCATATGGTTTAGCATCGTTCAATACTGTTTGAGCATTGTTCTTTGCATCTTCATATGCTGTCTTTGCCTTGTCTAATGCACTGGCTTTATCTTTAGCTGCATTTACTGCACCATTTACCTTGTTAATTGCTGGGGTAAATGCTTCAGTTGCTTTTTCATAGCCTGCTTGATCTGCTGGTTCCTCATCATCTACCAACTTTTGAAGAGCTTTTCTTGCAGTCTTGACGTCCTCATTCTTTTCTGCATATGGCTCAGCGTTGGTTAATGCTGTTCTGGCATTATCTTTTGCATCTTCATATGCCGTCTTGGCTTTTTCTAATGCGCTGGCTTTATCTTTAGCTGCATTTACTGCACCATTTACCTTGTTAATTGCTGGGGTAAATGCTTCAGTTGCTTTTTCATAACCTGCTTGATCTGCTGGTTCCTCATCATCTACCAACTTTTGAAGAGCATCTGTTGCAGTCTTGACATCCTTGTCATCTGCATATGGTTTAGCATTGTTCAATACTGTTTGAGCATTGTTCTTTGCACCTTCATATGCCTTCTTTGCCTTGTCTAATGCACTGGCTGCTTTTGCATCATTAAGTGCTTTTTGAAGTTCTTCAGTTGCGTCTTTTAATGATTTGGTGGCACTTGTTAAACCTGTTACATCATTATTCTTTTCTGCATTATCACCATCGTAAAATGCACCATTCATCTTAGTTCTGGATGCAGCTACATCTGGATCTTTTTCATATTGCTCGTATTCCGCACTAGATAAAACTGAATTAGCTACATCCTTTGCTGTTTGGTAAGCCTTCTTTGCATTATCAAGTTCAGTAGTATCAATATCATATGAAATTTCAATTTTTCTATCTACTGGCTGACCATTTTCATTGCTAAATGCTGAAATACCATCTAACACTAATTGTCCTTTATTTATTTTGGGGTTTCTGATTTCTTTTCCATCAATCTTAACAATGAGATTCTTATAATTATCAGGTAATGAAACTTTATAGCTTTCATATTCAGGATATCCAGTATATTGACTGATTGGAGCATCATTATTATCTAAACTCTTCTTCCAACCACTATATACATTTCTTTCAATATCTCCTAAATTATTAGGATCCCAATAATTTGGATTCTTAGAATACTTACCTGTATTATCTAATGATTTCAATCGTTCAAAAGTAATTGTAGGTGTATCACGTTGACGTTGCCCATTTATTGTTATAATTTCAGAAACAGTTTTCTTGTCAACTGTTACTTCACGAATATTACTATTACGAAGACTAATTTGCGGAAGATTTGACTTATATGTACCATTTTGGTAGGTAGACATATTCCTATATGATGTATTATCTAAATCAAATTTATAGGTTTGTGGCAAAGTACTTTGTTCAGTATTAATTACATATCCTTCATTAGATGGAATATTAGAAAGATTATCTGCTTTTTGAGCTGGAATAGGTAACAAATTACCTTGAATATTAACAGGGGTATAATTCTTATCCACTCTATATTGTTCCTGCACTTTATTAAAGCTCGGATAAGAAGTTATTAAGTTATAAGCTTTGCCTAAAGTTCCTTCAAATGAATAAATATAGTTTCCATTAGAAGAAAGATATTGAACAAAGTATGGAATATTATCTAAACTAGTATACCCATTAGATTCTTCAACAGTAGGAAGATCTTTAATAGTAGCTTCATGATTCATCCCATTATTATCATCAACGTTTAACCATCCTCTATGAAGTGAAATTGGATCTCCTAAATTACCCTGACCTACTTCATAAGTTGCAGTGTTATTATCAAGAGATGTCAAAAAGTCCATAGAATTATTATTTTCATATTTCCAACTTGAATCAGAAATATTCAATTTATAATTAGTATCTTTAACTTGGATAGGTTCTGCTGAATAATTAGGATTATTCTTATAAGCTTCTACTCTCTTACCTAGTCCCATACTGTAATCAGGTAATACAGTAGTACCAACGTATTGCCCATTACCTGGACCTGCACTAGCATTAAACCAGTTAATTATAGAATCCCGTGAATGATTGTTAATATTCTTTAAACTTACACTACGTTGATCCTTAGGCTTAATAAATACTTCATAACTAGTCTTTTTATTAGATAACAACGTACTATCTTTTACTTTATTAAAGTCAACTGTTAAGCTCTGACCATCATCACTTACATTAAGAACCGAAGCATGGGCTGCATCAAATTCTTTTGTAAAACCATCAAGATCAAAAACATAATTTCCAGTTTTATATTTGTTATCAATATTAATATCTTTTAAACTAAAAGTAAATTTAGTAGAATCCTTAATTACATCTGTAATTTGGGCATCTTTTAAACCTAATGTTGATTTACCAGTTTCCTTATCAGTAATAGTTTCCCAATTTTTACTATCTGGATTATAGGTATTAGCTTGTACCACTGGAGTATTATAATCCAGTGACTTATCATTAGTTGCCGAATTATTTTTATCATAATAACGTACATTAACAATTGAAGCTTGTGTCATATTGTTAAATTTATATGTATAAGGCTTAATATTACCTTTATCATCTTTAACTGGCTCCAATCCTGCTTCAGCTAAATTTTGTTTTGTATCCTGATTAACTTTATCTGCAATTTGCTGATCTACTTGAGTACCCTTAGTTATAGATACGTCTTTATATATAGCATCACTCGCATTTTTTTGTTCTGGTTCAATGTAAATACCAATACCTGCAGTATATGTAGCGGCATCGTTACTAATAGTCCAATCATTATATTTTTGATTTTGACTAAATAAGCCGTTACTTTGTGTAGTTGTAGAAACTTTAGAGTCAGTAACATTTGATAATGTAGTCTTAGGGTCTAGTTTAGTTTTGTCTACATTCAATGTAGTTTGTGATTTAGATTCTGATTGTTTATTTAATAATTTACCTTGTTCAGAATCTGTATTTGTTACATCGAGGCTAGCTTGTTGTTTAGATTCAACTTTTTGATTATTTTCATTTAATGATGACTTATTAGCAGTTTCAGATTCATCCGTTGCAGCTAATGCTGTTTTAGATGTTACTGTAGTTGTTCCAATTCCTAAAGCAACAACTGCTGCTCCAGCTGCTACCCACTTTTTTCTATTTTTGAATTTTCTAGTTTTTCTGATATCAGTCAAGATTCAATCTCCTCTCAAAAACGTCTACACTGACAATGTATATTTTACAACGTAATCATGAATATTAACATACAAATATTACAAGTAATGCCAGTTAAATAATAAAAATTTTCTTAATTAACATACACATTTAATATTATTTTACCTTACTTACAATTTTATTGTCCTTAAATAGTCAGAATTGACTATAAGGAAAAATTATATCTATACATTTCTAAAATATTATTAAAATTAATAAAAAATATACAATTTTGTGTAGTGACTCAGCAAAATTGTATATTTTTAACTTAGGCATTTTTACATATTTTTATGTACTTATTAAAGTCTTTCATAGAAGTAAATACTCCTCTTAAAGTTCTTGTTTTGTTAATTTGAATCTTACAAATTCTTGCACAGTACTTTAATTGTTCATATTTAGACATATTCCAAGGTTTAACTTTTCCAATAAAATGTAAGACTTTTATTGGAGAATCCAATACATTAGAGCTTACATAATATGGCTCGTATTTAGCTAGAATATTATACTCTTCACCTAATACTAAATTAGTATGTTTCTTCCAATGTGGGTATCCCTCAGATATTATATCTTGATCTCCAAATGCACTTTTAGCATCAAATTTAGAAATAAGACTTATTAATCGCTTATCTTCATTAAGCTTAGGAACTATTACCATCATACCAGAATTTAAATCAACCCAATTTTCATTTCCAGGGACTGATTTTCCAGCTACAGTAGCAGATAAATTATCTTTTCCAAATAATTCATCAATATTTTCTAGAACTAACATATCAGCATCTAAAAACACTATTTTATCAAACTGAGTTAACCCAAATATTAACAATTTACTAAAAGTATTAGTCCAATTAGAAAAACCCTTTTGAGCATTTATTGTTAAAATATCTTCAGAAACTTCAACTTTATCTGCCTTTAGATATGAAATATCTCTTTTTTCTAATTCCATAATACTGTTTTCACTTACTTGATTGGTTACCATTACAGTTAATGGATATTTAGAATTTTGATTTATTAATGATTTCCATAATCCTAAAACTCCGCGTAAATAATTATCAGAACCTAAAAGTGTTAAATAAGTATAATTATTCATATAAATTTCCTATATATACATCTATTTTTTTAAAACTTTAATAGCTGCATTTATTGCAGAAGACGTATAATATCCCTTTCTTAATTTTTGTCCTGTAACTTTCGCGTTTTGAGCTAACATGTCATACTGTTCTTTAGTTAATTTATCTAATAATGGTGAAATCTCTAATAGATTGTTAACTGTTAAACCAACATTATTCTCTTCAACAAACTTTGCCTCTGCTGCTTCTTTCCATATTATAACTGGTAACTCTGAAGCTAAATATAATGATAGTTTATGTGGATTATTATACTTTAAATAACTTCCTGTTGGGCCAGTACAATTCTCAATACTATTCCCGTCCCAAATTAATCCAAATCCTTCTGCTAATACACTAGGGATTTCATCACTAGGTAAGCTTCCTTTATATTCACAATTTTTATACTCATGTAATGAGTAATTAGGTCCATACAATTTAAAATTATTATGTACTTGATTTAATTTACCGATATAACTAGATTTTTTAACATCTAAATTACCAGCAATAATTATAGATTTATCAAAATTTGCATTTTTTGATTTATAATTTGGTATTAAATAATCGAATATATTAAGAACTATTATTTTTGAACTATCTATACCCTTATTTAAGAAATAATTCTTCATAGAATTATTATGAACTATTAATACATCAAAAATTTTTAGCATAAACTGAAATTCATCTTTATAGTATTCGTTATAAATTGTATTTCTAATTTCCTCTACGTCATGAATAAGGCATATAAATTTTACATGCTTTTGTTTTTTTAACTTTAATAAATAATGCTCTCTACCTAATTGATGCGTTCTATAAGGATGTTGTAAAAGGATGATAGAGTCCTTTTCAATTAAGTTATATGCATTTTTCCAATCTTGAAAGAATTTCACTTGTCTATTAACCTTTGACTTAAAATCATAAGATTCATTATTCTTAGTAATCAGAACTTTTTCAAAACCTAATTTTTCTCCAATTTTCCCAACATCATCTGGAGCTTTACTTACTGCATGTTTCTTTATATCTCTAGATACTTCAAAAATTTGATATTTTTTCATATAGATTAATCAATACCCTTTCATTTTTCTTCGAAAACTTTCAATTAATAATAATAATCTATAGTTATTGCTTAAAATTAACCATTTATATATATGATGTCGCTTATCCCACTGTGTTCTACTATATGAATTATTAATTATGGCAGAGTGTAAATTCCAATCTTTAGCTACTTTAGATAATTCATTACTTGCATGTTTTAAACTTATTTTATTTTTTTTATATAAAGGATAATAGTAATCTGATAATAATCTAAAAAATTCTTTACATTTATATCTATTCATTACATTATTTACTATATCTGATTTAGAATAGTTATTAATAAATAAATTATTTAACGCAAAAATAAATCTATTTTCACTTTTTAACATTTTAGGATTAAATTTCCCAATAGTATGTGGAGGTCCTTGTATATAATAAACTTGATTTATTAATTTAACTTTCTTAGCATAGCTAAGTGCAGTATACAAAAATAAAGCATCTTCTCCTATTATGAGGTTAGTATCAAAATATATTTTATTACTAATTAGAAAACTTCTACTATAAAATTTTCCCCACGGAGATTCACTACCAATTCTTTGATTAATATATGTTAATATTTCTTCTCTTTTCTCATTTTTAAGTTCAGAATAATAAATATTTTTAGAAATATTTGTAATTAAAATATCATAATTATTATTAAGAATATCAGTTAATAAATTTGAGATATTACCATTTATAGTATCATCACTATCTATAAAAATTAGATATTTTCCTCTTGCTTTCTTAATACCATAATTTCGTGCATTACTTACCCCATGATGATTCAAAATATGAAGCTTTACAAATTCATATTTTTCTACAAACGCATTTGCAATATCAACCGTACTATCTGTTGATCCATCATCAATTAATAAAATTTCAATTTTACTATTTATTATTGAAACTTTCTTAACTATATTAGTTAACGTTTTTTGCAAATAACTATCTGAATTATACATAGGAATAATTATAGATAAATCTAGATTAATCATTAATAATACTTCCTACTATTACTTTTCAAATTGTGATTTTTTTGGATATTTTTGTTGTAACAACTCTTTTATTTCTTCAATCTTTTTATTATAATCGCTTACTTCATTATCATTTATACAGATACTTAGTGCATTTCCTTTTTCTAACTCTAATTTTAAGGAATGTAGATTATCTATAGGATACGTTCTATTTCTATCGGGATTAATTGGATTAAATTGCCCAAATTCCAACTGAAGATGTCTTAATAACCAAATTGAAATGTCATCTTTACTTCTAAATCTATGAGTATTCATAGACTCAAATTCTTTTTTCCAGATTTTTCTTCCTTTTTGAAAAGTTTCTTTTTTAAAACTAAGCGGTCCATGTGGCTCAATGTATCCTGGAATTCCACGCTTTTTAGCTTGAATTAAAAAAGGTAACTCTTTTAATTGATGTTTTCCATAAACTTTATTAACTAATCCATTTCTTGATAATGGCCAATTATTATTTATATATTTATTTAACAATATTTCATTATTAATCGGAATATGATTAAAATCTTCAATAGGGATAATATCGGAATATATTCTAAAATCGCATGGAAGATTATCATAAAAAAAATCTTTTGAGTTAGTAGGTTGCGTTAATAACATATCATCATTAAAATACACAAAGTTTTCTGATAATCCAGGTATTTTATCCATGTTTAATTCAATAGCATTAGAATTAAACAAAGGGAGATATTTTTTATCAATAATTTGTGAATGATCAATAACTATTAACTTTTCATTCTCGTTATTCAACCACTTGGGCTTTTGCTCATCTGTAATCAAAAATATTTTTCTAACCCATGGAGCATATTTTTCAACACTCCGCAAAGCATACCTTAAAGTATCATAATCTCTAAAACGTACATCATCATTTTTATCAAACTTTGACTTAGTACCCTCTAAATACAATTTTTTCTTTTCTATCCACTTTTTATCATTTCCATTTACCCATGTAAACACAAAATCAATTGAAGATTTCATTAGTTTCACCTTTATATTATCTATTTACTCTTAAATTTAAACCCTAATCTAAGAAAATCGAAAAGTATTTTATTAACTATATAATTTTTATGCTTTAAATTAAATAAAATTAAGTTATTGATATAACCTGTATTTTTTATATTTTTTACTGATTTTATATTTTTATACAAACAAGTGTTCTGCATTTCTAATAATAAATTATATGATCCATTTACTGTAGCAGTTGGAGATTTTATATAATTTTTATAACTCAATATTAAAGCTATAGCATAATCAATATATAACTGCTTATACATGGTATCTGTTGCATGCTTATCTTTGAGTGCTTTATAAAGATTCTTATATACTAATTTCACACTATTCCAACGATTTTTATCATAGGCTTGTATCATTGAGCCATTCCTTATCCTATACATATAACCGTTTTCTTTATAAGGTAATACATAAAAGGCTTTAATAGATAATACGATTGGAATTATTATACTTACATCTTCTCCGTATGTCATACCCAAATCTACATACTTTAAATTCTCTAATATTAAACTTTTTTTTATTAATTTTCCCCATCTATTAGGAGTAATTAGTCTATCTTGAAAGTGACCATCATTAAATAAATTATATTGTATTAAGTTATTGTATTTTTCACCTTTATATAATCCTGATTTAAGTCTGCCTAACACTGTAATTTTACCAGCATGATAATTATAAGTTGGAGCAAATACAACATCAGTTTTATATTTATCCATTGCATTCTTTAAACTTAAAATATAGTTTTTTTCTACATAGTCATCTGGATCTACAAAACAAATGTTATTTGCCATAGATTTGTTTAAACCATATTGCCACGCAGAAACTAGTCCACCATTTTTTTTATGATAAACTTTTATATTTGAATATTTTTTTGAATATCTATCACATATTTCTCCACTTTTATCAGTTGACCCGTCATCTACTAAAATCACTTCAATATTAGTATATGTTTGCTTCTCTAATGAGTCTATACATTGTTTTAAATAGCTTTCAACATTATAAACAGGAACAATTACTGAAACTTTAGCATTATCTACATTCACTAGAACTTAATCTCCTCAATATAAAATTTTCTTAAAAGCATTTAAAAATTTTCTATTATTAAAATCATATTGAACTAACTCTTTATGACTACCCTGAATTATATTTTTCAATTTGCTAATATCTTTACATTCAAACACTAATTGTTTATCCGCAAATCCTTCAGCAATCTGTAACTGATGATCATCAATATGCTCATTATATTTTGAAAGTCTAGGAACCACAATAATTTGTTTATTATATTTTTTACCAGTCAATATAGTTCCTACGCCAGCATGAGTTATTAATAAATTGCATTTCTTTATATTTTCTTCGTATTCATTTCCATTCATAAATCTTTGAATAGAATAATTTTTAGGAATATATGTAGAATATCCTGACTGACATATAACTTTATCTATAATTTGATTGTTAGCAATTAATATATCTATTTCTTTTAACAATCTATTGAATTGAAATTTCTGTGTACCAACAGTTACAAAAATCATATATTGCTACCTCATTAAAAAATACCACCCCAATAATGTGCCTTAGGGAAATACTTTAGCATATCTTCCCATTGAACGATAAATTCATCAGCAAATTTATACATAATTTTACCAGTCAATGATGGAGTATTTATACGAGCAAATGACTCAATATAAATAATTTTTTTATGATGTAATTTCCCTATAATACAAATAGGTACTGTAACTAACGCACCTGTAGAGATTATTGTATCTGGTTTTATCCTTCTATATATCTTACTAGAAATAAAAAACAACTTTAAGAAATGCATAAAAAAACTTTTTTCTTTTCTGTTAATTTGATTTAATAAAAAAACTTTTTTAAATTTACTTAGATTTTTTTTATTTTTTTCTGTAAGAATGTAAGATTCATTGTCTATAATAATACTATTTAATTGTAGTAGTTCTTCAAGATGACCACCAGATGAACTTGTAAACAAAATTTTCACTTTTCTTTTTCCATTAATTCTAAATAATAATTGATCAATAATTTTGTATTTTTCACAATATCATAACCTTCTTGAGCTAAAATTTCTTGATTATTTTTATATTGTTCAATTCTATTATTTTCCTTATAATTCTTAATACTTTTAGCCCATTTTTCAGCATCCAATTCTATAAATGAAGAATTTTTTGTAACATCAATCTCTTTAGAAACATTATTAGAAATAATACACTTCAATCCTGTAGCTATGGCTTCTATAATAACAAAAGGTTGTCCCTCATATCTCGATGGCAACGCAAATATATCCATAGCAAATAAATAATTTGCTACTTTATCTGTTAAACCAATACATATAATTCTATTTTCTAAATGTGCAGCTTTAACTTTTTTGTTAAAATCTTGAAACTCAATACCATCACCTATTAATATTAATTTATATTTCTCATCTAATAATGGCATTAATTTTAAAAAGAAATCATGATTTTTTTGATAATTAAAAAAGCCAACATGCCCTAATAGAATATTATTAGATTTTATATTTAGTTTATTTCGAATTTGTTTTCTAATATTAGAGTCATAATTATAATTATTCAAAAATATACCATTTTTAATAACTATAAATTTATTATCATCAAATAACCATTCCCCTGCAGCATTATTACAAGCAATTTCCCCAGTTACTAAAGAATTAAATGCTAATCTCAACAATTTATTTACGTATGGATGTTCTGTAGTAGTATTATGACTATGTGCAATTCGAACTTTTATTCCTGCTTTTTTTGCAGCTAATAACTCTAAAACCATAGTAGTACTATTACCATGAATATGAACTAAATCAAAATGATTATTAATAAGATATTTTTTTAACCTACTATAATAAGTTAATAAAGATTGTTTACGATTAGGGAGCTTTAAATAATCAATATTATTTGCTTTAAGAGTATCTCTTAATTCATTTGTTATATCATTTGATGCCCCTATAGTTACATCTATACCTGATTTAGCAAGAACTATACTACTATTAACTATAAAAGAAGTAATACCATTCTTCTCTAAATTTATAGTATTTACCATCAATATTTTCATACTTATCGAATCCTTATTACATTATGAATTGCTAAATTGATCAAATTTTTTTATTTCATCATCAAAATTCACTTTACTTGAACTAGTCGCACATCTAAATCTTAATGATTTATTGAAATACATTTTTTCAATATTTTTAGCTAACTCGCTAGGGCTTAATTTAGAAATAATTCCATTCTCTTTATCCTTTATCTGTTCTCTAAAAGCAGGAAGATCAGATACTATTATAGGCTTTTTTAACGTTCTAGCTTCTAAAACTGCTAGTCCGTACCCCTCATGCCGAGATGGTTGTACATATAAATCACAATTTTTAATATATGGATATGGATTATTCTTTCTACCAAGTAAAATAAATTTACTATGGAGGTTTTTATTTTCAACTAAATGATGTAACTTATTTTTATCCCTTCCATCACCAATTACATACCAAATGAAGGGAATTTTCTTTTTCTTTAATTCATTTGCTGCGTCAATAGCAATATCGTATCCCTTTTGCTCTGTTAAACGTCCTACAGTAACAATTTTAAATACTTCATTAGAAAATTCTTGAGGTAAAAATTCTTTAGATTTTCTAATTATTTCCCTAGTATCTATCACATTATATATAATTTTACTTTTTATTTGTTCTGCAGGATAAAGAGAATTAAATGAATTTATAATAGCTTTTGATACACCAAATATAGTATCATAATATTTAAAATATCTGCTTACATTAACAATCCACGGCATATGCTGATCATGTATCCAAAAAGCTTTTCTTTTAGCATCTACATTTAAAGCTAAATATGCTGTTGTAAATGAACCGTATCCATAAAAATCAATTCCAACATCAAAATATTCATCTAATTTTGATGCATGTTTGGCAATCATTCTATACAAATCAGCATATTTGTTTATTTTTAGCTTTTTCAAAACCTTACCTTCTACAAAATTTGTTGAAGCCAATTTTTTATAAAAAGTACTATCAAACTTAATATGTTTTATTTTAATATTTTGTTTTAATCTATATTTATACTCTTCATTATCATCGATTAATAATAGTGTCGTATCATAATGAGTACTGTTTAAATGATTTAAAAATTCAATCATAGCAACTTCAGTTCCACCACCGCCCAACGATTGAGCAACTACCAGTAACTTTTTCATAAAATCACCTAAACAATTCTAATATGCACTATTCGGATTAACAACAACCCCAATGGTCTTCACAAGAATCTTAAAATCTTCCCAGATTCCAGAGTTATTAATGTAAATAATATCCAGCCAAACCATCTCATCAAAATCGGCATCGTTACGCTTGGTTACTTGCCAAAGACCTGTACAGCCTGGTATTACAAGTAAGCGCTGTTTGTCATAGTCTGTATATTCTGCCACTTCAATTGGAAGAGGTGGACGAGGACCAACAAGCGACATATTACCGATTAAGACATTCCATAATTGTGGCAATTCATCAAGACTATATTTTCTAATCCACTTACCAACTTTGGTAATTCTTGGATCATCTTTAATCTTGAACATTGCCCCATCAATTTCATTTTGTTCTTCAAGCTGTTCAACAAGTTGGTCAGCATTAACAATCATTGAACGAAATTTATACATTTTGAATGGCTTACCATCTTTTCCAATTCGCTCTTGTGAATAAAAAGCTGGACCATGATCTTCATGCTTGATTTTAATTGCCAAGAACAAGAATAACGGCGATAGAATTATTAAAGCTATTGCACTAGCTACAATGTCAAAAAGGCGTTTAACGCTGCGATAAAAGTATCGTCCTTGCACCTTTGATTCATTTAGCTGAATTTGTTTCATACTCAACATTTCCTTTTTTATTCACTCGTTTCCTTACTGTTAAAACAGCCAAAACTTCTTTTTCTTCTTTAATGGTCTCCAATCCATTTGTACATTTTCACCGTTGATAATTTTACGGGAATTTTCTTTCCATGATTCTGCTAATTCTGGACTAAATTCTTTAGCCATTTTTTTATAAGCTTCACTTAATTGATATTCACGGCGTGGAAGATCATGAGCATCACTTGCAAAAGTGCAACCTTGTCCAGCTTCAATTAACTTCCTTGATAAGTTCTCCACCTTACTCCCAAATAAGCCAGTGTAAGAACTCGCAGTGATCTGTACAAGACAGCCTTGTTCAATTAAGTCCTGCAGCATTTCAGGTTCTTTCAAAATACGATTATTACGTTCGGGGTGCACAATCACAGGTGTAATTCCATAACCTTGCAATCTAAAAATCGTATCCTTAACATAAGTTGGTACATCTTCACTCGGAAACTCCAAGAGCATATAAGTACCCTCTTCATCGCAAAAAAGAATATCATCTTTTTCTATTGCATCAATAAGGTCACCAGATAAGCGAACTTCTTGTCCCGCAAAAACGGTCAAGGGAATATTCGCCTCATCTAGCATCTCTTGATATTGCTTAGTCAAGTTAATGATATCCTTTTTGTGATTGAGATATTTACCATTTAATGTATGCGGAGTAACTACAGCATGGGTTACACCATCGGCTACAGCATCTTTAGCAAGCTTAATTGAAGTTGACCAATCTTTAGAACCATCATCAACCCCTGGCAACATATGACAGTGAATATCTACTAAAGTCATTATTTAGCCTCTTCCTGAGAATTATCAGTTGATGCCCGACTAAAGAAACTACGCTTCTTAGGCTGACCATATCCATAACCATAGCCGTAACCGTAGCCATATCCATAACCGTAGCCACTATTTTCAGCAGTAATATCGTTCATTACATAGCCCAAAATGCGAACCTTAGCAAATTCAAGCATTTCAACAGCACGACGAATAGCAACTTTTTGAGTTTTACCTTGACGTACTACTAAAATTATACCATCAAGATGACTTGCCAATTCTTGTGTATCAGAAACTTCCAATACTGGTGCCAAGTCAATGATTACCAAATCATAGTGTGCCTTAACAAGGTCAATGAAAGTTTGCATACGATGTGAACCAATAAGTTCGGCAGGGTTTGGTGGAATTGGACCAGAAGTCAAAATTGACAAGTTGTTCACACCACTTGGCTTAACTACATCATCCAAATCAATTTCATCTGCATCAGAAGTCAATACAGTAGTCAAACCCTTATTATTTTTCACATTGAAAGTTGAGTGAAGAGTAGGACGACGAAGGTCACCATCAATTAAAAGAGTCTTGCGACCAGCTTGAGCATAGGTAATTGCAACATTAGCTGTTACAGTTGACTTACCTTCACTGATGTTAGCTGAAGTAAAAGCCACAGTCTTGATTTCCTTATCAACACTCATGAAGTTGATGTTAGTACGAACAGTACGGAATTGTTCTGAAACAGGGCTTTGCGGATTAGCTGCTGTAATCAGCTTCGCACCCTTTTTCATGGTTTCGTTAGTACCACGTTTTTTCTTAAATAATGCCATTTCTGCTAATCCCTCCTATACTCTGCGTCTCTTCTTAGTTGTCTTATTGTCATTCAACTTAAATGATGATGAAACATTGAAGTGAGCAATTTGACCTAAGTTAGTCAAGCCCAAATCCTTAGTCAAGTAGTCATCATCACGAACAGCAGTATCTGACATTTCACGAATCATTACTACTGCAAATGAAAGGATAAGTCCAACTACAAATCCAGCTAAAGTAAAGAGTTTAACATTAGGTGAAGTTTGAGTTCCCTTAGTTGCAGGAGCCACGATAGTAACGTTGTTAACGTTCATAATTGACTTAATACGATCTTTGAAAACTTCAGCCACCGCATTTGCTTCTGCCATTGACTTATCAGGATTATCTGACTTAGCACTGATTGAGAAGACTTGAGATTGTTGTTGAGTAGAAACTGAAATAGCCTTTTGAAGTTGGTTAGCACTTACTGAATATGCTTTACCTGAACGATCAATTACAGCAGGTTTTGCTTTACGAACTAATCTTCTTTGACCATTTTCATCAGTAGTATATTTAGCAGGTTGAGCTTTTTTAATTACTCTAACTGGATTTTCTAAACGATCAGAAGCTTCGCTTAAGATAACGTGACTAGTTACAATATCTTTATAAGTAGTAACAAGTTGCATGTTAGCTTGTTGAGTGTTGTAAGCTGCATTTGGGTCATTCTTGTTAGCCTTTTGATTAACTAAGATTTGTGCACTAGAAGTGTATTTAGGGGTAATTGCAAAACTTGCCACTCCCCAACCTACAAGAGCAAGACCGACACTCCAGAGAATGAGTGCCCAGATATGCTTTCTACAGATGCGAATTAACTGGGTTAAATCAATTGTATTTGTTGAATCTTGTTTTTGTTCCATTCACTTATTCCTTATTAGTTACAGTAGTTGTTGAAAGATCAAGTGCTTTTCTGAGTTTGTCAGATACACGTTGACGTTCTTTTTGACTGATGACTTCAATTTCCATAACGCCAAACTTAACGTTATTGGTTTCCTTACTTACGCCTTGTGCGTGGTCTGGGGTAACGTTTTCAGTAGCTTTGCGGTAATCCATACCAATCTTGTACATTTGGTTCATAGTAAGGTCAGTTTGCATTTCATCCGCAATTGAATTGAGAAACTTAGTATTAAGAAGAGTAGTTGGAGATACTGACTTCTTAAGAAGTCCCATAACAATACGGCGATCACGGTCTTGTCTACCATAATCTTGACGAGGATCACCGTGGCGAAGTTGAGCAAAAGCCAACGCTTTCTTACCGTTTAAATGGTAAGTCTTTCCTTTTTCAAAATGGTATCCCATATTGTCGAAGGTCAATGGTGAAGTTACTTCAATTCCACCAACTTGATCAATTGCCTTTGGAAGTGCGCCCATATTAATCAAAATATAGCCATCAATTGGTACACTGTAGTATTTATCAAGCGTTTTAATAGTTTCAGATACACCACCTAGAGTGTATGCTGAGTTAATTTTTGTAACACCGTAGCTCTTGAAATCTGGAAAAATTGCGGCTGAGTCACGTGGAATAGATACAATATCAGTTGTACCTTTCTTTGGATTGATTGACATCATCATGATTGTGTCAGTACGCCCTTTCCAGTGACGGTTCATAGCCCCGGTATCAATTCCAAGAAGCAAAATGTTAATAGGTTTCTTTTCTTTTAATAAATCGTCTAGATTTCGTCCTTTATTACTCGTGGTTGACTTAGCAACTGGAGTATACATGCTGTTAGTGGTGTCACGAAGATTCTTGTACATCATCCCAGCAACAAAAATACCAGCAACTACCACAACGCCAATCACGATCCAGAAAATACGCCAAAACTTGCGACGTCTTCTGTGATGCCTATGGTGGTGATGATGGTGCTGGACATTTTTTTGTTTATTATCTTCTGCCATGCTCTATCCCCTTAGTTTCAAAGTTTAATAGTTTTTCAGAATCTTTACTATTATATATCGGTTTGGATAATTATGCCACCCTTTTCAAGGCACATGAAGTGACAAACATATGCTTTTGTGTTATGTTTTACCTTTTTCTACTATATATGCAGAAGGGTTATCGTAAGAGTAAGAAGAAAATATTAAAATTTTAGGATTATCTTTTTTGATATAATTAATACAAATTTATTTTAATAAATTATATTTGGAGAGTTATATTTATGGAAAACATTTCTGCTAGATTACTAAACAAAAGTACTTAATCAACCTTTAACAGTTATGACTTCCAATTATTTACTAAATTTTATCATCTAAAAACTGATTCAAAATATTGTTATTACTATAAATTAGCTAATCGATATGACTATTCAATTCAAATTATAGATTTTATAGTAAACGAGATCCAAAAGAATTCTAAAATTTTAATTAACATTAAATATGAACTAAATAAAAATAAGATAAAAAAATAAAGATAACCCCAGGAGTCAGAAACATGAGAATTCTCGGTCATTACTTTACTCCCATTTGGGAACTCAGCTTTAATCCTTCACAAGTTATCTTTGTATTACAATTATCCTACAAAACAAATTTTCCAAATACTCCAAAATTGCCATCTCTCCCCCCTTAATCTATAATAAGCACGTACAAAAATCAGAAATATGAGGTGAAAATATGATAGATAATCAACCTAAAAAAACTAAAGCTTATATTGCTGGAGTTAACTTGAAAGACCCAAACTTTGACTATTACATGAGCGAACTTGCTAGCTTAGTTGAAGCTAATAATATGGAAGTAGTTGGACGTAGCCAGCAAAACGCCGAAAATGTTGTAGCTGGGACTTATTTTGGTGTTGGAAAAATCAATGAAATTCGCACAATGGCTCAAGGCTTGAAAGCCAAAGTCCTGGTTTTAAACGATGAACTTACACCTGTGCAAATTCGTAACTTAGAAAAAATGACCAAACTCCGTGTAATTGACCGTACTGAATTGATTTTAGAAATTTTCTCAAGTCGAGCACGAACTAAGCAAGCCAAGCTTCAAGTAGAACTTGCGCACCTTCAATATGAATTACCACGCTTGCACCCTTCTGAAAATAATCTTGACCAACAGCGTGGTGGAGGCTTTGCCAACCGTGGTAGCGGTGAATCAAAATTAGAATTAAATCGCCGGACAATCGGTAAGCAAATCGCTGCAATCAAGAAGGAACTTAAAGCCGTCGAAGGACAAGAAGAAATTAAAGCTAGTCGTCGTAATCAAAGCCGCATCCCTAAAGTCGCTCTTGTTGGCTACACCAACGCTGGTAAATCTACTACGATGAATGGCTTGCTCAAGGCTTTTTCCGACAATGAAGAAGGCAAAGAAGTTTTTGTTAAAAACATGCTTTTTGCTACCCTTGATACAAGTGTACGCCGAATTGATTTAGGCAATAACTTTAACTTTATATTGTCTGACACCGTTGGTTTCATTTCAAAACTGCCCCACAACCTGGTGGAATCTTTCAAGGCAACTTTGCAAGAAGCGCGTGATGCTGACTTAATCATTAATGTGGTTGATTCAAGCGACCCTAACATGATCCAGATGATTCGCACTACACAAAATGTACTTGATGAAGTCGGAGTCAAAGGAATCCCAATGATTACAGCTTATAATAAAGCTGATAAAACTAACCGTGCTTATCCACAAATTGAAGGCAATGACATTCTTTATTCAGCAACCGATGAAAAATCTATTAAGATGCTGGCTGATTTTATTGTGAAACGTATCTTTGCAAATTACGAAGAGTTTCACTTGGTTCTACCAATTGAAGATGGCAAATCTCTTGCATACTTACATGAACATGCTCAAGTAACAGATGAACAGTTTAAAGATGATGGTGTGTATGTAACAGCAAATATTGCACCAGAAGATCAAGCTAAATTCAAGAAATTCATTGTATAAGAAAAACACCTACGTTATTGACGTAGGTGTTTTTTATTATATCTATTACCAAATATGTACACGCTTATCCGGATCAAGCCACATGCCATCGTCTTCTTTAACATCAAAAACTTCATAGAAGTCATCTTGACATTGTGATTGTACATTAGCACGTTCAGGACCTGGAGCATGAACATCAATTGCAACTTGCGTTTTAATGGATTCAGTAAGTTGCTTATTAGCCCAAACTCGAGCAAAGTTTTCAAAGAGTTTCTTAAGGTCATCACTTTCACCCTTTGCTGCTTCAACCGCTGCAGTAAGTCCACCTTGGTCAGCGATATTTTCACTAACAATTTGCTTACCGTTAAGAACTACTGGACCATACTTAATTCCATCAAACAAATCAATTTCTGCTTGGGTACGCTTTTCAAACTCCTTAAAGTCTTCATCAGTCCACCAATTCTTCATATTGCCAAGTTCATCAAACTTTGCCCCATTATTATCAAAGGCATGACTTATCTCGTGAGCAATTACAGTACCAATTCCACCAAAGTTTTCAGCGCGATCTTGCTTAATATCATAAAATGGTGCTTGTAAAATTGCTGCTGGGAAAGTTAAGTCATTTCTTTGTGGATCATAACATGCATTTACAAGGTTGCCTGGCATCATCCATACTGTGCGATCAACTGGCTTGTGTAATTTTTCAGTGTTGTATTTTACTGATTCAATTTCAGAGCTGCGAGCATTTGAATAAAGACTTCCGCCTTCACTTTTTGGTGTTACCTTTAAGCGATTATAAATTTCTTCAATCTTATCTGGGTAACCAATCTTCAAGATAAGAGCGCGAAGTTTTACAATTGCTTTTTCTTTGGTTGATTCTGATAACCATGAATTTTCTTTAAGGCGTTTTTCATAGACATCAAGCATTTTATGAATCATGTCTAAAACATCTTTTTTAGCATTTTCACCAAAATAAGTTTGTCCGTAGTAAACCCCAACCACTTCACTAAAAACGGAATTAGTTAAACGATAGGCTTGCTTTTCACCGCTAGACAATTCTGGTTGTCCAGATAAAGCTTGACTAAAAGCAAAACCAGCTTCACGAAATTCTTGTGATAAGTAACTAGCTGCTCCATTAATGAACTTAATCATCATCCAGCCCTTGATTTCATCAAAAGTATCTTCATTAATAAGTTCATCAAAGTGCTCTAAAAATCTTGGTTCATTAACAATTACTCGCTCTGGCAATTCTCCAAAAGCACCATCTAAGAAATGCTTCATGTTGAAGTTCTTGATTTTACCAAGGAAATCATTAATTGGCATTGGATTGTAAGTTGCTGGGTAATCAGCCCATTCTTCTGTAGACTTAACAACTTTAGATATACGCTTATCAAACTTCAAGGCATCTTCTGCGTATTCAGTAGCTTGTTGTTCAGAAACTCCAGCCATAGTTAAAAGCTTAATTGATTGCTTTTTCAAAATTTCAAGCAATTTTTCAGCACCATCAGTTTCATAAGTTTTAGTATCTGGTAAGAATGTGCTTGGACCACTAAAATTCAAAACGTTGACTTTAGTGTTTTTCATATCTGCATCAACAAAGAAACTAAATGGCAAGCTAAATGCTGCCTTATATAAATCAGCTGCCTTTAAATTAAAGTCAGTAAAATCTTGAATCATTTCAAGTAAAGTCATATCTGCTTTAATTGGATTAGCACCATCACTATTACGCTTATCAAAGTCACGCGCAAGTTTATAAAATTCTACTGCTTTTTCTAAGTTGGGTACATCAGTGACTGACTTTTTACCATCAGCCCAATCTGCAAAGTCCTTCATTAAACTTTTTTCAACATTTAAGTCAATTCCATCAAAAGAACTGATTCTGGATCTATCTGATGGAATTTTAGCATTTTCAAGCCATTGTGAATTAACTGCTAAGTAAAGATTATCTTGTGGACGTGCATTTACATCGGGTTCAATAATATTGCCGCTGCCGCCACGAATTGCAAATGTTTTATTCAAGGAAAATTCCTCCTTTTAATCATGTTCAAATATTATTAAGCCTATTTTAATGCAAACAAATTTATTTGTAAATCTTCAAACCTTTTCTTACTTTAATATAGGTAGGAACCATTATTACAATCATTAAAAAGATTAAAATTGCAGCTACCCAGAAGAATGAAATATAGCCAGCCTGGTCAATTACCATCCCGCCAAATAAAGGACCAAAAGCGCGGCCCACTCCTGAAGCTACCATATTATATCCCTGATATTTACCTTTGCTTGTTGCAGGAGATAAATCATTAACATAAGCAGGAATGGCTGGAAAAGCTGTTGACTCACCTAAAGTTAGTATTATCATCGAGAGGGCAAAATGAGCAAAGTCTTTGGCAAAAACTAATGTAATAAAAGATAATGAGAACATTACAATTCCAAAGATAATTTGATGAAAGAGATTTTTAAAAATATTTGGAAAACGTGCCAAAATTCCTTGCATTACCACAATGATTCCAGCATTAAGTGTCCACAAAAGACTATACATATGAAATGGTATTCCCAAGGAAACCATATAAACTGATAAGTTTGATTCCCAATTCATATACATTAGCCAAGTCATAGCAAGCGTAGCAAAGAAAACCATTGTTAAAATAAAATTACGCTTTGGCATTGGCTCAGCCTTTTGTGTGTGACCGTTTTGCTTTTGAGCTAAACGTTCCTTATGAAAAGCAATGATAGGCTTATAGTTAATAAGAGCATTAACTAATGCAATTGCAAATAAAATAGCTGCAATTACAAACAAAAGTGTTACAGAATAATCATAAAGATACCCAACAATTAAGGTCCCAGTAACTACTCCTAAATTCTGTGAAAAATATAAAACATTGAAAACATAGCGTCCTGGATGACTCTTTAGACTAGTAGCAATTGAGTTAATGAGTGTACCGTTCCACCCACCTAAAAAACCAGTGATTGTCAACCATACCCAATACTCTGGCCATCCATGAAACATTGCCATTAAAAATAAAACGCCTGCATCAAGCCCAAGCCCCCATAAAACCAAAGGATATGGATTATATTTATCATAAAGACGTCCTGCCAAAATTGATCCTAAAATGTTAGCTGCACAGTTAAAAAAGAGTACAACCCCAATCATTGAAAGACTGATATGTAATTGCTTGTTTAAATAAACTGACGTTAATGGCCAAATAAAGCTGGCGCCAATCCAAGTTGCAAGTTCGCCAACTATTAACCAACGCAATTTAATTTCATCGTTCTGAGTTAGTCCGTGTGCCTTTTTCATAAAAATCTCCCTTCTTTTTTCTTAATTAATAATAACTATAACAATTTTAGATGAAAAAAGACAACGCACAAATTTTGCGTTGTCTCTTCAATCATCTTACTTCTTAAACTTATCTTGATTTTCTAAAGTTTTCTCACCAATAATATTCTTAAAGTTAGTAATATCTTGGACTGTTTCTAAACAACCTAAATAATTATCTTCATTATCGCGTACCGCATAGAAACACATATAAATCATACGTCCATGAACATTAACCCAAAAGTCTTGACTGTCGGCATAACCATTGTGAAAATCATCTAAGATTTTCAGTACTTTATCAATACTTTTAGGTGGATGACACCTAATAACTGGTCGTCCAATAACGCTACGCGTGCGAGGAAATACACGATCAGTATTAGAGAACCATTTTACTCGATCATACTTATCAACAAAAGTTAAGTCAATTGGCAAAACATTAAAAATAGCTGGAATCTCTTTAAGACTAAGAGAACCAATTTCCATTTTAACTACTGTATCTTTCAAATCTTCAAAAAGTAAATCTGGACTACTTTCTGATTCACCTACGGGATAATTTTCTGCCCCGTTTAAAACTTGAATTTCATCAGCTTTTCCATTAATTTCATCATCAAGAGACAAATAGCACTTTAAGAAATTGTTATATTCTTTTTTAAATTCATCAGTAAGCTGCACTTGGTCATGTTCCCAATTAGATGCATCAATTTCACTCTTAGTAGGCATCCAACTAGTCGGATTATTAATTAAAGTATAACCAATTTCAAGTTCATCTTGCTTAATAGTGTACCAATCTTCAGGCGTTAAAAGCATCCCTAAAATTGGCAAAAATATCGTATTTTCCACAAAAATCATCTGCATAACTTCATGAGCCGCTTTTTCAATTTTGGCTTCAATGACATACTTGTCATCTTGCGGAGTAGAATTTACAGCTTCTTGAGCAATTTTAATTGTTTCCCGAATTTTATCATCTAATTCCCAAAGAGAAGATGTAGTTCGCTCAGTAATTAAATTATATTTTATTAAAAATGAAAATAGTGAGTTTTCTTTTCGTTTGTAATGTCTATTTATTTTGTGAAGCTTTACTAGTTCATCCTTAATTCTATTAAGGAGAAGAGAATTTTCACCGCTTTGTTGCCATTTTTTAAGATCAGGCAACAATTGATTATTGATTAAATCTTCAATAGCATCATTTTCTGCATATAAGGTATTCAAGGGGTGTCCCTTAATTGATGCACTTTTTATGCGCATATTTTTAGATTTGTTAACTAAAATACTTGCTCTGGTAAAATCGCCGCCCTCTTGTAAAAATTTGAGGACTTTTAAAATATGCTTTTGTCGTTTTAAATCTAAATTCTTCTCATCCGTCATTTTCCAGCCACCTTCTTAGAAGAAAAAATATTAAACACAAACAATAGTATAATCTTATTTTATCAGTTTTTGAAATGCTTACATCGTCTTTTTTTCACCAGATAGTTTTTGAATTTCAGTTATATCTTCTGCAACCTCTAAACATCCCAAGTACTTACCATTTTTATCATGAACTGCATAATAGCGTAAATAAAGCATTTTCCCCAACTTTTTAGGCTTGAACCAATACTCAATTTTATCTTTGGTACCAGTATGAAAATCATGAAAAATTTTCTTAATGATCGGTCTGCTTTTTGCGGAATGGCATTCAAAAACAGTATTTCCGATTGAATTTTTAGAATGCGGATAAATATTCGCACCCCCGCCAAAATATGCCACTTTATCATTTTCATCCACAAAAGTGAGAGCAAATGGCAATAAATCTAAAATTGCAGATAATTGTTCTAAATTAAGACTACCCTCTTTAAAGTTAATAAAGAAGCTGCTCAACTTATTTACATCTATTATACCGCTAACTGACTTTGGTAAAGCAGGTTTCCAATTCATTGGCTTAGCAATCAAAGTATAACCAATTTGCGCTTCTTCATTTTTTACATTTGCCCAATCTTGCTCATTTGCTACTTTATCAATCATGGGGATCATGATTTTTTCTTCTTTAAAAATCATCTCAAGCACTTCATGACTAGCTTCACTTATTAAGTCATGAAGCTTATCCTTATTAACTGGAATTTTATTAGCCGCATTTTCACTATCATGAATTAAGTGGCGAATTTTATCATCTACTCCCCACATTACTTGAGGAGGAGCTGTAATGCCATATTTATTCATAATTGGAAAAATTGAAGTTTCTTTTCTAGTATAGTGCTTATCAATAGTTGCTAAATCACGAAGTGCTTGTTGAATTTGAGATAAGATTTCATCATCATTAGTTTTTTCCCATTTTTGTAAATTAGGAAGCAAAAAATCTTCAATTAAAGAACGAATTACCATATTCTCTAGCTTAAAGGTGTGAACTGGATGACCTGGAGTTTCAAAAGCTTGAGATTCAGGATTTTCTTGGATATTTCCTTTAAACAAATCTACATGTACATTGCATAAATATTGAATATCACGCGGATCTAGACCCTGTGCAATAAGTGTACGTTCAGCTTCAGTAATTTCACTTACCTCTACTTTATCAAAGGCTTCTTTGAACATCTTTTTTGCAGTTTCTAAATCGCCGCCGTTTTGAATATAATGCAAAATTTTCAAAATTGCATCTTGTCTTTCCTTTTTTAGAGTCATACTTCCACCTTATAGCCCTTCATTTCAAAAGCCTTCTTTATTTTTTCTAAATTAATATTCATTGCTTGAGCACCCAACTTAATAGTCATTACTCGGCCGACCGTTTTTATTAAACCAGGAATTTTAATTCTAGTAAAACCTGTATCATACATAATCTGAACAAAATCAGGATACTTATCTGCTAGCTGCTTAATTGGTATATTAAAATCTATTACTTTATCAAGTTTTTTCTTTGTAGATTTCTGCATTCCCAATTTTTCCTTTGCTTCTTCACTCATTCGCTCTGGCGTCCAAACTGGATACCAGACAAGCTTTACTTGACAGTTGTCAATTCCATCAACACTTGTAACAGCTTCTTCAATACTATCTTGCAAAAAACTTGATAGTGGACAGCCTTGAATAGTTAAAGTCATGCTTACAACTGCCTTATTTTTATTAATATCAATTCCATAAATCAAACCCAAATTAACAACATCAACTTGTAATTCAGGATCAATCACTGTCTGCAATGACTGCATTATTTGGTCAACTAGCTTTAACTTTCTCTCGTCCATATTTTCCTTTAAAAAAAGCAATTGCCATGCAACTGCTTTTTATTACCTCACTAAATTTTTCCAAATTACTACTTTATTTTCTTTCAAAGACTCTTGTACGTCAATGATTCTTTGATTGCTTGACCCACGAAATTGTAAAGTCAGATCCTTTTTTGCTTCCAAAAATCGTCCATCTACCAGAATATCAATTTTTGATAGCATTTCTAATTTATCTGATGTTTCTTTTTGAAGCTCATCCCAAGTATAGCCGCTCCAAGACCAGATATCTTTTTCATGTCCAAACTCTGCCCGAATTCGATCAATCAATTTAAGACAAACCTTTGTATTCATAAAAGGTTCTCCTCCTAATAGAGTTAAACCTTGAACATAACTCTGACCTAAATCTTCAATTATTCTATCCTCTAACTCTTGGGTATAGGGAGTTCCATAATTAAAATTTTGAGCTGCTAGATTATAACATCCCGGACAATCAAATAAACATCCTGATACATAAAGACTGCAGCGAACTCCTTCACCATCAACAAAATTAAATGGCTTATAGTCAGCAATTTTATCTAAACTGTAATCCTTTGCCTTCCATTCTTGGGGTTTAGGATTTTTAGGAAGGCGTTTTTGTCTTAAAAGTTTTTTAGCATGTTCAACTTGCGGTTTATATTGATTAGAATCAACAAAAATTGTATCACCATCAATATTAACTTTTACCAAATTACTACGAATATCAGGACCTTCTTGATGATTCTTATCCTTTTCTGGCATTTTTGTTAAATTCCTCTTCTGCTTCTTCTTTAACTAAGCCACTAGACATGTGTTTAACTCGACTAGCAATTTCTTCATGACGTCCGTGGACCATTGGACGCTTCAATGGATTACCTAAATACCCACAAGTTCTCTTAACACAATCACAAGTTTTGGGATCATGATTACCGCACTCAGGACATTGAAAGCCTTTAGCCGTTGCTTGAAACTCTCCAGCAAATCCACACTTATAACACTTATCAATCGGTGTGTTAGTTCCTAAATAGCCTACTTTATCATAAGCCCAATCCCAAACAGCTTCTAAAGCTGCTGGATTTTGTTTAAGATTTGGATATTCACAATAATGAATAAATCCACCTGCAGCGTATTGCGGATAGTCTTTTTCAAAGATCAATTTTTCAAAAGGAGTTGGGTGTTTTCTAACATCATAATGGAAAGAATTAGTGTAGTATTCCTTATCAGTAATATCTTTAACCTTACCAAATTTTTTAGTATCTAGTTTGCAGAACCGATCAGTCAAACTTTCACTTGGAGTTGAATAAAGGCTATAGTGATAATGATTAGGGTCTTCTTTTTCCCATTTTGCACATAAATCATGCATTCTTTTTACAATTTCAATAGTGAAATCATGTGCTTCTTTATTATGCTCCCAATTTGGTCCATAAAAGACAGTGGCTACTTCATAAAGTCCAATATAGCCTAAGGAAATAGTAGCTCGACCATTTTTGAATAATTCATTAACATCTCCATTTTCTGCAAGACGTTTACCAAAAGCACCATATTGATAAAGAATCGGAGCATTGATAGGTTTAGCCTCAGTGACACGATGAGCCTTAAATTTTAATGCTTCATGACAGGTTTGCATTCTGATGTTAAAAATTTTCCAGAATAAATCCATATCACCATGACTTTCCATTGCAATTCTTGGCAAGTTAGCAGTGACTACTCCCAAGTTCATTCTGCCAGAATTAACCTCAGTCCCTTTTTTATCTTTCCAACCTTGTAAAAATGAACGGCACCCCATTGGACACTTAAAAGAACCAGTGATTCTTACTACTGAATCATACATTAAAACATCTGGATACATTCTTTTGGTTGAACATTGAACTGCCAACTTTTTAATATCATAGTTGGGATCTCCAGGATGAAGATTTAGGTTCTTTTTAATAGTAAATAGCAATTTTGGAAATATTGCTGTTCGGTGTTCTTTTCCCAATCCTTCAATTCTTACTTTTAAGATATCTTTTTGAATTTCTCTTTCAATCCACGATGTTCCAAGTCCAAAGCCTAAACTAGTAAATGGTGTCTGACCCTGACTTGAAAACATGGTATTAATTTCATATTCCAAACTTTGCATTGCATCATAGATATCTTTTTTTGTACGTTTTTTAGCAAATTCAATTGCTTTTTCTTCATCATCAATTAACTCACGAGCATCTTTTAAATGCTTTTCATAATTTTTTTGAGCAAATGGCGCCAATACTTGATCAGCTCTATCAAATGAGCAGCCACCATATTGACTTGAAGCAACGTTAGTAATAATTTGAGCAACTTGACTAATGGCTACTCCAATAGATTTTGGACTTTCCATATAAGCATTTCCAATCTTAAAGCCATTAGTTAATAGTTCTTTGAAATCAATCAAACAACAATTTGACATTGGTGACAGAGGCGTATAATCCAAATCATGCCAGTGAATATCTCCGCGTAAGTGAGCTTTTGCGATATGTTGAGGCATCATAGTTAATCCGACAGTTTTTCCAACCGTTCCTGCTGTTAGGTCTCTTTGAGTTGAAAAAATATCACTATCTTTATTAGCATTTTCATTAACAATCGTTGGATCTTTATGGACTAAACGCTCTAATCGATTCTTAGTATCTGTTTGTTTACACCATTCTGCTTCATCTTTTTTGCGATATTCCTTATACTCGTTAGCTTCTTTAAAGTAGCCTAATTCATTTAAAGACTCTCTAAATACTTTAGCTACTTCTAGAGCCTCTACGATATTTTTTCCAGCAAGTTTGTCCGAAATTTTAACTAAAATATCATCCTGAGCATTTGCTAAATTAAGTTCACGGATAATCGTTTTTAACTTAAAGCTAGCAAAAGGATATTTTGCGCCATCACGCTTAATAAAATATTGTGGTAATTGTAAGTTCTCTTCTTGCAGCTGTAATTCTTTTAGCATTTTTATTCACTCCAAATCTTCATGAAGTAATAATACCATAAACCACAACATCTTGTATTCTATATAATTTCAGCCAACTATAACTTGTATTTAGCAAAAAGTTAGTCTAACTTGATTATTCAAACTTTTACAAATTTTTGCAAAAAAATATCCCGAAAATTAATTCGAGATATTTTTATCATTAATTATTTACGCTTTTCAAAATATTGCCCCTTGTTTACTTGGTAATATTTCTTATAACGAGCAAAGTAATTATGGAACATATACTTCATAAGAAGCCAACGTTTAAATCCGCGATCTTTATCATAAAATACAGTGGTGCCATAACGACCTTCATGAATTAATTCTTCTGCAGTATCCTTAGCTTCATTTTCATAAGCATATTCTTTGAAGATTTTTACAGGAACACCAAGCCAAAGCATGTATTTACTCTTAAGTTTATTACCATAAACAGTGTCTTTATCCTTTAAATTATCTTCAACATAATCATCAATATACCACTTAGCCAAGTTATAGCCATTCAAAGTAACATAGAAACTTGAACGACCTTGACGCAAATTGATTTCGAAGAACTTGTATTGACCATCACGTTCATCATACTTAATATCAAAGTTTGCCATACCAGTATAGTTCAATTTTTCAAGGAAAGTTTGAACTTGTTCATATAACTTTTCATTATATTCTGGCAAAATTGCCATGTAATTACCAATTGATTGTGGAGTTGGATCTTCAAGTAATGGGTGACCCATACACATCATTTTTACTTGATGATCTTTATCAACATAAGCGTTAAGTACTCTCATGTTAGAATCATCGCCTGGAATAAAGTCTTGTAAAATAAGGTCAGCCTTATAACCGTTGCCGTAGATTTTTCCAACAATATCCTTAAACTCATCTTTATCATGAATAGTGAAGGCTTTCTTTCGACCTTCAAAGTGAACATCAAGCCATGAAACAGGATCTTCTGGCTTAAGTTCAACAGGGAAGTCAAAAGGAACATCCATATAGTCGCCACTCTTAAAATCATCCATTGTAATAATTTTAGTCTTTGGATATGGCAATCCATATTCTTCAGCGATTTCATAAAATCCTTCTTTTGAAATGAGCTTTTCAAGTAAATCGTAATCAATGTAAGGAACAATGAAAACTTCACTCAATTCATCCTTGTGTTTAGCAAGAAGTTCAGCATAACCATCCCCGCAAGCAATCAAGATAACTGGTTCTTTATGATTCTTGTAAATCTCCATCTTTTTCTTCATAACTTCCATGAAAGTTGGATCTTCACTGAATCCTTGATGAAGTTCTACATCAACAATTTTAGAATAACGAGTTGCGGCAAGCTGTGTATCAGCTAATGCCTTAACTTTGATTCCATAGGCTTCATTAAATGAACGAGCCATACCATAAACGTTAATATCACTACCAAGCAAAATTGGCGTAAATTTTTTAGTCATTTTAAAAATAAACCCCTAAACTAAACTAATTTGCCTTGTGCAATCAAGTTTGCAACTTCTGGCTGAACATGTTGATACTTCTTAACAGTATTCTTGTAGTCAACGAAGAAGAGCTTGTACCATACAAGGAAAGTGTAAATTGCCCAAATTTGACGACGGTGAGAACCATCACCTTCATAGTTATCATCAAGTAACTTCAAAATCTTCTTTTGGTCAAAAATGTCATCTACAAAGTCTTCAGTAAACAATTCTCTAACTTGTTTGTAAAATCGTGGTTCCTTAAGCCATTGCTTAATTGGAGTTGGGAAACCAAGCTTTGGACGCTTTGCCCATTCATCTGGCAATACTTTTTCACTTGCTTTTCTTAAAGCATACTTAGTATCATGACGATTTACTAAATACTTAGTTGGAATTGAGTTAGCAAGTTCTGCAATCTTCTTATCAAGATATGGAACACGCAATTCTAAAGAGTGAGCCATTGAAATCTTATCAGCTTTTTGTTCAATGTCATTAAGCATAAAGTGATGCAAATCAATATATTGCATTTGCTTAACAGCATCTAAGTCCTTAACCTTCTTAAAGTCCTTTTGGTAGTTGCCATTTACAGTTAACTTATTTCTGTATGATGGTTGCAAAATACTATTAGCATCTTTTGAAGTAAAGATAGTTGGATAATCCATATCATAAATAACAGATTGTCCAACATAAAATTCACTTGGCTCTGCCAAGTTAGTGTACATATGTACTTTACCTGGGAAGTTAGGCATCTTCTTAATCTTATGAGCAAGTTTTACACGCTTTTTCTTAGGAAGCTTCTTAAGTCCTGAAGTAAAGACCTTAATTACATCATTATGGGTATGCATTCCATAGTTAACATAGCCTGCAAATAATTCATCGGCACCTTCACCAGAAAGGACCACAGTAACATGCTTTCTAGCTAATTTACATAAATACCAGAGAGGAATAATTGATGGGTTAGCATCAGGTTCATCCATATGATATTGCATTTCAGCAAAGTCATGCATCGCTTCATCAGCATTCACCTTATCACTAAAGAAATTCCAGCCCTTAATGTCTGCTAAAGCCTTAGCTTTTGAAGCTTCATCATAAGTTGAATCATCAAAACTAATTGAGAAAACATCATCTGGATTTAAGATACTAGTAATAAAACTAGAGTCCACACCTTCTGACAAGAATGCCCCAACTGGCACATCAGCATTATGGTAGAGCTTAACAGTTTCTTCCAAATCTTCATTGATTTTTTCAAGGGTTGCTTCAAAACTTAAATTATTTTCTTTGTATTCAGCATCCCAGTATTGATGGGTCTTCATTTCTCCCTCTTTATATTCGAACCAGTGTCCGGCAGGGAAGCGATAAACGCCTTTGAAGAAAGTTTCGTCTAAATCATTATATTGATTCATAAGATATGGCTTAACAGCTTCAACATTCAATTCCTTCTTAAAACCAGGAAATTCAAGAAAACTCTTAAGTTCTGAACCCACTAAAAGGTGACCATTTTCATTACTGTAGTACATTGGCTTAATACCAAAGAAATCACGTGCACCATAAAGGGTTTTATTATTATCATCCCAAATAAGAAAGGCGAACATCCCGCGTACACGCTTTAAAAGTCCATCCATTCCCCATTCTTCATAACCATGAAGCAAAACTTCAGTATCAGCCTTAGTAGTAAAGGTATGACCTGCATCAATTAATTCTTTTCTTAATGGTTTAAAATTATAAATTTCACCATTAAAAATAATAGCTCTAGTTCTATCTTCATTATATATAGGCTGACTTCCTCCACGAAGGTCAATAATTGAAAGACGTCTGAAGCCAAGAGCCACTTCATCATTAGTGTAATAACCGTCGGAACTTGGTCCACGGTGCTTGATTGTTGCCATCATCTTACCAATGACAGCTTGTTTTTCATTTATTTCTGGATCATAAAATGCAACAATTCCGCACATAAATAATCTTTTCCTTTATATAAAATTCTTAACTTATCTTCTTACTTTAAATATTCTCTCGTATATTGATTGAACCTTACTATTATAAGCTAAACAGCGCTATTAGCCAAATTACCACGTAAAACTTTAAAATTATATAAAGAATACTTTACGTTTAGACGCTGCACCATAACCAAACACTTGAAGGCGATGCTTTTTTAAATCAACATTAACAACATAGCCTGCATATTCAGTTTTAGTATCAATCTTACGATGCCAGTTTTTATTATATTTAGTAGTTAATGAGTGATTTGCACCCATCAAAGCTGAACAGTTAAAGAGAATATATTGAATACCATTAATGCGATATTGATCTTCACGATGACGATGGCCACAGAAGTAAGCAATAATCCGAGCATCTTTAATATTTGTAAAATCAAAATCATTAGATAAGCGAAATTCTGGAGGAACTCCCTTACTTGAATGCATTCTCCCCTTTTCTCTTTGATTAAAAGCAACAAGTAATTCATGAAGCGAACGTCCATTATATTTTAGAGCATTACTTCCTTTTCGATTAATTGGATTTGCATGACTCATTAAGATAATTTTTTTACCTGATGATTTTGACAAAATTTCAATAATTTCTTCAATTTGATCTTCACGAACAGCTAAAGTGATTTTTTCATCATATTTCTTTTGTCCTTTAGAATCAAGTTCATAAGGAATATCAGATGTATTAACAGAAATAACTCTAACATCATCAAAATCGTAATAGCATACTCCATGCTGACGAGAAATATAACGTATGCGAGCTTGTTTATACATGCCTTTCCACATGATATTTTCAAACTCATTTTCTGGAAATGAAGCACGTAAATCATGATGTTCATCAAACTTATCATTTTCATCATGATTTCCTTTAATCATTACATAAGGAACTTTATCTGATTTAAACGCATCTCGTAATTGATACAGCTCACTTTCACTCACTAAGCCTGCATCTGAGCCATCAATCCAGTCACCTAAGTGAACTTTCATATTTAATAGATTTTTATCATCTAAGTAAGAAAATTCATGAACATGAGTTAGACCGTTCCAACCATAAAAATCAATACTATTTCTATCTTTAAAGTGAGTGTCAGTAATCACACCAATGTTAACAGAATTTTCTCCTTCACGAATCCGCGGTTTAATACTTTCTACAAAACTATCTAGGTATTTTTCAACGCGCCAGCGACGACCGGTCTTTTTATTTTTAAAAGCTCGAAAACGACCTAATTCTTCATTAAAACTGCGCACATATTCAGGAGCTAAATTTTGAGTATTTTCTGGGCTAAGTGCTTGATGTAAAATACCATTTTCATCTTTATAAACAGTTAAAACGAACTTTTTTCCCCCGGGGGTATTCTCCAAGCCATCCACATGGTATTCACCAACTGTAGTATATTGTTGCAGCGGATCGATAAATTTAGTCTCAGGATGCAAGCTGGAACGCTTTTTTGCACCAATTACTTTATCTACAATTCCTCTTGTTTGTCTAAAAATCTTCATGTTTTTCGCCTCAAAGACAAAGAAAAAGCCGGCTAATGCCGACCTAAAAAACTATGCATTATGTTCTAAAGCATATGCGGCAAGTCCTAATGACAAAACTGCATCTTTAGATAAAACCTCTTGTAAGTCTTTAGCAGCAATCGCTTGAACTGCGCCAATTACTTTAAGGCTATAAGTGATGACGCGGTAGTCAACTTCCTTGTTGTACATGTCATCTTGGTAAGGATTTTCATGATTATAAGTTAAATTAATCTCATCCTTATCAACAAAACCATCAACATGATTCGTTAAAATACGATCATGTAAATTTATAAGCTTATCATCTAGCCTAATAAGAGTAAGCTTATGATCACTTTCTGCTTCATAATATTGTTCTTGAGTTAAACCAAAGTAATCTTTAATTGGATTATTTAAAACATTTAAGCTATCAATTGCTTTATATACAGCTTCAGCATCAAAGTTTTGTTCTCCGCTTAAAATCTTATCTTGTGATAAGGCCAAATCGTCGGCCAACATCATGGTATTCAATTTTTCCATAAGGCCCCTCCTTGAAATTCACTCTTAATTATAACAAAAATCAGTCCTAATGCGATTTTTCAAAGGCTAAAAATTAGTTTTTTTTAGAAAATAAAAACAGACATTCTCATAGAATGCCTGATTTCTTTTTATAGATCGAAAAGTATTTAATTTTGTAAATTAATCCTTTACAACATCCTTAGTGCTAAGCCATTGGGTCTTGTTGATCTTAACGATCTTCTTACCATGAACTTTCTTAACATCTTTTGCAGTGAAAGTTGAACCCATCTTTACAGTCTTTGAAGTCTTCTTAGCATCCTTGTTGTAAACTGCTACTGTTTGCTTCTTAGTATCCTTGATAGTAACAAAGATCTTTTCACCTTTTTGAATGCTTGGGTTAGTTGGCATCTCTTGTGCAATACCTAACTTTGGAGCTTCGAAACTAGCAGCTTGAGCAGTAGAAGCAACACCCATAAGACTCATACCAACAACAACACTAGAAACAACTTTTACAAAACCTTTAACGTTCATCATTTTAAATACCTTCGATTCTATTAACTCTTCATTTCCTCTTGACAATTCTATTATATAACATTAGTTATTAAATGCAAGTATTTTTTATAAAAAGTTTTAAGAGGCGAAGTCTTACTCCTGCAAGGGATAAGGGGTTAAAAGTGACAAAAAACAATAACAAAAAATAAAAATAATTTTGTTATTAATAACGTTTTTTAACAAAAAACCACATGGAAATAATCCATGTGGTTAAAAAATCATCAAATTATACTAGCTTTTTACGAATCCAACCTGAAATCCAGTCAATTACTACTACCATTACAATAATTCCAAGTAAGATAATTCCAACTCGATTCCAATCACGAGTGTTCAATGCAAACATCAATGGTGTACCAATACCACCAGCACCAACTAGACCAAGAATAGAAGCTGAACGAACTGAAACATCAAAACGATATAACGTATTCGAAACAAGTGCTGGCATCAAATTAGGCATTGTCGCAAACATTGCAATATTAAATTTAGAACCCCCCGCTGCTGTAATTGCTTCATTAGCACCTTCGCCTAAGTTTTCAATTGCTTCAGAAAATAATTTAGCAAGCATCCCCACAGAGTGAAAACCAAGTGCCAAAACACCAGCTGCAGCACCTGGACCAACAGCTTTAATGAACATCAATGCAAGAACAATTTCAGGGAATGATCTAATTGCAGTTAAAACAATATGACCAGTTCGACTCACAAACCATTTTTTGTGTTTAGTGTTAGCTGCCCAAAAAGCAAATGGCAATGAAATTATAGCAGAAATAAAAGTACCTAAAAATGCAATACATAAAGTTTGCCATAATTGTGAAATTAAATCTTCTCCTGTACCATTATAAACATACTTCCATTCTGGATGAAAAAGCCCAGAAAAAATTGATCCAATCAACTTACTAAAATTAGGACTTAATTTTAATTCCATTCCTGTAAAAGACCAGATAATTAATCCGACAGTAATAATACCGCTTATCCAATAAGTTGCCTTTTTCTTGGTGTTTACTGGTTTAGCAGGCAATTGTGCACTATTATTCATTACTTCATTACCGCCTCTCTAAATTTAGAAGATACGTAGTCAATAAGGAAGACTACAACAAAGATTACTAAGATAATTAACCCAGTTTGAGCATAATTGAATCTTCCTAAACTAATTTGAAGAAGAACACCAATACCACCAGCACCAACATAACCTAAAACAGTTGAAGCTCTAACATTGATTTCAAACGCATATAAGACATATGAAATGAAATAAGTTAAAACTTGTGGCATCACGGCTTCTTGAATAATTTGAAACTTATTTGCACCAACTGCCTTCATTGCTTCAATTGGTCCTTCATCAATAGTTTCAATTGCTTCATAAAAGAGCTTAACAACTACTCCAAAAGTAAATACAGTAAGAGCTAAAACACCAGCTAGTGGTCCAATTCCAACAATTGCCGCAAAAATTGCACCAAGTAAAAGATCAGGAACAGTTCTAATAATGTTCATAATAATTCTCAAAACTGAAACAATAATCTTATTTTTTACAATGTTTCTAGCAATTGCAAAAGAATAAATAAAAGCAATAATTGAACCTAAAAATGTACCTAGAATTGCCATTTTGAGTGTTTCAATCAATGGCCCAACAACTGTTGAAAAGTAATTCCAATCTGGATGACTCATTTCAACGAAAATATCACAAAATTGACCCCAATTTTTAAATAAATCACTAATATGAGTATCTGTACTTTGAACTGAAAGAATAAAACCTACAATAAAAATTAGGAGCCAAATAATATTCATTATTTGGAACTTTTTCTTTGGCAATTGTTTTAAATGCTCTGAATTATTCATTGCCACGCTTCTCCTTATCAATGTAAATATCCTTGAATACCGACTCTGGAGTTTCACTCATCTTACCATCGTAGACTATTTCACCTTTACGTACCCCAATTACTCGGCTACCAAATTCACGAGCAAGTTCTACACTGTGAAGATTGGCAATAACAGTCATACCATATTCTTCATTGAGCATTTTAAGATCTTTCATAACGTGTTTTGAAGTGCGTGGGTCAAGAGAAGCTGTTGGTTCATCAGCTAAAATAATCTTCGGATCTTGAGTTAACACACGTGCAATTGCAACACGTTGTTGTTGACCACCGGATAATTCATCCGCACGAGTATAAACTTTTTCAGCTAAATCTACTCGCTGAAGTGCTTCATATGCTTTTTGCTTATCTTCCTTAGTAAATAAGTTAAAAGTTGTTTTCCAAGTTGGATAATATGCAATTCTTCCTGATAAAACATTGCGTAAAACACTTGAACGTTTAACCAAGTTAAAGCTTTGGAAAATCATTCCAATATCACGTCTAATTAAACGTAATTCTTTTCCCTTGGCTTTAGTGATTGATTTTCCATCAATTAAGATATTTCCACTTGTAATATCTTGGAGACGATTAATTGAACGAAGTAAAGTAGACTTACCTGCACCAGATAAACCAACGATTACTACAAATTCTCCTTTATTAATTGTGAGGTTAATATCTTTTAACCCAACGGTTCCGTTATCATAAACTTTTCTTACATCTTGTAATTGAATCATTGGCTCGTTTGCCATAATATTGCCCCTTTTTATTTATTATCTTCTTCTTTTTCGATTATCTTGTCGTATTTACGTACTACATTAAAGTCTGAATCCTTAACTGGAACATATCCTTGATGAGTGTAAAGAGAAGCAATCATTTCATGCCCTTCTTTAGACTTACCAATTTCGATAAAGGCTTTAGCAAGCTTCTTTTTGAAAGCCGGACTCATATCACTTCTAACCGAAATAGTGTCATTTGGAATTGGCTTAGTAAAGTAAATCGGAACTACTCGGTTCATAATATCCGGTACATCACCTTTAACCAAGTTTCTTGCATCTTCGAATACAAAGGCAGCGTCAGTATCACCATTTAAAACATCAAGTACAGCCTGATCATGTCCAGTAACAGTAACTAACTTACTATCTTTTAAAACGTTTAATCCCTTTTCTTCAAGTTCAGCAACTGGAAATACATATCCGGCACTTGAGGTTGGGGTTTGAACAGCAATTTTCTTGCCTTTTAATTGCTTCCAAGATTTAATCTTTGAACCTTTTTTAACTAAGATTTCTGCACGATATGAATCAACTAAATTCTTAGTATTTTGACCGCCTGGTTGCTTAATTCCAAATCTTAAAGCTTGTAAAAGTACGTCAGCTGCTCCTTGCTTATGAGCTAAGACATACCCATCTGGTGGTAAAAAGCCAACATCAACTTTGCGAGATTTCATAGCTTCTACAACTGTAGTGTAGTCTATAGACATCGTAACGTGGACCGGGATACCAAGCTTTTTAGATAGCATTTTTTCCATTGGCTTTGCACGTGCTTCAAGCTTATTAGCAGCCTGACTTGGTACAAAGGCAACGGTTAATGACTTTGGCGTATAATCTTTCTTCTCTTTAGAAGTAGAAGATTTTGAACAAGCTGCTAAGCTGACTGCCATAATGATGCTTAGTAGTCCTAATAACACCTTTTTTAACTTTTTCACTTTTTCCTCCGAAAAAACGAGCAATAAAAAAGACTCAATAACCAGCCAATAAGACTGTTATTAAGTCAATTCAACAACTTTTTACTAAAAAACGAACAAAATTCTCACGACCAAAAAAAGGGAATAACACCCCCATAGGATTGCATTTTATAAAAAATGTTGTAAATCCCACTTGCACGATTATTCCCTCTCCTTCTCTTTAGTCGCGTTCATTTGTAGAAAATAATACCTAAATATTCGGTTTTTCGCAAGAGAAAATTTAATAAAAAGCGCTTGCAATTTTATAAAAAAATAAAAAGCCTGAAAAACAGACTTTTTATTTTAATTTTTACGCATTGTTGGTTTAATTGGATTGTTAGCCATATCAGTTCTAACAATTAAAACATCAGCTAAAGCATGTTGATTTACATATTCAGTAACTGAACCCATGAGCATTCTTTCAACAGCATTTAAACCTGTTGCCCCCATCACAATCAAATTATCTTTGTGGTCCTTAATAAAGTCATAAGAAATAATTCTCTTAGGGCTACCATAACGAATGTGGTAATCAATATCATCGAAGTTGAAGTTATCATGCGCCCACTTCTTCAAGCTCTTCAAATATTCTTCAGCATCTTGAGTCATTTGATAAATTGTATCACCAGAAATCAAAGTGTCTTGCATTTCGCCCATAAATTGACGAGTATCAATTACGTTCAAAATGTCAACATGCGCTTTATCAGTCATCGCAACCTTAACAGCTTTATCAAAAGCTCTTTCAGCTGATTCTGAGCCATCTACTGGTACTAAAATACTTTCTTTTGCCATATTCTATTTTCATCTCCTAATAATAATATCTGCTTACTTAAGTTTATTTTAGCATAATTTTGTAAGCTGTTACTTCCAAAATGTTTGTTTTAGCATAAGTTTGTTGGTACAATAATTCCAATTGTGAGAGTTTTGAGAGGAGGATTTTATTTTGAATGAAAAATTAACTAACCAATTAATTGGTGTAACAAGTGGTCGAAACTTCCGTGAACTTGGTGGTTATAAAACCATGTCTGGTAAGAAAATAAAGATGCATAAGCTTTTAAGAACAGGTAATTTAGCTGACCTTTCTCTACTTGATCTTGATTTTTTAAAAGATTATGGTGTTAAAACTATTATTGATTTTAGAAGTCAAGCTGAAGTAGATAAACAACCAGATCGTGTGCCAGAAGGGGCTAGATATGAATTTAATCCGGTCTTTAGTGAGGATTTAACTAATTCATCTAAGAGCATTACTGACTTAGAAAATCAATCAAAGCAGGATGCAGATTTTGGTTTTGACCATATGCTTTATGCTTATGAAGATATGATTGAAAGCGATTCTGCTAGAAAAGCCTACCGAAAATTCTTTGATGCACTTCTAGATAATGACAAAGATGATGAAGCATTAATTTTTCACTGTACAGCTGGTAAAGACAGAACAGGTTTTGGTGCTTTATTGATTCTTACTGCTCTTGGTGTGCCTCTTCAAACCATAAAAAAAGACTATTTGCTTACTAATATCACTACACATGATTTCATTGAAGGGCTAGTTGAACGAGAAAGAAAGCAAGGTAAGAATGAAAATACTCTGCAATCAATTCGTGATATTCAAAGCGTACGTCCTGAATATCTTGATCATGCTCTTAAAGTACTAAATGATAACTACGGTAGTATCAACAATTACTTGCGTGAAGTCATGAAACTTTCAAGCGCAGATATTATGAAACTACGTCAAATTTATTTAGAAGATTAAGTTAGAAACTGTCCAAAATTGGGCAGTTTTTCATTTCAGAATTTTTGTTCTAGAAATTCATAAATTGCTTCTGGATTTTCAAAATTTAAAAAATGACGCAATTCATCAGTGGGTGTTTCTCCTAAAAAGTCCATCACTTTGCTTAATAGCTGAGCTTGCCCATCTGGATGATTATCTAAGAGCATAAAAAGAAATTTTGCTTCTAATTTTTCACGAGGTTTTATCATATTGTGAAAAATCACCGGTGTTTTTAAAGCTACTGGCACTATTAAACTTGTATTTACAAATTCTCCTTCAGTATGAGGAATAGCAATATTCGGCAGATTTTCACCTAAAGTATTTAAAGTTAATCCCGTTGGAAAATTATGTTCACGATTAATAATATGTTCTAAAAAATTTCCTTTTACATAACCATTTACTAATAATTTGTCATATATTTTCTTTAATATTTCATCCTGATTGTCTCCATCCATCACATAGACAGCATTTTTATCAAAATAATTTTGTTTTATCATTTTATGTACTTTCCTTTAAAAAAATTTCTTGTTAATACACCCATTAGGCTAAAACAACAAGACTAAATTTTCAAATATTTTAATGTTAAAGTTATTTAAGTAAGTTTTGATTTTTTAGGAGAAAATATTATGACTAAAACAAAGACAGTTTATTTTGGTGCCGGTTGGTTTAGCGACAAGCAAAACAAGGCTTATAAAGAAGCCATGGAAGCTTTAAAAGAAAATCCCACAATCGATTTAGAAAATAGCTATGTACCTCTTCAAAATCAATATAAGGGTATTCGTGTTGATGAACATCCTGAATATTTGCATGATGTAGAATGGGCTGACGCTACTTACCATGGTGATCTCCTTGGAATTAAATCTAGTGATGTAATGATTGGTGTTTACATTCCTGAAGAAGAAGATGTTGGACTAGGTATGGAACTTGGTTATGCATTAAGCCAAGGTAAATTTATCTTGCTTGTAATCCCAGATGAAGATTATGGTAAGCCTATCAACTTAATGAGCTGGGGTGTTTGCGACAATGCAATTAAAATCAGCGAACTTAAGGATTACAACTTTAATCAACCACGTTATGGCTTTTACGATGGTGCCGTTTATTAATTAATAAACTCCTGCTGAAACTGCTCAAGGCGAGTTCGTCAGGAGTTTTTATTATATTTTTTAAACAAATTAAATGACCTTTCACTTAACTATCTAGTGAAAGGTCATCTCATATTATCATAAGTCATATATTAATCTTTCCGAATACCTATCAAGTGACTTTCTTTTATAAATATTGTTTCTATGCTCAATCAATAAATCTCGAGCCTCTTATGTAAAAAAATTAAGTCACTTTCGTCTCAACCATTGAGTTAATTTATTATGCCCATTGGTATCACAAGCCTTTCTAAATTACTAATAATTAAGCCTTTCTAGCCCATCGGAACTCATCCTCTCTTAACGTTCACTTCTTTTTCTTTACACTTATAATATATCAAATTTCTCCCATTTTGTAAAGCGCTTACATAAAAATATCTAATCTTTTTAGCCTAAGCATAATACAACAAAAACCGTTGATAATTTTGAGGTTCATATCAATCAAACCTTTATTATCAACGGTTTTTAATACTTAACTAGAAAATATTTCTTAATTTATAAAAATCAAAATAAATATGAAAATGCATATTAACAGTAATATTATTAAAAGAGTTTTTACAAAAATATTATGTATTTTTTGACTTTTAATAATTTCAACTATGCCATATGTTGCAACGTACATTGGAATTATATTTATCCATGTTTGTGGATGGTTAGTATTTTTTAATGTTAAATACGATAATACCGCTAAAATAATCCCATAGCCTAAAAATGAAATAACTTTTTTCATAATTGTTAAAAGTTTATTGAAAAGGCACTATTTTTTAGCTTTTTCAATTATTACGCCTTATATCTCGATTCACCATTTAAGTAAGTTTCACTCAATGTCATATCAGGATTCAAAATCAAGAAGTCAGCATCCCTATCCGGAGCAATAACACCACAATTATCCAAATGTGCGCTTTTTGCAGGAACATAACTTGCCATCATGACAGCTTTTTCAGGAGTAGTAATATTCCAATCAACCACATTCTTAACCCCATCTTTAAGCTGTAAAATACTTCCTGCTAAATTATCACCATCTTTTAAGCGTGCCATACCATCTTTTACATATACTGGTAATTCTCCTAACATATAATCACCATCTGGCATCATTCCTGCTTCCATACAATCAGTAATTAAGGCTACGTGTTCTGGTCCGACTGCATTGATTAAAGTCCGCACCATTGGCTCTTGCACATGATGACCATCACAGATAAGTTCATCAGTAACGTTGTTAAGTGCCATTGCCGCATTTGAAATAGTAGCTCCATGATGAGCTGGATCTGGCATCCCATTAAAAGTATGAGTAAACATGCTAGCTCCCGCTTCAATTCCGCGTACAGCTTCTTCAAAGCTTGCACTTGAGTGTCCTAATGCAACAACTACACCTTCTTTAGTTACTTCACGAATAAATTCAGCTGATCCTGGGCGCTCTGGTGCCATTGAGATTTTCTTAAGCATTCCATTAGAAGCACTGCGCCATTTATTAAATTCATCAACACTTGGATCCATCATATATTTAGGATTTTCTGCACCTGCATGTTCTTCTGTGAAAAATGGTCCTTCAAAGTGAATCCCTTTAATTTTAGCTCCGCTTTCTTCACCTTGATGCTGAGCAAACATTTCACAAATTTTTGTTAAAGTAGTACTTGCAGCGGTAATTGTGGTTGGCATCCAAGAAGTTACACCAGCACTTAAAAGGCCTTCAGAAATCTTATTGATTCCTTCCCAATCACTCTTCATCACATCTTCTTTTAAAGAACCATGAATGTGGGTATCAACATATCCAGGAGCAATCCACTTACCAGAATAATCAATAATCTTTCCATCTGGCTTATGATTATCTGGATAATAAAAACCAAACTTACCATCATCAACTTCTAAATAACCACCATTTTCAGTTCTATTTTTTAAGAAAAATTTGTCGGCATGAATATAATACTTCATAACTTTCTTCTTTCTACTTTCACAAGAAAACAATTCAAACTCAATTAATTATACTTCTATTTTATCTTAAAAAATTGGTCTTTACCAGTTTTAGAATAATTACTCAAAAAATTCTCACTTTTTGGTTATAATGGTAGTAATAAGTTTTAGAAGAAAGAAAGAATTATAATGCAAGATCAAGATATGCAAATAAAAAGACACCAATTAGGACAACTGGTTGGTGCTAATAAGCGCGACCATTATTATGAACTTCACTATTCAACAGGTGAGGTCGCTCGTCTTTACATTATTAGTGACGGGATCTTCCGTTATTTTTTAGATCCAAGTAAGAATTTTGACGAAAATCATACTTCATTTGTTGATTTATCTAAATTTGATAACCATTTATTCGAACAATCAAATCCTCGTGCCACAAGTGATTCTTTAATCATTCAATCAGGCAACTACCAGTTGATTTTTCAACAAAATCCAGCTGTTATGAGTATCTTTGATGAAACATTACACCATACTCGCTTAGTTCAAAAGAGTCCAATCGAAATTGGACAAGATGCCAGCGTAGAAATCCTTAACCAAAATAAAAACGAATTCTACTACGGTGGTGGGATGCAAAATGGCTATTTTAGTCATAAAGGACAAAATATTAAAATTAAGCGTGATCAAATAAAAGGAAAAGGCGGTGTATTAACTCAAGTTCCATTCTTTTGGTCAAATGCTGGCTTTGGAGAGCTTAGAAATACAACTGCTGTGGGTAAGTACGATTTTGGCAAGTTTGAAAACGGCACTACCATGTTAGCTCATAGAACTAACATTTTCGATAATTTCTATATCATTGGTGATTCACCTAAAGATATTTTAAAAAAATACTACCTCTTAACAGGTAAGCCTATGCTTTTACCAAAATACGCTTTAGATTTAGGTTATGCGGGTAATTTCTTAACGACTATGTGGAAGCCAAGTGTTGCTAGAGACCGTAGTGCTGAAGAATACGAAGACAACAATTATTATGTTCAAACTTATTCAGCAGATGAAGCTAGTGGCAAATCATCTTTAAATGGTGAGGATCAATATCAATTTTCAGCTCGTGCTATGATCGACCGTTTCCATCGTTTCCATTTTCCACTTGGGTGGTTTATTCCAAACTATGGAAATCAAGATGTAGATGATGAAGCAATTAATAACTTCAATAGCTATGCAATCTCACAAAAAGTTCAACCTGGTCTTTGGACTAATGATGCTCAACTTCCTGCTACAACTTCATTTGTGGCAACTAATACTAGCGACAGTGACTTACTCCAACAAGATACCCAAATTCTTGATGATAACATTAAACAAACTCGTCCATTAATCTTATCAACAACCGGCAATAGCGGTAGTCAAAAGAACTCTGCAATTGCTTTTGGAGATATTGGAGGAAATTGGAAAAATATTGCTACTCAAGTAGCTGGTTTTATGGGATCAAATTTATCAGGCCAACCAATTTTAGGTAGTGCAGTTGATGGAACTGAAGGCGGAGGAAACGCACAAATTTCAATTCGTGACTTCGAATGGAAATCTTTCACTCCTCTACTCTTTAGTTTAGATAATCAAGGCAAATTTAGTAAAACGCCTTTTGCTTATAACTCTAAAATGACTCGCATTAATCGCGCTTACCTCACTTTGCGCAAACAATTGAGCAATTATCTTTACTCTCTCATGTATACAGCTCAAGACGGCGAGCCAATTATGAGACCATTTTTCATTGATTTTCCTCAAGAGCAAGTCAATTATACTGAACAAGTTGGGAACGAATTTATGCTTGGACCTAATTTATTAATTGCTCCAATTACTAATGGTCGTGAAGATGGAAGTGGCGATAGCCGTAAAGATAATCTTTATTTACCAAACCATCGTACAATGTGGGTCGATCTTTTTACTGGAAAGAAGTTCCTTGGCGGACGCGTATTTAATAAACTATCATATCCAATTTGGCACTTACCAGTATTTGTACGAGGAGGCGCAATTTTTGATATTGGAGAGCGTAATTTTGTACTTTATCCTCAAGGAAAGAGCAGTTTTACCTTCTTTGATGATAATGGATCAATTGACTATGCTCATAGCCATAGTGAAACTAAAATTTCATCAAATCTTGAATCTGGCAAACTAACAATTAATATTGAACCAGTTGTGGGTGATTTCACAAAGATGGAAACTCACCAAACTACTAACTTAAATATTATGTGTGATTCTTATCCAGATCGAGTAAATGTTAAAATTAACGATCAAGATATCCCAATGCAGGAATATGGCACCGTTGATACATTTGCTCATGCAAAAGAAGGATACTTCTTCAATACTAACTACAACTGGACCCCACAATTCAGTGATTATCAAACTGAAAAACAGATTGCCCTACAAATCAAACTCGCAAATCGTGATATTACTGACTCTAAAATTGAAATAGAAATTCAAAACTTTAATTATGGAAGCAGCACCTTAGTTCATGCAATCACTGATTCACTCTTACGCTCACCAAAACAACCAATGATTGACCAAACTAAAACGAGTGCCCATTCTTTAACTGTTTCCTGGCCTCAATTAACTGATCGCGTACAAATTGAAGTTAATGGTTTACTTTATGATGGTATTGATGGCGATAACTTTACTTTCCATGAATTAACGCCAAATACACGCTATGTGATGCGCTTGCGTTATGTAGCTGGTAATAAAGTATCTGAATGGTCAGATCCATTTGGAGCAAAAACTAAACCTGATTCTTTAGAATATGCAATTAATAATGTACGCGTTAATAGTAATTTTGAAAGTGAAGGTCACCATCCACTTAGCTATTTAACAGATCTTAAGCTTGCTAGTGAATGGAAGACATTAGATGAAGTAAATGAAAATAATCCTTTAACTCTAACATTTACTTTCAACAAACTTGAAAAATTAAGTAGAATGGTCTTTGTTCCACGTAATATTGACCATGATAGTGACCCTACTGAAGTGAGCTTAGAGATCTCCACCGATGGAGAAACCTTCACTCCTTATGGTGAACGTCTATCTTGGAAAGCTGATAGCAAGAATAAGGTTGTTGGCTTAAGAGACGTTAAGGCTAAAGCAGTTAGATTGATTGTTTATAAATCTAGTGGCAAAAAAGTTGCTGGTAGAGAAGTATTATTCTTCCGTGATAAAAATGCATTAGATTAATTAAAGTTATACAAAATAAACGACTCTAGAAGTTCTAGAGTCGTTTATTTATTACACTATATAATTTATAATTCTTCTTTTAACCACTCAAGACTTAAGCTAAACCATTTGGCATCATGTGGATTATCTTGACTCTCGCGTCCTCTTTCAACTACTTCAGGACGTGCCAAAGAAAAACCATGTCCACCTTTAGTAAAAAGGTGAGCTTCACACTTTACTTGATTTGCATAAAGTGCACGAATATATTCAATAGAGTTAGAAATCAATACAATTGGATCATCCCATGCTTGAAAAATAAACGTAGCAGGTGTTTCACGTGAAACACCTAAAGCAGTATCACGCAGTTTTGCATCTGATGGTAGTTCTTTTTCTGCGCCCTCAGGCATCGCAAAACCTAACTGATCTATATTTATTAAAGGATAACCCAAAATAGTTTTATTAGGTAAAACTTCTTTTGAAATATAGCCGTATTTTTCAGCAAACTCGTCATTATTTGCCATATAATTTGCACTGCTTGCCACATGACCGCCTGCAGAAAATCCAATTGTTATTATTTTTTGTGGATCAATATTATATTTATCTGCGTTATCACGATAGTACTTCACTGTAGTGAGCACATCTAAACCTGCATCCGGATAAATAGTTCCTGGATCTTGTACTAAGTTATAATCCATTACTACGGCATTATATCCATGGGATAAATAAGCTAAAGCCACTGGCTCACCTTCACGCTTTGATAAGTGGTCAAAGCTCCCTCCAGGAATAACAATCATTAGCGGCTTTTTTTGTTCAATTAATTGAGGATTGATATCTAAAGTATAAGTATGAATATTAAATTTACGCCCATTAAAATTAGTTAGAGTTAGATTTTCTACTTTCATGTTTTTTCTCACTTTCATGTTTTTCCATTCCTTTTGTCAAAAAAATGGTCGAAAGAGGAACGGTTAAAATTACTCCTATTAAAGAGTACATAATTATCAATGCTTCATTTACAAATAATTTTTCATTTAATACTTCACCAAGAGTGTAGTTAAGTCGATAATACCATAAAAATAAAGATAAGAAACTACCGAACATCCCAAATAAAATAGTGTTCATTGCTGTTCCTAAAACATCATTTCCGATTGCATTACCGCTTGCCATCAAATTCTTACGGCTAATATCAGGATTATGCTTTTTTATTTCTAGCAATCCCGAACTCATGGCAACAGCAGCTTCAGCAATTGCACCAAGTGCTGAAAAAATAGCTACCGCTACTGCAATCATACCATAATTAAGTCCCGGCATTTGTGAAAGTCCAACTAACACTTCCCCAGCTTCTGGTCCAAGACCTGCAGCTTGTGCTAGCCACTGACAACCAATAATTAAGACGCAAACAATTAAACACACCAAAAACGATGAATAAAAGGAATTTTTAGCAACAGTATAATCATGGGTGCCTAAAAAGATAATCGTAGCGAGCTTTAAAGGTATAAAAATTAAAATTAGAATGGGAATATTAATTCCCCAAGAAATAAGCATTGCCACTAAAATTAATAGTAAAGTGTTTATTAATACACTAAAAAAACTTCTAATTCCAGTTTCTCCACCAATAATTGTCATCAAAATTGCTAACACAATAATTAATGCAGTTAATGTGCTCATATTTTTTACCTCCAGTCCCACTTTTTACCTTTAAGAAACAGCAAACTGCATCCCGTAGCAAATACTACAGTTAAAACAATCCCAATCGCTGAAATGACACTTTGAGTTGCACCTAAGGATAAAGTAAACCCAAAGGCAGACCCCAAAGTATTATTATCACGCAAATAAAGGATTAACATTGGCAATTCTTCAGCGATAAAAATCAAAACTAAAACATTAATAAGTGGTCCCATAATTTCTTGTCCCATAGTTCGCCCACTTTTAATTAATTGCTGAACGGTAATATCTTTCTTAGTTTGTACAAGTTCATAAAGACTAGATACAATATCAGTTGCTTCATCCATTACAGCTCCTAAGATTCCTAACATGCTTTGTGCCAAAAAAATCCCACGTGGATCTTGGGTTGCATAATCTCCAGTCTCATATTTCATTTCACTTTCACCAGTAAGCTTCATAATTACATAACAAAGTGCAAACGAAATAAATACACCCAATAATGTTGCTAACCACGTTGCTAGCATTTTTTTATTCAAACCTTGTACAATTAACAAACTGACAAATGAAAAAACTACATCAGCTAAACCAAATATTAAAATAATTTGTGTTCCATTGAGTTTTACGTCTAATAAAATTACAGCATAAAAGATTATCCAACTTAATGCCATTGAAACTAGCAACGCAACTGTATGTTTACCTGCCATTAAAATCATTAGAAAAATAGTCAGTGTCAACACCAAAACTAATACCCAATCTCTTTTTGGGTTAACTAAAGTTAAATTACCTTTTTTAAAGTGAACAAAAACTCGCTGACCAGCACGATATTTTTGAGTAACCAATTGTGATGGATAGTATACATTTTTTTCTATGAAAGTCTTACCTTGGTATTTTCCAGATAAAATTTTTAAATGAAGTGTCTGTTCTCTAGTTTGATCTTCATTACCATAAACATCCTTGTTCTTCTCAATAAGTTTATCTTTTATTTGTTTATCTATAACGATTGCAACATCATCTTTTTGATAAATATTTTTAGCAAAATAAGTACATGCTGTTAGCGCTAATCCTAAAACTAATGCAAAAAAAGCAATTATATAGCGTATCTTTTTCTTCTTCATATTTCCTCCCTAAATTACACTTATTCACTGTAGACAAAAAACGGCTTAATTAAAAGCCGTTTTTCAAAATTTAACTAATTTGAAATTATTATTTGATTATTTTATATTACAAATTCAAAAATCTTTGCCACCAGTGCTTTTTAACCACTGGTACTTGCATGTCTTCAAGAGTACGGTGAACGTTAGCAGTAGCACGCTTTTTAGCATTTTCTTTTGCTTTAGCTAGAATTTCATGTGAATCTTCTTTTTCTTGAGATTCATCTTTAACTGAAGTTGAATCATCTTGTTTTCTATCTTCAATCAAATTTTCCTTAGCATCAGGCAGAGCTTTAACTTCTTCTTTATTTGGAGATTCAAGTTGCTTTTGTGCTTCAATTAAATCTTTATTCTGCTTTTCAATCCGTGTTAATTGCTTTTGCAAATCTTCAATTGCTTGATTCTGGTTGGCAATTGTTCTTTGCAAAGTATTAAGAAGTCTAACCACTTCCTGTGTATCCATTACATCAGTTGGTATGGTTTCTTCTTTTTCCTTTTCAACACGATTTTTATCAGTGATTTTTTTCTCACTTACTGCAAAAATCTGACGAGCAGCTTCTTGTAAAGTTAAGCCATTATTTTTAGATAATTTATGGAAATCATCCAAGTCTTTGATATCTTTTTTAGAATAAAGACGCGCTTTTTGCTTAGTTCTTTCATAATATTCTGCATTACCCGTCACTTTTTCAACAATTAGTGAATACTTTCTTAAAGTCGCAACGCTAATTCCAAGTTCTTTAGCTGCAGCTGCCGGAGCTGCTAATTCTTCAAACTCATGCTTATTACTAGTCATTCATTCCTCCATTAATGTTTAATCATGCTTGTGAAGCAAAGTCTTTTTGTGGTTATAGCGTTCAATTCCAGCTTCAATCAAGCGTGTAATTAAGTCAGTGTAAGGAACACCTATTTCTTCAAACAATTTTGGATACATGCTAATATTAGTGAAGCCAGGAAGAGCATTAACTTCTGTTAGGACAACTCGACCATCTTCTGTAAGCATAGAGTCAATTCTTGCCATACCAGAACATTCAGTAATTTGGTAAACTTTTAAAGCATTTGAGCGAACAGTTTCTACAATGTCTTCTGGTAAATCTGCAGGAATTTGAAGCTTAGAAGTTGAATCATCATCATATTTATTTTCATAAGTATAGAATGAACCTTTAGCATTAGTAATTTGACCAACACCTGCTACGATTGGTTTATCATTGCCTAAAACAGCAGTTTCTACTTCAGTACCATGAACAGTTTCTTCAACTAAAACCTTATCATCATACTTAAATGCTTCTTCTAAAGCCTTCTTGTATTCTTCGGCATTAGTTACGTGACTTACTCCAACTGAGGAACCTTGATTTGATGGCTTAACAAATAAGTCACCACCAAGTTTTTCACTAACTTTACTATAATTTAACTTATTATTAGTTTTATCGTTGTATTCTGAACGTTTGATGGAAATCCAATCAGCAACTGGAACTCCTACACGTTGGGCTAAAATCTTAGTGAACTCCTTATCCATAGTAACAGCAGCAGCTAAGACATCGTCACCAACAAAAGGTTTATCTAAAACTCTAAATAAACCTTGAAGACTACCATCTTCACCAAGATTACCATGAACAATTGGGAAGAAAACATCAAGTTCAGGTAAATTAGCAAGTTCAATTAGTTTTGAAATGTTATTAACTTTGTATGGGTCCTGAACTTGATAAGTTGGATCTTCTAAAACTTTGAAAGATTCTTCCTCATTTGCAAAGTATCCTTCATTGGTGATCCAGATTGGATGTACATCAAATTTATCCTTATCAATTGCCTTGTAAATATTACGACCTGATACAATTGATACTTCATATTCAGAAGAATTACCACCGAATATTAATCCGACTTGTGTTTTTTCAGTCATTTGTTTTTACCTCGTTAATTATTGTTACTAACCTCTTAATTATACGCAATTAACGAGATAATAGTTAAAAAAACTGAAAACATTTTTATTATAAAGCCCTTTCAGTGTAGGGTATAATAAAGTTAGAGAAGAAAAGAGGAGATTATATGATATTTAAAAAATTCACACTCGCTGCAGCACTTGTCTTGTTAGCAGCTCCCCTCAGTATAAATACCGCTCAAGCTGCTACTTTTTCAACTGGTGAAATAAAACAGGTTCATCACTTTCAGCATGAGTATGCAAATCTCAATAAGAAAAATTATAATGTTTCTAATATTTATGCCAAAACCCCTCACCTTACCAAAAAGTTCAAAGTAGGCCAAATAGCTGATAAGTATGCTGACAGTCAATTAGATTATATTAATTATTATCGAAGTCTTTTTGGACTTACATCAATTACTGAAAATAAACTAGCCCAAAAAAATGCCCAAAAAACAGCTGCTGTGATGGCCGCAATTAATGCAAATCCTTTTGTTAATCAACATGGTTTGCCCAATGAAACCAAGCCTAATTATGTAAGTAAATCTATGTGGAAAGTTGCTCAAGATACATCTGAAACTTCTAACTTGAACTTCAATGTAAGTGACCAATCCGCCGGGGATGTTATCACAGATTTAGTTACTGATCATTACAATCTTTCAGGCTCTGATACTGGTCACCGAGCTTGGATTTTATCTAGCCGCCTTTCAACAACTGGAGTAGGAGCCGCTTATGGGTCTAATGGTTACCGCTATTCTGTACAAAAAGTATTAAATGTTGACGATTTATTCCGTGATTCAAGTCAGCCAATTGTAGCTTATCCATCAAGCGGAGTTTTTCCAATAGAATTAGCTAAGGGAAAAAATGTTGCTTGGTCACTTTACTTATCAGATAAAACAGTGAAAAATACTCCAGAAATTACAATCACTGATTTAGATACTAAAAAGAATTATAAGGCTGCAAATATCGAAAATTACAGCTCTTCTGGTTATGGTAACTTTAAGACAATTCTTACCTATTCTCCAGATAAGACTCCTATTATTGCAGGTCACCAATATCAAGTTAAAATCGGTAACGTTTATACTTACAAATTCAAATTATTTAAACAAGATACCACCACAGAAGCTACGACGACCCCAACAGCTGCTATTGCTACTCCAAAGCCACGCACTTATCAATATGTTTCAGCACAACAGCGTGACACTAAGATGAAGTCAGGTGTTTTACTTCAAGGAGAAAAATCGTGGGCTACCTTAAGTTCCAAAAACGACACAACTAGCCAGCAACCACAAAATTACTTCGATATTTTAAAGAAGGGTCAGTGGCATCGTAATTTTTTTATGAAGAATCCTCTCTACTAACCATGATAAAAAGATAAAAAAAGAAGAGTTTTTGAAACTCTTCTTTTTCATTTCTTATAAAACTTTAGACAAGAAATCTTTTGCACGAGATGACTTAGGATGTTCAAAAATTTCCTTAGGAGTTCCTTTTTCTTGTAGATATCCATCAGCCATAAACCAAATCTCATCTGCAACTTCACGCGCAAAACCCATTTCGTGAGTTACTACAACCATTGTCATGCCACTTTCTGCTAAATCTTGCATGGTTTTTAAAACTTCCCCCACCATTTCAGGGTCAAGCGCACTCGTAGGTTCATCAAATAGCATTACTTCTGGCTTCATCGCCAGAGCTCTTGCAATAGCTACACGTTGCTGTTGACCACCTGATAAACTAGCCGGATATTGTTTTGCTCGATCACGTAAGCCAACTTTTTCTAATAATTTTAATCCTGTTTCTTCAGCTTCTTGCTCACTTACTCCTTTAACTTTCATGGGAGCTAATTTTATATTTTCAATGACGTTCATATTTGGAAATAGATTAAATCCTTGGAAAACCATTCCCATCTTTTCACGAAGTTCATCTAATTGTTTGCCATCTTTTAATTTAGCAAGATCTGTACCATCAAAAACAATCTGACCATCTGTAGGTGTTTCAAGAACATTTAAACATCTTAAAAATGTACTTTTCCCCGAACCCGAAGGACCAATAATACAAATTACTTGCCCTTTATTTACTGTTGCAGAAATATCCTTTAAAACTTCATTTTTGCCAAAAGTTTTCTTAAGATGGTCAATTTCTATCATTTTAGTCATTGTGCTTCATCTTCCTTTCAAAGAAATTCAAAATTCTTGATAAAGTAAAGGTCATAATGAAGTAAATAATCATCGCTATAAACAATGGCAATACTCCACGATAAGTTGAAGTTTGAATAAGTTCTGTTTGATACATTAATTCACTTACCCCAATTACAGATACAAGTGAACTGTCTTTCAAAAGAGTGATGAACTCATTTCCTAAAGCTGGCCAAATATTCTTAAGGGCTTGCGGAATAATTACATACCGATATGCTTTAGCTTGACTTAAGCCCAGAGACCTTGCAGCTTCAGTTTGCCCTTTAGCAATCGAACTAATTCCTGATCGAATGTCTTCTGCAACATAGGCACCTGAATTAAGTCCAATGGCAATAATACCAGCAACTACTGCAGATAAATTAGAAATCAAAGCTCCTACTCCAAAGTAAACAAATAAAATTTGTACCATTTGAGGAGTCCCACGAATAAACTCAATATAAGCCACAGAAATTGCATGTAGTACTTTATTTTTAGAAAGACGCATTAATGCCAATACAATCCCCAGCACAATACCAATAATTACTGAAAAAATTGTAATTATAATAGTATAACCAATTCCTTTAATAAAATATGGTACATATTTCATCATTGTATTAGTTTTTTGAGTAGCTTGCATGTATTTTGCAGCTTCTGGTAAATATTTTTTATCAATTAAATTTTCTTTTTGAACACGATTGATAGTTTTATTAACTGCTTTTACTAAACCAGTTTGTCCTTTTGCGATTGCTACAGCGTTTCCCGCTTGTTGTTCACGTAAATCACTTCTAACAGCAATCACATTTTTATTATTTTGTGCATAAGCCTTGGCTGTCATTTCTTCCAATACCAGACCTGCAACTTTATTTGATTGCAGTGCCAAAACTAAGTTATTAATTTTTCCAAGTCCTTTTACTTTGGATTTTTTCATTTGGCTTTCAATTAAATTATATTGAATACTACCAGTTTGGGCTCCGACAGTTTGACCGCTAAAGTCCTTAATTTTTTTATATTTATTCTGATCTCTTTTATTAATTAAGAAATATTCACCACTTGGTTTGTAATATATTTTAGAGAAATCTACACTTTGTTTTCTTTCAGCAGTTGGAGTCATTGCTGAAATAACCATATCTACTTTTCCAGTTTCCAAAGCAACCAATAATGAATCAAAACTCATATTCTTAATTACAAGTTTTGCACCTAAGTCCTTAGCAATATCACGTGCTAATTCAATATCTACCCCAACATACTTAGTTTTTCCATTATCACTAGTAGTAAATTCTAGTGGGGGATAATCTGCGGAAGTTCCTACAACTAATTTCTTTGACTTTTTCACTTTCTGCAAAACAGAATTCTCTGCAACTTTACTATCTGCATGAACGGGGGTGCTCATGGGTAATAATGTTGCAAAAATCATCATAATTGCCAGAAATATACTAATTATTTTTGATTTTTTCACATTCTCCACCTACTGCTAAATTAAAGAAAAATTAAACTATTTTATTAGTATATCTAGGAATAAGTTTTTTTGCAACAAAAAACTGAGACATCAGTCTCAGTCTTCATTAATTACTAGTTGAAGTTATCTGCCATGGAATAGCACATAATATATAGATAATTACACCTACAATTACAAATTCAAGAAAAATACTGCTGCTAATTTCCATTAAATAGCCTAGACCACCCAAACTTTCTACGTTAAAAATGACAGGAATAATTGCCAAAATACCAGCAATAATAATTATCCAAAAACCACTCCACATCCCTGAAGCTGTAATAGAATGGATTAAATCTTTAGTTGTTTTTTGGGTTTTCATATCACTAATTAAAGAAAACATGGTAATAATTGTAACAATTATAATCACAATATTAACAACAAACAGTAATGCAGCAATATTTGCACCTAAAGTAACAATATTTAAGTTAAAAGCCTGAATCACCGCATAAATTGCATTGCTACCCTCTTTTTTCAGCTTACTCTGCACTCTTTGTGCTTCACTAGATGAGCCTTTATCAATGTTAAGATTTATATCATGCAGAATTTGTTTTGCTAATTTTTTATTATCAACTTTAAACCAATGCAAGCCTAATGAATAATCAATTATATGATCTGCAATGGGCTGAGTTTGCTGGATAGTAAGCAAGTTAGAATTTTCATCATGGCTTGCTCCGATAATATCTGCTAAATCATTAAAATGGCTATCAACTTGTCGGACAACAACTACTTGATTATTACTAGTTCGAATTTGACTTTTCATAAAAAAAGGATTCAAAAATGTAGTAGTAATCATACTTAATGCCGCAATCAAAAATATTAAAAAAGCTAAAATTCTTTTATAATGCGTATTCTGCTCTTGACCTTGTCTTCTTAAATCGGCCCTTGAGCCATCAACCATAGCTAAATTCCCCTTTTAGCTGATAATTTCTTTGCCCTCGTCAAACATTGTATCGATTGCACGATGAACATTTTCCATATCAGCTGATTTAATAATATCGTGACCTTCTTTAAGAGCTTCATCAATTTCATCAGATGAACAATGAAGGAAACTATACATCAAAGTACCAACTGCATAATCTGCTAAGTTTTCAGCAGTTAAATGATGCTTCTTACGATCACGATAAAGACGACCAATTCCTGTAGTTACAAAAGCAATACCGGATTCAATCTCATCTGTATTTGAATCAGCTTCATCAAAGAAGTGATAATTTTGAAGCCAATTGTAAAGCATATTTCCCCAAGTGTCTAGAGATTCATTGCTTGAAAATACTTCAGAAATAATTCTATCTAAACCGTCATCATGCATCCCCAAGTTAACAATGGTATAAATAAAGGCTTTAGTTTGGGCATATGGAGCCTTACCTTCTTCTACTGGATAATATGTATTCACTTCTTGACTTAATGTGTTAAACAAATTATGAACAATATCAGTAGTAAGCTTTGCCTTATGAGGATAATATGATTGAAGTAGTGATTTTGAAATACCTGACTTTTCTGCAATCATTTGTAAAGAAATATTATCCATACCATTTTCACGAATCAATCGGAAAGTATTTCCTAAAATGATTCTACGTCTTGTCATATTTTTGCGTCTAGCCATATTCTATCCTTTCATTCTTAACTCTATACGTTTTTACTTCATTATATCAACTAATTCATCTATATGAATAGTCAAATGCATAATTTTTTAATAAAAAATAACCCCCAACGTAATAGGGATTATTCTCGCAAATCTGTAATTATTGCCTTATTTTAGACGATTTTGTTCATCAAAAATTTGGTGGATTGAACGGTCATTATAAACATAATCAATACCACGAGCAAGTAATTGGTCAACAGAAATACGAACCATTCTGTCTGGGTAACGACTGTGCTTGATAGTGTCTGTTACTACAATTTGTTCAATTGGCAATTCATTAAGCACTTCTGTAGCATCTTTTGATAAAAGTGCATGAGTTGCGGCAACGTAAACTTTCTTAGCACCAGCAGCTAAAACTGACTTAGTTGATGCAGCAATACGGGAACCCGTATCAATTAAATCATCAACAATAATACATTTCTTTCCTTTAACGTCCCCAATCATATCGTGAACGTCAGTATCATAACGAGCGCCTCTTTGGTCTACAATTGCAATAGGAGCGTCAAAATATTGACCAAAGTTTCTAGCAAGTTTAGCACCTGAGTGATCTGGTGAAACAACTACAATATCGTCATCTTCCTTAACTGCAATACCGTTATCTAAGAAGTATTGTGCAAGAAGTGGCATAGCATGTAAATGATCTACAGGAACATTATAAAATCCTTGAATTTGTGAAGCATGGAGATCGACTGCAATAAGACGATCCATACCAGTTAATTGAAGCAAGTTTGCAATAAGCTTAGCAGTAATTGGTTCACGTGAACGAGTCTTAGTATCTGAACGTGAATATGCTAAATATGGAATTACAACGTTAACAGTATGTGCTGAAGCACGATGTAATGCATCAAGCACAATTTCAAGTTCCATAAAGTTTTCGTTAACTGGGTCTTGAATTGATTGAATTACGAAAACATCGCAACCTCTGACACTTTCACCGATATTAACTTGAATTTCACCATCACTAAAATGGTGTACGGCTGTTTCAATAAGCGGTTTATGCAAAATTGATGCAATCTTTTCGTTTAAGGCTGGATTTCCGCCTAAACCAATAACCTTCATTGGATGCAATAATTGATGAAGTTCTTCCTTGTCCATAGCTACCTCTTTTAAATAAAAATCATATACAACACTATTATAAACAAAAACTTTCCTAAAAGCTTGTAAAAGAAGAAAAAATCTAATTAATTGTTTCTAACCTTGAGTTAATCATTTACAAAAGTCCTTAATCAAGTCAAGTAATTTTAAGCTTTTAACGGCATAGCTATCATGAGTTTGCCGCGGCATTAGAATCAAGCGTCCATTTTCCATAAATTGACTATACCATCTAACATGTTCAACTTTAACCCAATCCTTTTCACCAACTACACATAACGTAGGAATCACTATTCTTTTAATAGAATCTTCTGACATAAAACTTTCTGTCAATTCTACCCTACTATCACGATCAAGCTTAAAGAAACGGTGAAAACCTTCAGTTAAATAATGGTAGGGACGAATTCCTGCTCCATTTACAAAAACACCCGCAACAATCATTTTTTTAAACAAATGTTGATACTTGCTGGCAAGCATCATTGCCACAAGTCCCCCTGCATCAAATCCAAAGCAATAACATCCTTCTAGGTGAAGCTGTTTAATAAAAGTATATATATCTTCTACTTCAGTCTGGTAATGCTCTGCACTTTCACCTTCACTTAAGCCATGTCCTCTCATATCTACCACATACACAGTATAGTAAAGAGATAATGGCGATATTAACTTATCAAACATTCCTCCATCAAGATGATGCCCATGCAATAGTAATAAAGGTTCACCTTTTCCTAACTTATGGTAATAAAGTTCAACTCCATTAACTTTTTCTTTCATTATTGTTACCTTCACTAATTAACTTACTGCTGCTTTGATTTTTTTGGACTTTTTTTCCCCTAATTAAACTCTTTAAAATTTGCTTCCATACAATATAATTTGCCTTAATATTATCTGGAACCATCTTAAAATTAAATTTATGAACCATACTATCATCGCGCTGCCAGTAATGGTAAAGCGGTACAGCATTAAAATAAAACCCATCAGTTTCAGAGATGTATTTCACATTAAAAATCTGATCTTCCATGAAAGCAAGACCTTCTACAAATTCCAAACCAAATTTGCGCACAACTGCAGTTTTATAACCCTTATTCCAAGTATAGCCTTTTACAGTTGAATTAAAAATATTCGTCATCTTGCCATAAGTGCGCACTTTCGATAATTCACCTTCTGCTGGACTACCTACCACATGGTTTTGGCGATGAGGTGAATCAATAAAATAGCCGCAACTTACCATTGCTACATTGGGATGATTGTGAAAAGCGCGCACAAAAAAATCAGTATAACCAGGTTCAACCCAGTCATCCCCATCATGAAAAGTAAAATATGGGGTATCTACATTTTCCATTCCAACATTTCGGGCATCAGAAAGACCACCATTAGCTTTATTAATAATTTTCATATGGCGAAACTTATTACGATATGATTCTGCCACACTAGCTGTCTTATCTTTAGAACCATCGTTAACAATCAATAATTTAAAATTTGAATCAGTTTGATTAGCCAAATGATCAAGTGCTTTACTTAAATATTTTTCCATATTGTAAACCGGCATAATGACGGTTAATTCAGGTTGCTCTTGCATATATAATTTCTCTCCTCACATTGTTTATTATTATAACATCTATTTAAAACTAAAGGTATTTCTGCTCGTTAGGCAAATATTAAGTCTTCCTTAGCTATAGTTCATAGACTTGACGAATTCCTAAGTTATGCGAGTATAATGGGGTGCATAATAATTAAGGAGAAAAATCTAATGAAGAAAACTATTACATTTTTAACTATATTTTTGGCTACTACAGTCGCGTTTTTTAATTTTTCAAAAACTGCCCTAGCTATAGATGCTGATACTCCTGTAGTTACTTTAGGAACTTCACTTACTGACAGTCAAAAAGAAGGTACTCTTAAAGTATTGACAGCTCCTTTAAACGGCGCCAATTATCAAACTATTACTGTTACGGGAAATGATTTAGTTAAATATCTCAATCCATCAGGTGATAATTTCACTACCGCATCTGGCGTATGGTCTAGCGCAATGATACAAAAAGCAAGCAAGGGTAGTGGTATTAATGTCAAAATTTTGGATTATAACGGTCAAAATAATATTACAACAATTACCGCTAATCAGTATAAAAATGCAGCTTTAACAGCTGGTATTGAAGATGCTAACATTTATGTTACTAGCGCTCGTCCAATAGACGGTTCAGGAGCTTTGGCTGGAATTTATGCAGCTTATGCCAAAAATGGTAATGCCTTAAATCAAAAACAAGTTAATGCTGCTCAAGATGAAATGGGCACATTAAGTACTATTAATAAAGAAAATAAAAATAAAGATGGTTATAGCGACGCTCAACTTAATAATGCAGTTGCAGGGGCTAAAAACGAAATGACAAAAATTGGCAACAATATTTCTGACAGTCAAATTCGAGATATTGTAAATAATCAAATCAAAATCAACCATTTAGGTGATACCATTAACAATAATCAAAAAAATCAAATTATTAATGTTTTAATTGAAGTGCGTGATTCTGGAGCATTAAAGAATGGCAACTTCAAAGAACAAGCTTCAAAATTATCTCAAAAAATCCAAGCTGGAGCTAAAGGTATTTTTGATAAATTCAACACTCCAGAAAATCGCAATTGGTTTCAACAAATTTGGGATTCAATCGTTAATTTCTTTAAAGGATTATTTGGTGGAATAATTCTTATAAGATAATATTTCCCAGGAAATAAAAAGGACAAATGATAAATTTGCCCTTTTTTTACTATTCATTTTTATCCATGTATTCATTAAGCAAGCTATCAACATATTCATTACCCGCTTGACCTGCGTGTCCTTTTACCCATTGGAATTCCATATTAGGGAAATTAGGAACTAGTTGATCAATTTCCTGCCACAACTCTTTATTAAGAAGCGGACCATTAGCTTTTTTCCAGCCTCGTTTTTTCCAACCTGACATCCATTCAGTAGTTCCATTGATTACATACTGAGAATCTAAGCAAAACAAGATTTTTTCTTCATTGAAACCTAATTCGATAATTTTTTTCATAGCATTAATAAAGGCTGTCATTTCCATCTTGTTATTGGTTGCACCCAGTTCTCCACCAGCACCATCAATTTTTTTGTCATTATATTCAATTAAGTATGCCCAAGCAGCTTTATCAGTTTTTGCAACTTTGCCGCCCTTCTTGCTAGCACCAGTATTTCTTGAGCCACCATCTGTATAAACTGTAGCGTAATAGTCTGAATTTTGAATTGCCTCTTCTTTAAACATATCTAGTTTTTTCTCCTTTATGTTATTCACAGAATTAGCAGGCTGATTTTTAATATTTTTACTAGCTAATTTTACTTTTTCGATTGCATTTTTCAAGTTATCTTCAGCACGTTGCATGACTTCTTGCTTTTCTTCTTGAGTCCAATCCATATAACTTGTAGCATCAGTGATTTTTTCAAATGATTTATATTCTGCTCCACTAAAACCGTCCACTTGAGCTTTAGCTTCCACCCAAGTTCGATATATTCCTGGTATTCTTCCTTTTTTTACAGCATAGAACTTCAAATTTAGTTGTCCTTTCTAAACAAAAAAACATGTTAAAATGTACTTATTACTATTTTAAGGCGGTGTACTATGTTCTTCAATTCAAAAAAATATACCGAAGAAGCAGAGAAAAATCGTAAACATAATATATGGCAGGAACCTTCTATGTTTAATATGATTTCTTTAGGACTTCTTGCTAGTTTTGCACCAACTAGACCTTTACTTAGAATGCACAAAAAAAGAATCGAAGATTCTGTAAAAATTGAAGAGAAAAAAGGGGATTTTGAACAAGTTCCCATTATTTATTTTCATGGTTTTCGTGGAGGAGATTACACAACCCAAGTAATGGTAGATCAAGCATGCAAAGATAAAGGAAAAACAGGATATTTAAAAGTAACCGCAGACTTACTAGGAAATTTTAAATTATCCGGAACTTGGACAAATGACAAACAACCCATTATTCAAGTTGCTTTTCGACAACGTATTGTAGGAATCTATGGTATTGATTATTACTTAAGTTTTGTATTACCTTTTTTAGCAAAACGCTACAATTTTTCAAAATATACTGCAGTTGCACACTCTTTAGCCTGTCCTTGCATTATTAGAACTGAGATGAAAAACTGGCGTAATAAAAAATTCCCTCATTTAAAAAACGCAGCTTTTATTGCTGGGCCATTTGATGGGGTAACGTATCTTGGTGATATTCCTAATGTTAATGTACTAAATGAAAAGGGACGGCCAAGTATGATGAATCCGCATTATCTTTATCTCTTATTTAGACGAAAAAGATTTAATTCAAATATTGCAGTTCTTAATATATATGGAAATGTTCTCGATAATACCAATACTGATAAATTTATTTCAGTTGTTTCTGCAAAAAGTATTCGTTATGTCCTTGCTCCTAAAGCCCACCTATACCAAGAAGTAGAAGTTCGCGGAGAGCAAGATGCAGAACATAGTTGGATGCATGATAATCCATTTGTTATAGATATTGTTCACAGATTTATTGGAATAAAAAAATAGAAGGAGCCACTTTTTTGATTTTGCTTCACGATATAATTCGCATTATTGTTATTACTAATACTATTCTTGCTTTTTACATCGTCTTTCATAGAAGGCGTTCTGTTTCTACTACCTGGGCATGGTTAATAATTTTATTAGTTTTACCAGTTATTGGCTTCATATTATATGCGTTTTTTGGACGTGGAATTTCACAAGAAAATATTTTTGCTATTAACAAACAACACCACTTAGGATTACGTAATGTGCAAAAAGCAATTGCCAAAGCTCCAAAAAAAGTTAGTCCTTCTGACACTACTAATAAAGGAAAAATAGCCATTCATTATTTTAATAAAGATGGCTACTCTCCTGTAACTAAAAATAATCATGTTTCACTTTTTACAGATGGGTGTGCAATGTTTGATAACATGATTGAAGATATTGAAAATGCTAAAGAAACAATTAATGTTGAATTTTATACATTCTATAATGATGATATTGGAAATCGTATATTAGATTTACTAATAAAAAAAGCAAAAGAAGGAATTCAGGTTCGGGTTATTTATGATGCTTGGGGATCAATGGGTGCTACTAAAAAATGGTTTGACCAGTTACGTAAGGCAGGTGGACAAGTTTTACCCTTCATTACTTCACGAAATATGATTACACGTTATCGAATCAACTATCATTTGCACCGCAAAATTGTTGTAATTGATGGTCGAATCTCTTGGACTGGTGGCTTTAATATTGGTGATCAATATTTAGGTAAAAACAAAAAATTTGGTTACTGGCGTGATAGCCAAGTTAGAATTGTAGGCTCAGCTTCTCTTCTTCTTCAAGAACGCTTTGTCATGGATTGGAATGCATCCATCCAAAATGATTCTCAAATTATTACTTTTAATACTATCTTTTTCCCAGACTTGGACGAAACTGAAATTTCCCCAGGTGATATTGCTACTCAAATTGTTTCAGACGGGCCTGACCGTTATGCCCCCTATATGCGCAACGGTATGATGCGTTTAATGCTTTTATCAAGAAAAAGATTGTGGATTCAAACTCCATACCTAATTCCCGATGACGCAATGCTTGCAACATGGCAAATGATTGCTATGTCAGGTGTTGACGTTCGAATCATGATTCCATCAATGCCAGATCATCCATTTATTTATCGAGCAACTCAATGGTATGCAAATGAGTTAACTCGATATGGCGTTAAGATTTATATTTATAATAATGGTTTCATCCATGCAAAAACTGTAATCGTTGATGATAATTACTCTTCTGTAGGTTCAATGAATCAAGACTATCGCTCTTATGATCTTAATTTTGAAGATTGTGCTATTTTTTATGATAAAAACTTTACCAAACAAATGGAAATAGCCTTCAAAAAAGATATGGAAAACTCAACCTTACTTACTAAAGAAATGATACAAAAACAAAGTCGTTGGCTTAGAACCTTGCAAAGCTTTTCAAGAATGCTTTCACCCATTCTTTAACCAAATTTAAAATAATCCCCCAATTTCTATTTTTACACTTGAATCCAAATGAGGTTTAAGAACTTTCATAAACTGCTCTACATCCATATTAAAGCGTAGTGCATATTGTCTATCATTTTTAGTTTGAAATACACACAATACACTAGGCTTTTTAGGGTTCGGAATATTAATAATTCTCACAGCATATAAATCATCATATTTAATTGTTCGCTTAAAATATCCTGCAACTACAATTCGCTTATTTGTTAAACCTGTAAACCCATCAATAATACTTATCAATAAAAATAACGCCAAAAATACTGTAACTCCAGAATCTCCTCTAGCAATATAATTCCAGGAAAATCCTAACCAAATAAATATTACTGCCCAAACAATTGAAGAAATGCGATAGCGGCAACGTACCACCAGGTTTGCTTGCCAATACCAACTGTAACAAGCATAAAATAAAAATAAAGCATTAATTATAAAATAAAAATAAGATAAACTTACCATAAAATATCCTCAACTAAAACAAACTTTATTTAATTATAACAAACTAAAAGGATTATAATTAAATAAAGGGCTGACTTATGGAGGGGAATTAATATGAGTATTTCAGAAAAAATTACAGAGTTAAAAAAAGATATTCAAAATGCAAATCATATAACGTTTTTAACTGGCGCAGGTGTATCAACACATTCAGGAATTCCCGACTATCGCTCAAAAGGTGGAATCTATCATGGAATTAAAGAAAGCCCAGAAACAATTTTAAGTGAAGATACCTTATTCAATCGCCCAGAATTATTTTATGATTTTGTAATGCATAATATGTATTTTCCAAAAGCAGTTCCAAATCCAATTCATCAAAAGATTGCCGATATTTGCAATGAAAAAGGTGAATTAATCACTCAAAATATTGATCAACTAGATAAAAAAGCAGGAAATGAGCACGTTATAGAATTTCATGGTAATCTATATAATATTTACTGTACTAAATGCAAGCAGCCTGTTTCATATAAAGAATATTCTCAAAACTATATTCATAAAAATTGTGGCGGCATTATTCGTCCAGGAATTGTTCTTTATGGTGAAGGAATTGATCCAACTAATCTAACTAATTCAATAAATACAATAAAAAATTCTGACTTAGTTATTATTACAGGTACTAGCTTCGTAGTATATCCTTTTGCTCAGCTTCTTGCCTATCGCAAGCCATCCAGCAAGGTTTGGGTAATTAATAAAACTGAGATTCCAACTCAAAATATTAATTCAATTATTACAGATGCAATCGATATTTTTCCTAAATTGTAATTGAATTACAAGCTACAAGTTGTTATTCTTGAGATAATGTTTTTTTATTTTTGATTTTATACCGAAATAGGTGGTGGTAAAACATGACAGACGTTTTTTACTATGATAATGTGACAATTGGTGATAATACTTATTTTTTGGCAGTAACTAATCAAGGTTTAGCCTATGCAGGACTTAAGACTGCAGATAATTCCACTCCTATCTTTGGCTTTTATCCTAATCGAATGTTAATTCATGATGAAAAAAGACTGGCACCATATGTAGAACAATTGAAGGAATATTTTGCTGGTAAACGTCGTGAATTTGATGTGCCTATTGATATTTCAGGATTTGGTACTCCTTTTCAACGTAGCGTGTTAGAAGTTGTTAATAAAGTACCCTACGGAGCTACAGTTAGCTACGGAGATATTGCTACTTCTTTAGATAATGCACGTTCAGTAAGGGCAGTCGCACACGCTGTGGCACTTAACCCAGCTATTATCTTTATTCCAGATCATCGCATAATTATGGCAAATGGAAAATTAGGTGGATATAGATTAGGGCCAAAGGAAAAAATGAAACTGATTAATTTAGAAAAGAGTTATGTTAATGTCCATTCTTAAACTGTACGCTCCCTTTTTTGATGGATTCAATTGGTTACATGTAATCTCAAGCGGAAAAGATTGGATGATAATCTTCACATTAATTTTAATGGAGTGTTTACTTTCAGTTGATAATGCTGTTGTTCTGGCAGCTCAAACCCAACGCTTACCAGATAAAAGCGATCAAAGAAAATCCTTAATATATGGGCTTTGGGGAGCATATTTATTTCGTTTTATCGTAATTGGAATTGGAACATATCTAATTAACTTTTGGGAGATAAAACTTGCCGGTAGTATTTATCTCTTTTATTTATGTTTCAAGTTTTTCTATGATCAGCGTCATCCAAAAGAAGCCGAAGAACACGAAAAAGAAAAAGAGGCACGACGTAAAAAGCATCATAAAAATAAAAAGCCCAAAAAACATATCTTATCTTTATTTTGGCGGACTGTTATTTCAATTGAAGCAATGGATATTGTCTTCTCAATCGATTCAGTATTAGCAGCTCTTGCAGTTTCTGATAATCCGGTTGTAGTTTTAATTGGAGGAATGATTGGTATTCTTTGCATGAGAGGAGTTGCCGAAATTATTATTAAACTAATGGAATTTATTCCGGAACTTCAGCCAATGGCTTACGTCTTAATCGGAATCATTGCATTAAAACTTTTATTAGCTCTTCCTCCGCTTCATTATGAAATGCCAAATACAGCTTTCGCTATTGTTGTGTTTACAATTTTAGGGTTAACAATTATCTTTCACTTTATACGTGCAAAACGTCATGAAAAAGAATTATAATTTTTTAGTACAACAATAGTTGTGCTTTTATTTTGGAGAAAATTATGGATTACTCAACTTATTTTTCAACTAGACCCACAGAAATCATTGCGCAAGATTTATTAGGTCGAATGCTTTATTTTGATAATGGAAAAGAAAAATTAGGTGGCTACATTGTAGAAACTGAAGCTTATTTAGGTAAAAAAGACCGAGCTGCTCATTCATATAACGGCCGACGTAGTCCTGCAAATGAAGGATTATACGGTGAAGCTGGGACGCTTTATATATATTCGCAAAGGCAATACTTCTTCTTTGATGTAGCAACTCAAGAAAAAGATGAACCTCAAGGAATTTTGATTCGTGCAATTGAACCCCAATTAGGAATCAGTACCATGATTAATAATCGCTCTGGAAAATCTGGCCCACTTTTAACTAATGGACCAGGTAAAATGATGCAAGCATTAGGAATCAATAGTCGTAAATGGGACTTACATTTTTTAAGTAATTCTCCTTTTTTCATTGATCTAAATGATAATCACAAGAAAATTCCCCAGGAAATAATAACATCTCCTAGAATTGGAATTAATCAGTCAGATTTAGAATGGGCAAATAAAAATCTTAGATTTTTTGTTAAAGGTAATCCTTATGTTTCTAAAATGAAAAAACGTGATTATCAAGAAAATCATGGTTGGACTTGACAAATAGCACTTTTTCCTTTAATCTATCTTTCAGTTAAATATTTCCAATGCAATAGAGGTTGCGACAAGTCACGAAATCATCGCGAGTACGCGTATATTTTGACCGATGATGTAAGGATTGCCGCCGAAATAAGCTTTTAGTCGTGATAAAAGTTTGTTGGGCTGCAGGAGAAGATGCTGCAGACTGTCTCGGTTCGTCCCCGGGGAGCGCTATAAGATTTGGTTTAAGTACTGATGATTAACCTCGCTTGCATAAGCGAGGATTTTTTTACGCTTTGTTGTATTGGCTTTGACAAAAAATTGGAGGTTTTTTAGGTGAAGTCAAGGTTTAAATGGATAATTGCTGCTTTAACAATTGTCCTTAGTTTATTTATTAGTTCAGAATTTACAAATAGTAGTGTAGAAGCTGCTAAAAAAGACTCTGGTGTTCTTAAAATAGGTATGGAGGCTAACTACCCACCATACAACTGGACTCAGACTACAAATGCAAATGGTGCGATTCCAATCGAAGGTTCTAAGACTTATGCTAATGGTTACGATGTAAAAATTGCCAAGATCCTTGGTAAAAAAATGCACCGTAAAGTTGTAGCTGTTAAAACTGAATGGGACGGACTTCTTCCTTCATTAACTTCTGGTAAAACTGATATGATTATCGCTGGAATGAGTCCAACTGCAGAACGTAGAAAAGAAATCAACTTTACTAAACCATATAGAAAAGGTACTTTTGTTGTTATTACTAAGAATAACAGCAAATACGCAAATGCAAAGAAACTTACAGATTTTAAAGGTGCTAAATTAACAGCTCAACAAGGTACTTTCCACTATAATTTAATTAAAGAATTAAAAGGTGCAAAGCGTGAACCCGCAATGCGTGATTTTTCAGCAATGCGTCAGAGTTTAATTTCTGGAACTATAGATGGTTATGTTGCTGAAGATACTGAAGCTACTTCATTCAAGTTAGTAGACCCAGATATCAAAGCTATTCCTATTAGTAAGATGGCAGGTTTCCATGTTTCAGAAGAAGAATCAGTAACTTCAATTGGTATTGCTAAAACCCAACCAGGGCTTTTAAAGGAAGCTAATAAGATTTTAGCAACTATTCCAGCTTCTGAGCGCACTAAGTTAATGACTGAAGCTGTAAAGCAACAACCAAAAGCTGACGACTCAAAGAATGGTAAAAAAGAAAACTGGCTTGTTTCAACTTGGAAGCAATACGGCGGTATGATCATGAGTGGTATCGGTATGACTTTGCTCTTGGCATTAGTTGGTACCGTTGTTGGATTCTTTATTGGACTTTTAGTAGGTATTGTTCGTACTATTCCTTCTCCTACTACTCGTGGCAAACGCTGGGGACTTAACTTTGTTAAATGGCTACTTTCAGTTTATGTTGAAATTTTCCGTGGTACCCCAATGATGGTTCAGGCAGCCGTAATTTATTATGGTATTGCACAATTCTGGCACCTCAACTTAAACCGTACCGTAGCTGCCTTAGTTATTGTTTCAATTAATACTGGTGCTTACCTTTCTGAAGTTATTCGCGGTGGTATTAATGCAACTCCTAAGGGACAATTTGAAGCAGCTTCTGCTCTTGGTATGACCCACTCTCAACAAATGTGGCATATTATTTTGCCTCAAGCTATTAAGAACTGCTTTCCATCAATTACTAATGAATTTATTGTTAACATTAAGGATACTTCTGTATTAAGTATTATTTCAGTATCAGAATTATTCTTCGTTGGTACTACAATTGCCAGTCAAACATTTAAGTTCTTCCCAACTTACTTGATGATTTCAGCAATTTATCTTGTATTAACTTTCACTATTACTCGTATTTTCAATTTCATTGAAAAACGTCTTGAAGGCAATAAAAACTACAATCTTATGGCCAACCAAGTTCAAGTTGGCTCACCAAAAGATGCGGAGGCTAATAACTAATGAGTGAATCAAATGAAACTATTATCAGCTTGAAGCACATGCAAAAAGCCTATGGTGACCACCAAGTGCTTAAAGATATTAATGTAGATATTAAAAAAGGTGAAATTGTAACTATTATTGGTCCTTCCGGTGGTGGTAAATCCACTACTCTTCGTTGTATTAATTTACTTGAAGAACCAACTGGTGGTGAAATAGATTTTCACGGTGAAAACATTCTTCATCCTGGCTATGATCGTAATGCTTTCCGCGCTAAGGTAGGAATGGTTTTTCAGCAATTTGATTTATTTGAAAACAAAAACGTCCTTCAAAACTGCATGATTGGACAAGAATTAGTTTTAAAGCGTTCTAAAGCTGAAGCTAAAAAAATTGCAATGGAAAACTTAAAAAAGGTTGGCATGGATCCATTTATCAATGCTAAGCCTCAACAATTATCCGGTGGACAACAACAACGTGTCGCAATCGCTAGAGCTATTTCAATGGACCCAGAAGTGTTGTTATTTGACGAACCAACAAGTGCTTTAGACCCTGAAATGGTTGGAGAAGTACTTGATGTAATGCAAAAATTAGCTACTACTGGCTTAACAATGGTAATCGTTACTCACGAAATGGGCTTTGCTAAAAAGATTTCAGACAATGTGTTATTTGTTAGTGATGGTGTAATTACTGAACAAGGACATCCTAATGACCTATTTGATAATCCTCAAAATGCTAAAACTCAAAAGTTCTTACGCAACTTTAAGAAGATGGATTTCTAAAAAACTAAGGCTAAAAGTTTGTACTTCTAGCCTTTTTTGTTACAATTGAAAATAATTATTTGGAGGAAAATTATGAAAAACAAAGAATATTATTTCATCAAGCCATATAATGATGATTTACCAAAGCCACCAGAAGAAAGTTTTAGCGAAATTCTAAATGAAGCTTATTTACATCCCTTTACTTGGAAAGCTAGAACTACACGTAAATCTTATTGGATCAGCATTCTAGTTAATTTAATTATTTCCATCTTAGCAGGTATTATTATTTATTATGGTAATACAACTAATAATCTTGGACTTAGATTGATTGACTATGTTGTAGCTGCTGTTCTACTTATTTGGATATGGCTAGCTGGTCTAGGGCAATTAGTACGCCGTCTTCATGATGTAGGCTACAGTGGTTATTGGTACTGGGCAAATTTGATTCCATATGGAAGTCTATTTTTATTTTATTTAAGCTTGCAACCATCAAAACAAGCACCAACTGAATGGGGTACTTACCTATATAGCGATGTAGATGTTTATGGAATCTTTAGTCAAAATGAAGAAACTACTTTTAAAGTTCCAGTTCCCACTATTGGTCAGATTTTAAAAGAGCACTTTTTTGATTGTTTCAAATGGAATGCTCGTTCAACTCGTACTTCTTATTGGGTAGGAACTGCTATTAGCAGTGTTATAACTGCAGTTTTAGTGATTCCAATTTATTTCTTTGCATTCATGTATGGCTTAGCTAGTGCTGTTAGTGACAATGAATTTGATTCACTAATGCCATTTTTCTTAATTGCGGTAGTTATTATGGTAGCTGGACTTATTTGGACTTTCTTAGCTCAACTAGGACATACTGTACGCCGTCTTCATGATGCCGGAATGAGTGGCTGGTGGTTCTGGATTACAATAATACCATATATTGGAAACTGGCTTTTAGCATTTTTACTTTTCCACCCAACTGTTGAACATGAAGTTAAGTGGGAAGGATACTTGTTTAAGAAGAAAGATACTATTAGATAGTGAAAAGGATTGATAGTCTATATTTCTTATAGATTATCATTTTTTTGCTTCATTATAAGAAAAAAGAACTATAATACATTTGTAAACTAATAAGTTTAATAAATTTAAAAGAGGCAAAAAATGAAATTCAAGAAACTATTAATTTCAGCTGCATTATTAACATCTTCAGTTACCGCTTTGTCAGTTACTCCAATGCCAGCAAATGCCGCAACAACAAAAGCTGCATCTGTAACTATTAAGAATACCCCATTAACTAAAGACGGTTATCTTGTCAAAGTTACTAACAATATTTCTGGAAAAGTTTATGTTGGTGCAACTAACTACAAAAAACAACTAAAAAGTGTAACTCCACTAAAACATGCTAAAACAATTAGTCCAAAGAACTTAAAGAAAATTAAATTTAGAATTGAAAAAGTCGCTACAATGAAAGGAAAAGCTTTTGGAGCTCCTGAATATTTAGTCGCTTCTAAAGATAAAAAATACAGTGCTTGGACAACACAAACTGGCTTAGAATACTTCTACATGAACACTAAGTCAATGCAAGGTGTTATTAAGCCTCTTAAACGTATTGCTAAGCGTTATAGCAATAAGATGGATGATTCAAGAGCTGGCAATTTAAAAGATTCAAAGAATAAAAAAGACCTTGAATTAGCTATTAAAGCTGCCAAGAAATTAAAAGGCAACCAAAGAAAATTTGTTTTAACTTCATTAAATCAACTCAAAAAAGCCGGAACCATTAATAATGAAGGTACTAATTTATTATTATTCGGTATTCAATAACAAGAATTAAAATCATATAAAAAGCACGGACCTAAAAATCCGCGCTTTTTAAATTATGTCTTCTTTTTCATTTTCTTGAGCAAGTTTCCAGCCAGTTACAAAATGCGTCTCACGCAAGCTTCTCAGTGCATTATAATCACTTTCCAAGCTATCAATTGCATCTTGTAGTTTCTTATTTTGCTTACGTATTTTATTCAATTCTGGATCATTTATAATCCCTTTTAAGTGAGCTGTAGCTGCAAGTTTTCTGCGCCGATGTGCAAATTCTTCTTTTAAACTACCCAGCGAATTTTCATACTTAACCAGTTTTTTATTAATTTCTGGGATTTGATCATTAAGTTTTTTAAATAGTTTATAAGGCATATTAGATTTAATTCGATTGCATTCACTACATGACAATATCAAATTATCTAAATCATTATTATGAGAAAGTGATACCGGATCTTTATGGTCAACACTTCGTCCACGTCGACCGCAGTACTGACAGCGATAATGGTACTTAGCCCTTATTCTTTCTCGGTCAATATAATCAACTTCATTAAGCTGAAAACTTACGTCTAAGCTCATTTTTTCAAGATTTTTAGCAAATTCTATTCCCATATTTGGAATATAATCAATTTTTCCAGTTTCACTAGCAATTACAGCTTTATTAAATTCTTGCCTATTTATCTGCTGCTGAGCAAGTTCATTACCATCATAATCCTGAATAAACGCTTCATATCGCTTACGTATTTTCTTATCTTTAACTAGCCATTCATCTTCTTCATCTCCATCAACACCAACAAAAGTATAAAGAAGAGTTTGTGCAAAAGCATTCACACTGCTGTTAGCAAATTTTTCTGCTATTTCACCACGCTGAATACAGATGTCACAAATACTAGTTAATTTAGGATTCATCAATCCTTTTTGCTTAAAATGCAGTGAATCTATCCTTAAACCACAGCTACTGCATTGAAATTTCAATCTTATTCCCCCATTAACAAAATGCTAAAAGCTATTCTTTGCATTTTGTCCTTTCCAGCAAAGTCTCCTTTAAATAAGTCTGGCAAAATATGTTTAATAAAGTATTGTACACAAACCATGTCATCATATTTCTTGATAGTTTCAAGACTTTCTTTAAACATCTGCATGAACACAGGATTTGGATTTCCTAATTCAATTTCACCATAAGCTTCATAAAGTAAATCCAACTTATCACAAATAGATAGAATTTTCCCTTCTAAAGTATCATCTTTGGCTTCTGAAAGACGCTTTTGTATAAATTTTTTGAAATTCTTTTGGAATTTCATCCTTAATAAATTTAGCAGTCATGGTTTCTTCAACATCCCCAATCATCTTACGTAATTGTGGAGTTGCATACTTAACAGGCGTCTTGATATCACCAATAAAACGTTCAGTATAATCATGGTTAAGACTCTTTTCATAAAGAGCTTTCCAATTTACTTTTTGCTTTCCTTTAACTTCTTCGATGTCTCCCATCATCTGAGCAAGTTGTGCGGTTCTGAAGCAGTGGTCAGCCACTGAATGGTGATGATATTTGAAGTAACCCGGTGCTCGATCAATTGATTCTAAACTATTAAAACCTTGAATATATGCGTTTAATCCCATTCTCATTTCCTCCTTTGTAATACTCTAAAATTTTATCTATGTTACCAAATAATTTTTTTAAATGCAAACAAAAAGTCAAGACCAAAGTCTTGACTTCATATTCTTGTGTTAAACAGAGACTACTTGTTTTCGTCTTCTGCGGCCGTGTTAAGAAAAGCAACAACTGCTGCTACGTGAGCAACACGCTTCTTAGCGTTACGCTTGTTCTTAGGTCTTTGGTTTGGTTCACAACCAGTGTTGTAGTTTTCACCTTTACGCATAGCTATACTTCCTTTCAGATTTTCGAAAATCTAGTATAGTTTAACATTTAGAATGAGTTTATGCAAGGTATTTTTCTACGTAAAGTCAAGTATATCAAGATGTTTAATTATCTTATTTTGATATATTTGGATTTCTTTGTTTTAATGGTGCGAATTATTTCAATTATGAAAGTACTGCAAAAGACTTCAAAGAAATTATATCTTTGAATCATAAGTTAGTGTATAATAAAGATGAAAAATTAATTAATATT
>JAAGKN010000322.1_pt1 | contig 82193 bp, 67 predicted proteins | sample 6206371 | NCBI WGS metagenome assembly JAAGKN01 (sample SAMN11533720, study PRJNA540317) | gut metagenome | isolation source: fecal pellets from male and female animal of same cohort | host: Peromyscus leucopus | place: USA:CA | collected 2017 | reverse complement strand
ACTAATCCGACCAATCCGACCAATCTGACTTATCGGACTTATCTGATTGGTCTGATACGTCCGATAGGTCCGATTAGTCCAATAACTCCGATTCGTCCGATTCGTCTGCTCTTCCAGCCCAGGCTCCTTCTCTTCCTCTCTCCTTGTTGGTTAGAAGAATTTTGTCTCTTCGCCGAGGATGTCGGAGAGGAGGTTGTTGGCGAGGCGTGAGGCGCCGATGCGGAAATACTCGTTGGTGGCAACCCACTTTTCGCCGAGGATTTCTTTGACCAGAGTGTAGTACTGCAGCGCTTCCTCGGTAGTGGCTACTCCGCCCGATACCTTGAAGCCTACCATGCGCTCGGTCTTTTCGTAATATTCCTTGATGCACTGACACATCACATAGGCAGCCTCAAGCGATGCGCCGGGATACTCCTTGCCGGTCGAGGTCTTGAGGAAGTCGGCTCCCGAGTAGAGCGAGAGGATGGATGCGTTGCGGATATTCTCGGCGGTCTTGAGGGCGCCGGTCTCGAGGATCACCTTCAGAGCGGTCGCGGCATGAGTGCTTCATCTCGGATAGCTGGTCGCACACCTCCTCATAGTCCTTGTCGAAGAAGTCGCCCAGCGCGAACACCACGTCGATCTCGTCGGCACCGGCCTCGACGGCCAGACCGATCTCGGCGATCTTGACCTCAATGAAGCTCTGGGCTGAGGGGAAGCAGCCGGCCACGGCGGCGATGTCGACCTCGCTCACGTCGAGGACCGTGCGCACGATGGGCACGAAGTTGGGATAGACGCAGATGGCCGCCACGTTGGGCAGGTCGGGATGCTCGTGCTCGAAGGCGTTGACACGCTCCACGAAGTCGGCCACAGAGCGCTGTGAGTCGGTGGACTTGAGTGTGGTGAGGTCGATAGAGTTGAACATTTGCTTGAGCACTTCCGGTTTGCGGTTTTCCTCAAGGTGTTTGTCAAGAATCTCTTTAACCTTTGCGGCAACTACGGCATCGTCGGTGGTGACGTGGCTGTCGGCTATGACTTGCTGATATTTATCCATAGTGGTGTATATGTTTGTTGTTATAGTTTAGAATTGATAATTCGTTAGTCGGTTGGCGGCTGTGAGCCTGTTTTACTGGCGGAAACGCTCTTTGTCGCGGGCGGTTTTCTTCTCTATGTTGCGGCGGAACGCCTCAGTGAGGTCTACGCCCGTCTGGTTGGCTATGGCGGTGAGCACCCACAGCACATCGGCGAGCTCGTCGGCAAGGTCGTCCATGTCGCCCGGTTTGGCTACCTGGTCGCCATATTTTCGTGCCATGACTTTGGCTACCTCACCGGTCTCCTCGGTGAGTATTGCCATATTGGTGAGTGGTGAGAAGTATTTCACGCCTACAGTGGTTATCCATTCGTCCACTGTTGCCTGGAGTTGGCGCAGCGAGAGTGAGTCGTCGGTGGTGGGTTTGTTATTTATCATGGGGTATTGGGGTGTTATGCTCTGTCATTCACGGAGTTTTGAATCTATAACAATCGTGACCGGACCATCGTTCACCAGCTCCACTTGCATGTCAGCGCCAAACACACCGGTTTTAACAGTTTTTCCGATTAGCCTTGAGCATTCCGAGCAGTAAAGCTCATAGAGGGGTATGGCAAGGTCGTGTCCGGCGGCATGTATGTAGCTTGGGCGGTTACCCTTGCGGGTGGATGCGTTGAGCGTAAACTGACTTACGGCGAGAATCTCTCCTCCGACATCGGTGACGGAGCGGTTCATCACTCCTGCCTCGTCGGGAAATATGCGCATGGCGGCGGTTTTGGCGGCAAGCCATGTAACATCGTCGGGGGTGTCACCCTCGGCAACTCCTACAAGCACCATCAGTCCGCAGCCTATTTCGCTGTGTAGCGTCCCCTCGATGGAGACAGATGAGCGTTTCACTCTTTGTATTACAAGTCGCATAGACTGCAAATATAGTAAATTATTCCCACAACCGTATAAAAACATCGGGGAATTGCATCGGCCGGTGTCGCAATCAGGGGTGATGATACACAAAACCCCACACCATAGCGGCAGGTTACGTTACCTTGCCGCTTGATGCGGGGAAATATGTAGCTGCTTTGCAGCTTGCTGATACTATGCCTCAGGTTGAGGCTGTGTGTTATCTGTGATTAGTCGAGCGCTTGGGGAAGTTCCGGTCGAGACCATACAGAACCCTGGGGATTCTCATGCCAATCGTGGTTCGCGTCCTGGTTGTTAGTCCAATCCTTGAAGCGCGGATATGGTGAGAGGATGTGGGTGCGCTCAGTGGGCCAGAGCCAAGTGTTGGGGACACATATCATCTGAGGTGCTTCTTGTTCACCCTGTCCGTTTTCAGGAATGAAAGGAGGTAGGATTTCTGTAACCTCACCATTGGATTTCACAACACGTACTTTAAAGCCTCCCATATTTCCATCCTTAACCCCCTGACAGCAAGAGATGGAGAAATTTTCATCGACAGTAAGGGTGTACTTGATGCCTTCTTCCCTGATTGATTTGACATTAATAGGTGTGTCAGAGCTGTGATTGCCACTGAACCATGAGTGGAATTCACCGTCGTTGGTTCCTTCAGGTTTAATAATCTCATCGTTGTACAACAGGTAAATAGGCAGTGTGCCTCCCGCTGCTAATGCGTGGATTGTCACTGTGGTTTTACCATTTTCTGTGACAGGATTTGATACGCCAAATACAACGTCATTGAAGTCGAAGTCATCCAAAGTACCTAAGTCCTCCGTGGCAATAACCCATTCGTAAGGAACGTCGGGAGTATAAGGGGTTTCCTTATCGATTACTTCGTGGGGGGCTACATTGTCAATTAGGAAAACAATATCCTGCATGTCAAAGTCATTGCTGGTACGACTGTAATTTCCTCCATCCATGATAATATCTCCATCCTCGAATGATAGATATCGCCAATCGTATTTGGTGCCAACCCAGGTAGTGGCACGAGGAGTTCTTTTTGAAGATATTTGAACAAAGTCGTTATCGTTATATTTTCCATCGCTACCTCGTACAGCACCTTCTCTGGGTTCCCATCTAACACCTTTATTAAGAGAGCTTGAAGAATAGAAATATTGTCCTGGATACCATGGCTGATTTTCACTTTCAAATCCATCATTATATATATCAGGTGTGATATAAAAACCGTATTCTTTGTTAAGGTCTTCTACATGCACCTTGATACCTTTGGAAACAAGGGATTTATATGCTTCGCAATTTTCGAATTCTTTGCTTTGCCCACCAAAAGTTTGTCCAGTGGTTGGAGCAGACCAATCGCCATAGTTAAAATATGTATAGGTGATGTAAAAATCCTTCCCTTCATTCTCAAAGCGCCAACGATATACATAATTGAATCGCTCGTTTTCATCTATTTCATCTCCATTTTCGTCATACTTGCTATTCTTAAGGTGTTTATATTCTTGTAAATATTGACGGCAAGCAAAAGTCACGTTTCTATCATCAAGAGCATCGGCTACAATGGTTTTACCATCATTTTTGAAATTATCTGTTGCACTCAGTTCGCTAACTACTACTTTGTTGTCTCTAAAACATTTCATTAGGTTAGCATCAGAATCGTAATTAGGGATTTTAATTTCCTTGACTTGTGATTGTACAATGCTAAGTACTAAATCTTTTGTATACTCGTCTGTTTTTTCCATATCATAAATGGGAAAACGTACTGGGTCTCCATTATCGTCAAGGTAGAACATGCCAAGGCGTAGGGTATGTCTTGTATCCCAAAATAAAGGCCGGACAATGAAATCGTGTTCAGTAAATTTGAACATGAAATCAGTTGTAACTCCTTCACGATTGATATTATATGTGTCTTCCGGCATTTTACGACGGAATACAGTAGCATTCAAGAATGGGACTACCATCCAATCATTCTCATCAGTACACAGCTCAGTGGTGATGCCGGAATTTTCACCAGGATTGAGCACTACACGGCTTGCCTTTCCGATATTTAGTTTGCTTCCGATTGATGTGGTATAGTCCTTTCCGTTTGCGCGCACTATTATAGAGTTGACTTCCTTAGGGAGGTCAACTTTGAGGTCGCTGGTGCCGTTTACGCCGATGAAAGTTCCGAAAAGATAACGGATACCCTTTACATTGGCATAAATCTTTATATCGGTAGGAGCGGGAGTGGTGACTGTTACTGATGCCTGATTGGCGTGGTTCCAATCATGATTTCGGTCATAAACACCAAAATTCTTGATGAATTCTCTGTTGAATAGTTCTGATTGGGAGGGGAGAATTGGGTCGGATACACATGATGAAGTGCTGACTAACCCCACACATGCAAGCAGAACCCCTGCAATGGGTGATTTTAAGCGCATAATAATAGCAAAATAAAATAAAGTTAGGATTACTTTATGTGAAGTAATTGGTAATTAGGGATAATGAAAGTAATAAAGTAGAGTCGAATTTATGTTTCGGCTTTGGATGCAAAGGTAAGAATATTAGCGTGATACGACAAGTTTATTAACATTTATTAATACAAATTCACGCGCACATGCCACAGAGGGCATCACAGGGCATTCCGTTGGGTGGGGAGGTTGATAAAAACGAGATGATTTCGTTAAAAAGTCAGCACAATAATTGCTAACTTTGCCAATCACTTAATCAAAATTCAGATATCATGAAACATCTACGACTTGCAGTGCTGGCGGCTCTGGCAGGAGCAGCCATGACAATGATGGGGCAGACCTCACGTGAATGGACCCTCGGAAAGAGCTGGAGCAGCGGCTTCGACGCCCTCCCCGATGTGTCGACAAATCTCGACGAATTCAAGAGCCAATATGAAAAGAACCAAGGGGAATGGGATGCGATGTTCAGCTGGCTCGCATCTCACGACCTCACTGCCATTCCGGCCGGAAAGCATAAGATTGAGGGAACCGACTTGGTGGTGTCGGTGGAGGATTCCAAGAATGAACCTCTTGAGCGTCGTCGTTCCGAGGCTCACCGCGAGCATATCGATTTCCAATATGTAGTGAAGGGACAGGAACGGTTCGGGCTTATTGACCATGATTCATCGACACCCAGCACAGAGTGGCGCCCGGATGTGATACATTATAATTACGATAAAGAGAAGGCAATGTTCGTCGACTCCACCCCGCAGCGCTTCTTCCTCTTCTTCCCCTCCGACTGGCATATAGCCAAAGTGGCTACCGACAAGGATGACCAGACTATCAGGGTGATAGTGGTGAAGCTCAACTATGTGAAGTGATTGCTCTAATAGAGGTGTGCAAATCTGCCGCCCTCTAATAGTCGCTGAATAACCGCGGCTTGATTACGATGCCGGCGCGGAGCATGGAGTGATACTCCTTGTAGGCGAGAAGCCCCTCGCCATATCCGCTGTAGTATTGCAGGAACAGGTACTGGTTGTCGCGTTTGAAAATGCGGTAATTGAGTTCCACCACGGCATTGTAGTTGAGCCGCCACCCTTTCCGTTTCACCAGCGTTACGGCGCAGCCAAACCTCCCGTTCTGCGACGTAAAACTTGTGCCCATCTGATATATGCCGCAATAGTCGAGGATATCCTTGTTCTCGGCGCCGTCGATGATAGGAATCCAGAACTTGCCGTGGACCACAATCTGCGGGTCGACCATGATGCTGCCGCCGAGGCTTATGCGGTTCCATGAGCGCGAGGCGGCTCCGTCGCGGCCGTTTGACTCATGCTCGATTATGAAATTCAGTTTCCCCACGAACCTATCCTTGACAAACAGAGGCTTGGTCAAGCCTATACCCGGATTGAAATTGAGGTCGGTCATGGGCATGGAGTTCTCAAGCACATTCCAGAAACACTTCTGGGAGTAGAACAGAAACAGATACGTGCCCCACGGGAGGGTGCTGCGGGTGAGTCGCTGCGCTATCGAGATCTGAAACTTGATGTTGGTGTTGTCGCGTCGTATCCCTTTTCCCACAGGACATCCGAATATGAAGTAATTGTCCTTGTAGAGACCGAAATAGGGACCGTCGTCAAATGCCCGGCGGATACTGTCGGAATTGACATCATCGTTGCCGATGCTCACTATCTGTGCGTCGGCAGAGAGGATGGTGCCTGCAAGAAGGGCAGTCGCCAGTATAAAGCGGAAAAGTAATTGCATAATGTGACTGATGGTGAAATCTTAATGCAAATATAGTCACTAAAAGTCGAATTAAAGAGAAAAAATGTAAATTAGTTCACATTTCGGCTTATAAGTTGTACTTTTGCACAATAAAAAACAGCGAATAATCCCCTAATTCATGACACGCCACATATATATAATAGTAATGTTGATGATTGCCGCGCTCCTGACCGGATGCGGCAACGATGACGAGTTTGTGATTCATTGTGAAATCAAGGGTCTCGGCGACAAGGGTGTCGAGATGGTGTATTTCAACCGTGGATTGCAGCGGGTGGCATTTCATCCCAACGACGGGAAAGTGACACTGCGCGGCTCATCGGCCGACCTGACACCTGTGGAGGTGTTCACGCTTGACAACCGTCTGCTCTTTACCTGTGTGGCTAAGAATGGCGAGGAGCTTGAGGTGAAGCTCGACCCCTCGAAGTCGGGGGAGATTAAGATGAAAGGCAACGAGGCGTCCGAGCAATATGCCCGGTTCCTTAACGAGAATGCTGTGAAGCTTGCCAAGACCCGCGATGTGGCGGCTATAAATGCCCTGATATCTGAAGAGGTGAAGGCTCACCCCGACCGCATTTCGTCGGCGCTCATACTCATGACTCTCTACCATGCGCCGGGCTATGAGATGCAGGCCGACTCGCTGATACATACACTGGCGCCCGAGGCGCGTCCGTCGGCTCTGCTCAAAAGCTTCTCGGCTCTGGTGGGTGAGCAGGTCTCCACGAGCGCACGTGGCGATGTGAGGGCAATGACGTTTCACACCGGACGTGATACTGTGAGCGGACGTGACACCATAGTGCGCTTCATGCCCTCGTTTCAGTCCTATGGGTTGCTTGTCTTTACCGGTGAGCGCAAGAGCGATACCATTACCAACCGACTCAAAGAACTTGTTAAAGATTACCACAAACGCCGCCTTGCTGTGATGGAGCTGTCGCTGCAGCCCGACAGTTCAACCTGGCGTTATACCATCCGTCCTGACAGCGCTAAGTGGAGCCAGGCATGGGTGCCAGGAGGAAACGCCGCCTCTCAGATTAGAAATCTCTCCATCCCCACCACCCCATTTTTCCTTGTGACCGACAGCATGGGTAAGCAGATATATCGCGGGCGGTCAATCGCCGCGGCTGTCGACACCCTGCGCACACGCCTGAAACGTTATGAGAAGACCGACAGCGCGGAGGTGACTGCCGACAGTGTGTCACAACGCCCCGTCCCCGTGGAGCAGGAAAAGCTCACCCTCGACACCACCAGGCGCCCTCAGCGCGGACTCAAACCCGGCGCTCCCCTGAAAGCACGCAAGTGACAGGACAGTGCAGAGGAAATCACCTGATATGGCAAACTCCGGAAATGACTATTTTATCCGGAGTTTGCTTTGGTTTTGACGCTGTTTTTCATTAAATTTGCGCTCAATAAACATAAATTTAAATCATGAAAACTAATATCCTACGCATCTCAGCTCTCGCATTAGCCGCCGCCATGTGCGGTTCGGGAGCGTCGTACGCAGAGACAAAAAACGAAATGGTGATTCAGACCAATAAGGTCGGGGCTGAAATACAGCCTACCATGTACGGTCTGTTTTTTGAAGATATCAACTATGGCGCCGATGGCGGTCTGTATGCCGAAATGATAAAGAATCGTTCATTTGAATTTCCGCAGAATTTCATGGGGTGGAATACCTTTGGCAATGTGGAGCTGAAAAATGACGGACCATTTGAAAAGAATCCTCACTATGTGCGCCTCTCGGACCCGGGTCACCGCCACAAACGCACCGGTCTTGACAACGAAGGCTTCTTCGGGGTGGCATTCAAGAAGGGTGAGGAGTACCGTTTCTCGGTATGGGCACGCTCAGCCACCGATGCCGCGAGCAAAATCCGTGTGGAACTGATTGACCCAGCCTCGATGGGCGAGACCCAGGTAATGGCTAAGCAGGATATTGAAATCAACTCTCCGGAGTGGAAGAAATATACCGTGACCCTCAAACCCTCTGAGACCAATGCCAAGGGGCGTCTGCGCATATTCCTCTCGTCGCCCAACAGTGTGGACCTCGAGCACATATCACTCTTCCCGGTCGACACATGGAAAGGTCATGAGAATGGATTGCGCAAGGACCTCGCGCAGAAACTCGCCGACATCAATCCCGGTGTGTTCCGTTTCCCCGGCGGATGTATAGTTGAAGGAACAGACCTTGAGACACGCTATCAGTGGAAAAATACTGTGGGTCCGGTAGAGAACCGTCCGCTCAACGAAAACCGCTGGCATTATACATTCCCCCACCGCTTCTTCCCCGACTATTTCCAGAGCTACGGACTCGGATTCTTTGAATTCTTCCAGCTTTCAGAGGAGATTGGCGCCGAGCCGCTGCCGGTGCTCAATGTGGGACTCGCATGTCAGTATCAGAACAACGACCCGTCAGCCCATGTGCCAGTGGATGAGTTGCAGCCCTATATCCAGGATGCTCTCGACCTTATAGAGTTTGCCAACGGCGACACCACTACCACCTGGGGCGCACTCCGCGCGCAGATGGGACATCCCGCACCGTTCAACATGAAGTTTATCGGTATCGGCAACGAGCAGTGGGGAGCTACATATCCCGAACACCTCAAGCCGTTCATCACCGCTATACGTGCGAAGTATCCCGACATCAAGATTGTGGGTTCGTCAGGTCCCAATTCGGAAGGTAAGGAATTTGATTACCTCTGGCCTGAGATGAAAAAGCTCAAGGCTGACCTTGTGGATGAGCATTTCTACCGTCCCGAATCATGGTTCCTCGCACAGGGTGCCCGCTATGACAACTACGACCGCAAGGGCCCAAAGGTATTCGCAGGAGAGTATGCTTGCCACGGCAAAGGCAAGAAATGGAACCACTTCAACGCCGCCCTCCTTGAGGCAGCGTTCATGACCGGACTCGAGCGCAACGCCGATGTGGTGCATATGGCCACATACGCGCCTCTCTTCGCTCATGTGGAGGGATGGCAATGGCGACCCGATATGATATGGTTTGACAACCTCGAATCATTCCCCACAGCAAGCTACTATGTGCAGCAGCTCTATGCCACCAACAAGGGCACAAATGTGCTCCCCCTCACCATGGATAAGAAGCCTGTCACCGGTGCCGAAGGGCAGAACGGTCTGTTTGCCAGCGCTGTGATTGACAAAAACACAGGTGAGTACATAGTCAAGGTGGCTAATACCGGAGAGACAGAGCAGCCTCTCACCTTCGACTTCGCAGGTATGAAGAAGGGTGCGGCACTTACCTCATGCAAAGTGATTACGCTTAATGCTCCGGCACCCGATGCAGAGAACTCGCTCGAGAATCCATCGCTGATTTCACCGGTAGAGAGCACACTCCCCGTCGACGGACAGAAACTTACCACCACCATCCCGCCTCTCACATTCCGCGTGTATATTCTGAAATAAACCGCTCCGATGCACCCTGCGTGGTACGCAACGGATTGGGTATAGATTAAATATCTGTTAAAACCGGAGGAAAAAACACATTCTTTTCCGGTTTTGACAGATTTTTTTTACCTTTGTGATTGGAAAAAACCGTTCAATCACAACGATAATGAATCTGAAACGAATAATATTAGGATTATTACTCACATTAAGCATCGGATTGGGAGTCAAGGCTCAGAATTCCATAAACCGTGAGACATATTTCCCTTATCCCCTGGTGCCCGATTCAATCCAGGCATTCCAGAGCAGATGTGACTATCTCGCGCGCCATTTCTGGGATTTCTGCGAGCTCTCCAAAGCCTTCTCGGCAAAACAGAAAATGGCTAATGAATTTTCGGTATATCTCAGCATACTCCGCAATGCCTCCGTCGACTCCGCCCTCGCATCGGTGGATAGACTTGCCAAGAAGCTCGAGAAACAGCCTAACGACCTCCTTTTTCTCGCCCAGCAGGCTGAAGGGAAACTGTTCAGTGACACGGCTGAGGCTTGGGTGGATGGACTGTATCTTCCATTTGCTGAAGCGGTGGTGAAAAACAAACGCATTGATAAGGCCCACAAAGCCCGCTTCGCGCATCATGCCACCATCCTTAAAAACACTATGATGGGTGGTCCGGCGGCTCCGTTACCATACACAACCGTCAATGGCGAGAAGCGTAACCTGAGCGCTGATTCGGCTGAAATACTCGTGGTGTTCTTCAATGACCCGGATTGTTCCGACTGTAACCTTGCCCGTATACGCCTCGATGCCGACATTTCCACCACAGAACTAATCAACGAAGGTAAGGTCAAAGTAGTGTCAATCTCACTCATAGAACCTGACGAAGCCTGGAAGCAGGCTGTGAGCGGTTATCCCTCAAACTGGACAATCGGCGCCAACCCCGACGCAGACCTCACGTATGACTTGCGCTCCGGCACTCCAAATTTCTACATCATCGACCGCCGACACAATGTGCGTTTCAAGCATCTCACCATTGACCAGGTGCTCGACGTGATGCGTCAAATCAAAAAGCGGTAATCATCATTCTAAACACCTTCTGAAATGTGCTGGTATAACTCACGCCCCATCAATTGGTTCATTAAACTGTCAGGCTACACCTACAGCAATCTCGCCCGTCTTTTCATGCGGTTGTTTGTAGGGGTGATGTTGCTGCAGTTCGGCATACGGCATCTTGTCAATTACAGTTTGCTGCGCGATACCTTCCCCACTGTGCTCCACATGTCGTCGGAGTGCTCTCTTATCATCATGATAGTCATTGAGGTGGTGTGCTCGCTGTTCATAATGGTAGGATTTCTCACCCGTCTGAGTGCGATTCCGCCGATATGTGCCATGATTGGAGCCGAGTATTATATCCTGCACGATATGGTGCCTAACCTGCCGGTCTACGGACTCGACAGCACTGACCCCGGGTATCTTCCGATAATGTTCATCGGTATCTATATGTACCTGCTCATAGCCGGTCCGGGTAAAATCTCGCTCGATTATTTTACATCGCTCTACATCATCCAGCAGAAAGGCAAGGATGAGGAGGAGGAACTTGACGAGGTGTGACCTGCGGGGCAGACAGACATCCATTCAGATTTATGTGTGTAATAAAGCAACCACACTCATAGCATGAAAATAGCAGTGTTGATATCAGGTGGCGTTGACAGCGCGGTAGCGGTACATCAGCTACTGGAGCAGGGTCACGATTTACACCTGTTTTATATACGAATCGGTCTTGATACCGATGAAGGGGATTGTTCGGCGGAGGAGGATATCGAGATGTGTTCCTTCATAGCTCGCAGCTACAATCTCCCGTTCGACGTAGTGTCGCTTCATGAGGAGTATTGGGACAATGTGATGGAATATGCCCTCCGCACTGTGCGCCAAGGGCTCACACCCAACCCCGACATCATGTGCAACAAGATGATAAAGTTCGGGTTCTTCGAGGAGCGCTGGGGGCATGAGTTCGATAAGACAGCCACCGGGCACTATGCCACCACTCATGAGATTGACGGATTGGTCTACCTCGGCACTGCCGCAGACAAGGTGAAGGACCAGACCGACTTCCTCTGTCAGATTTCCTACCCGCAGCTTAGTCATATAATGTTCCCCATAGGCACCCTCCCCAAAGCTCGTGTGCGCGAGATAGCTGTGGAGACAAAGATGCCTAACGCATTCCGGCGCGACAGCCAGGGAATCTGCTTCCTGGGTAAAATCAACTACAACGACTTCATACGCCGTCATCTCGGCGAGAAGCCGGGACCGATAGTGGAACTTGAGACCGGACGCAAACTTGGTGAGCATAGGGGATTCTGGTTCCATACCATAGGTCAGCGCAAAGGACTGGGACTGAGTGGAGGTCCATGGTATGTGGTGAAGAAAAACGTGCATGACAATGTCATCTACGTGTCGCAGGGCTATGATACTCAGAAGCAATATGGCACTACTCTGCATCTCGATGAAATGCACTGGATTACCCGCGACCCGTGGGCCGATGGATGTGACAATGTGAGAATCACATTCAAAAACCGCCATACCCCCGATTTTCTACCGGCAAGTCTCTCGAAGATAGCCGAAGGGGAATATCTCATTGAGTCCGACCGCCCCGTCCAGGGAATAGCTCCCGGTCAGTTTGCCGTTATCTACGACAAAGACTCAGAGCTTTGCTACGGCAGCGGTGTAATCACAGGAAGAAACATAATGTTATAAATTTAGTAGAGAGTCTGATGGAAAATCGTGTGAAACTAAAGGTATTGGGCATCTCGTACAGCCAGATTCAGGCCGGAGCTTATGCCCTCATACTCGCGCAGGTCAACGGTCCTTACCGTATTCCGGTGGTAATCGGAGCGTCCGAAGCGCAGTCAATTGCCTTGAAGATGGAGGGGATTATCCCCCCGCGACCCATGACTCACGACCTTTTTGTAAGCTTCGCGCACGCATTCGGGGTGAAGCTTGAGGAGGTATTTATCTACAAATTCGAGGACGGCATCTTCTCCTCCGAGTTGACATTTACCGATGGAGACCGCACTGTCACCATTGACTCCCGCACAAGTGATGCCATAGCTATCGCTATGCGCACCAATACTCCGATTTTCACTACCCGCGAGATTCTTAATGAAACCGGCTTTGAGATGGAGGTGCAGGAGGATGCTGACCATGACGATGACGCCACCGACCTCCCGGACGGTACCGATAAGGAGGAGATTCATACCAATACCACTCCGAAACTCGAGAATTACGCCGTTGAGGAGCTTGAAAAGACCCTCGACAGACTAATCGAGCGTGAGGAATACGAGGAGGCAGCCAGAGTGGCTGAAATACTTCGCCGAAAAAGAAATTCTCAATAATCACCCTACCTAAAATCAGCAGCCATGTTTAACATCAAACCTATTCAAGTGCGTCTTGCAGCCATGAATTTCCTGGAATTCGCAGTCTGGGGCGCATATCTCATTTCTCTCGGAAATTTTCTATATTCCATAGGTCTGGAAAAACAAATCGGATGGTTCTACATGATACAGGGAGTGGTCTCGCTCTTCATGCCCGCTGTGGTTGGTATTATTGCCGACCGGTGGTTGCAGGCTCAGAAGATGTTGAGCCTCTGCCATCTTTTGGCAGGATGCTTCATGGGAGCGGCAGGGATATATTGCCTCTCCACTCCGACCATTGAGTTTGGACCGCTGTTTACTCTCTATACCTTCTCCGTGGCATTCTTTATGCCTACAATCGGTCTTGCCAATTCTGTGGCATTCAACGCTCTTAACCGCGAAGGGATGGACACCGTGAAGCACTTCCCGCCCATCCGCGTGTTTGGCACCGTGGGCTTTATCTGCGCCATGCTGTTTGTCAATTTTACCCAGTTCCAGAGCAATCCATATCAGCTGATAACCTCGGCGGTGCTGAGCTTCTGTCTCGCAGCCTACGCTCTGACCATGCCGAAATGTCCCACCAATGCTGCCGGCTCAAACTCCATCTCCGATATGCTCGGTCTGCGTGCATTCAAACTTTTCAAGGTGAAACGGATGGCGGTATTCTTTATTTTCAGCATGCTTCTTGGCGTTTCTCTCCAGATAACCAACAGCTACGGCAACACCTTCATCACCTCATTTTCGGCAATACCTGAATTTGCCGACACATGGGGCGCCCACAATGCCAACGCTCTCATTTCTCTATCGCAGATGAGCGAAACCCTCTGTATCCTCCTCATCCCCTTCTGCCTCAAGCGTTTCGGCATCAAAGGTGTGATGCTGATGTCGATGTTCGCATGGGTGCTTCGCTTCGGATTTTTCGGTCTCGGCGATACCGGTAGCGGACTGTGGCTCTTGGTGCTCTCATGCATAGTCTATGGTGTGGCGTTTGACTTCTTCAATGTTTCCGGAGGTCTCTATGTGGACCAGGAGACCACCAAGGATATCCGCAGCAGTGCCCAGGGACTCTTCATGATAATGACCAATGGTATCGGTGCTACTGTCGGCACTCTATGTGCACAGGGTATAGTGAACCATTTCGTATTTTCACAGACCACCCCCGAAGCTCAACATGCCGGCTGGGTGACCTCTTGGTATATATTCGCTGCCTATTCACTTGTGGTAGGTGTGCTCTTCATGTTTATATTTAAAGATAGCAAAACCCCGTCGGTCAAGGCTGAAACCGAGCTTATCGGTAAAGCAAATTCTGGCTCGGATGGGTTCATAAACGAATGATACAATTTTATTCGCCGGACATAGCAGAGACATTGATGTTGCCTGAAAGCGACTCGCGCCATGCCGTGCGCGTGCTCCGCATGAAGGAAGGTGACGAACTGCAGGTAATCGACGGTAAGGGCACGGTCTATACCTGCCACCTTGCCGATGCGCACTCAAAGCATGCCTCCGTTGAAATTATCAGTTCTCATGAGCAGCCGCTCCCATGGCGTCAGCAATTGGCGGTGGCGGTAGCCCCTACAAAACACATGGACCGCATGGAATGGCTCGTTGAGAAGATGACCGAGGTGGGTGTCAACCGCATAATTCCGTTGCTTACCGACCGTAGCGAGCGCCGCGAAATCAAGGTTGAACGACTCGAGAAGATAGCTGTCGCTGCCATGAAACAGTCGCTCAAAGCCACTCTTCCGGTGATTGACGAGATGACTCCGCTCAGCACCCTCATCACCATGATGCCGGATGCGCAGCGGTTTGTGGCGTACTGTGACCTGGCTATACCACGTGTCAATCTTGCCCGCAGCTATAAGCCTGGCATGGATACACTGATTCTCATAGGTCCTGAAGGGGACTTCAATCCTGCCGAAATTCGCGCTACTCTCGATGCCGGTTTCAAGCCGGTGACTCTCGGCGATAACCGCTTGCGCACGGAAACCGCCGCTCTTTTCGCTCTCTCCACTTGTCATGTGATAGACCAACTCAATTTATAATAAGATTACAGGGAGAGCTCCGGTATCGACCGGCTACCCTTAATTGTCACAACAATGTTTACATTCAAAGAATATTCGTCACAACCCCAATTCTTTCTCCTTGCCGGTCCCTGTGTTATCGAAGGGGAGACCATGGCGATGGAGATTGCTGAAATAGCGCTCAGAATTACCTCTGAACTTGGCATCCCTTACGTGTTCAAAGGTTCCTATCGCAAGGCTAACCGCTCGCGTCTCGATTCATTCACCGGCATAGGTGACCTTGAGGCGCTCAAGATTTTATCAAAGGTACGCGACACCTTTAATATCCCCGTGGTAACAGACATTCATACCGCCGAGGAGGCTGCAATGGCAGCCGAGTTTGTGGATGTGTTGCAAATTCCGGCATTCCTATGCCGCCAGACCGATTTGCTTGTGGCGGCAGCCCGCACAGGCAAGGCGGTTAACATCAAGAAAGGTCAATTCCTTTCCCCTGATGCCATGCAGTTTGCTCTGCAGAAAGTTCGCGATGCCGGCAATGATAATGTAGCTCTTACCGAGCGTGGCGTGACATTCGGCTATCAGGACCTCGTGGTGGACTATCGCGGTATTCCTGAGATGCAGCGTTTCGGTGCACCCGTAATTCTCGACGTCACACATTCACTGCAGCAGCCCAATCAACCCAAGGGTGTCACTGGGGGACGCCCCGACCTTATCGAGACTATAGCGCGCGCCGGTGTCGCCACCGGTGTTGACGGTATATTCCTCGAAACCCATCAGAACCCCTCGGTGGCTAAGAGCGACGGTGCCAATATGCTCCCCCTCTCTCAGCTCCCCGAGCTTCTGCGCCATCTTGCTGCAATACGCATGACCATAAATCAATTCTGATTTTATTTTCCAAAGAACTGATTTCAACTTTTTATTTTTAGATTTCAAAGGTACATATTCCAACACGATGAATTTCAGACAATCGTTACTCTCAATTCTTTTTATCGCCGCCACCACTTTCACCGGCATCGGTGCAAACCCGATGGACGACCCCATGACGCAGACCTTGATGAAAACCTACAGTCAGCTGCTTGATGAAGACCCTCACGATGCCGACGTGCTGTTTAGACGCGCCAACATCTACTACAAATGCGGAGATTACATACGTGCCCTTGATGATATAAATATGGGCTTCAAGTATGCCGAGAACAGTGAGTTTGATACCCAGTCAGCTCTTGACCTTCGTGCCAACATCTATATGATGCTCCATAAGGACGAGCAGGCTCTCGCCGACCTCAACGCAGTGCTTGCCAACGACCCCAATAATTATATCGCTACCTATCAGCGGGCCACAGCTCTCTACAATCTCGGTCGTTATGCCGAAGCCAAGTCGGATTTCCGTCAGTTGCAGCTCATGAATCCGCGCAGTCAGGAGGCTCTTTTCGGACTCGCCCGTGTTGCGGTGAAGGAAAACAATCTCGGCATCGCGGAGGAGATGTGTGAGCGTGCGGTTGCCCTCACTCCAACCAATAGCAATGTCTACATGCGCCGGGCTGCCGTGCGGACTATGATGGGCAATGACCAGGGTGCAGTGCAGGATTACCTGGTGGCTATATCTACCGACCAGGAGAGCACTCCTAAAGCTCTCGGGGAACTGGTGGTTCTTTCACGCACAAACTATCCCGTGGTAATAAGCGGAATTTCCGGAGCTATCCGGCAGGCTCCCAAAAATGGTATTTTCTATTTCATCCGCGCCATGATTGCGCAGGGACATAGCAATTATCTGGCAGCAATAGCCGATTATGATAAAATCATCAACGAGCATCTTGACTCCTATGCCGGTATCAATGCCTCGCTCGCCGAATGTTACTATGCACTCGGCAAGTATGACATTGCGGAGGTCAACATTGACTATGCCATAAGCGCTACCAACGACAATGCGTTCTACTATATACTCAAATCGCGCATAGAGCTTGCCCTCGGCAATGAAGCTGCCGCCCTCTCGTGTGCCGAGAAGGCTTTGGAGAAGACCCCGGAGTCAAACGAGGCTCTGATTGCCAAAGGTCTCGCATCGCTTGCAAACGGTGATGCCGCCGACGCCTCGGTATGTTTCAGCGAGGCGGCTATGAATGCACCGGAGGATGCCTATCTTGCGTTGCTCCGTGCGTGGGTGCTCGCCGACTACCGCAAGCAACCTAAGAATGCCGAACGCTGTTATCAGCTTGTGCTCGATATGGATACACCGATTGATGAAATATCATCGTACCGTGGTTTCGCGCTGCTTTTCCTCGACAAGAAGGATGAAGGAGACACCTGGATGCAGCGTGTGCTTGCCACTGCCAATGACTATGACGGCGAGGTGAGCTATTATGCAGCTTGCTACTATGCTCAGAGCGGAGATTTCAACAATGCTTTCAAGTATATGGAGAAATCGCTTGAGAAAGGTTATGCCAATTATCACAACTGGACCAAAAACAATGACGCGCGTGTCAATGTGGCGCCCCTCCGGTCCGACCCGCGTTTCGAATCGCTCTTGAAGCAATATTCGGTCCTCTTCAATAAGTGACAGTCTACTCCTTTACGGAAAATATAGCTTGACAAACAAACAACACCCACTGCAGAGGTAATTCCATGCAGTGGGTGTGGTTTTATTATCTATCTAAAGAACCTTTTAGCTGATTATTTCATTGCTATCTCAGCCACCTGTTCTGCTGTGAGTGAGTTAGCTTTGAGTGTTTCGGCGATGTTAAAGCGGTCAAGGAACTCTTTTTGCAGTCCGAGGCACTTCACTCTTACGGGAGCATCGCCAAGATAGGCGGCAACTTTTTGTCCGAAACCACCGTCAATGATGCCATCCTCCATTGTGATTACCAGGCGATAATCGCGGAGAGTGTCGAGGGTGTCAGTATCAAGGGCAGAAAGTATACGCGGATTTATCACTGTTGGTGTCAGACCCTTGGACTTAAGGATGGTTGCTGCCTCGCTCGCCGTATGAAGGAATTGTCCGGCCGCTATGATTGCCACTTCATTTCCTTCTTCTACCACATCGTAACAGTTGAAATCCATATCAACAGGGCGCTCCGAGTGTACTACCTCACCTCCGGGAGTGCGTATTACCACCGGATGTTCGGTCTGGTCGATAGCCCAGTCGACCATCGAGATATACTCCTCGGCCGATGCCGGAGCGAGATACATGATGTTGGGAATATTGGAAATCATGGCTATGTCGAAAAATCCGAGGTGAGTCATATCGGTCATTCCTCCGGTGGCACCACCGTAAAATTCCACGAACACCGCCGGCAGATTATTTATTGCCACGTCGTGCGACAGTTGGTCGTATGCTCTCTGGATAAAGGTTGCCACCACACCGAATACAGGGCGGCAGTTACCTTTGGCAAGTCCGGCTGCCATAGCCACTGCGTCCTGCTCGCAGATGCCAACGTCTACAAATTGTTTTCCCGCGGCTTTGCGGCGCTCCGGAGTAAAACCGAAAGCTCCTGGGGTACCGGCAGTGAGAGTCACGACCTTTTTGTCCTCCTGCATGCGGAAAAGCATGTGGCGGGTAAACATATCGGCATAGTCCTCGCTATTGTCAGGCACGAGTGGTGCGCCACTTTTCAGGTCAAATGGGGCGTGGAAATGAAATGCCTCCTTGTTGGTCTCAGCGCAGGGTAGACCCATACCCTTCATGGTGTTGAGGTGGATTAGCACTGCATTGTCCGCATCCTTCGCTCCCTTGAATGCCTTTATCAACTCTTCGATATTATTTCCTTCGCGTACATATATATACTCGTAGCCGAGAGCCTTGAATATGTTGTTGGGCGCTGTGCCGTTTGAGTCGCGGAGCTCGGCGAGATGCTGGTATAGGGCTCCGTGGTTCTCGGCTATCGACATTTGATTATCGTTGAGCACGACAATGAAATTTGTGCCAAGGGTAGGTCCGAAATCAAGTCCCTCGAGAGCTTCACCGCCACCGAGCGAAGCATCACCTATGAATGCTACGACATTCTCCTTGCCACCCTGAAGGTCACGGGCTTTAGCAAGACCGGTGGCGAGGGATATGGAGGTGGAGGTATGACCGACCTCGAATAGGTCGTAGTCACTTTCGCGCGGGCAAGTATAGCCGGTCACGTCATCATACTTAGCCGGGTCAAGGAATGAGTCGATACGTCCGGTCAGCATCTTGTGCACATAGCTCTGGTGCGAGACATCAAACACCAGTTTATCCTTTGGCGCGTCAAATACATAATGAAGCGCTACGGTAGCTTCCACGACTCCAAGATTTGGACCCACATGACCTCCGTGGGCACTCAGCTTTTTCAGCAATATGGCACGGAGCTCTTCGCTCAGCAGACTGAGACTTGCCGCATCGAGATTTTTGATGTCGGCAGGACTATGTAAATTCCTAAGGTTAATTTCCATATAAAATAGGTATATTATTATTGTTGAATGTCGGTTGACATGCGGCGGCCCCTACCGGGAGCGGCACTACAAAATTAACATATCCCCATAAATATAGTTTTAACCAAAACCACGGAAAGTCTACCAAAATTGACTGATTGGCTTGGAGAACGGTTTCTTTAATCTCTTCGCAATGTTATTTGATTAAACCAACCGCTACGTTTTTAGAAAGAGTAATGAGTTGTGACATTGATTCGGCTGGTCCATTGGAGTCAAATGCTTTTTCAACGAGACCGGTTTCAACATTTATCATTCTTGCCGAAATAAAATATTCATCAAAAATTTCACTTACATCGACAACCGCGACATAACGGACTCCAAATTTTTGTCCCAATTGTGCAATCTGACTGTCGCGTACCTCTCCCGATAACTGATAGTCGTTTTCAGCTGATAGTGCTGCAAGGAAGTCGGCAGTTCGCTCCACAGCGATATATTCGTCGCTCTCGGTTATCGCGCTGACTAATTTAGCACCAATAATCTTTTTGTGAGAATCATTGATGTTTGATTGAGTCATGTATACTGCAACCTTTCTTTTGGTCTGCTCTTGAGCTACGCCAGTGCATATCGTGCAAAATAAAATTAGCGCGAGGCTTAGTATTCTAAGGTAGTTCATTCCCGTTGGACTATTTTATTCGATTGATTTCCGCTTGAATTTCCGCATCTGAAAACATTGGGCGGCAGAATAATGTTTGTGGGGTTATCACTATGTCTGGAATAAATTTAGGAATCTTAGTACCGTTTTGTTTTACAGTTTCCCCGATTAAAGGTTCCATCATAGTGTTGAGTACGAAACTCTCATCTCTACCCAAAACATACCAGTGCCCTAAATTTTTACTATCGTTGAATTTAACTCTCCTATATGGAAGCGCATACGATGGACAACAGACCCATATTGTGGCTCCTGTTGATTTAATCATGCCGGTTTTGACAGCATTTTGAATAATATCCATGGTCGCAAATTGCCATCCTTTGGGAGGAACGTTGGTGGATATAATCCTCTTTCGTGGAGCATCATATTCGTATGAGACTTTCTCAATATGATTCATTACAAGTACATTTCCAACTTGAAAACAGTCATATCCTGTATTGCGCATCAGATTCGCGATAGCTTTCTGCCGGAGCTCATAATATTGGCGTCGCCTCTCATTCTCCTGTTCTTGTCTCTTCCGTTCTTCCTCCAAGCGTTTCTGCTCCTCGATGCGTTTTTGTCTGGCAATTTCATCTTGTTCAGGTTTGATAATTATTCCATTGGCTATAGTTTCAGCCAGTGAAATTAGTTGTGCCATGGAGTTGGCTTGACCGTTTGTATCAAATGAACGCTCGACTAAACCACTTTCTACGTTTATTAGACGTGCAGAGATAAAATATTCATCGAAAGCATCGGTAATATTAGCGACAATCACAAAGCGTACGCCAAATTTTTGACCCAAGCTTGCAATTTGACTATCTCGTACCTCTCCGGATGTCTGGTAATCACTCTCGTCTCTTAATGCTCTTAAAAATTCAGCTGTACGCTCAACGGCAGCATAACCATTGCTCTTTGTTATCGCTCCAACAAGTTTGGACCCGAAAACCTTTTTCATGGATTCGTCAGCATCCTCACCAGCTACATATACCGCAATCTTTTGCTTTGGATTGTTTTGTGCAATAGCATTAACTCCAAAAATGGCACAAATAGATACTGCTATTAGCGTCCGAATGTATTTTATCATCTTAAAAAGTCTTATTTTGATTTTTTATTAAGCAGACGATAAGCTATATTGTTTGCCATTGTGGAGAATGTTTTTGAACCTTCGTATTCTCGTTTTAGACTAACGGTTTTAACTATTTCTCCTGATTCGAGATTGATAAGTCGTGCTGACATGTGACATTGGTCGTCAGATGATACGATGGCATTCACCACAATTACATAATCAACGCCAAGACGTTCTCCAACTTTGCGTATCTCTTGTTCAGGGACTTCTCCGGATAACTGATAATCTTGTTCTTTGTTGAGGGCGTTTATAAAAGTATCATTCCGCTCGTATGCAATATACTCTTTATTGCCGGACACTCTGGATAGTACAGACGTGCTGATTATTGACTTGTCGGATTTAGACATCTTGCCTTCTACATATACGGCAACTTTTTTTGTAGCGCCCATCATGTCATTAGTAAAAACAAAGCATGAAATGAGCATGAGGATAAAAAATGTGATTCTTTGCATTGGTTTAAACGGGTCCCTTGTAGTCTCTCCTGATTAGGGCTTTAATATAACAAAAAGCGTGAGAGCCTGTACTTTTACTCGTTCTATTCGTTGAGGCCCTGGAATTGCCCATCTTCGTTGAACGAGCAAACATCCAGAAGCCTCACGCAGAATATGCTAATGCCAAAAAACAGAAACCAATGCTCACGCATTTGCTCCCGGCATATTATACATATTCACAAGGCATCTACTGTTTGCCTCATTCTTGACGAAGATTGAAGTTTTCCAGGTTTCAACGAATCAAGAAAGAGCGTCAAGTAAACGCTTATTAATACAATGTCTGTGCTTAGTCTCGTCTAAGCATTATTAGTTCTCATGGCAATTGTTAGTAACCTGATAGATTATAGTTAAAGACAACAATTGACATGTTAACTACGGTCGCAAATTTAATAAAACTAATTTAAATTCACAAATTTAAATCAACATGCAGTAATTGAGATTATTAATAAATTAACTGTAAACCCACGGAAAGTCTACCAAAATTTCAGTATTTTTGCATGGTTGTATTGAATAATTGTGAGATTCCTATATTCTGTCCGTTTGATTACATGACCCCAGAACATATAACATTAGAAGAACTGACAAGCCGCATCGGAGGGCTGATTAATACCTCATCATCTTTGCGTAACGTTTGGGTTACAGCCGAGACCTCTGATTTGCGTCGCAGCGGGCACTGCTACCTTGAGCTGATTCAGAAACATCCCGCCACGGGAGAACCGGTGGCAAGGGCGAGAGCCACTATATGGCGTTCAGTGTTTGCGCGCATCGAGTCTGATTTTTTTGTCGCTACCGGGCAAAGGCTCGACAGCGGCATGAAGGTTATGGTACAGGTTACAGCCAACTATCATCCGGCGTATGGTTTATCGCTGAATATCACCGATATTGACCCCACATATACGATGGGCGACCTCATGCGCATCCGCATGGAGATTCTCGCACGTCTCAAGCGGGAAGGTGTGCTGGAGCTCAACCGCACAGTGGAGTGGTGTGACGTCCCCCTGCGCATAGCGGTGATATCAGCACCGGGTGCCGCAGGCTACGGCGATTTCATCCATCAGCTCTACAGCAACGATTTCCGTTTGCGATTCACCACATGTTTATTTCCAGCCGTGATGCAGGGAGTGCAGGCACCACCATCTATTATTGCCGCCCTTGAGCGCATTGCCGCCGAGGAGGAAGAGTGGGACTGTGTGGTGATAATCCGAGGCGGAGGTGCCACAAGTGACCTCGCATCGTTTGAGAATTATGACCTTGCTGCCAATGTGGCGCAGTTTCCACTGCCTATTATAATAGGAATAGGACATGAGAGAGACGTCACGGTGCTTGACTATGTGGCCAATATGAGGGTGAAGACCCCAACAGCTGCCGCTGAGTGGCTCATTGGTAGGGGTGCCGACGCATTGGCTAAGCTTGATGCTCTCGCCACCGGGATTCATCAGACCGCCTCCTCCATCCTTTCGGGGTGCCGTGAGCAGTTGGCGTATGTCGCGGCAAGCCTTCCATTTCTTCCCGCCAAGGCGCTCGATAATGCCCGTAAGAGACTCGACCGCGACATGATGGGGCTTGCCGACGGTGTAAACCGGCGTATGCTCCCTGAGCGCACACGTCTTGACCGCACCGCCGACAGGATGGAGAGCGCAATAAACATGATTCTGGAGCGTAAACGTTCACGGCTCGACTCAATATCGCAACTGATTGAAGTGTTGTCGCCTCAGGCTACACTGAGCCGAGGCTACTCAATCACACGATACGACGGGAAAGCTGTCACCTCGGCATCGCAACTCCCGCCCGATGCAGTCGTTGAAACCACGTTGGCCCACGGAGTGGTGCGCTCAAAGGTGATTGGCTGAGGGGGCTGGAAGTTGTTAAAAAATAGAAACTCCGCAACCTCCATCGGCTTGTGCGTGTTTTATTCTTGTAGCAATTAAAAATATAAACTTAAAGGATAAGATTATGAATTCAAACGCACAGAACATAGCAAATCAGGCAAGTAAGCTATCGGCTGAAGCTGCGCAGGTCAGCGCTAAGGCTGCCGAAGTAGCTGCCAAGGAACAATTTAAGGCTGATAAAGAGCAGATACAGGCTACAGCCGCCGAAACTCAAGCCTCACTTGCCGACAAGATGGCACAGGCAAAACAGGATATGGCCGACAAGATGGCTGATGCGAAAGATGCTTTTGCCGATAAGATGGCTGACGCGAAGGAGTCGCTTGCCGATGCTCAGGATGCAGTCTCTGATAAGGTTGATGATTTGAAGGATAAGGCAGCTCCCATGGTCGACAAGATTAAGGCCGGTGCTGCAAATGCTCTCAATTCAATTGCAAATGCAGCCTCTAACCTTGCAGATAAGCTTGATTGATATTCGTTGAGGATAGCGGCAGTTCGGCTGACTTTTTCAGCTTCAAAAACATAAATAAGGGTGTCTGATGATACATTGTTATTGTCAGGCACCCTTGAAGTTTGATGCCATTTGGTGTCTGCAATGGCAGCGTGAAATTCTTTAGATGGCTGATTTTCACCCGGTAAGCGATGATAAGAAATAAATTATGGAGCCGATTTACATTATCGCACTTTTTCGATAGTTTTTTATATTAACTTTGCAGTATAATCAAAACACAATTGCGTGTGAAGGTTTTGCCGGTATTGCCGCATAGGCTGCCGATGTTGCAGTTTGATGACTGTGAGGTGTGGTGACTCTCATTCATCAAGTTGTATCAGGTTACAGATATTTTGCCCGCACTGAACCTTTTACAGCAATAGTAAAAAACAAATGGTTATGAATATTAATCCTTGGAAAGAAGTAGCTCTGAGTGATTATGAAAATCACATGAAACTATCGGAGGTTTACCAGTTGCAGACACTGGCGTCCATTATGCGTGAACAGTTTTCTGCCTATCCCGTGTCATCGGTGGCTGTACTCGGAGTTGCAGGCGGTAATGGACTTGAAAGCTTGGAGCATCTTCCCGGAGTGAGGTCGATATTCGGTGTGGATATTAATTCCGGTTATCTTGAGGCGTCAGCTGCGCGTCTCTCTGCATTGGGAGTTCGTTACTCTACTGTGCTTGCCGATATATGTGACCCCTTGTGCTCACTTCCCGAGGTTGAGATGGTGGTCGCCAACCTGTTCATAGAGTATGTAGGCTATGAAAAATTCTCACAGGCATTGCTCAAGATGAAGCCATCTGTGGTTTCGTGTGTAATCCAGATTGACCCTGCGGAAAGCTTTGTGTCGCAATCACCTTACGCTGAGAAACTGGAGATTCTTGACTCGGTTCACGTTGCTGTCGATGCTGATATGTTGATAAGAGAGCTTGCCGGAATCGGGTATGCTCTTGAGTCACGCGTCCTTACCGATTTGCCCAATGGCAAGAAGTTTTGCAGACTCGATTTCCGTAAAGTGTAGCACCTTATATTCATCTTTGTTTCAGAATGTAGGCGGCAAAAATTAGTCATGAAAAATTTTTCTTGAAAAAATTCTTTAAGAATAAGTTAAATGTGTAATTTTGCATAATTAATCCTCTAAACTGGACTGATGGAAATACTCCCTGATGTGAAAGCCGTTGATAGCGTGGTGATTATTCCTACCTATAATGAGAAGGAAAATGTAGCCGCCATCATCGAGGCAGTCTTTGCGCTGCCCCGGGATTTTGACGTCCTTATAATTGATGATAACTCTCCCGATGGTACTGCAGCTATTGTTAAGGAGTTGCAGACCAAGCATCAAGGACACCTGCATCTGCTCGAACGCGCCGGAAAACTTGGACTCGGCACCGCTTATATAGCCGGTTTCAAGTGGGCTATAGCTCATGGTTATGAGTTTGTATTTGAGATGGATGCCGATTTCTCTCATAATCCCAATGACCTCTTGAAGCTATATGATGCATGTGCCAAGGATGGTGCCGATGTTGCCATAGGTTCCCGTTACCTCACCGGGGTAAATGTGGTCAACTGGCCTATGGGGCGTGTGCTGATGTCATTCTACGCTTCACGGTATGTCAGGATAGTGACAGGAATGCCCATCAACGATGCCACAGCCGGATTTGTATGTTACCGCCGTAGGGTGCTTGAGGCTCTTCCTCTTGATGACATTCGTTTCAAGGGCTATGCGTTCCAGATAGAGATGAAATTCCTTGCCTACAATTACGGTTTCAAGATTGTGGAAGTACCCATTATTTTTGTGAACCGTATGCTCGGCACCTCTAAAATGAGTTCAGGCATATTCAGCGAAGGTTTCTTCGGAGTGCTCCGTCTGAAATGGTCAAGCATTTTTACCAAATATCCTAACGCTAAGTAACGCTATGTCTCGCACATTATTATACAATGCCAATATAGTCAACGAGGGTGAAATCTTCAGCGGCTACATAGTGACCGATGGGGAATTTATAGCCGAAGTGGTACGGAGAGAAGCGTCATTCGATGAGACAACCCCCGATTTTGGAATTGTAGCTTCAGGATGTGACATGGTCATCGATTGTGCCGGACGCCTTCTGCTTCCGGGTGTGATTGATACTCACGTGCATTTCCGCGAACCGGGCATGACAGAGAAAGGGGACATTGCCACTGAATCTAAAGCGGCGTTGGCAGGAGGTGTGACTTCATTTGTAGATATGCCCAACACCCGCCCAGCCACTGTTACGATGGCTGCTTTGGAGGATAAACTGCACCGGGCTTCTGAAGTGGCAAGTGCTAATTACGGATTTTTCATCGGGGCAACCAACGATAATATAGAGGAACTTCTGTCGGTCGACTATTCACGAGTGGCGGGAGTAAAACTCTTTATGGGCTCATCCACCGGCAATATGCTTGTGGACCGCGAGCGGACACTCGAAGAGATTTTCTCGCATGTTCCCGCTGTTATAGCGGTGCATGCCGAGGATGAAGCGATAATAAAGGCGGCACGTGAGCGGCTCACTAAAGAGTACGACGGAGACATTCCGGTGGAGTGTCATCCTGACATGCGTCCGCGCGAGGCTTGTGTGGCTGCTACTGAGCATGCCATTGAGCTCGCCTGTAAACATGACGCACGTTTGCACGTGTGCCATATCTCCACAGCCGAGGAGCTCCAGGATATCAAAGCCGCCAAGCGTGATGGTGTGAAGGTCACAGCCGAGACTTGTCCGCAGTATCTCATGTTTGACCGCAACGACTTCCTCCTATCAGGCGCGCGTATCAAGTGCAATCCCTCCATCAAGGAGGCGTCCGACCGTATAGCGCTGTTGCGTGAGCTTCATGGAGGAGTGATTGACTCCATAGCCACCGACCATGCACCGCATCTCCCCGCACAGAAGGAGGGCAACGCACTCACAGCGGCGTCAGGCATGCCTATGGTTCAGTTCTCCCTCCCGGCAGTGATGGATATGATGCGTCATGAACCGGAATGCGAGGATATGACTGCGGCCGACGTTGCGGAACTGATGTGTCATGCTCCGGCGCGCATATTCGGGATTGACCGTCGCGGATTCTTGCGTCCCGGATATTATGCAGATATAGTGATGTTGGAAAAGAATCAGGATGCTGCCGGACACCCCGTCAAGATAACCGATGAGGATGTGATAAGCCGCTGCGGGTGGACCCCTGTGGCAGGAAGGGCTTTTGCCGACAGAGTAGGGGCTGTGATGCTCAACGGCGTGATTGCCTACGCCGATGGCGCGTTCTATCCCGCCCATCCTTTGCCTCTTAAATTCAACACGGTTACAAGATAGTAATAAGAAAATATATAGTAGTTAAAAGTTAGTGAATTAAAGTATATGCCAATTGATATAACCAATCAAGGTTAACCTTAATTCAATATAGTACAAAAACAAAAAAAGTTATGTTAGACAAAGCCAATGTCAAAACCCTCGACAAGGTTGTGGTACGTTTCTCGGGTGACTCCGGTGACGGTATGCAGCTTGCGGGCAACATTTTCACCAATGTGTCGGCAGGTCTCGGTAACAAGGTGTCAACCTTCCCCGATTATCCCGCCGAAGTGCGTGCTCCGCAGGGTTCGCTCAGCGGTGTGTCAGGTTTTCAGGTCAGCGTAGGTGTGGATGTACACACACCCGGCGACCTTTGTGATGTGCTTATAGCCATGAATCCTGCTGCTCTCAAGCAGAATGTCAAATTCCTTAAGCCCGGTGGTGTCGCTATAGTCGATATCGACTCGTTCAAGGAATCTGACTTGAAGAAAGCGCTGTTTGAGACAGATGACCCCTTCAAGGAACTCAACATCAACGCCCAGGTGGTGGAAGTCCCCGTGACTACCATGACCAAGGCTGCTCTTGCCGAATCAGGGCTCGACAACAAGAGTATACTCAAGTGCCGCAACATCTTTGCGCTCGGTCTGGTATGCTGGCTCTTTGACCGTCCCCTCGAAGGCGCATTACGTATGCTCAAGGGGAAATTTGCCAAGAAACCTGCCATCTACGAGGCTAACGCCAAGGTGATTGAAGCGGGTTACAACTATGGTAACAATATTCACGCATCTGTCAGCACCTATCGTATAGAGACTGAGGCTGCTGTACCGGGTGTGTATACAGATATAAACGGCAACACCGCCACAGCCTGGGGCCTCATCATGGCCTCCGAGAAGAGCGGACGCCCACTTTTCCTCGGTTCTTACCCCATCACTCCGGCCACAGACATCCTTCATGAACTCGCAAAGCGCAAAGATCTCGGCGTGAAGGCATGCCAGATGGAGGATGAGATTGCCGGCGTATGCTCAGCCATCGGCGCCTCATATGCAGGTCATCTCGCTGTTACCTCAACCTCCGGTCCCGGTCTCGCTCTCAAGAGCGAGGGTATCGGTCTGGCTGTAATGGCCGAGCTTCCGCTTGTGGTTGTTGACGTGCAGCGCGGCGGTCCCTCCACCGGTCTTCCCACCAAGACAGAGCAGACCGACCTCATGCAGGCCCTCTATGGCCGCAACGGTGAGTCGCCGCTCGCTGTCGTGGCCGCGGCTACGCCCACCGACTGCTTCACCATGGCATTTGAGGCTTCGCGCATAGCCATCGAGCACATGACCCCCGTGATTCTGCTCACCGATGCTTTCATCGGCAACGGTTCAAGCGCATGGCGCATACCCGAAGCCAACGAGCTTCCTGAAATACATCCTCCTTTGCTTGCCCCCAACGCGATTGACGAGGCTTGGCAGCCCTACACCCGCAAGGATGACAAGAACGTGCGTTACTGGGCAATCCCCGGTACCGAAGGCGCCGCACACCGCGTGGGTGGTCTCGAAAAGGACTACAACACCGGAGCTATCTCCACTGACCCCATCAACCATGAGAAGATGGTTATGGCACGTCGCGAGAAGATTGCCCGGATTGCCGACGATATCCCTGCTCTCGAGGTGCTCGACCCCAATGGCGCCGATACCCTGTTGGTAGGCTGGGGCGGTACTTACGGTCATCTCCGCACTGCCGCTACCGAGCTCAATGCAGCCGGCAAGCCTGTGGCTTTCGCACACTTCAGATACATCAACCCGCTGCCGGCCAACACTGCCGAGGTGATCAACAAATACAAGCGTGTGATTGTGGCTGAGCTCAACACCGGTATGTTTGCAGACTTCCTCCAGGCCAAATTCCCGGATGTGAAGATTGCCCGCATCAACAAGATTCAGGGTCAGCCCTTCCTTGTGAGCGAAGTGGTTGAACGGTGTAACCAAAATTATGGAGGATAAATAATCATGGAACAGACACAATATACCCCCGCCAATTATAAGAGCAATCAATCAGTGCGCTGGTGTCCCGGTTGCGGCGACCACGCCATACTCAACTCGCTCCACAAGGCAATGGCTATCGTGGGTGTGCCTCCTCACATGACCGCTGTCATTTCCGGCATCGGCTGCAGCTCGCGTCTGCCTTACTATATGAACACCTACGGCTTCCACACCATCCATGGTCGTGCGGCTGCGATTGCCACCGGCTTCAAGGTGGCTCGTCCTGATATGACCGTATGGCAGATTTCAGGCGACGGTGACGGTCTCGCTATCGGCGGTAACCATTTCATCCACGCCGTGCGCCGTAATGTCGACATAAACATGATTCTGTTCAACAACAAGATTTACGGTCTTACCAAGGGTCAGTATTCACCCACCAGTGACCGTGGCTTCGTGTCAAAATCATCACCTTACGGTACTACTGAGGACCCGTTCATTCCGGCCGAGCTCGTGTTTGGCGCACGTGGCAACTTCTTTGCCCGCAGTATCGACGTTGAGCTTCAGATTTCACAGGAAGTTCTCGTTGCCGCTGCCCGTCACAAGGGAACTTCGGTGGTTGAAATCCTCCAGAACTGTGTGATTTTCAACAACGGCATCCACAACTTCATCACCGACAAGGAGCACCGCGCCGAGCGCACCATCCATCTCGTACACGGCGAGAAGATGCTCTTCGGCAAGGATAAGGAGATGGGTCTCGTGCGCGACGGCTTCCTGCTCAAGGCTGTGAAGGTCGGCGAAGACGGCTACACCATGGACGATGTGCTCGTGCACGACGCCCACACTCCAAGCAACTTCCTTCACCAGCAGCTTGCCATGATGGACGGTCATGACCTCCCGCTCGCACTCGGTGTAATCCGCGATGTGGCTACCCCCGTCTACAACGAGGAGATTGAGGCGCAAGTGGCTGAGGTGCGTGCCCGTAAGAACTTCGGTTCGCTCCGTGACATGGCTCTTGCCGGCGAAACCTGGACCGTAGAATAAGAAATGTTGATACTGCATTTACGTTTGTTAACAAAAAGTATAGATAAAACGCCTGTATTTAACTATAATTGGTTAACTATGGCGATTTGTAACAAAAATTAGCAATAATAAGGGAATTTTTAAATAAGAAAAATTTCACAATTGAAAAAAATGCAGTACTTTTGAGGGCTCTTTCGGCATACTATGCTTTGAAAGAGCCTTCATTGACTATAAATAACCTTAATAACTACTTAGTATTAGTAACTAAATCATGAGTAACACTACCGTAAAACCCGCCAACGGCAAACTTGGCGTACTCGTAGTAGGTCTCGGCGCCGTCACCTCGACTTTCATGACCGGCGTCCTGATGGCCCGCAAAGGTCTTGCAAAGCCCGTCGGCTCAATGACCCAATATGACAAAATCCGTGTTGGCAGGGCGCTGACAAAAAATATCTCCACTATAAAGACATCGTTCCCATGGCCGACCTCAACGACATCGTGTTCGGCGCATGGGACGTTTATCCCGCTAACGCTTACGAAAGCGCTATCTACGCAGAAGTTCTTCAGGAAAAGGATATCGAACCCGTAAAGGACGAACTCGAAAAGATCGTCCCCATGAAGGCTGCTTTCGACAAGAACTATGCAAAGCGTCTTGACGGTGACAACGTTAAGGATGCAAAGGACCGTTGGGACATGGTAGAGCAGCTCCGCGAAGATATCCGCAACTTCAAGAAAGAAACAGGTGTTGACCGCGTGGTTGTGCTCTGGGCTGCTTCTACTGAAGTATACGTTCCCGTTGACGAAAAGATTCACGGCTCTCTCGAAGCTCTTGAGGCTGCCATGAAGGCTGACGACAAGGAGCATATCGCTCCCTCTATGTGCTACGCTTACGCAGCACTCAGCGAAGGCGCTCCCTTCATCATGGGTGCTCCCAACACCACTGTCGACATCCCCGCTATGTGGGAGCTCGCAGAGAAGACCGGCATGCCTATCGCCGGCAAGGACTTCAAGACCGGTCAGACTCTCGTTAAGTCAGGTTTCGCTCCTATCATCGGCACCCGTTGCCTCGGTCTCAAGGGATGGTTCTCAACCAACATCCTCGGCAACCGCGACGGTCTCGTGCTTGACGAGCCCGCCAACTTCCGCACCAAGGAGGTCAGCAAGCTCTCTACTCTCGAGTCAATCCTCGTGCCCGAAGAGCAGCCCGACCTCTACAGCGCCAACTGCGGCGGTGCTGAAGAAGGTGGCCACCAGGGCTACTACCACAAGGTGCGCATCAACTACTATCCCCCGCGCAACGACAACAAGGAAGGCTGGGACAACATCGACATCTTCGGCTGGATGGGCTACCCGATGCAGATCAAGATCAACTTCCTCTGCCGCGACTCTATCCTCGCCGCTCCCCTCTGCCTTGACCTCGTGCTCCTCAGCGACCTCGCTGCCCGCGCCGGCCGTCACGGCATCCAGCGCTTCCTGAGCTTCTTCCTCAAGAGCCCGATGCACGACTACACCAAGGGTGAGGTGCCCGTCAACCACCTCTTCCAGCAGTACGTGATGCTCAAGAACGCTATCCGCGAAATGGGCGGCTACGAAGCTGACGAAACATCGACTAATCATAGCGAACAGATTAGAATCTTCATAATAGGGAAACAGTCTCTGCCTTTACGGCGGGGACTGTTTTTTAGTGAATGATGTTGGTTGTATAGGGTTTGATAAGTCATGTTGCAATGAATCTGCAACATTGATTCCTCCTACATTGCAGCTTTGATTCCTCCAGGGCTGCAGCTTTGATTCCACTCAGGCGGCACTCTGATTTCCCCGGGTGTAGCTTTGATTCCACCCGGCTGCACCTTGATTCCTCCCAAACCCGTCAGATGATAAAAAAACGAAACCCGCCGGGGCACCAAGCCTGAGCGGGTTTCTTCGTTCAAAGTATGATAGCTGTGTCTACTTGATAAAGGGGTGTTTCAAACAGTCCCTGTTATTCGGCGCCGCCGTTGAGGCCGGTGCGGCGGTATCCCTTGAGGAGATATACAGTGCCGGGTTCGTCATCGCTAAAAGATATGCAAAATTCGATAGCGTCAACAATACTTCCGCTTGGGCTCACTGTGCCCCCTATGGTTACCTTGCCATTTGTTACGGTCACGTTACAGTCATCGTAAGCGGCATTGGGAACCGGAGTGGTGCTGCCGAATGTGAAATTGGCGGCATCGCAGGGGATTTTAACTGTGAAATCCCAGAACTCTCCAAGGTCATTCAACCACATTTCGGTACCAACATTGGCGGCGGTGTTATAAGTGATGATTTGGAAGTATCCCAGACCGTAGGGGTCTTCCGCTATGATATTTCCGTTGGCGTCAGCCAGGTTGGCTGTGACCATCCATTCACCTGCGATATTCACGGTGGCTGTGTCGCCTATCTCCTCTTTGTCGCAAGAGGTAAAAGCCACTGCGAAGAGGGTAATGAATAAATATTTTAGAGTCTTTATCATGATTCAAAGAGTTTTAGCGTTACTGATTCTTAGTTGCATTTACTATGAAATTGAATGGGTAATCAGTGTAGCTGACATTCCAGGTTATGATGCCGGATGCTGCATCGAATTTACCGTCGGTAATCCCGTTGGCGGAGTCGCCCCAGCCGGCAAGGTAGCTTTTTATCAACGAGATGTTGCCATCAGCGTCAATTGTCACTGTGCCCTGGAGGGCATATGCCGAGCCATAGCCTGCGCGGTATTCATACCATCCGCCAAGGAGGTCGGAGATTTCATACTTGCCGGTTCCGTCTCCCACCACGCGCATGGGGTAGCCGCCAAAGTATACTATACCGTTGTAGTCGCGGTAGCTGTCAGTGTTGACTGTATAGTAACCTGAAGCGGGGTCATTGGGGTCGGATACGAGCACATAGCGTGTGGCTGTTGCGCTGAAACCGTCGGAATTGGTGACACTGTAGACTATTGAGTAGTAGCCCGGAGTGGGAGAGCTGAAATTGAGCGATGAAATCACTTCAATCTGTGCCGATACATCCTCACCGTTGAGGGTAGCTGTACATCCGGGGTCGTTGAAGGGCTGACCTGCTGTGGCTTTATCGTAGACGGGACCGTCCATTTCCAGCACGGGGTAGTAGGTGATGTCAGTCAAGCCCTCGGTATCCTTGTCGCAAGAGGTGAGTGACACCATTGCGAGTGAAACGGCTAATATGGAAATATATTTTTTCATTGCTGTTTACTGTTTTATCGTTACTTATCATTTAGCCCAGAAGACAGGAGTGGCATCCCCTTTGTAGTCGGGGGTGTTTTGGTTGCGGTTGGCTGAGCTTTCGGGGTAGGGCCAGCGCTGGAGCACCTTGTTGCTGCCGAGCGATGAATTGCACTGAATGGGGGTGTAGAGAGTACCCGGTTCGAGCAATGAAGGCTGATAAGAGTCGGTGTTGACATTATAGAGCTGGTCGCCGGTCACATTTCCAAATGTGGGATAACCAAGTCGGCGCATCTCGCACCATGCCTCGAAGTTATTAGTACCGCTGAGTGCGACCCATTTCTGTATGCCGATACATTTCTTATAGTTAGCCTTGTCCCAGGGATATGCTGCGAGTACTGTCTCGTAGCCACTCACACCGGCCGAGGCGAATGAAGCCGCGATGGCATCGATGTAGTGCTGCTCGGCTGCAGCTGCTGAACCGTAGCGTGCTTCATATTCCGCGAGGAAGAATTCCACTTCGAAGCGGGATATGAGGTAGAGGGGTGAGTCGTATGACATGACGGGGCGGCACCAGTAGTTAGCCTTGTAGTCGGCAGTGGTAGAGAAATTGGTACCTGAGATAGCGCCGGTATATTCGCCTTTTACCACATTAGGGTCAAAGAAAGCTTTCATACGGGCATCGTCAGCAGCGTTCATTGTGGAGTACAGGGCAAGGTTGAGGACCACGTTCTGCTGGGTGCTGCCGAAGTAAGTTGCAAATTCTTCCTGATAGAAGGGGTTTGCCTGACCGCTTGAATTGCTCCAGCATCCTTCCCAAGCCACATCGGCAGAGGGGAAATTGTTCTGCGCTATAAGTGATGACAGTTGTGATTGAACATCCACGGCGTTGCTCATGCGCATGAGCAGGCGGAGTTTGAGTGCATTGGCTACCTTGACCCATTCAGCAGCTTTAGCGCCGGGCAGCAGGAAGTTGGTGCATACGCTCTCGGTTCCGTTTACCTTCTCGATTGCATCGTTGAGCTCGGTGACGAGTGCGGTGTAGACATCCTGTCCGTCATCATAATGGGGAGTCACGTTGGATATGTCGAGACCTTCGCTGTAAGGAATCTCGCCGTAGCAGTCAACCAATGCCTCGTAGGTGGCGACACGGATTACAGTGGCAGCGAGATATGTGCCCCATTCCTCTTTGTTGGTCGACATGGAGCGCACGGTCTCCATGTTCTGGAGGGTACGAGTGGTGAGGTTTGTGTAGGTGGAGCTTGAACGCACGGAACTCTGTTTGAACTGGCTGTAGTCCATATAGTTGGATGTACCGAACATTTGAGAGTAGTGCTGGGCGAAGTATCCGCCGGTGATACGGAAATAGTCACCGTAGCTGTTGGCGAATGCCATTTCAGCGGCCGGGAATATCATGCTTGCTGTCAAGTTCTCAACCGCGGGCGAAGTGGGGCTCTGGTTGATGTCGAGATAGCTGTCGCATGAAGTGGTTGCAAGCGATAGAGCTATGACGCTTGTTATTATTGTCTTTTTCATTGCTTTCTTACCTGTTAGAAGTTGACTTTTAGATTAACACCGAAAGTGCGGCTTGACGGGTTGGTGTAGAGTTCACCGAAACCGTAAGCGAGGTCGCCTGAACTTACTGAAGTGGTTGATTCGGGGTCAACATATCGGTTGTCCTTTGCGGTCCAGATGAAGGCGTTGTTACAGTAGGCTGTCAGGTCAAGCTGCTTGATTTGGAGCTTGCTGAGCCATTTTCTGGGCACACTCCATGAGAGGGAGATGTTGCGGAGCTTGCAGTATGAGCGGTCGATGAGGTATGCCATGCCGCCGTTACCCCAGCCATAGTCGTTGAAGTATGTCTGGTAGCTGCTGTCGCTGATATAGATTGGAGTGGTGTTCTCTGAGTATGAACCGTCCTGGTTGACAGTGACTGAGTTGGGGATAATGAAGGGGCGACGCTCGTTGTATTCGGTCACTTTACCGTTACCGGTGAATTGCATGAGGTTTTTGGTACGTGAGAACATCTTGCCACCTTTGCGGATGTCGAGAGCTGCGCTGAGTGTCACGCCGTAGGCTGTGAAGGCAGTTGTGATACCGCCGGTCCATTTGTGGTTCATGGTGTAACCGGTATATTGAATCTCGTCAGAGAGTACCGGCTGACCGTGAGAGTCTACAATGGGACTTCCGTAGTATGGGCTGCTCTTGTCAGTGACGAACTGCGGGAGGTAGGTGTAATATGTACCGAGAGGCATTCCCTCTTCAGCATACATGTATACGGCATCATTGCCGGCGCTGAAGTTGTAGATACTTACCTTGCCGCCTTCGAGTGACTCAGGCATGGAGAGCACTTTGTTTATATTTTTCGCAAAGTTGAATCCGATGGTCCAGTTGAAATTCTGAGTTTCGATTGGAGTGACATTGAGCATCAATTCCACACCACGGTTGCGGACCTTACCGAAATTGGTCACCTGATAGCTGAAACCAGTGGATGGGTCGATTGGTAGAGTGAAAATCTGGTCGGCAGTCACACGGTTGTAATATGTTCCGTCGATGTCGATACGGCCGTTGAAGAATTTCAGGTTGGCACCAACTTCAAATTCCGAGGTCATTTCGGGGCGCAGAGTCTGGCTGCCTGCGGTGTTGGATGCCATGAAAGCATTGGTGCTGTTGAAAGGGAACTTGATAATGTCGTTGCCGTAGTAACCGTTGGTGTATGCCTGGGCATAGTTGGTGGTGGTGTAGTAAGGGCTTGCGTCGTTACCGGTTTTACCGTAAGCCAGACGTATTTTACCGAATGACAGCACACTCTTGTCCTCAATGAAGCGGGTAAAGATGCCGCTGAGGGTCACGCCGGGGTAGAAGAATGAATTTTTGTTGAGGGGAAGGGTAGATGACCAGTCGTTACGTCCAGTGATGTCGACGAATACGAAATCGTCCCATCCGAGTGACGCATATCCGAAGAGACCCACCATGCGGCGTTTCATCTGACCTTCAGCAAGTGAAGTCCAGTTGGCACCGTTGCCGAGTTGCCAGTAGCCTGTGTTGATGGCCAAATCGTCAGCCTCACCATACATATAGGTGTAGCCGCGCTCGTTGATGTTGACACCTGCGGTTACGTTTACGTCAAGGCGGTTGTCAAGGAACTTGGAGTTGTAGACTGCGAGGAAGTCATGGTTGAGCTCGTGAGAACGGCGGTAGTATGAATATACGTAACCGGCCTGGTTCATGTTGCTTGGCGCATAACCGTAATCCTCGTTGATGAGGGCATCGTCGAGAGCAATCTGCGGATAGCCCATCTTGTTGTCATAGTCGGCATAGTCAAGACCGAAGCGGTAAGAGAGTGTGAGTCCCTTCACTGGCATGAGGTCGAGCTGGAGCTTACCGTATACCTGCTTACCGTTTGTGGTATACTCGTTGTTTTCGAGAGACCAGTATGGGTTGGTGATACCGTAGGGTGTGAAGTAGGCTTCGGGAGTATTGAAGGGGCTGTCGAGGTTCTTCATGTCAACAATCGAGATGTCGCGTGGCATTTCAAGAATACCATCAATCACAGAAGTACCCTGGAATGAACCTACTGTCTTGGTGCGGTAGGTGGCGAGGTTCATGGATGATGATACCTTAATCCACTTTTCCGGCTGATAGCTGCCACGGAAAGCCAGAGTGTTGCGTCGGTAAGAGTCCTGGTCTGTGGGAATCATACCGTCGTTGTCGGTATAGCTGTAGGACACGTAGTAGGTCATCTCCTCACCTTTGCTTACACCGCTGAGCGAGATGTTGTGTTTCTGGGACCAACCGGTGTCGAAGAAGTCACGTACATTGTTCTTCTTGGCATCGTATGTGTGGATGAGCTGCTGGTGGTTCCAGATAGGACCGTATACCTGGCGGCTTCCGTCAAGTGCGGGACCCCATGAGCCATTTTCAATGTAGGTCTGGTTACCGTTCCAGCCTTGACCCCATTTATTCTGCATTTCGGGGAGAAGGGCTATGCGTGATGCTTCCACGTTGCCGCTATAGGTGATGGAGTAGTTCTTTCCGTCACCCTTGCCACCGCTCTTGGTGGTGATGATGATTACACCGTTGCTTGCGCGGCTACCGTAGAGAGAAGTAGCGGCAGCACCTTTAAGTACTGTAAGCGAGGCGATATCGTCGGGGGCGATGTTGCTCACACCACCGGTGGAAACAGCGTGACCCTGAGCACTGTATGAACCAGTCTGCAAGGGCACACCGTCAACCACGTAGAGAGGCTGGTTGCTTCCGTTGATAGAACCGAGTCCACGGATAGATACATTGTTTGCAGTACCGGGGTCGCTTGATGTGGTCTGGATTTGCAGACCTGCCACTTTACCCTGAAGAGCCTGCATGACGTTGGTTGACTGTGCTCGTTCGATTTCCACAGCGCCTACCTGAGTGGCGGCGTAACCGAGAGACTTTTCTGAGCGGGAGATACCGAGGGCTGTCACCACGACTTCATCGAGAAGTTCGGTGTTTAGACCAAGCACGATACGGATTTCACCCTTGGTGATGGGAACTTCCTGTGAAGTCATACCCACGTAGCTTACACGGAGTGATTTTGCATTTTCAGGCACATTGTTGATTACGAATTTACCATCAACGTTAGTGCTTGCTCCGAGTTGGGTCCCCACAACCATAACTGAGGCTCCCACGATTGGTTCATTGTCGTCGCCTGATGTGACAATACCTCTGACTGTTCTCGTCTGGGCAAATGAGCCAATAGAGATACTGAGAATTGCCAATAGCAACAAGAATAGCTTTCTCATACTAAATAAAATTAAACATATACTAAAACGCTATAATTTCTTTAACTAAAATAAACTTAAATGAATGATGCTCTAATCATCAATCTAAGTACCTATATTGAGGTTTCTGAATGCTAAAAAGTAGCGAATATTGCGATAATAGTAACGAATTGTAATAAATTATCGGTTTATTCAATCATTTTGTTGTAATTTGATACTGCAAAAGGAACAAATAATTTTAAATATATCCTAAAAAATAATCCTTAGTAATGTTAATATATGTAAATATAAATGTTAAATAAAATTAACAATAGGCTTTGAATGAGTAAGAATTTTTAAGATTTAAAAAGGGTGAAAACGGGGTTTGAAAATAAAAAAACGGCACCTCGCATGCCTGGATGGCAGGTGAGACGCCGTTGATGAGTGCTGATGAAAATCGGGATTCGTCGATAAAATCGGGGTGAATTATATTTTTGCCCGAAATGAAAATTCCGATGATATTTTTACTTGGCTTTCGCCGGAAGAATCGAGTGGTAAAGAGAGGGAGTGGTGATGATTTCTACCGCTGAATTGTAAATCGGGTCGAGGGTGTTGACCACTCGGTAGTAGACTGATTGGTCGTACAGGTCACGTCCGATGAGCCCCTTGAGAATCGCTTCAAGATAGGCTTTAGAGCGGGAAAATTCCTCTTCATTGTAGGTCACTTTCTCTTTTTCCCCTTCGTCAATAAGCCCCTGCATGATTTCAGGAGTGATAGTGAAGCCGGCGATGAATGAGTCGGCATTCGGATATGCAGCCATAAGTTCCTTGCGGTTCTTATCCACATAGTTCACGCTGAAATTGTTCATGGCTCCGCGTGCCACAAGGTCGCGGTAGTAGGGGGAATAGTATGTAGTATCAATAGGTACGAATCTGTCAGGCATTATGCCGCCGCCACCATATACCGGACGCTGAAGACGGATGGTGTGGTAAAGAAGCGAGTCGGCAAAGTGGATGCTGTCTGCACTGTTGAACTCGCCTGACTTGTAGCGATTGAGTATGTCAAGCTGGTAATTCTCATCCTCACCGTCGGCGTAAGGTTTCTGGATACATCTTCCTGATGGGGTGTGATAGCGCGATACAGTGAGACGTATCATAGAACCATCGGGGAAGGGGAAGGGGCGCTGTACGAGACCTTTACCGAAGGTTCGGCGACCTACTATGACTCCGCGGTCGTTGTCCTGGAGAGCTCCCGAGAGGATTTCGCTTGCCGATGCCGAGAACTGATTTACCATCACCACTACTCTGCCGTTGAAATTGCCGTTGGAGGTGGCATCATATATGCTCTTGCCATTTTTTGGAGAGTCGGTGTAGACAATCATGTCGCCCTTTTTAAGGAATATGTTTGCCACATCGATGGCTTGTTTGAGATATCCTCCGCCATTGTCGGTGAGGTTTATGATGAGGTGGCGCATGCCTTGCTTGCGGAGGTCCTTCATCGCCGATTTTACTTCTTCGGTGGTGCTTTCGGCAAAGCGCGATATGCTTATGTAGCCCACAGAGTCGTTAGCCATGAATGCCCCGTCAACGCTGTAGATGGGTATATCGTCGCGTACCACACGGAACTCCAGAAGCTGAGGCACGTTTTTGCGTTTCACTTTTAGGTTGGCGATGGTGCCTTTGGGTCCTCGCAGTATTTTAAGAATGTCGTTGTTTTTCTTACCGACACCCGAGATTATGGTGTCGTTGCAGGAGATTATGCGGTCGCCTGCCTGTATGCCGAGCTTTTCGGATGGACCATTGGATACGGATTCAATTATATAGAGTGTGTCCTGTACCATCTGGAAGCGAATGCCGATGCCTGAGAAGTTGCCGTTGAGCGGTTCGGTGAGTTCTTTTGTTTCCTCGGGGGTGGTGTAGGTGGAGTGTGGGTCGAGGGTCTTTAACATCCCTATGATTGCTTCCTGTACCACCTTGGCGGTGTCGATGGTATCCACGTAGTAATTCTCAATCAATTGTTCCGCCAGACGCAGCTTGCGCTCAGGTGTGAACTGGGCAGAGAGAAACGGAACAAGTATAAATGAGAGTGTAAGAGTTAGCAGTAGTCGTTTCATTATTATATTTTGTAGATGGGATTGTATTTCTGATGTGTTGATATGGTGTGTGCTTATCTTATATGGTGAGTCAGGGGAGGAATTTGCTCACGTCATGCCCGTAACGGGCAAGTTCGCGCACCACAGATGAGGATACGCATGCCTGCTCGGGGAGAGTGAAGAGGAGCACAGTCTCTATTCCTGAGATTTCCCGGTTGATGTCGGCAAGGTTGCGTTCATATTCGAAGTCGGCCACAGTGCGGACACCGCGGAGGAGCCACCCGGCACCCTCGCGATGGCAGAGGTCAACGGTGAGCCCGGAATAAGCCATGACTTTTACCTTGTCATTTCCGGTGTAAATCCCGGTGATATGCGCTATACGCTCTTCGACTGTAGAAGAGCCGGATTTTCCTGAATTTTCACCAATTGCTATGATTATACGGTCGAACAGCGGCAGCGCGCGCTCGACCACGGAGTGGTGACCTATGGTGAAGGGGTCAAATGAACCTGCGAACAGAGCTATCCTTTCAGCTGATTTGGGAGTCATCTTCTACAACAAGATTTTCAATAATGAAGTTCTGACGTTCCATGGTGTTTTTCCCCATGTAGAACTCAAGGAGCTCTGCCACGGCATCCTCCTTGCGGAGTGACACACGGTCAACGCGCATGTCAGGACCGATGAATCCGCGGAATTCATCAGGGGAGATTTCACCAAGACCTTTGAATCGGGTGATTTCCGCATTGTCGCCGAGCTTGTTGATGGCAGCTATACGTTCTTCGTCGGAATAGCAGTAATATGTCTCCTCGTTTGAGCTTGAAGAGCGTCCTCCACCGCCACGCTTGGTGAGCTTGCGGTTGCGTACACGGAACAGGGGAGTCTGAAGCACATACAGATGCCCTTTCTTAATCATGTCGGGGAAAAACTGCAGGAAGAATGTAAGGAGCAGTAGGCGAATATGCATCCCGTCCACATCGGCATCGGTGGCTATGATCACATTGTTGTAACGCAGTCCGTCAATCCCCTCCTCGATGTTGAGGGCAGCCTGAAGGAGGTTGAACTCGTCATTCTCATACAGGATCTTGGCAGGGACGCCATAGGAGTTCTTCGGTTTGCCTCGAAGCGAGAATACAGCCTGGGTCTCCACGTTGCGGATTTTGGTGATGGAGCCGGCAGCCGAGTCACCCTCGGTGATGAATATGGATGAGGCGAGTTTTTTCTCTTCATCACCTTTCGCGTCATTGAGATGAACGCGGCAGTCGAGCAATTTCTTGTTATGCAGGTTTACCTTCTTTGCTTTCTCTCTGGCAAGCTTTGTCACACCTGCCATAGCCTTGCGGTCGCGCTCGCTCTCCTGTACTTTTTTCAGGATTACACCGGCTATGTCGAGATTGCGGTGCAGATAGTTGTCAAGCTCCTTTTTCACGAAGTCGCCGACAAATTTAGCTACTGTCGGACCTTCGGGACCCATGTCTCGGCTACCGAGCTTGGTCTTGGTCTGGGATTCAAATACTGGCTCCTCTACTTTGATTGATACGGCAGCTATCATGCCGTTGCGTATGTCGGAGTATTCGAAATTGCGGTCAAAGTAGTCCTTGATGGTGCGTGACACGGCTTCCTTGAACGCTGTGAGGTGTGTGCCGCCCTGGGTGGTGTGCTGTCCGTTCACGAATGAGTAGTACTCCTCGCCATACTGGTTGGCGTGTGTGAGCGCTATCTCGATATCCTCACCTTTCAGATGGATGGGAGGGTAGAGGGGTTCGGTAGTCATATTGTCGCGTAGCAGGTCGAGCAGACCGTTGCGCGATATGTATCGTTTGCCATTGAAGATTATGGCAAGTCCGGTGTTCAGGAAGGTGTAGTTCTTAAGGAGTGGGATGATGAATTCATCCTTGTACTGATAATCACGGAATATGGAAGCGTCGGGGGTGAAGCGTACAAGAGTACCGTTAGGCTCGTCGGTAGGTACGATATCGCTCTCCTCCACTATATCGCCACAGTGGTAGAGCACGCTTTTGCACTGACCGTCACGCACGCTTCGGATGAAGAACTCGGTGGACAGCGCATTCACGGCCTTGATGCCCACGCCGTTGAGGCCCACCGACTTCTTGAACGCCTTCGAGTCATACTTGCCGCCGGTGTTCATGCGCGACGACGCGTCCACGAGCTTGCCGAGGGGGATGCCGCGGCCGTAGTCACGCACGGTAACACAGCCATCCACCACATCGACGGTGATTTGCTTTCCAAAGCCCATCATGTATTCATCGATGGCATTGTCGAGCACCTCCTTTATGAGCACGTAAATGCCATCGTCGAAGTTTGAACCGTCGCCGAGTTTGCCAATGTACATACCGGGACGGCGGCGTATATGTTCTTTCCAGTCAAGGGTCTTTATGTCATCTTCGCTATAGTTGGCATTAGGCTGCTCCATAGCATCGGCTTCCTCTTCCTGCTCTACCGAAAAGATATCTTCGTTTTCCATCTGTTCTTATCCTTGTTTTGAACTACCTGATTATGGGCTGATTCTGAACTTAAAAAAATAAAAAGTTCAAATCAGCTATATGAGTGAGAGTTAGTTGCAAATTTACAAAAAAATAATGAAAAACGGAAATGGAAAGAGGTCGTTTAAAGCCAAATATAATGGCATCTAAACGACCTCATGGTATTTTGACAGTACGGGAAGACTATTTTTTAGCCTCTTCAGCAGTTTTGTTTCTGTCTTTGAGCCATTCGTGGAGAAGGGTTTTGACTACTTCGTGGTACTTGAAAGTGGGACGGAATCCCCAGCCATGACCTCCTTCGGGGAAGATGTACATCGAGGCGGGAATTTTATTCTCTTTCAGCGCACGGTAGTAACGAATGGAATTTTCGGGAAGTACTGCCCGGTCATTATCGCTGAGAAGAATGATGGCGGGAGGAGTGTTGGCATCCACATGCTGTTCGTTGGCATATTCGGCAAGAAGCGCGGCATCCTTTGACTTGTCGCCGAGAAGATTGTCGATAGAGCCTTGATGGGTAATTCCTGATTCGGAGGTTACCACGGGATAAAAAAGTATGCTGAAATCAGGACGCGACTCTGCATCGGTTATATGGGTGCTCACGGTTGAGGCGAGGTGACCTCCGGCCGAAGAACCGGCTATGCCAACCTTAGCGGGATTGACCTTCCATTTATCGGCGTTGCGGCGTACGGTGCGGAGTGCCTCGCGGGCGTCCTCGGCAGGGATGGTGTAATTGCCGTGAGGCAGACGATATTTGAGTACCACCCCGGTGATACCATTGTCGGCAAGCCATTTAGCCACCTGCATTCCTTCGTGGTCCATGGCAAGATGGGTGTAGCCTCCTCCGGGACATACTACCACTGCCATACCGGTGTTGATAGAGTCGGCGGGATGAAATACGGTGATGGTTGCTTCGTTGTCATGACCGTTGTCGGTAGCGGGTCCGTTCTGCCATAGCTTTACGGGATTCTGGGCTAACAGGCTCATCATCGATAGACTTATTGCCGAGGAGAGCAGGATGGTGAAGATTCGTTTCATGATTTATAAATGTAGTGGTTAAGGTTGAAATTGTTGTTAAAGAGTAGAGATGAGGGTATATGTCTCGCCCGGGATTGTGGGGATGTCGTATTCAACGGTTTCCTGGAGAGTCAGCGCCGGAATTTTTGAGGCATCCTTGATTATCGGAGCCGGGATTGAGTAGATGGCGTTGAGCGGATTTGGGTTGGTACCTTTTGCCTTTGTGAGAGTGTTTCCGTCAGCCATGCGGAGCGGAGTGGCTGTGCGCAGACGCAAGTTTCCGCCAAGGGTCGACTTGATGGTTACTGATTTGAGGCGGTTGCCGCTCCATTCCATACCGGCTATCTCAAAGCCTCCGCGAGTCCTCAGTCCGGATACACTTCCATCCTTCCACACATCAGGGAGCGCAGGGAGGAGATGCACGGCGCCATCATGGCTTTGGACGAGCATCTCGGCTATACCTGCGGAGCAGCCGAAGTTGCCGTCGATCTGGAACGGCGGGTGAGCGTCGAACATGTTGGCGTATGTGCCGCCGTCCTGATCCTTGATGGTTACATTGGGGTCCTTGAGCTTGAGCTGGTTGCGTATCAGCGTGAAGGCGTGGTTGCCGTCGAGCAGACGGGCCCACAGGCACACCTTCCAACCCATCGACCATCCGCGGCTGGCATCGCCACGACCTACGAGCGACTTTTTGGCTGCCTGGAAAAGCTGAGGGTTGGTGTAGGGTGAGATTTGATTGCCGGGGAACAGCCCCCAGAGGTGTGACACATGGCGGTGTCCGCTTGTCTCGCGGTCCCAGTCCTCGAGCCATTCCTGAAGTTGTCCGTACTTACCCACATGCATGGGCGGAAGTTCGGATTTCAGTTTTTCAAGTTCGGTAGCGAATTCTTTATCCTTGCCGAGTGTGTTGGCAGCGAGAATGGTGCTGTTGAGAAGGTCGTAGACCATCTGATTGTCCATGGTGACACCGCTGAAGAGGGCGAGGTTCATTTTCTTGCCAGTATCAGAGATGTAGGAGCCGATACCCGGATGATTCTCAGGAGAATTTGATGGTGACACTACTTTATAGCCGCTCTTGGGGTCAGTCACCAGAAAATCCTGATAAAACTCGGCAGCCGACTTCAATACCGGATAAATCTCTTCGAGATATTTCTTGTCGCCGGTGTAGAGATAGTGTTCCCAAAGGTGTGAACAGAACCATGCGCCACCGGTGGGCCATACGCTGCATGAGGCATAGTCAACAGCACCTGTAGAGCGCCAGAGGTCGGTGTTATGGTGAAGAGTCCACCCGCGGCAGTCATACATATTGGATGCTGATTCGCGTCCGGTAACGCTGACATCCTTAACCATCTGCAGGAACGGGTCGTGGCACTCGCTGAGGTTGGTGACCTCGGCGGGCCAGTAGTTCATCTCGACGTTGATGTTGGTGGTGTACTTGCTGTCCCAAGCAGGATACTGGCCGGCATCGGGATTCCAGATGCCCTGCAGGTTGGCAGGCTGCGTGCCGGGCTGTGAACTGCTGATGAGCAGGTATCTGCCAAACTGGAAGTAGGTAGCGGCGAGCGAGGGGTCGAAGGTGGTGGAAAATTCTTTAATACGGACATCGGTAGGCTTGGTTTCCTGCTGAGGATTTGAACCGAGATTAAGCGACACACGGTGGAACTGTCCGGAGTATTTGGCGATGTGGTCGGTCTTTGCTGTGGTGTAATCTTTGGCAAAATTCCGGAGCGTAGCCATGGCTTTACCATCGCTGTCGCCGCTGATATCCTTGTAGTTTTCAAAGTTGGTGGCAGCTGAGATGTATATGGTGACAGCGTCAGCACCACTGACAGTGAGAGAATTGATGGAAGTGTCGGCGCTCTGATGTCCACCCTCGGCAATTACTTTGATAAATGCTGTGGCATGGAGGCGATTGGGGATATTCTCCTCTGCTTCATTGGCATGTGTGCAGTATACGCGCAACATGTCGTCACTCCCTTCCACTACCCGTGTTTCTGCAACGGTGCGGTTCTTTTTCAACGGGCCGGTGAATGATGTAGTGAAGGTGATTTTTCCGGGTTGTGATGCTGTGAGCCTCATGATGATGAGGTCGTCTGTAAGAGAGGTGAAGATTTCACGGGTATAGTCGACACCTCCGGCGGAATAGGTGACTTTTGCCACGGCATTATTGAGGTCAAGCTCGCGACGGTAGCTGCTGACAGATTGAGGAAGAGTGGGGAAGTCGAGGATTATGTTTCCGAGCGACTCGTAAATCATGCCATGTCCTGTAATGCTTTTGTCGGCGGTGATGTTGGTCATTGCCGAACGCTGCGCGGCTTCGTAGTTGCCCTCGTTGATATACTGCCTTATCTCCTGCAGGTGACTCTTGGCTTTGGGGTTGTAATTATTGTAAGGGCTTCCTGACCAGAAAGTATCTTCATTAATCTGAATGGTGTCCTGATGAATGCCGCCGTAGAGCATGGCGCCGAGATGTCCGTTGCCAAGCGGGAGGGCTTCAACCCAATGTTCGGCCGGTCGGTCATACCATAGTTTGAGGTCGTTGGCATAACCAGCTATGCAAAAACATAATGCGACAGCTGCTAAAATATAATTTTTCATGGATGGAATTAAATATTATAATATCAAAGTGTTCCTAATTTTCCTTGTGAACCGTACTTGTTTACAGCTCTTACCTGAAGTGCGGTCTTAATCTCGGGTGCGCTAAAGGTAGTGTCGGCTGTGATGCCGATAATTTCATCACCATCGTATACGATATAGCCTGCAGCTTCGGGCACTGTATCCCAGGAAAGTATACCGTCAATATATTTGAATCCTTTGGGAGCGTTGAGTTTCTTCATTATTTCGCGAGGATTCCATCCGTCGGCGGCGAGTATCATATTTTCGTATGTATACTTTTCAGCATCCTCTGCGCTGATGGTGGCGGGGCAACTACCGGTCATTTCTTGTCCGGTGTTCCGGTCACGGAAAGAGTAAGATGTCTTTCGTTTGCTCAGGTCGAGAAGGTTGCCATTTGTGTCATGGCTTCGGTATTCAGCGAAGAGCGCCGGGATAGTGCCCATGTTGGACCATCCTTCCTCAGCCACAGGTATCAGCATAGTGGTGTTGATGTATGCGACTTTAGGATTATTGTGCCATGGACGACCGAGTTTGAGTTTCCCGTCGGCAGCTTCGGGTGTTCCGTCGACGGTGCAATCTATAAAGGCATATCCATATCGGGCATTGTTGTGACATGGAGCCACAATCACTGAGCCGCTGCGCACATTGTAGAATGTGCAGTTCTCAGCAAGCACATCGCCACCGCCATAGAAATAGTCGACGGCACCCTCGATATAGCAATCTTTCACGTAATGCCTGTCGGTATCGTTGCTTGTGGTGTACCAAGTATCCTGGAAAGAACGGAAGTTGCAGTTGTTGAATGCGGCACGGTCGGCGGTTGTGTGCATTGCGAGTGCCTGAGGACCGCTGTGTGATTCAATGCCCCAATCATTGATATATGAAATGTTCTCCGTATAGAAGTCGGGCGCTTTTACCTCGACTACAGCACCTCCAAAACCTCCTACTTCCGATTCCGGATTGTGTACGGAATGATTCCAATAGGCGGTCCTGCCGGGCTTTTCTGACCCGTTCGGCTTGCCGCCAACGTTCAGTTTGTGGCGTATGGATGTGTTTCTTTTGTCTTGACCTATAAGGTGGATGAAGGGTTTTGATTCGGGTATTGTCACATGCTCGCGGTAGTCACCCTTTTTCACTAATATGAGCCAAGGCTCGGTGCGTCCTTCAGGTGCAGCGAGAATAGCCTCGCTTACAGAGGTATAGTCACCGCTGCCATCAGCTGCAACCACTGCGTGGAATGGAGTAGTTTCGGCTGCCGCGACTATGCACGTAACAGCAAAAGCAAGAGATGCGAATGATTTTTTCATGGAATAAAAATAAATGCGATAAAATAAATAGGTAAGTTAAGTATTATGACTAATCATTTTTCTCTTCCCAGAGATAGAGGCGGTCGGAAGGTCGGATTTTTCTTGGTACTTTCAGTGAGAAATGGTCCCCTTTATTCACTGTCTGCACCGGGTCATATTCCAACCGCAGCTCCTCTACTTTTAGGATTATAGCACCGGTATCGGTCCCTGTTATTATTACTTCGTCGCCCACATGCAGCTCGCCGCTCTCCATGAGAAATTCCCCCACGCCGAGTTTCGGGAAGTAGCGCACACCTTTGGCTACATATTTCTTCACACGTGTGGCTGAGGAACCGTATTTTGCAGACCATTCACCGAGGCGTTGACCGAGATAATATCCGTCCCAGAATCCTCGATTGAAGATTTTGCTAAGTTCAGTGTCCCATGCGGCAATTTTTTCATCGGTAAACTCTCCGTGACAAATAGCATTGATGGCTTCGGAATAAGCCTGAACGGTGATTTTGACATACTCCGGGCCGCGTGCGCGTCCCTCGATCTTGAACACGCTCACTCCGGCATCGATCATCTTGTTGAGGAAGTGGATGGTCTTCAGGTCCTTGGGCGACATGATGTATTTGTTCTCGATGTCGAGCTGGTCGCCGGTCTCGCGGTCGGTGACGGTGTAGCCACGGCGGCATATCTGGGTGCAGGCGCCGCGGTTGGCGCTCGAGTTCATCTCGTGGAGGCTCAGGTAGCATTTGCCCGAGACGGCCATGCAGAGTGCGCCGTGGCAGAACATTTCTATACGGATTTTCTCACCCTTAGGGCCGCATATGTTCTCACGCTCGATGGCTTCGTGGATGGCTTTGACCTGCTCAAGGTTGAGCTCGCGGGCGAGCACCACCACATCAGCAAACTGCGAGAAAAACTTGACCGCCTCGATGTTGGTGACGTTGAGTTGTGTGGAGATATGCACCTCCACACCTATGCTGCGGGCATAGGTTATAGCTGCGATATCACTCGCGATGATGGCGGAGATGCCGCTTTCCTTTACCGCATCGATGATGGAGTGGCATTTCTCAAGCTCATTATCGTAGATGATGGTGTTGACTGTCAGATAGGTCTTCACGCCGGCCTCGTCGCAGATCGAGGCTATGTTGCGGAGGTCGTCGAGGGTGAAATTGACCGACGAGCGCGAGCGCATGTTCAGTCCCTCGACCCCGAAATATATAGCGTCCGCTCCAGCCTCGATGGCGGCGTGGAGCGACTCGTAGCACCCCACAGGTGCCATTATCTCAAACTCTTTTCTGTCCATTAGGGTACTTATTTGCAAACTATCTAACTGATTCTGACGCCAGGAGGCGATGAATCAGTTAGATAGCGTATGGGTTGAATTATGGTGTCAATCAGATGGTGCGTCCGGGATAAGCCTTGAGCGCAGCTGCAAGGACTTTCATGGCTTTGGCAAGTTCCTCCTTGTTAAGCACGTATGCCATGCGGACTTCGTCGACACCCATGCCGGGCGTGGTGTAGAAACCTGAGGCCGGAGCCATGAAGATGGTCTCGCCGTCAAGGTTAAATTCTTTCAGGCACCATTGGCAGAATTTGTCGGCATCGTCCACTGGAAGTTTCACCACGGTGTAGAACGCTCCCATTGGGATTGGGGTATAGCATCCGGGGATTTTATTGAGCTCGTCGATCAGGAATTTGCGGCGCTCCACATATTCATTGTATGTGGCGAGCATATATTCAGCAGATGTGTCGATTGAAGCCTCGGCAACTATCTGACCTAACAATGGAGGACTGAGACGCGCCTGGCAGAATTTCATAACATTGGTTTTGAGCTGGGATGCTTGGTGATGAGCGCGCCGATGCGGATGCCGCATTCGTTGTAGCGCTTGGACACGGAGTCGACCAGCACCACCTGCTCCTCTATGCCGGGAAGATGGAAGGCGGAGATGTAGGGTGCGCCTGTGTAGCAGAACTCGCGGTAGACTTCGTCCGAGAAGAGGAAGAGGTCATATTTCTTTACCAAATCCCTGATTTGGAGCATCTCTTTCATAGTGTAGAGATAGCCGGTGGGATTGTTGGGGTTACAGATGAGTATACCCTTGGTGCGAGGGGTAATGAGCTCTTCGAATTTCTCCACCGATGGTAGGGCAAAGCCATGGTCGATGCTGGATGGAACTGTGACAATCTTGGCTCCGGCCGAGATTGCAAACGCCATATAGTTGGCATAGGCAGGCTCGGGGACAATAATCTCATCTCCCGGGTCGAGACATGCCATGAATGCAAAGAGCACAGCTTCTGAACCTCCGGCTGTAACGATGATATCATCCACATCCACTTCGATGTTGAAGCGGTGGTAATATTCCTTGAGTTTCTGGCGCAGTGACAGCAATCCGGCCGACGGACTGTATTCAAGCACCTTACGGTCTATGTGCTTAAGCGCGTCCAGACCCTCCTGAGGGGTGGGCACGTCGGGCTGACCGATGTTGAGATGATATACTTTTATACCCCTCGACTTAGCGTCGTTGGCAAGAGGAGTGAGGCGCCTGATTGGGGAGGCAGGCATCAATGTGCCGCGTTCTGATACGTTTGGCATGTGTTGTGATTGATATGAGGTGTGGTTTGTTGTCGGGAATTACTTTATATCCTCATGAATGTGGATGAAGATTTCTTTGTCGATGGGAGTCAGCTCCACGTGTCGGCGTGCCATCATGCGTGATGCGGTGTCAAAGAAGCGGTCCATGTCTACATCCTTCATGCCGAGAGTAGAGCCTTCGGTGAATGACTGGATGAAAGTTCTCGGGAATCCTGCGCTGTAGAAATTGACACCGACACCTACCACTGTGGCGGTATTGAACATGGTGTTGATACCGGCCTTTGAATGGTCGCCCATTATGAGTCCGCAGAACTGGAGACCGGTCTTCACGAACCTACCTTCAGCGATGCTCCATAGCTTGATGGGACCGTAGGTGTTCTTCAGGTTCGATGCGGTGCATCCTGCGCCGAGGTTGCACCATTCGCCTATCACGGCATTGCCGAGGAATCCGTCATGAGCTTTGTTGGAGTATCCGGTCATCACTACATTGTTAAGCTCGCCGCCCACCTTGCAGTAGGGGCCAAGTGTGGTGGCACCATAGATTTTGCCACCCATGTTGACTACAGAGTGCTCGCACATGGCTATAGGACCACGCAGACAAGCTCCCTCCATGATTTCGGCATCGCGTCCCACATAGATGGGACCCTTGGTGACGTTGAGAATCGCACCTTCGACAGTGGCACCTTCCTCAATAAACAATTGCGATGGGTCACCGATGAGCTTGCAAGTGTCGCTGAGCGGTTTTGATGTCTTTCCGGCTGTAAGAATCGCGAAGTCGCGACGCACCGCCTCATCATTGGTCAAGAAGATGTCATAAATATGGTTTATAGCGAATGGCTCACCGCCATCATACTCCTTGGTTGAAGTGGGCTCGCCGTTACCGCGACGGGCTATGGTCTCACCATTGAGTGTGAGAGCCTCGCCGATTTGCAGAGCCAGTATGGCATCAACAAGCGCAGCGTCGGGGTGAAGATTGCCGGCGATAAATAGGTTGTCGCCATCGGCTGCTTCTATCATAGGATACTTCATCGACAGATAATCCTGGGTGCTGTAGGAGTATGCACCGGGAATGGCGCGCTGCCATTTCTCTGAGATGGTCATGATACCTTGACGGAGAAGTGCCACCGGCCGGGTGTAGGTGAGTGGAAGCATGTTGGCTCGCACTCTCACCGGGTCAAAAAGTATGATATTCTTCATGCGCAAATTTATTTATTTTACAAAAGTACAAAAATTCTTGTAATGAACTGATTTAAACTTTTCAGAAAATGTCAAGAGTTTGTTGTAAAAAAACAAAATTGACATAGAAAAGCATAGTGCTTTTGTGATATTTCTTTGTATTGACAATACTTATCAAAATCTATATCAATTAAAATGAAAAACTGTTTCCGTGTGTTGACAAAAAGCAAGTGAAAGCAAAAAATCCTGACTATTTTACAGGAAATATTCGCTGGTGCGTGAAAATGTTCACGGACAAATATTAAAAAATATTAATCGGAGTGTTAAAAACTTGGCACATTTGGAAATAGTTGCTACCTTTGCAGTGAAAAGAGACACCAAATGTTGCAAGTCCTTGGACTGATAAAATTTTACGCATTAAATATAAATTTGGACTAAGGAACAAAAAGGCAACTTCATTTTGTCATGTCATCGTGAGATGCCACTGAAAAATGACAATGGTGTAGTGTAAGTATGATATAATCTCTACATTATTGGAAATGAAATAGTTTTCTTTTCAGTAACTATCGAATCAAATTTGCCTTATGGCTTTAGTCCTGTTGCTCCTTGTGGTAAGGAGCAGCGGACAATTTTTTTATAGGATGTTTAGATTTTTGCTGCGGTTTCCCATGTAGTCAGGGAAAGCCGCTTTTTTATGCATTTTCCATTAGATTTTTTGTGAATTATGGTCAACAATGTTAGAGCTGGGCTTGTTGTATTTTACAGAAGTACCGATAGTGGATACCTCACGTACAGACAAAAGAAAATTTTAAAACCAAACACTAACATAAAAATAAAAAATCATTATGGCAGCAAAAACTTACTCTCCAGTTGTTCAGGAACTCATTGATATGATTGCAAAGAATGGTTGGGAAGACAAATTTCAGAAAGCTCTTGACCACGTGCATGAATTGAATGTGATTGAATATGAGCCAATCAAGACATTGGAAGACTATTACGACTGGTGCGAATCAAATCTTCACTGGGTTCCTAAGGAAGACCCTGAAGGAGATGTGGTGTACCAGCATGTCACCATGTTCTACTTCCTGCTTGACCAAAGTCCGGTCAAAGAACTCCAGACACCAATATATCCCAGTAAGCTTAAGGGTAATGTGATGCCTCCTCTCACCCCACTTTCACAGTGGATGCGTAAGTTCGTGATTTCACTCGGTATGTGGATGGATTCTCCTGAATCGCTCACCGATGAGGCAGTGAAATCATACTACGACTCACCCCGCTACAACATGAGCGATTACGAGATGCCTATGGGTGGCTGGAAAACTTTCAACCAATTCTTTGCCCGTAGCGTCAAACCCGGTTTCCGTCCTATCGCTGCCATCAATGATGACCATATAATCACTTCGCCTGCTGACTCTACCAATGATGGTCAGTGGGAAGTTAATTCCGATTCTCAGGTTAACATCAAGGGTCTTGAATGGAGTATTGAAGAGCTTCTGGAAGGAAGTAAATACAAGGATGACTTCAAGGGTGGTATCTGGATTCACCAGTTCCTCAACACCACTGACTATCACCGTCAGCATGCTCCAGTGGGAGGTAAGGTTCTTGAAGCACGTGAAATCCAGGGTGCTACTTGGCTTGGTGTGACCACTGAACCGATTGAAGGTGATGAGAAGGGTCGTTCACGTATAGTTCGCCGTAAGCTTGTAGCTGAGGATGAGGCAGGTTATCAGTTCCTGCAGACTCGTGGTCTGATTGTCCTTGAGTCAAAGATTGGTAAGGTGGCAGTCCTCCCGATGGGTATGGCTCAGGTGTCATCAATCATCGTCACAGCCGAGGAAGGTACCGTGCTCCGCAAGGGCGAGGAAATTTCCTACTTCCAGTTTGGCGGTTCGGATATTGTCATGATATTCCAGCGTCAGTCAAATGTCAGCATCACAGCTCAGCCCGGTGTTCACTACAATGTTGGTACACGTATCGCAGAGGCTTTCCCGGTAGGGGAATAATGGATTTGACATTACAGTCCTAAGGTATTATAACATTGACAGGCGGTGATAGGTCCCGGCGGGGAGTATCCCGCCTGTCTCTTTTTGTCAATCTGTATCAAATCAATTTAACCGGTTCTAAGAACAACTTGAAATATGAGAGAAAATCGTAGTACAGGGCGTTCCGGAAGTCAGACCACTGCTTCCGGGCGAAAAAAGATTGTATCTACTGCCGGCGGTTCCATCACCATGGCAGCTATGGCGATTATGATAATCACATCCATACTTAGTCTGAGAGGTTTACCGTCGGAGGCGAAGTATGGAGTCCAGTCCATATTCTTTTATCTTTTTGCGGCAGTAGTGTTTCTTCTGCCTTTCTCGCTGGTGTGTGCGGAGCTTGCCTCCACCTATACCAAGTCGGGAGGACTTTATCGTTGGGTTTCTGAGGCATTCGGTCCGCGATGGGGGTGGACAGCGATGTATCTGGAATGGCAGACGGTGGTGATATGGTTCCCGACCGTATTGATGTTTGGAGCGGCTTCGCTTGCATATATTTTCTGGCCGGAGAGTTTTGACGAGGCGTTGGCTTCAAACAAAGTGTATACACTGGTCGTTGCTCTGTTTATTTATTGGGCAGCTACGTTCAATGCTTTCCGTGGTCAGCGCTCGGCTAACCTGCTGAGTACCTATGGCGGTTTGGTGGGAACTATAATCCCCGGCGTGATTCTTATTGTGTTGGGTGTCATATATGTAGCGCTCGGCAAGCATGATTACCTTGCCCATGTCTCCTTCTTCCCCGATTTTTCCAACGTAGGTACCATAGTGCTCGCCGCCTCTATATTCCTCTTTTATGCAGGTATGGAGATTCAGGCAGTGCATATCAATGATATGAAGAATCCTGCGCGCGATTTCCCGAAAGCGGTGTTTATGGCTATCGGAGTAATTGTGCTGCTTTATGCTGTTGGTACACTTGTGATTGGACTTGTGATACCGTCCGAAAATATTAATCTTCTGCAGTCGCTTTTGGTGGCTTACAAGGGATTATGGGCAAGTTTCGACCTGAGTTGGCTTGGAAATGTGATGGCTATCTTCATCATGTTCGGTGTGATTGGTCAGGTGAGCGTGCTGGTCACCGGTCCTTCTACCGGTCTGATGGCAGTCGCTCAATCTGGTTATCTTCCCCCTTCCATACAGAAGACCAATAAGAATGGCATCAATACTCCTATTCTGCTGGTACAGGGTGTGTTTGTGACATTGCTCTGTCTGCTGCTCATTGTGCTTCCCACAGTAGAGTCTGCCTATCAGATTATGTCGCAGATGGCAACTATCATATACCTGATAATGGTGCTGCTAATTTACGGTGCTTTCATACGCTTGCGCCATACTGCTCCGGGGAAGAAACGTGGATTCAAGGTGCCCGGAGGTCTCATTGGTGAAATCATAGTGTGCACTGTCGGTATTGCCGGCGCACTTCTGGCACTGGTACTCAGTTATCTTCCACCCTCGCAGATTACCACCGGTTCCCCGCTGATGTATGTGGGTATCATTCTGGTAGGTGTTGGTATCATGGTGGCATTGCCGCTTGTGGTCTATTCACTCCGTAAATCATCATGGAGAAATCCTGATGCTCATTTCTATCCCTTTGACTGGCAGATAGAGGGTAGAAAGCCTGACCAGGTCTCAAAATGGGCGCCCGGGTATGAACCTACCGAGCAAGAGGTGGAAGATGCGGAGACCAACGCAATCAGCAATCACGCCAAGTTCAAACACATGTAGGTGACAGGTGTTTGGTGGCGTATGACCAAGGGTCGATGAAAAACATCCGCTAAAATTTGTCACGGTTCAATATTTCCCCTGTCGTCGCGTTAATAAATTGATGGCAGATTTATGGCTTATTTACCGTGTGTGTTTCAGGGATAGTCTGACGCGTATCGTCAGATGTATCCTATTGTTCGGGATTCTTTCCGGGATTCTTGTGTCATGCTCCACACGCAAAAATACAGCCGCCTCACGCAACTATCAGGCATTTATAACGCGCTATAACGTTTACTTCAATGGCGAGCAGCATTACAAAGAAACATTGAAGGAGATGGAAGATAGTTATGTGGATGACTACAACTTCAGACTATTCATGCATCCGGCTGAGGCTTATGCCCGGTCGGATGCTCCGCAACCGGTCGGTTCGTTTGACCGCTCCATCGAGAAAGCCCAGAAAGCCATTCAGCTCCACAGCATCAAGAAGCCTCCCCGCCGACGCCCCGGGCATTCCAAGGACCCGGAGTATCGAAAATGGATGAGGCGGAGCGAGTATAATCCTTTCCTACACAATGCCTGGATGATGATGGGGCGTAGCAGGTATTTCAATGGCGATTTCCTGGGAGCCGCTTCCACATTTTACTATGTGGCTAAGCATTTCACATGGCTACCATCTACAGTGGTTGAGGCTAAACTGTGGCAGGCGAGGTGTTACTGTGCCATGAATTGGCTGTTTGAAGCCGAGATGATTCTTTCGAGAGTCAAACCTTCAGAGCTGGTATCTGATGATTTGCGTGAGCTTTATAACTTTGTGTATGCCGATTTCTACATCCTGTCAGACGATTATGCCAAGGCTATTCCTATGCTTACGGAAGCAGTGGGATATGCCAAAGGAGCGCAGAAGTCACGCTTGAATTTTCTGCTCGGTCAGCTCTATGTCTCCCAAGGGGACAGGAGCCGGGCTTACGAGGCATTCAAGCACGCCGCTTCAGGGTCATCTTACCGCATGAAGTTCAATGCCAGGATGAAGCAGAGCGAGGTATATAGTGCTAAGGATATCACTCCCGAGGTAAAAGCACTGCGACGCATGGCACGCTATGGCAGGAACAAGGAGTACCTTGACAGGATATATTATGCCATAGGAAACCTTTACCTCTCGCAAAGAGACACGGTGAAGGCGATTGACAACTACCGCACTGCTGTAGAGCGCTCACTGCGCGGAGGTATGGATAAGGCAGTGGCGCAGCTTGCGCTCGGCGATTTATATTACCGTCGTCGCCGCTACGATTTGGCGCAGCCATGTTATGCCGAGGCATTGGCTGTGATTCCTTCGAACTATCACGGCTACATGGAGCTGAAAAAACGTTCGGATGTGCTGGATGAGTTAGGGGTGTATTCGCAGAATATATTTCTAAACGATTCGTTGTTGCGTCTCAGCACCATGCCTGAGGCAGAACGCATGAGGGTGATTGACGGTATCATATCAGGTATAAAGAAACGAGAACGTGAGGAGGCTGAGAATCAGCGCCGTGAAGAGTATCTTGCCGGGCAGGTGATGTTCGGGCCGACAATGAACCATGGTAATGCAGCTACGCCTAATAGTATCACACTCAACACCGATAAATCGTGGTATTTTTATAATCCAGCCGCCCGCGAGGCAGGGCGCACGGAGTTTCAGCGCCGGTGGGGAGCCAGAAAACTCGAGGATGACTGGCGTCGCCATGATAAGCAGCGTTCCGGACTGATTGACTTTGACTCGGAGGAGATTGACGAGGTGGATAATGATATGGATGAAGGGGGGACCGAAGGTGTGACAGAAAAGCAGCGGACCTCAGCAAGACAGGATGACCCTCATTACCCGGAGTATTATCTAAAGCAGATTCCAGCTACCGATTTGGAGCGCAACATAGCACGCGAGGTGATTCAGGATGGTCTGTATAATTCAGGTGTGATATTGAAGAATAAGCTGGAGGACTTTCCGGCAGCCGATGCCGAGTGGAGCCGTCTGCTCTCTGAATATCCTGATAATGTGTATCGGCTTGATATATATTATAATGAATATCTGATGAATATGCGTATGTCGCGCAATGACGAGGCGGAAAAATGGCGTGGGCGTATACTTGCTGAGTTCCCTGACTCTAAGTTAGGGCAGGCGATGAGAGATTCGATGTATATTGACCGTCTGAAAGAGATGGAAAAGAGTCAGGAGGATTTGTACGTGCGCATATATGATGACTACCTTGCCGACAGGAACGGTGAGGTGCATAAGGCGTACCGCATGATGTCGGAGAAGTACCCGATGTCTCCACTGATGCCGAAATTCATGTTTCTGCATGCGCTTGCGTTTGTGACCGAGGATAATCCGGCGGAATTTAAAGCAGCACTCGATAGCTTGCTTGAGCGTTATCCGGACTCAGAGTTTACTCCGATGGCGTCGGCATATCTGAAAGGGTTACGTCAGGGCCGCGAATTGCGTAGTGGCTCTTCTAATTTGAGGAGTATGGTTTGGAGCACCCGGCTTACCGGAGATGCTGACTTAGTTGGTGATAGTACGGTTGCACTTGATTTTGATACCGTACCGGCACGACCGCATTATGTGGCATTGCTGTTTGACCTGTCTGCCACTCCACGCAATCAGCTTCTTTACGATGTGGCGCGTCATAACTTCTCTACCTATGTGGTGAGGGATTTTGACCTTGAAATGATGTCGTTCGGCGGACTTGGAGTTCTGATAGTGAAAGGATTTGAAAATATGGCAGAGGCTGAACAGTACCGCGCACAATTGCTCGGTGACGCTGACTTCCACTTCAATCTTTCTGTGCGCCCTATCATAATAAGTCGTGGCAATTTCGAACTGCTCCTCGATAATGGAGCCTCGTTTGATGATTATCTACGTTTTGTCGGCGAATCAGAAGCCCGGCACCTTCATGAAACTATCCTCCCTCCAAGCGACTACCTTCCGCCTGAAGCGCTTATTGAGCTATATCAGCCGAATAATTAAAAGTATCTATGGTTTTAATTTCAGTTGCATTTTGATTGTCATTGTATTATTCCATAAATAACTGGTTGCAATGAAATAATACGTTGTTGTCAATATGGATAATTGGACTGCATACATTTTATTGCCCGGATTCTGTTCCAAATTATCCCGAATAGTTTGAATAGTTGGTCAAATGTTTATAAATTTGTGGCATAGAAACATGAATAGGGTAATCTATGTCGACAATCCTCTGGGCAGACGATGAAATCGACCTGCTGAAACCTTACATAATTTTCCTGCAGGGAAAAGGCTACGATGTAGTCACTACCTGTAGCGGCACTGACGCACTGGATATGGTGGGTGAGCAGGATTTTGACCTCATAATCCTGGATGAGCACATGCCGGGACTTACAGGGCTGGAAACATTGCAGCGCATCAAGATGGTGGCGCCGCAGATTCCGGTGATAATGATTACCAAAAGTGAGGAGGAGGATATAATGGACCAGGCGGTTGGAAGCAAGATAGCTGACTATCTCATAAAGCCTGTGAATCCTAAACAGATACTTCTTTCCATAAAAAAATGTCTCCATTCCGATGAATTGATATCCACACGGGCCACTACTGATTACCGGCGTGAATTTTCAGCTATATCCGGACTGATTGATGGTGCGTCGTCCATACGCGACTGGATGGAGCTCTACCGTCGCATTGCTCATTGGGAGATTCAGCTTTCGGATGCCGACACAGCGATGGACGAATTACTCTCCATGCAGAAGAAGGATGCTGATGTGGCTTTTGCCAGATTCATCAGAAATAATTACGAGCGGTGGGTTTCCGACATTCGGGCGGTCGGTCGACCTATGATGTCGCCTGATATATTCCGGCAGAGAATTTTCCCTGAGCTTGACAAGGGGGAGAAACTGTTCTTCATTCTTATTGATAATTTCCGCCTTGACCAGTGGCTTGCAATAAAACCTCTGCTTGCTGAAATGTTTCTATTCAATGAGGAACTCTACTGCTCCATTCTTCCTACAGCAACACAATATGCCCGTAATGCCATATTTTCCGGACTTATGCCTCTCGAGATTGAGCGCAACTTCCCGGAACTGTGGGTTGACGAGGACTCGCCTGAGGGGAAAAATATAAATGAATCCCCGTTGATAACCACACAGTTTGAGCGTTTCCGCCGCAAATGCAGGTTCTCATACAATAAGGTCAATGACTCGGCTGCAGGAGAGAAACTTCTGCGCGAGTTCTCCAATCTGTTTGACAATGACCTCAATGTAATCGTGCTTAATTTTATCGACATGCTGTCGCATGCGCGCACCGATTCCAGGATGATTCGTGAATTGGCTTCGACCGATGCGGCTTACCGTTCACTTTCCGAGTCATGGTTCCGCCACTCATCGGCTATAGGGATATTCCGGCGCATAGCAGCCAAAGGATACAAAATTATCCTGACCACTGACCATGGTACTGTCAAGGTCGATAATCCTGTCAAGGTGGTGGGTGACAGAAATACCAATACCAATCTGCGCTATAAGGTTGGTAAAAATCTGGCATGTAATTCCAAGGATGTCTTTGAGGTGAAGCACCCTGAACGATTCGGATTGCCCGCACCTAACCTCTCCTCCACATATATTTTCGCCACCGGGCGAAACTTTTTCGCTTATCCAAACAATTATAATCATTACGTGCAGTATTACGACGGCACATTCCAGCATGGAGGTCTCTCAATGGAGGAGATGCTTGTTCCGTTGATAACACTCACGGCAAAATAACCATAATCAAATGAAAGAGATACTTATACCTACAACAGCCGACCTTGACTCTGCGGCACAGGAATTTCTCGCTCTCATGGGCGACGCCACCGTCTACACATTTGAAGGTGAGATGGGTGCAGGGAAGACGACATTTATCAACGCTCTGAGCCGTGCGCTTGGTGTGGAGGATGACCCTACCGGTTCACCCACATTCTCCATCATAAATGAATATCGCTCCGATACTACTGCCGAACTGATTTATCACTTTGACCTCTACCGCATAGAGTCATTGGAGCAGGCTTTCGATATAGGTGTGGAGGATTACCTTGACTCCGGAGCCCTCTGCCTGATAGAATGGCCCGACCGCATCGAGGATATTCTTCCCGATGATACCGTAAGGGTGAAAATAGATGTGTTGCCCGACGGGGCTCGACGTCTCACCATCGAAGGTGCCGAGGAGTAAAATAGGATATGCAGGTAATAGATTTGCCGGAGGTTGACTCCACCAATAGTTTTCTGGCGCTCATAGCACCCGATTCCCCTTCGGGAATAGTGGTGCTCGGGCGAGCACAGACTGCCGGCCGCGGGCAGCGGGGCAATAGCTGGGAGGCGGCGCCTGGTGAGAATATCACCATGTCGATGCTTCTGCGCCCTGCTCATATAGCTCCCGCAGGGCAGTTTGTTATTTCGCAAGCTGTTTCGGTGGGAATTGTCAATGTGCTGAAACGCTATTTGCCTAACAGCACCGTATCTGTCAAATGGCCCAACGATATTTATGTTGATGACCGGAAAATCTGTGGAATACTTATTGAGAATACTCTCTCCGGAGGGAGTATTGATTATTCCATTGTCGGGATGGGCATCAATGTAAACCAGCGCGAGTTTCTGTCCGATGCTCCGAATCCTGTGTCTATCTATCAGCTTACAGACCGGGAACATGATATAGATGTGCTTGTAAGGGAAGTTGCGGAGGAAATTCTCGCTCTATTTGCAGAGGTCGATGCCGACCACTCGAAGCAGACGGACGGTTCTACGCACTTATCGCTTCATGAGCGCTATTTCGGCATGCTCTGGAGGAGTGACGGGTATTATCCTTATCACGATAACATCCGCGATATGAATATTATGGCGGCAATTGAATCAGTGGCACCATCGGGACATATTACTTTGGTGACAATGGATGGTGAGAGGTATGTATACGCATTCAAAGAAATCTCCTCCATACTCAACAGGGGAGAAATTTGAGGCAAATTCACCGAGCTATTGAAAATTGTTGTAAATTTACCACGAAAATCAGTACATATAGCATTTAATTCTTAAGAGTTACTTATCAACCATGAAGAGAAATATAATTTTATCATTACTGTCGTTCTGTGTGGCATTCGGTGCATTCGCGCAGACCAACGATTCCGTTCCTGTACAGGATAAGAAACAGTATCTGGTATATGGAGTGGCTTTCTATAATCTGGAAAACCTCTTCGATACAATCAACAGTAATGGTAAATATGACTATGAGTTCTCGCCCGATGGCACCCGTGGGTGGACAAGCGAGCGTTACTGGAGCAAAATCAATAAACTTGCCCGCTGTATCTCCCACATGACCACCCCGCAGACCCCCTATGGTCCGGCTATAATTGGAGTCTCGGAGATTGAGAACAAGGGTGTGCTCGATGACCTCGTACAGGCCGATTCATTGAAGAAATGGAACCTTCAGGTGATTCATCATGATTCCCCCGACCGCCGAGGTGTAGATGTGGGTCTGCTCTACAGCCCATATTTCTTCAAGCCCATCGATGTGACCAACCATACACTTTTTGTTCCTGATAATCCTGATTTCCTTACACGAGACCAGATGTGTGTCACCGGTGTGATGGGTGGCGACACTCTCAGTGTGATAGTAAATCACTGGCCCTCGCGTCTGGGCGGACAGGAACGGTCAAGCTATCTGCGTGAGGCGGCCGCCAAACTCAGCAAGCATATAGCCGATTCCCTGTGGGCGATACGACCCAATCAGGGCGTTATAATTATGGGAGACCTTAATGATGACCCGCAGGATAAGTCGTGTGCCGTGGCACTTGGCGCCCAGCGCGATGCCGAAGGTGTGGCTCCCCATGGTTTCTTCAATCCCTGGTGGAAGGTGCTTGAGAGCGGCGTCGGCACACTCTCCTACCGCGGAGCGTGGAATCTCTTCGACCAGATTATTGTGTCAGGAACCCTCATGCAGGATAGTTATGACAACCTGCATTACTGGAACTGCATCATAAACGATTTTGATTTCCTCTATCAGCAGGATGGTCCATATAAAGGTACTCCATTGCGCACCTATGCAGGTGGAAAGTGGCTCGATGGCTATTCTGACCATTTCCCTACCGAAATATTCCTGATTAAGGAGAAGAAAAACAAGTAAATTTCCATTATCCTATACAGATATACAGACCTGATGAGTAAAGAACCGTTTGTAATTACCGTCGGACGCCAGTTTGGCAGCGGCGGTCGTGAGCTCGGCAAGGCTCTTGCCGAAGCACTTGAGATTGAATACTATGACAAGGAGCTTCTTGTGGAATCCGCAAAGCTTGCAGGTGTCAATCCGGAATATTTTGAAAAGAAGGATGAGCGATTTCCTACTTTTCTACAAGGACTTTTCTCATTTTCAATGGGGGTCACACCAATGTGCTACTACACCGGTGCTTCCTCTATAAGCGACGACGGGCTGTATAAGTCAATAAGCGATTTCCTTCTGAAGACCTCCCGCGAAAAATCGTTTGTAGTCGTGGGTCGCAGTGCCGATTACATATTGCGCGAGCATCCGAGATGTGTCAATATCTTTGTCCATGCACCAATGGAGGAGTGTGTGAAGCGTATCACCAGCCGTAACGATGCTATCGATGAGGCTAAGGCGGCGACTATGGCTAAAAAGACCAACAAATGGCGTGCGGAGTACTACAATTTCTTCACTGATAAGGAGTGGGGAAATGCCAAGAGTTACGATTTGACCCTCGACAGTTCTCTCATGAGTATGGAGAAAAACGTTGAGCTTATAAAGGAATATCTCCGTCTGCGTGGTATACTCTGACCATCGGAGTGACAGGAATAATAACACGGGCATGTCTTAATCAGGATATGCCCGTTTTGCTTTTGAACCTAACCCATAGCTGTGTTGTTTACTTAATAAATCAAAACGTCAAAAACAGCTGAAAAAATTATGAAAACTAAACTCGCAGCGTTTCTCCTTGGACTTGTAGCACTGGGCTCTGTAAATGAAGCTGATGCATGTTCACGTGTGCTTTATGTCGGCAACGATTCCTTACGTATTGTAGGGCGCTCCCTTGACTGGAAAACTCCCATCCCCACTAATATATATGTATATCCGCGCGGTATGAAGAAAGTTGGCAACACACTCGAGGGTTCTGTCGAATGGACCTCGAAATATGGTGCTGTCTATGCCGTGAGCTACGATGGTGGTGTGACTGAGGGTATGAATGAGAAGGGACTTGTGGTCAGCGGTCTGTTCTGTAAAGGAACTGTATATGTCAATGACTCCACAATGTCACGTCCTCCCATGTCGCTTGCCATGTTCCCCGCTTGGATATTGGATGTGTGCGCCAACACCCCTGAGGCTGTGGCTATGCTACGCAAACATGATTTCAATATATCGGGTGCGACATTCGACGGAGGCACTGTTTCTGCGCTTCATTGGGGTATCACCGATGAGCAGGGACGTTGCGCCGTGCTTGAGTTTGACCACGGGACAGTAAAGATTTATGAAGGACAGGATATTCCCGTGCTTACAAATGACCCCACTTTCCCCGAAATGAATGCTATTAACGACTATTGGGTGAAGAAAGGGGGTACACATACTCTTCCGGGTACCGTATCATCTCCCGACCGTTTCGTAAGGGCATATTTCTTTAATAATAATGTGAAGAAAACCGGTGAGGCTGACCTTGGTGTGGCAATCACACGTTCAATCCTCTTCAATGTGTCCGTGCCTTACGAATACACCGTGGAGGGCGAAGGTAATGTATCGTCTACCCAATGGCGCACATTTGCCAACATACGTGACCGTCTATACTACTTTGACCTTGCCACAAATCCCGGCATGTTCTATATTGACCTGAAGAAATGTGACCTTCGTCCCGGAGCTCCGGTTCTGAAGATTGACACATCCAAGTCATCGGGCTATGTAGGCGATGCCACCCGTCATCTGTTCAAAACCAAACCGTTTACCCCGATGTATTGATGGTAAGTCAATTTGAAAAAATATACTGATTCTACTAACTATACTATCAAAAACACTACTATTACTATTTTGCCAGTCGTACATGACTGATTACTGCTTCCCGACTTCAAGGTCGGGAAGCTTTTTTGTAACATGGAAAATTTTCACTATTTTTGCACTGAATATGCGCCGGCTCATAGTCATACTTTTTCTGTCACTCACTGTTGCCTTAGCCGTAGGGGCGACGCAGCGGTGGGAGGAGGTGGATGCTCTGCCGGGTATCCAGCTTCAGCAGGATGCGATGGATGAGGACTCCGTGGTGGTGACTGTGAGCGACGGATATATCTACGTGTCCAGTGAGGAGCGGTTTATTGTCAGAGTTTTTTCAATTCTCGGACAGTTGATATCACGCGAGGAATTGCCCGGCGGCACGTATAGATTCCGGATGAGGTCAAAGGGGATATATGTTGTAAAGATTGGCACCCGAACCATCCGTGTCACCATTTAGCGGGTCACGGCTTGTCCGCTCCGCGTCTCTGTTCTCTTGATTTGTTCTCTCCGCAGGAATTGTTTCCAGAACGTTCAGAATAAAAACATCATGAAATCACGACTCATAATCAACCCTATATCCGGCACACGCAGCAAAGCCGGTCTTGACAGTCAGGTGAAGGAGATGCTCGCACCTCTTGGCTGGAATGTGGAAGTGGTCTATACCCAATGTCATGGCGATGCCACTCGGCTTGCTTCGGAGGCTGTCGGGCTTGGTTATGACGCCGTATTTGCAGCCGGTGGCGACGGGACTATCAATGAGACAGCCGCGGCGCTCTGCGGTTCAGAGACTGTGCTGGGGATTATTCCTTGTGGCTCAGGCAATGGTCTTGCCCGCCATCTCGGTATTCCGATTGATATAAAGGAGGGATTGAAGGTGATTATGGAGAATCATCCGGTGCCGATTGATTTCGCCACTGTCAACGACCGCAAGTTCTTCTGCACATTCGGAGTGGGATTTGACGCGGCTGTGAGCGCTGCCTTTGCCCGCAAGAAGACAAGAGGAAAGTTCACTTACATACAGAGTACTTTTGAGACCTATGCCAATTACGAGCCGGAGTACTATACCATCAGTGCCAATGGCAAGGTGCTTACCGAGAAAGCGTTCCTTGTAGCAGTGTGCAATGCATCGCAATATGGCAACAACGCATACATCGCTCCGCATGCCGCTATTGATGACGGACTGCTTGATGTGACCATCATTCATGCCGGAAACCTCTTTAACACAGCTATAGTGGGTGTGGATATGCTTACCGGTATGATAGAGAAGAATGTGCTTATACAGACTTTCCGGACACCACATCTTGTGATAGAGCGCGAACGACATGGTGTGGCCCATCTTGACGGAGAGCCAATGGAAATAGAAAAGAGGCTCGATATTGACTGTCATCATCACTCGCTCAATGTCTATACACCTACGCGAGTGCAGCCATTCAAACCGATTCTTACACCGGTTACCTCTATGTTCAATGACCTGAAGATAGCAATCAACAACGTCTTCTCAAACTGATTTTCACCCCCTCAACGCGGATTACCAACAGCACGTAAGCGAGCAGAAGCGGAGTGCGTATTATCATGTTGAGCCATGGCTTAGCCTCTATGGCTATAAGCTCGGAGAATACCCACAGCACTATTGCGGCGGTGAAATAGAATGCAAGTTTTGGCAGATTGTAATTGATGGGATAATAGATTCGGCCGAGTATGTAGCTCGCCGCCATCATGGAGCCGTAGCACCCGAAGGCTGCCCATGCGCATCCCATATAGCCATAGTGGGGCACAAGGAGGACATTCAGTCCTATTGTGACAGCAAGCCCGAAGAGCGACAGCCACATACCCCAGGCGGTTTTGTCTGTAAGCTTATACCATAACGACAGGTTGAATGATATGCCGAAGAAAAGTTCCGCTATCATTACTATGGGCACTACCTTTAGTCCGCTGAAATATGTCGAGGCGATGAAATAACGCAATATGTCAAGATAGAACATCACTCCAAGGAAAATCACCATTGCTGATATCACAAACCATTTCATTGCATCGCAGTAGCTCTGCAATTTATCCTCCCCGCGGTCCTTTGCACGGGAAAAAATAAACGGTTCGTAGGCGAAGCGGAACGCCTGGATGAACATCACCATTACGATTGCGATTTTATAGTTGGCGCCATAGATACCCACCTGTGTCATGGCATTGGCTTTGTCGGGATAGAGCCATGGCATGAGAAGTGAGTAGATATTCTGGTTCATTATGCCGGCGAGTCCGAGCACAAGAAGTGGAGCGGAGTACCCTATCATCTCGCGCCACAGGGCACCGTTAAATTTCCATTTGAATCCTGAAAGCTCAGGAAGGAGGAGAACCATATTGAGTGCCGATGTGATAAGGTTGGCAAGGAATATGTAACCTATGCCAAAATCCGGGTCATAGAACCATGATATCCAGCCCGGAGCCTGTTTCCACAGCCAAGGGCAGATGAGGATGAAAAATAGGTTCAGCACTATGTTTGCACCGATATTTATAAGCCTGAGTCCGGCAAAACGCATAGGGCGCTTTGCATAGCGCAGATAGCTGAAAGGGAGCGCGGTGAATGCATCGAGCGCCACAGCGATAGCCATCATCATTATATAGCTCTCGTGGGCTGAGCATTTGAATGCCGCTGAGATGGGCGACAGAAACACAGCCACAAGAAGTATGAAGGCTGTAGACGTGACGCCGAGTGAGAGCAGGGCTGTGGAGTAGACCTCCATCGGGTCCTTGTAGCGCTCATGGTTGGCGAAGCGGAAGAATCCGGTCTCCATTCCGTAGGTCAGCACTATGAGTGCAAGCGCCACGAGGGTGTAGATATAGATTACCACCCCGTACTCGCCGGGAGGAAACATGTTGGTGTAGAGAGGTACGAGGCACCAGTTGAGGAAGCGCCCTATTATGCTGCTTAAGCCGTAGACGGCGGTGTCCTTAGCAAGACTTTTGATTCCAGCCATAGGTGGATGAATGGTCGATGGGTAAGTGGGGTTATTCAAACAGACTTGAGAGCTGCCCGTTCTCGAATGAGCGCAGGTGTCTCTCGTCAATGGAATTTTTAAGATGATTATAAGCGAGTGAAGTCACCTCGCGGCCTCTGGGTGTGCGGCGGAGAAATCCTTCCATTATTAGAAATGGCTCGTAGACCTCTTCTATGGTGTCTTTTTCCTCGCCGATAGCTGTGGCGATGGTTGATAGTCCCACAGGTCCACCGTTGAACTTGTTAATCATTGTCAACAGTAGTTTGTGGTCCATTTCGTCAAGACCATAGCGGTCAATATTTAGAGCGTCTAGGGCAAAACGGGCTATTTCCGGCTCGATGTCGCCTGAGCCTTTGACCTGCGCGAAGTCACGCACGCGGCGCAGGAGTGAGTTGGCTATACGTGGGGTGCCACGGCTTCGCATCGCAATCTCGTGAGCTGCCTCTCCCGTACATTTCACGCCCAGGAGTGCCGCTGAGCGCAGTATGATGCGCTCAAGCACCTCGTGATTGTAATATTCAAGGTGGCAGTTTATACCGAAGCGTGCCCTCATCGGTGCCGTGAGCATTCCGGAACGGGTGGTGGCTCCTACAAGGGTGAAGGGTGAGAGTGACAGCTGCACCGAGCGTGCCCCCGGTCCTTTGTCAATCATTATGTCAATGCGATAGTCCTCCATGGCGGAGTAGAGATATTCCTCCACCACTCGGCTTAGGCGATGGATTTCGTCAATGAACAACACATCGTTTTCCTCAAGTGAGGTGAGTATCCCCGCCAGGTCGCCGGGCTTGTCAAGCACCGGGCCGGAGGTGACCTTGAAGTTAACTCCGAGTTCGTTGGCTATGATGCCGGCGAGGGTGGTCTTCCCGAGTCCGGGAGGGCCGAACAGCAGCAGATGGTCAAGCGCCTCGCCGCGCATTCGGGCAGCCTGGACAAACACCTTGAGGTTCTCCACTATTTTCTCCTGACCGTTGAATGAGTCGAAGTAGGAGGGACGGAGTGCTTTCTCGAAATCTTTGTCACGGTTTATATTGTCGCGGATATCAAAATCATTTTCCATTTCACAAAATTAATCAAAATTTTTCGAGAGTTTTGGCTTTATGGTGTCAATTATAATGAAATTATCCGTATATTTGTGGTGTGGTAGAAAAAATATATTCATACTGCACTTAATTAATAAAGACATTTAAATCCAATAGAAGAACAATGAGCAAACCTTATGTTGTCGGTATCGATATAGGCGGTACCAATACCGTGTTCGGGTTGGTTGACGCCCGTGGAACTGTTTTAGCAAGTTCATCAATCAAAACTCTCAAACATAGCGATGTTAACGCTTACATCGACGAGCTTTACGACGAGGTTACCCGTCTGCTTGTAGCTAACGATGCCGTGGATAAGGTACATGGTATAGGTATCGGTGCGCCCAATGCCAACTACTACACAGGAATGATAGAGAAACTCGTGAATATTCCTTGGCCCACTCCGCTGCCTCTGGCTCAGATGGTGAGCGAGAAGTTCGGTATTCCCGTGGCTATCACCAACGATGCCAATGCTGCCGCTATCGGCGAGATGACCTATGGCGCAGCCCGCGGTCTTAAGGATTTCATCATGATTACCCTCGGCACCGGTGTAGGCAGCGGTATCGTGATCAACGGTCAGCTTGTGTATGGCCACGACGGTTTCGCCGGTGAGCTGGGACATGTGATAATGAAGCGTAACAACGGTCGTCTCTGCGGCTGCGGTCGTACAGGATGCCTTGAAGCATATTGCTCTGCTTCAGGTGTTGCACGTACAGCGCGCGAGTTCCTTGAAATCCGTACTGAACCCTCACTTCTGCGCAATGTTCCCATCGAGGCTATCACTTCGAAGGATGTATATGATGCTGCAATCAATGGCGATAAGCTCGCTAACGAAATATTCGAATATACAGGAAATATACTTGGAGAGGCTTTTGCCGACTTCACTGTATTCTCCTCGCCCGAAGCTATAATTCTCTTCGGAGGTTTGGCAAAGTCAGGCGATTTGCTCATGCGTCCGTTGCGTGAGTCAATGGAGAAGCACATGATGCCTATGTTCAAAGGCAAAGTGCGTGTTCTCCTATCAGAACTCAAGGAAGCTGATGCCGCTGTTCTTGGCGCAAGTGCTCTCGGTTGGGAAGCCAAACCGATAGTTCCACCTGCCATTCCTGCTGCGGTAGAATAAAAAGATAAATGAGTGTGTCTCATGGCTTGATATACGAGGCGTGAGACACGCTTATAAAGTAAAAGCTGATGTGAATCAGCTTAGTTGTTTTATAGATAAGAAGTCGGAGCGAGGCGGTTTCATACCACCTCGCTCCGATGATTTTTTTATCAGATTTATAATCGGACCTACATAAACAAGTCCGTTTCAGATTGCTATTTTATTTCCACAGTTTTTCCGGGTGTGTCGAGACAATAGCATTGGGTATGTGCTGTTGGTGGCACATAGGTTGAGAAATCACAAGCTTTCTGTGGCTCGCCCCAGAAGTGCATCGGGAAGAAATTGTCGACCTTTACTTCCGAGAGGAATATGGTGGCACCCTTGGCGAAGTCGGCACCCATACGGGCGTCAACAGGGAACATCGCTATCTTGATTTCAGGAATATCCTCGGCGATACGGTGAACGATGGTGCGGAACCGAGCCTCGGCTTTCTGAATCTCATGTTCGGTTGATTCCTCGCTCCAATGCCAGTCGTTGAGGTCTCCGGCATGGAAGATTACGCTGCCATCCTCAAGGGTTATAGCGTAGCTGACCCCGGAGTCGGTGGAGCCGTAAGCTCTCACTTCCTTAGTGCCAGGAATCTGGTCAATGATGTCGCCGGCGCTCATCCAGGCTACTGAGATACCCTTTTTGGGGACTAACTTGGAGAATATATCGTTGGCGAGGATGTAGGTGCGTTTGCGGTCCTGTGCGAGTTCGAAAATTGATGTATTGAAGTGGTCGGGATGATGGTGTGACACAAAGAAAAGCACCGGTTTTTCCGGTGAGATTTTCAACAGATGCTCCAACTTCTTGTCGGGGTCCTTGTAATAGTCAAACACCATTATTGCTGCGGGTGTCGTGATGGCAAAACCGCTGTGGTCGAGATATGTAACGTTTAGCATGACTCTGTAAATTTTATTGTCTTAAATATAAACGCCCCCGGAGGTGATGGTGTTCACTCTCCGGGGGCGTTACAGCTATCATACTGTTAAATTTTTGTCTGCTATTACATGGCGCATTACTCAATCTTTACCGTCGGTAAATCTTAAGCAGTCCGTCCTCAAACACGAGGTAGATGCCATTTTCATACAGCCATATTTCCCTGAGATAAGAGTTGTTGGCAGAGCGGTCAATCTCCTTGGGTGCTCCGAGGGCGAGGCGGCATTCATCGCGTGTCATGCCGGTGCCGACTCTGCCGCGTATGATGAGGTCCCAGTTCTCGGGAGAGATGTCAGGATATTTCTTACGCGGGTCACTGAATGAGAAGAGGGTCGAGAAGGTGCGTGGCGAACCCTTGAGGATGCCTGGTATGAGAAATGCCCTTGCTGATACCTTGTTGTCATCAGTAAATGATACCTTAAGTGGATACACTGAATTGCCGGCTGACACGGAGTCGATAGTGACGGGTACAAACTGTCTTCCACCAACGGAATTATCGTTGTCATCGCGCCAAGAGCGGGTAAGGATATATAGCCGCTTACCCACAAGGAGTGAACGAGCTTGCTCCACCATGCTCTGCTGAATGGTGAATGGCACCGAGAGTGACGATTTTTTTTCAAGCTCCTTGAGTGGCTGGTTAATACGGTATACCACGGTGGCACCCTGCGGTGTGACGAAAGCGAGGTCGGTCACATTCTCTCCGGTGATGCCGGTAGACTCGGATGCACCTGAATAGGTGATTTCACTCCCGGCAAGCTGACCGGCGGGAGCAGTGGAACCGAATATCAGTTTAATCTTATCATCAGTTACAACGAAGCGTTTTCCCCGTTCCCAGTCCGGTAACGGACTGTCGGTCACTCCGGAAAGGAATGTGTCTTCGGCGGATACTGAGACCCGTTCTTTCTTGACTTCCGCGCCGGTTATTTTGGGGGTGGATTCCACTCCGGTGAAACAAGAGGATAGCGGGAGAAGAAACAGGGCGGTTATTACGGGGAAAAGTTTCATTGTGTCAGGGGAAATTCCGGGAATTATTTGGGTTCGATACCGAGGTTTTCAAATATGAATGAATAGATATCGGTATATTCTTCAAGGACCTTCGCAATCGGTTTGCCGGCTCCATGACCTGCCTTGGAGTCGATGCGGATCAGTTTGGGAGCATCGCCGGTATCGGCTGCCTGGAGTGCGGCGGCATACTTGAACGAGTGGGCGGGCACCACGCGGTCGTCATGGTCGGCGGTGGTGACAAGGATGGCGGGGTAGGGGGTACCGTCGTTGCGGATGGTGTGAAGCGGCGAATAGTCGAGCAGATATTGGCCATTTCGGGTGAATCGGCGCTTGTGCCATAGTCGGAAGCCCAGTTCCAGCCAATTGTGAAGAGATGATAGCGCATCATGTCCATCACACCTACCTGAGGAATGGCCACTTTGAAAAGATCGGGACGCAGATTCACAGTGGCGCCTACAAGAAGACCGCCGTTGCTGCCACCATTGATGGCAATGTGTTCGGGTGAAGTCCAGCCTTCGTCTATAAGATACTGGGCAGCACCGATAAAGTCGTTGAATACATTGAGTTTCTTCTGTTTGGTGCCGGCTTCGTGCCATTCCTCACCATATTCCGAACCGCCGCGGAGGTTAGCCTGAGCATAAATCACGCCATTTTCGAGCAGGAACATGCGGTTTGCGGAGAAACCGGGGGTAAGCGATACGTTAAAGCCGCCGTAGCCGTAGAGGAATACCGGATTCTTGCCGTTCTTTTCAAGACCTTTCTTGTAGGTGATGAACATTGGCACTTTGGTGCCGTCGGCTGATGGGTAAAATACCTGCTCGGTCACATAGTCATCAAGGTTCACACCGTTGATGTCGGCCTGGAATAGACGTTTGCTTTCGCCTGTGGCAAGGTCGTAGGAGTAGTGGGTTGAGGGTGATGTAAATGAGGTGAAAGAGTAGAATATATCCTCAGGATGCTTGCGGTCTGTGAGGAACCCAACCGAGCCATAGCCGGGAAGCTTGACTTCTTTCTCCTTCTTACCGTCCATTGAGTAGATTTCCACATGGTTGGAGGCATCCTTCTCATAGGTTAGGAATAGTTTGTCGCCGGCAAATTGTGCGCCTGTCAGCACACCTTCACCTTCCGGCACGAGTTCTTTCCAGTTCTCGCGTTCGGGTTTGGCGAGGTCAGCTATCATGAGCCGGTTCTTGGGAGCTCCATACGATGTGAGGATGTAAATCTTGTTGTCAATGACGTCAATCACGCCGTGAGAATAATCCTGGGTTGATTCCATCGTTTTCCAGGCGCCGTTTTGACGTACTTTGAGCTCGTTGCCCACACCCTGACCACCTACGGAGATGAAGAGTACAGGCTGAGACTCTGCCACGTCGGCAGAATGGAAATGGAAAGGATGTTCGGGGTCGCTGAAGGCTATGGTGTCATCGCTCTGGGGTGTTCCTACCTTATGGTAGTATACCAGATGGTTCTGGTTGGCATTGGAGAATTCTTTGCCTTCTTCGGGACGAGGATAAGCGCTGTAGTAGAATCCATCACCATCCCATGAGGCACCGGTAAACTTCGCCCATTCTATGTGGTCGGGTAGCAGTTCCTTAGTTTTGGTGTCCATAAGATAGATTTCTGTCCAGTCCGAGCCGCTACGGGAAATGGTGTAGGCTGTGTATTTGCCATCTTTTGACTGGAATACACCTGTGAGCGCCACAGTACCGTCGTCGCTGAGGGTATTAGGGTCGAGAAATACTTCTTTTTCAGTGGACGTAGGGGATTCCATGCGATAAAGTACCGACTGGTTCTTCAGTCCGTCATTTTCGTAGAAATAATACATCCCGTCGTTACCTCTCCAGGGGAGTCCGCGCTTTACAAAGTTGTTGAGTTCTGTGAGACGCTCGTTTATTTTAGAGCGGAAAGGTATTTTTGCCAGATACTCCTGGGTGACGGCGTTTTCTGCTTCAACCCATTTTACAGTCTCGGCTGCGGTGTCGTTTTCAAGAGGACGATAGGGGTCAGGTACAACCATACCGAATATGGTGTCAACAGTGTTGTCGCTCGGGGCGGCAGGGTAGGATAGCTGCTTGGAATTGGAGCATCCTACGAATGAACCACACGCTATGGTAGTCATCAGTGCTAATGTTAATTTGTTGTTTAGTGACATATAGTGAGAGTGAAATGATGGTTTATTTTGCAAAATCACACAAAGTTACGAAAAATTGTTACATATCAGCCAATTTTACATCCTAAAAAGATAACCGCCGCTACGTCCACATTGCTTTTGGCTGCATGGACATGGCGGCGGTTGATTCATTATGCCGGTACTATTTTTATTTCTTCACGATTGTGAACTCTTGGGTGTCACGATATACTTCACCATTCCACCTTACAGTGAGGAGATATCTTTGTTTGTTGTCGTTCATTCCGAAAGGAGCTCTTGACATTTCAAAATAATCGTTTGGGGTCCCATCTCCCCAGCTTATTTCAAATTTTAAATTAGTCCATACGGGGAGGGGAAATTTGCCAGCCAAAATAATTGGCTTTGTAATTGGATAATCTTCGTTGGGTTCCGTAAGGTAGCACAATCCAAGAAAACCATCTAAAGGATTATCAGATGTGACTACATATTTTTCATAAATATCTTCAATAGTCATCAGTGGATATTTTCTTCCTCTGAATATGAGGTTGATGTCTTGACTTAGGATGTTATTTGGATTCTTGTCGTCAAGAAGGTTATTCCCTTGTGAATCAACAATGTTGAGATACAGTTCGATATCTTCGTCAGGATAATGGATGGACGGTTCATCGTTCTCTTTGTCGGATGAACATGAGATGAAAATAAGCCCTAAGATTAAAGCTAAAATACCCGGTGTTTTATAAAAAGTAGTCATAATGTTATTTTGTGATTTTATTTCTTCACGAAGGTGAGGTCTGTGACGTTTTTATGTTTTTTACCATTAACCCATGTGGTGACATTGAATTTAAATGTATCTTTTGTTGAGCCTTTTGTGTCGGTTTTGAATTTGATGACATCATCAGGCATACCATCTCCCCATTTGATGGTGAATTCATCAACATCGCGGACATCATCAAATTCACCGACATAAAGATATGGACCGGATGTTGCGTGCTGAGGTTTTGTAACGTTGAATATTCCATAGAATGTGGTGAGGTAAGTTCGGGCATATGGATTTTTTATCTGAATTTCGTTTTCGAAACTTTCAAGCGGATATTCTTCTCCGTGGTAGACTACACTCACACTTCTGTCGAGTATATTATTAGGGTTAGCAGGGTCTACTAAGTTGTTACCCTTTTCATCAACCACCGTAATCCGGTATTCAACGTAAGGGTCAGATTCTCCTTCAAAATATTCTTCATCGGAGCATGAGGTGAGGAGCAGCAAAATCAGGCTTGTTGCGAGAAGTTGGAATTTTGGCAAGATGTTCATAGGTTACAATTAAAAGTTTGCACAAGGTGGAATTTCATATAATATTCTATACAGCATATCACGTCATGAGGTCAGCATGAAGTTTTATCTGAGGAATATTATCAATAGAAAGTGTGGAAGATATGTGGAACAGGACAGGTCGGTTATTGACTGGCAACAAAACATTGTTTCATTGTCATCTGTCGCAAAGATAGCGTATTCCCTATTAATATACAAATAAAATTAAGAATATCTAAGAACTATTCAAAGGGTCGTAGAATTTTCCGGATGATAGAAATTCGGATGGAAATGCCTCTATGGAAAAATGGATTTACAATGAGAGTACCACTATCAGAAAAATGCTTTGTCTGCAAAAACGTAAGGACATAAAAAAATCGTGAAGTTGACTTCACGATTGCAAAAAATAATATACTTGAGTTTTTATTCTCTAAAAAATGGGACGGAGTATGAACGTTGGATTCATACGCGTTCTATGTCCCGGAGCTTGATGCCGTAAGCTTTCCGTCTATTTAGCGGTGGAGCTTATTATTGACAATCACTGATGAAGTGATTAGTCATGGGGGTGTTCCCCATACATCATAGCTGCTGATTCGCAGTACCAAACAAGTACTTTCTTGAACATTTCTTTTACTTTCATAATGTGGACATTTTAAAAGTTAAACATTTGTTCGCTCTTTGTTTTCCCTCGGCTCTCCAGCCATGGGGTGTGTTCAGTCATTCCGTTTATCGGAATTGAGCGTGAGGCTGATTAGTTACTTTGATTCCACGAAGTGTTCGCGAATGCTGCAGTCACCTGTTGTGCGGAAAGCATCGTTCTCACCGATGGTGTGGAAGAAACTGTTGACCTCTGCTCGAAATACTTTAAACATCCTGGTCATAGTTGTGATAATTTAATTAAACCTAAAATAATCTTACCTTGTTAATTTGACGCCGACTCTTCAGCGTCGATTCATACTTAAAACATTTAAATCCGCTGCAAAGTTAGAGCAAAAAGTTGAAATTATGCTATAAAAATATGTTGTTTAACATAAAACCGGGTCTTAGGTATAGTAATTCAGCCTTTTAACATTGTTAATTAAAAATGTTAAAAGGCTGAATTTTTTTAGTTTTTATCAATTATCGTACCTGGAAGTTGGTGATTCGGGTGCGGGAAAGTGTGGTGCGGAAACCAAAATATCCCTTTTTCAATGGTTGTGGGTCGATATATTCGACCAGTTTTTCACCATCTATATAATATCGCACAGTGTCGGCCACGTTGGATAGTTTGATATGATACCAATGGTTAGGCTGGAGGAGATGGGCGCTGTCGGTATATTCCACTAAGATGGATGGACGCTTTTCGGCATCTGTGATGCCCTCCTCGTTGCCATCGTAGCGGCGGAAACGAGTGGTGGAGTTGTGGTTGCCGCCATAGCCCATGTAATATAGCTGCAAGGAATAGCAGTTGAGGAATATACCTTGACGTTCCTGCAGACGGGTGAGGATATCGCCATCGGGCACATGTGGGTCGGATGCCATCCAAAAGCAATTAAGGTCGCTGAGGCGGTCGTCGGACGTTTCCAACACTACTGATGCGTCATACTCGATGGTGACAGGGGTTGTGAATGCTTCCTTGCGCCAGAGGGTAAGACCTTTAGGCGAGATTATTTCGGCTGTATCGCCTTGGAATGTGACTTTGTAATCGGGAGATTCAGATTCTACCAGCCAGTATTTATCGAAGTCGGCGATGTTGAGTCCGGAGACATATTGAGTGGTATCGGTCGGTAAATTTCCGGCGTTATCGCCTGACTTGCCTGAGGTGCATGAGGATGCGAGGCAAAGCAAGCAGCCGGATACCATATAATATAGGTTGTGAAATTTAAGATTCATGCGCGGGTTATTTATTGTTTGGGTTATAATCGGGAATTACTTCAAGCATATAGATGGCATCGAGGCTCCATGTGGCAGCTCCGTTGGTGGTCATGGATGGGATTTCCAGACGGTCATCGGGCACAAAGGGTCGCTTGATGGTGGTGAGCGGTGTGGGTTTCATCTCTTTTGTACCCTTGAGCATATAGCCCCATGCTTCGTTTTTCAGCTCTTCCGAGTTGCTCCATGCAGCTCCATGGGCCGCCAGACGTGGTATCGGGAATTTGCGATGAGTCACGTCACGGCTGATGCGATGGAAGTTTGCGGTGTAATATTTCCAGGCATCGAGCCATTCGGGTATGGGGAGCATCTCGTTGAGTTCGTGCATGAGCTCGAAACCACCCATTATAGAGAGAAGGTGGTTGGTATTCATCATTTCCGGGTCACCTTCGTAGGACACAGTGCCGGTGGCGGGGTCGAAACCTAACACTGTAGGTCCGGTGAAGATACCATTGGGGAGAGCGGCGATACTCTTCATGCCGGCAATGATTTTGTCGCGGTAGGCAGTGTCGCCGGTCCTTTCCCACTGGGTCATCCAGTTGCCGGCATAAGCTACCCAGTCGGGACCTACGCGCAGACGGGCTGGAGCGGTGCATGGATACTGTGAACGGGGTTGGGCGAGACGCATTGGGTCAAGAGTGTAGAGTTTTTGGTCGGCATCCTTCACTTCTGTCATAAGGTCGCCTGAGCGTTCATCGCATGTGAGGTAATATAGGAAACGGTTCCATGCTGCCTGACTTATGCGGGCTTCCTTGGCTCCGCAACCCCAGTGGCTCACGTTGTGTCGGCTGCCGAGTCCGGCATTGTCACCGATATGATATACGTCAACCTCAGCGGTGTGGCGGCTCATGGCTTTTGCCATCTGCCATATGTCAGCACGTCCGGTGCGCAGGAAGGAGTACCACAGCCACATGTTTGAGGCAAGCTCGGTGTTGTCCCAGGCGAAACCGCCTACGTCATAGCGCCATTCATGACGCACGGGGTCGTAGGCATGCATGAAGTCGCCGTAATTCCAGAATCCATACCACTTGTGCTCCTCCACGGCATGGGCATAGTAGTCAATTATTTCGTCGAGGCGTGATTCAATCTGTTTGCGGAATGGGGTAGAGTTTGATGGAAGGCTCCATACACCAAATGCGCGGTGGGCGTGAAGATACTCCGGAGTGCATACGAGCTGGGGTTCGGAGGCTATCACTATGGCTTGCTCGGCAAACTCGGCTTTTCCCTCATAAATATAAGGTGTGATAGTGAGCGTGCTGGTTCGCGCTATGCCATATGGGGTGCTCATCCCTTCCTGCACATCTTCATAGCTTGCGTTGAGTCCGTGAGCCACATCATCATAGTGGCGGAGGTCCATGGCTTCGGCTTCCGGGCTCCAGAGCCATGCGGTAAACTTGGCGTCATCTGTCCGCGCTCCGGTGATTTCAAGGGTAGAGGGGTAGGATTGCCAGAAATCAGACACGCACATCAGGATGCCACCGGTTGAATCACCTACGTAGCCCACTCCCGAGGCGCGGTTGCCTGAAAATGTACCTATCCACGGAGAATGGTCTGTGGCGCGTTTGCGTATGCTGTAACCGTCGGCATTGAGTTGCGACAGACGGTAACCATCCCACTTCGCCCAATCTCTCAGTAATTCCTGTCCAAGTTTATCATAATGCTCCGGCTCAGGGAGACGTCGCCCTTCCATCTGTGCCACCTGCACATTCATGGTGTCGGCATTTAATTTGAGCACACGTCTGCCCACCAATGGCTGGATAGGTTCGCTCCATACACCCCCCTCAGTGGTGGCGAAAGCCACGTGGCGGTTGTAAGGTTGTTCGCGCAGAGGCACGTCGACCTGCACACCGAGTGCGCTAATCATATCGGTGTTCTGGTCTCCGTCATATACTATGGTGTGTACCATGCGCATCTGTTCGCTGCCTTTGGTGAAGTAGAGACGCACGGTAAACGGGAGCCAGCCGCGTGATTCAGAGGTGTGGCGTCCCATGAGTTTTATGACTGTACGCACGTTGCCAGCCTGTTCCACCTTGACACTGTCGAGGGTGCTTACAAAGTTTCTCTGTTCAGTGATGGCTTTTCCTTCCGATGTCTGAGCCTTTGTCTCGGTCTCGGCAACAAGACGGATGGCGCCGCTGTTGCGCAGACCACCTTTTACTATGCTGTCTACGAGATTTGAGCCATGGCGTGGGATATAGGCTGATATTTCACCCGTCTGAACTATGTACTGTTCCGGTGTTTCGGTGACATATCCGGTTGGGAGTGTGGATTTTTTCTTTTTACTCTTTTTTGTGATTTTTTTCGGAGTAAGGGTTACGTTGGCATTGTCGGCCGGAACCACAGCAGAGAAGCCTCCCCATTTCACGGACCCGTCAGACCAATAGGCGAGTACCCAGAAGTCATGAGGCAAATTCTGTCCGTCGGCGGTGGTCATGTTAAACTCGCTTGTCGGGGTCACCATGCCCTTGTCGAACGGCACTCCGAAACTGCTCGGTGTATTTACCGTAGGTGTAGGTCCAATCCACTTCAAGTCGACCGGGTCGGCTGATTTTTCAGCTGCGATACCCGATATGACACCTGATAATAGCGTTGCTATAGCAATCAGTTTTTTTCTCATGGTACAATGTTTAAAAAGAAATCTGATGATTAGTTATGTGTAGAATGCAAAATTACTTTATCATTTGATTATTTCCGGGAATCCCGGAGTGGTCACTATGGTGTCGGCAGTGACAAGGAGAGCTTCCACTCCATTTACTCCCGAGAGCATCTTCACTGCATCGGCGCAATCCATCGCCATGCATGAAGTGGCGTATGCATCGGCCAGCATGGCATTGGGGGCGATGACGGTGGCAGAGAGGAGGTCGGTATGAGCGGGACTGCCGGTCACGGGACTTATGGTATGCCAGATTTTTCCTTCGGAAGTCTGACGGTAATTGCGGTAGTTGCCTGATGTGGCTATGCCTCCGCTTCCCGGCTCAATTACAGCCATGCGCTCATGCACCACTGCAGTGTCGTTGTCAATCGGGGCATCCACCATTATTCTCCAGCTCTTTCCGCGTGGATTGACACCTGCCAGAGCAATTTCACCCCCGATTTCTACCATGAAGTTTTCGCATCCGTGGCGCTGCAGCATTTCTCCTATAAGGTCGCAGCCGTACCCCTTGGTGATGGCAGAGAAATTGAATTCGGTGGATGAATGCTTCTTCACGATATAACCATCCGGGGTAATGGAGCATTGGGCTATGCCCACATACTCAAGAATACTGTCGATGGAGGTCCGGGTGGGTTCAATACCGGTTTTTCTGTAGCCGAATCCCCATAGATTTACTAACGGTGCCACCGTCGGGTCAAATGCGCCGTTGCTACGCAGGTTCACATCCTTGGATGCGAGGAAAATTCTTCGGAGCAGAGTGTCGGCTGTGGCGCTATCGCCTCTATTTATCTGTGAAATGAGCGAGTTCTTATTGAAAGGAGAGAGAGACAGCTCTACTTGTTTCATCAGTGCACGGACAGAATCATCCAGATTGACCGGCGCCTGATAGGTGATGTGGTAAGTGGTATTCCATACAGCTCCTTCCATGGTATGATAGCGTTGCGGTGCTGTGCAGCCTACCAGTGTCAATAGAACTAAAATATATGCTGTATGTTTAAAAAAATGAGTCATCGAATGAAAATTTCCCCAAAATTACTAAAAGAAATCGAGACTTAATGCTAAATTTGCGGATGTATGTAGCATACAAACCTAAAAACTCTATTAATACAACAGAATTATGAAAAAGACTTACCTTTTTTTAGCAGACGGTTTTGAAGAGATAGAAGCATTGGCAACTGTGGATTTGCTTCGCAGGGCTGGCGTGAAGGTGGAAATGGTGTCAATCAATGAGACTGTGGCTGTCAAGGGTGCCCATGATGTTGAGGTGGCTGCCGACAGAGTGCTTGGACAGGAGGATATGACCGACGCCGAGATGCTGATATTGCCCGGCGGTATGCCTGGCGCTTCAAACCTTGCCGCTAACGCGCAGGTCTGTGAACTTCTCACCGCTCAGCATGAACATGGAGGTAAGATTGCCGCTATATGTGCCGCCCCTGCAGTTGTGCTCGCGCCGCTCGGGATTGTGGATGGATATGATGCCACATGCTATCCCGGATTTGAGGAGGGGTTGCAGGCGGGTGGAGCCTATCCCAAGCATCAGCGTGTGGTGGTGGACCGCAATGTAATTACCGCCAATGGTCCGTCATCGGCTGTTCCGTTTGCTCTTTCGATTATTGAGGCGTTAAAGGGGCAGGATGCGGCCGACCAAGTGGCATCCGGTATACTTCTTTGAACTTTTGACGGTATGGTTATGTTATAAAGTCACTAAGAATATAACCATAAACTCAATAAATCAAAGGAATTATGAATGATTTTAATGAAATAATCAATAGCGGGAAGCCGGTGCTGGTAGATTTCTACGCTACCTGGTGTGGTCCTTGTAAGATGCAGTCTCCGATTCTTGACCAGCTCAAAAACAAGGTTGGTGATGCAGCTATTATCGTGAAGATTGATGTGGACCGTAACCCCGAACTGTCAGCCAAGTATCAGGTGCGTTCAGTGCCTACCCTGATTATCTTTAAGAACGGTGAGCCTCAGTGGAGAGCTTCCGGTCTGCAGCAACTTGAGGTGCTTGAGGATAAGATTCGTATACAGGAAGAACCGGGTAAATAAGTAGTCCGGTGTAAACTTTTTATCAACATCTTAATCTGAAAGGAGATATTATGGAAAAACTTCAAGCAGCGCTTCAGGGTTCGCGTCCGGTGCTGATGGAATTCTATGCTACCTGGTGCCCTCATTGCCAGCGTATGATGCCTGTGATGGCAGAGCTGAAGGATGAGATGGACGGTGTGGCCGAGATATTTCAGATAGAGGGCGACGATAATCCCGAATTGATGGATAAATTCAATGTGAAGGGCTATCCTACCTTCATCCTTTATAAGGATGGTCAGGAGGTATGGCGCGACAGCGGCGAAAAGCCTTACAGCGAACTTAAAGATATGATTGACAGATTTAAATAAATCGACCGTTTGATTTTGATGCCTGTTCCGGCATCTGATTGTCACAATAAATGAAGGCTCCTGCATAAGCATCAGACAGATGCTGTGCGGGAGCCTTTATGTTTTTTATAATGGAGTTTGAATTTCTGCATATAAAAAGCGGATTGCAATTATTGCAATCCGCTTGTCTTAGTGGCGGGGGCAGGACTCGAACCTACGACCTTTGGGTTATGAGCCCAACGAGCTACCACTGCTCCACCCCGCGGTGTTATTTCGAGTGCAAAATTACTGCTTTTTTCTGAATCTGCAAAATTTTCAGCAAGAAATTTTGTTAATAAAAATTAATTGGGCTTTAAACCGTAAAATTAAGCTATTTTTTGAAAAAGATGGGAAATAAA
>JAAGKN010000619.1_pt1 | contig 82275 bp, 72 predicted proteins | sample 6206371 | NCBI WGS metagenome assembly JAAGKN01 (sample SAMN11533720, study PRJNA540317) | gut metagenome | isolation source: fecal pellets from male and female animal of same cohort | host: Peromyscus leucopus | place: USA:CA | collected 2017 | reverse complement strand
TTTCTTGCCTGAGATTCTCCTGCAAAAGCTGTCAATAAATTTTCTAATGTTTTTGTTCCTTTTAAGTCTTTCATTTTAATCCTCCATTTCAACTGGGTTTTCCATACAATCTGCACAAAGTCCGTTAATCAGCACACTGTTTAGGGTCGCCGCTTCCGCACTGAGACCAAAGGCTCTGCAAACAGTATCTTTCATTATCTGCGCATCGTTATCATTCTTCACCTCTAAGTCAAAAATTCTGCCGCAGCCTCTGCACCGCATATGATAATGCTCGCAGGTCATTGCGTCAAAACGGTCGCAAGCACCCTCCTCGCCGGGGACTCGTCTAATCTCGCCGGCCGCAGACAAAGCGTTCAAATTCCGATAGACAGTCGCAATGCCCAGTGACGGCATGACCTCCACCGCCTTGCTCCAAACCTCACCTGCAGTCAGGTGCAGCGGATTATCTCTGACAATGTTCAAAATCAATTCTCTCTGTTTTGAATATTTCATAAATGCTCCTCGCACTTTAAGTGATAACGATTATCATTATTATATACGAGATGAGCAAATTTGTCAATAACCGGCAATCCTTTCTTTCACCAATTCCATGGACATATCCGGATTTACCGCAGTCTGCGACTCCATGGCAACAGAAGCGCAGGCAATGCCCATCCGGGCAGCCTCTTTTGCAGAAAGCCCCATCACATGGCCTAACAAAATCGCCGAAGAAAATGCGTCCCCTGCACCGGTGGCACTCAAAAGCCGTACCGGCCTCGTCTCCACAATTCCCTCAAAGGCGCCGTCCCTGTAGTAAGCGCCTTTTTCGCTGAGGCTGATGAACACTTTCTCCACGCCCTGACGACAGAACCATTCCCCGGCACGAGACAAAGCGTCGTCTCCGGTAATTTTAATGCCGCTTAAAAGCTCCGCTTCAATACGATTTGGCTTGATGGTATGAAAAGCCCCGATCATCGGTTTCACCCGCTCCGCTTTAGATGCAGAAACAGGGTCCAAAAACAGCGGCGCTTTGGCATGCTTGATTATATACTCCAAAGTTTCACTGCGTAAATTGCAGTCCACCCCGATGATTTTCGACTGATTCAGTTCCTCCATTTTATCTTCCAGAAAGTCCGGTGTAATCCGTTCCAAAATATCCATATTGCAAATCGCAAGCTCCATATCGTTATTGTGATTCAAAATGGAAAGGTACATGCCTGTGCTTTCCCCTTTGACCGGATAAATATGCCTCGTGTCGACGCCCAGACTTTCCAGCTGCCTGCGGGCGCTTTCGCCCATAAAATCATCGCCGGTCAGCGACAGCATTGCCACATCACCGCCCAGCCTTGCAATATTTTCCACGATATTTCGCCCCACACCGCCGAAAGACTGATTCACCTTTCCGGGATTGGAATCCGCCATCAAAAGTGTTCCGTGCGGCACGCCTTCAATGTCAATATTGATTCCCCCAACTACGGTAATTTCTGCCATTTTATCATTTGTCCTTTCTATCCGTCAGCTGCTAATCGACAAAGATGCTGCCGCCGATAAACTCACGGATAATAGAATTGTTTACGATGATACTGTCATCTTCAATGGTTTTAAAGAAGCGCAAGAACTTCAGCATGCGCACTGCGTCTGCATACTCGGCTTCCTCCGGTTTAATTTCTTTCAAAAGCGGCTCTGCGTATTTTTTCAGCACCGCAATCTCGTAAACGTGGTAAGAGTTGAACAGCACGTCGGCCTCACTGCTGTACGGGAAGATATTTTTGTCCTCGCCGGCACGCACCTTCGGCCAGCTTGCAATAGTGCTCTGGGCGTTGTGCCCTCTGTAAAGGTTATCACGAACCATGCGGCGCAGCATACGCTCGTCGGTAGTCGGAATCCGGTTGTGTGCATCGATGTTCAGCTGCGTCAGCGGACTGATATAAATTTTGAACTTTTCTTCCTTTGGAATGTACGCCGTCAATGCCTCGTTCAGTGCGTGAATGCCTTCAATTACAATAGGCTGATTCCCCTTGATGGAAGTGATCCTCTTTCCGTATACTTTATGGCCCGTCATAAAATCAAAGGTCGGCAAATCCACTTTTTCGCCGGCAAGCAGGTCGTTCATATTGCTGTTAAACAGCTCAATATCCAGTGCCTGCAGGTTTTCATAGTCCTTTTCGCCGTGCTCGTCAAGAGGCGTCTCCTCCCGCTCCACAAAATAATCGTCGGTGCCCATATAAATCGGATCCAGTCCATTGACTTTCAGCTGGATACAAAGTCTTCTCGCAAAAGTCGTCTTGCCGGAAGATGACGGCCCTGCAATGAGCACAATACGCTTTTTCTGCGTCTTTATCATATCGGCGATTTCAGCGATTTTCTTCTCATGAAGCGCCTCTGAAAGCTGAATCAGCTCCTTATACTCGCCGTTTTCAATTTTCTCGTTCAAATCCGTCACATAGTTGACGCCCAGCAATTTATCCCATCTGGTCTGTTCGCCAAATGCCTGATACAGCTTTATCTCGTCCACATACGGCGGAATCTCCCTTGGATTGGTCGGGTGCGGAAAACGCAAAAGCACGCCTCTGCGGTATTTCATCAGCTGAAAATGCTCGATATATCCCGTCGATGGCGCCATAAGGCCGTAGAAGAAATCTCTGACTCCACCCAGCGAATAAAATTTCACGTCTTTCAAATTGAGCGACTCATTCATGAGCTTCTGCTTGTCTTTTCTACCGTCCCGCTCAAAAATTTCCATGGCTTCTTCTCTTGATACAACCTCTTTGACAAAAGGCATATCCTCCGCCACGATTTCCTTCATGCGATTTTCAATCGCCGCAACCTGCTCCTCGCTCACAGGCTCCGCCGTCTTGATTTCGGTGTAAACACCTTTATTTAAAGAATTCTGGATTTCCACCCGCACATTTCCCAGGCAATCGGACACCGCCTTTAAGTAAATCAACGACAAACTGTACTGATAAATCAGGTTGGCCGCCTGGGTCCGCATGTCCAAAAGCTCCACACGGCAGTCCCTGTCAAGAACATAGGTCAAATCCTCAAACTTATAATCCACTTTCGCTGCGATAATTTTATAAGGCAGCTGCTCCTCATATTCTTTGTAAATCTCCTCTATTGTAATTCCCTTTCGCACCTCCAGCGGCTCCCATGGCCCGCGGGGTGCAGTCTTTAGCTGAATCTTCATTTCAAATCCCCTCCGTTTTTGTTTCGGTTGTATGCGTTTATTATACCATGACTATTCCTTTGAACATAGAATCGGCAAGTCATGATTCAATGAACGCTTCCTTGCGGCAACGCCGTTTTGATTTTATGCGTTCATTATACCATATTCCCCTTTTATGTAAAAGAAAAAACACAAAGAGAGGGATTTCTCCCTCTCAATTTTGCTGAAATTAGCAACATGTAGGTTCACATGAATCGCAGTTTCCGCATCCGAACGCACCCGGATTACAGAACAGCAGAACCAGTAATAAGAAAAAGAATAACAGACTGTCGTCCATTCCTCTTCTGCTATTAAAACATGACATCATACATACCTCCTGTTTCAGTCGTTTGCTATATAGTATGTGTACTGCTTGTCACTGGTTACTAAAACGGCGTGTTATCTCCGTTTTCTACCGCTGCAAACTCCGTTTCCTCCTGTTCATCGACAGATTCCTCAGTCTCGGAAGATTTTCCGGAATCGGCAGACCCGCTGGATTCGGCAGTTTCAGTCGTCTCCACAGCTTCTTCCCTGCTATCTGCCGAAATATCTGCACCCTCTACTACTTCCTGCGCAGGCGGCAGTGCACCCTCGTAACTGTCTTCATCGACCGCCGCTGCAACTGCGCCTCTTTCCTCAGGGCTCTGCGTACGCTGTGAATTCTGGTTATACAATTCCATCTGGGCACGCTGACGTTCCCTGCGCTGCTCCTCTCTCTGCTGACCTTCCTCAACAGCTTTTCGATTATTGTTGCTCAGATATAAATCCACAACCTTACGCATTTCCGCCGCATGCAGCGTAATACCCTTGCGCATTCTCTCGTGGTGCGGATCCCAGTCACGCAAATCGAACTTAGGCACACCGCCGTTCCAGCTGATAATGTTCAGCTCTCTGGTCCAGCCGTTGTCAAATCTGACGATAACTCCTAAATGTTCCTTAATCTCAAATGTAATATTTTTCTCTGACATTTCAAACTCTCTTTCCATGCCAGTTCGCCCAAGAATATATTAACATTATTTACATTAAATGTCAACACCATGACGACAAGTTTTTCTCCGTCTGTGGTCTTTTTGCTCGGTTTTGCTTTTTTCCGTTTTTTCTACGAAAAGCAAAGCACCGGTTTTGATTTTCTCGTATTTATCTCTATTTTGCAAAACAGACCCGCAGCGCCACAACCTCCGGCCGATTGAACACCCGAAACGGAAAGGTACTGTTTCCAAGTCCACGGCTGATTACCATAGTACTTCCACCTGACCGATGCATGCCGCTGGTCAGCTTTGGCAAGATTCCCTGACCCGGTGCAAAAAGGCCTTGGGTAAAGGGAAGTCTAATCTGCCCGCCATGGGCATGACCTGCGCAAATCAAATCAATCCCAGGTTGCCCATAGATTTCCAAAAACTGGGGTTCGTGCACTAACAGAACTGTGACTTCCGAATCCGAATCCGAATCCGTCCCGGAAAGCAAATCTTCAATCACGCCCTTTACCAGCCCAGCGTCAATATCCGTATCAGAAACCTTTCCCCTGCTGCTCTTTTGTCCTTCTTCCAGCGCACCGCCGCTAACCTTTGCACGATAAAGGGTTTCCTCCGACAGCCCCAGAAGCCGCAGCTTTATCCCTTTGCAATAAAAGGCTTCGCCTCTGTCACGAAGCAGTCGAACACCCATATCCGCCATCGCATCGTACATTTGCGATATATCAGTCACCGGCAGCGCCAGTTCGTGATTTCCATCCACATAGTAGACCGGCGCAATCTTCACAAGGCCCTCCATCAAGGTCAATCCCGCCTGATAATCTGTATGATTCCGATCCACCAAATCTCCGGTAAAGAAAATCAAATCCGGCTTCGCATCTTCGACCTTTCTCAAAAGATTTCTCTGATTTTTTCCGAAGTACTCACTTTGCAAATCCGACAAATGTACGATGGTGAGCTCCTCACATCTCGCCGCATGCTCCGAACCGCCGCTATATTCGTATGTTGTTGTCTTTATGCTCTTTCTGCTCCACCGGAGAAACCCTCCCAAAAGCAAAAGTACGCTGATTATAATTACCATTTAAAAACCTTTCTCCCATATCCGTGCATATATTATATAGGAAAGCTTCCCTTGCCGCAAGATGAGATGTCACCGCAACCACCCTGCAACGTAAGCGTCGGTTCTGCATTTCAATGCAAAACTGTCCAAAATGCAGAACCACAGTTCTGCAAATCCGTGCCTTTCCGTCAAAATTGCAGAACTCCGCCTCCGTTCCTCTGCTCCAGCATCCAATCGGTTCTGCATTTCAATGCAAAACTGTCCAAAATGCAGAACCACAGTTCTGCAAATCCGTGCCTTACCGTCGAAATTGCAGAACTCCGCCTCCGTTCCTCTGCTCCAGCATCCAATCGGTTCTGCATTTCAATGCTAAACTACCCAAAATGCAGAACCGCAGTTCTGCAAATCCGTGCCTTACCGTCGAAATTGCAGAACCGCCGGCAATTCCCGCAAGCAACCTCAATCAGAACAGCAAACAATCTCCCAATTATTCTGTATACAATCAATCCGCTTTATGATATACTGGTACTCACGTGTACAACAATTATAATAGGAGGCAAAGCAATGAATCAGACAAAACTCAATAACACTCCAAAGCGCACCGGCATTTCCCGTTTCATTGGAGACAGGGCATTTTACAAAAAGGTGCTGCTCATTGCCGTTCCTATTATGCTTCAAAACGGCATTACCAACTTTGTCAACATGCTGGACAATATCATGGTCGGCCAGGTCGGTACAGAGCAGATGTCCGGCGTCGCCATTGCAAACCAGCTGATTATGGTCTTTAACATGGCTGTTTTTGGCGCAGTGGCAGGCGCAGGGATTCTTGGCGCGCAGTTTTTCGGCAGCAAAAATGATGACGGGCTTCGCTATACCACCCGCTTCAAAATCATTTGCAGTGTGATTTTAACTGCCCTTGCCGCTTTGATTATGATACCTTTTGGCGATGTCCTCATCGAAACCTTTCTCCATCAGGGAGAAAGCCACGGAGACCTTGCTGCTACCCTGCACTTCGGCAAAAATTATCTTTTGATTATGCTGGTCGGCATGCTGCCAAGCGCCATGTCTCAGGTCTATTCCAGTACCCTCAGAGAAACCGGCCGTACTGTAGTGCCCATGATCAGCGGCATCGTCGCTGTCTTTGTGGACCTTGTGTTTAACTATATTTTGATTTTCGGAAAGTTCGGCGCACCGGCACTGGGCGTTGAAGGTGCTGCTATTGCGACAGTTCTTTCCCGTTTTGTGGAATTTACCATCATCGCCCTTTGGACCCACATGCACACCGAAGAGCTGCCTTTTATCAAGAACCTTTACCGCAGCCTTCACGTGCCTGTACGGCTTGTCAAACAGCTGCTTCGAGTTGCTACACCGCTGTTTTTTAACGAGCTGCTCTGGTCGCTGGCTTTGGCTCTCCTGGCGCAGTGCTACTCCATGCTGGGCCTTGATGTAATCGCCGCTGAAAACATCGCTAACACTTTGAGCAATGTAACCAACGTGGTCTTTGCATCTCTGGGCGGCTCTGTGGGCATTATCGTCGGCCAGCTGCTGGGCGCAGGAGAGCTTGAAAAAGCTCGGCAGGAGGATAACCAGCTCATCGCCTTTTCCATGTTTTGCAGTGTCATTACCGGCGTGATTTTAATTATCGTCGCACCGCTGTTTCCGCAGATTTACAACACCGCACCGGAAATTCAACACATCGCTATGCGCTTTATCCAGATTCAGGGATTGTCTGCACCGCTGTTCGGATTTATCAACGCATCGTATTTTACCCTGCGTTCCGGCGGAAAAACCATCATCACCTTCCTGTTCGACAGCGTGTTCCTGTGGGTTATCACCATTCCGGCGGTCACATTTATGGTTCGCTTTACCGGCCTTCCTGTGGTTCTGATTTTCCTCATCGACCACTCTTTGGACTTCATAAAGTGCGCCATCGGCTTTGTTTTAATCAAAAAGGGCGTCTGGCTGCAAAATCTGACCGGTGAGACAGAACAGCATGCCAACTAAAGCAGCACAACTAAATCAGATCAACTAAACCGAGTCAGCAAAAATAACCGCTGCACCTACATAACAAAAAACTCAAAAGAGGCCGAATCTTTAGTCCCATAGACGAAAGACCAGCCTCTTTTCTTATTTTTTCGCCAGTTTTCTGCGGATTTCCTCCGCCTCTTCACTTGAAATAGGAAACAGCAGAATCGGAATCATCGTAAGACACAGCCCGATCAGCGGATATAATCCGTTGATGTTCAAAATCTGCCGAATAACCACCTCTGTCACAGCGCCGCCGTGAAAACCTGCCGCTGACATAAGCCAGCCGGCAAGGGTCTGTCCCATTGCACGTCCCAGTTTCATCATAAAGGTGGACGAAGCCGTAATCAGCCCGGCACATGCCACACCATCTTTATAACTGGTCCAGTCCACACATTCCGGCGTCCATGCAAAGATGGAAGCAGACAAAAGCGCCGTACCTGCTCTGGAAATAATAATCAGCGCTACTACCCAGCCTGTCGGAATTTCCGCTCCAAACAACATAATCGCCACAGGCTTTACGATACAAATCGCAAAAGCGATGAGAATTAAATTCCGCTTATCAATCCATTTCAGCAAAATCGGCAGCAGAAAGGCGCAGCCGATTGTGACCGGCGCACCCCATACCGAAGTCTTTGCCAGCACGCTGACATCCTCAAGAACATATTTATAATAATACATTTCACAGACATTCGCCAAAGATATTACCGATGAGGATATCGCTACAGCAAGACTCAGACAGCGCACCGGCTTGTGCCGCAAAAGATGTCCCAGTTTGCTGAAAAACGGCTGTTTTGGCGGACTTGGCAATGCTCCCTCATAGTCTACCCGCTTCATGCCATGCTGGCAAACAAAGATAAAAGGAATTGCCACCGCCCAAGCGAGGACCATAAATTTCCACCAGCCTCCGTTTTCTGCGCCGCCCAACCTTGCGACACTGGATAAAATGATGGTATTTACTAAAAGTCCAACCAGATTGCCGCTAATACTTCTAGTAGAAAGCAAGACATTTCTTTCGTGATAATCCGGACTCAGTACACTCATCATCGCCTGCCACGGCAGTGTGCAGGCAGTAAACCCCACGCTGAAAAGGCAGAGCAGTATCATATAATAGACGATTTTTCCGGTCTGTCCAAAGTCCGGCACAATATACCGCAATATGGATACCGCTGCTGTCAGCAATCCGCCGAAAATCAGAAATGGTCTGTACTTTCCTATTTTTGACTGGTTCTGATCCACCATGCCTCCGATAATCGGATCGTTTACCGCATCAAAAATTGTACCGAGCATCATCATACTACCGACAACGGCAGCCGGAAGCATAGCCACATCGGTCAGAAAATACATGCCGAACTGGTCGCACACGCCGGCCAGATTGACAAAAATCCCTCCGGTTCCATAGGCGAATATTTCATAATATGTAAGGTTCCTATTTCTGCTCTTCATGCCTTTTCGCGCCTCTTTTCTCACTCTCTGCCATTCAGAATACTACAGGCTTCCTGCTTTAGCAAGTCTTTTCTTCTGCTTCACGCGCCATCAGTTCTTCTCTGATCTGGTCGCTCTTCTTACGGCTAATCGGGAAGAAGATAATTGGAAGTACTACTACTACCAGACCAACTGCCTGAATAATACCACTCATGTTGGTAATTGCGTTAAGCGCACTTTCCGGCTGCACGTCAGCATTCTGCACATAACCAGCAAGTCCCAGAAGCCATCCGGCAATACCCTGTCCCACAGCTCTTGAAAATCTCTGAGAGAAGGATACGATGGAACTGATCAGCGCTGCCGCATTAACACCAGTTGTCCACTGTGTAAAGTCAACGCAGTCAGGAACCAGTGCATACAGGGAGTACTGGAAGAACTGCAGTCCTACACGCTGCAGCAGAACCAGTGCAATAATCACGTTGGCATTCAGTGAGCCTGCAAAGAAGATGATATACAGCGGCTTTACTGCATTGAGTGCTGCCGCAATTACGATAACGGTTCTCTTATCCACCTTGGCCAGTACAAACGGCAGCAGGAAAGAACAGATAATGGTAATTGGAAGAGTTACAGCTGCAGCCTTTGCCAGCACAGATACGTCCTGCAGAATATACTTATAGAAGTGCATTTCTACAACAGTGCCCAGTGTAAAGATACCGTTATTCAGCACCATTGCCAATGATAAGAATAAGACCGGTCTGCTTTTCAGAACTTTTGCAATCGCAGCAAAGCTGAACTTCTCTTTCTTTACTTTTTCTGCGCCGTCAGAAACCACAACAGTCTGCGGTTTGTCCAGTTCTCTTACACCCCACTGACAGAACAGTACAGCGCAATATCCCATAGACATAGCGATGATGACGAATTTCCACCAGCCAGTTACGCCGCCGCCCAGCATGTCGATGGATTTGAAAATAATCATCGGGATAATGTTGCCTACGCAAGCGCCGGAAATCGCACGAGCCGCAACCAGAATATTTCTGCTGTTATAGTCCATAGTCAGAGATGCAATCATGCCCTGCCATGGAACACAAACTGCGGAAAAGGACATAACGAACAACAGGGTTGCCAGTCCGTAGAAGATGACACGTCCTGTATCGCTTTCCACCGGAGCCGGTGTGAAACGCATCATCATAGTCAGCGCCATCACAAGACCGCCGATAATCAGCCATGGCCGGTATCTGCCCATCTTTGTGTTGGTCTGGTCTACAAGACCGCCCACAATAGGATCCATAAAAGAACCTACAATGGTCGCCACTGCCAGAATGGAGCCGGCTGCGCTAGGGTTCACGCCGGCGAAGTCGGTCATAAAGAACAGACCAAACTGGTCGCCGATACAGCTCATCGTTACAAACACCCCGCCAAAGGTATAGGCGATAATCTGACCTATACTCATGGAGCTACTTTTTTTACTCATTTTTTTCCTCCTTAAAAATGCAATATTGCGATCCATAGAACCTTTTTTCTATGGAAGAACAATCTCTTTTTTCGCCTTTCCGCCTCGCATGCTGACAGCCTCAATGGTAATTTTCGTATCTGCAGCAGCTTTCAGCTTCCAGGACAATACCTTTTTCAGCGGTCTTTTCATCGTCATAAATTCTCCGAAGAGATTTGCCGCATGAACGCCGGACATGCCCGGCAAGAATCCAATAGGCTCAGCCGCTTTTCCGGAAATCAGCTCGATCTCCGCTCCCTTTAGAAATACCATGTCATCTTTGACAACACGAAGCTTTCTCGCCTCCTGTGTCATATTCGTCGGGAAGAATCTCAAGTTCTGCACTTCCGCAGTAACCTCGTAAAATCCCTCCTCTATTTTCTGTACTGTTACATCGCCAAACTCAATTCTCGGCAAGGTCTTAATCTGGCGTAGCGTGAATCTGGTGCATTTTTCCATTTCCTGCTGCAGGTAATCTATCGGCGGATTCTGCATCACGTATTTAATATCGTATCCTCCGATTTCCACCTCTCCCAGCTGCGGGTGCTCCACCTTCGTCCACGGTTTAAAAATGTCAGTTCCCATGTTTTTGTCAATCCACGCAAGCTGCATTTTCTCGTATTCCAAATGAAGCTCAGGCGGTTCATTCATAATCGGGCGGCACCATTTTCCCGGAAGACCTGCACGAATATCTAAGTCCCAGCATTCCACAGTCAGCGCTGCAATGCCTCGACCCAAATACACAAAGTCGTCAAAAGCGCCGTAGTCCTGTCTGCCCTGACCGATTGCAAACTGCTCGTTGATGTTAAATCCCGGATAAGTCGTTTCCTCCGTTACAATCTTCGCAAAGGCTTCATATCTCTCAAGATCCTCCCGAGGCGCTGTATTCTTCGGCTTTGTTGCCGGCGGATACAGGCATACGCCCGCACAGGTGTGATACATCAGAAACGCACAGATATTCGTTCTGTTTACCAGGAAATCCGCAATGGTCTTCGCTTCCACGTTGAACAGGGGATAAGGGCCTGCGCCGGGCTGCTGATTGTCGGTAGCCCAGTTAATCGGGAAGCTGCGGTTAAAGTCGTTTCCGTAAGGATCCGGTGCGTCAAAGCAGTGGACTTTCGGATTTCCGACAATGCGTCCCTCTCTATATACGGAATAAAACTCGCCCTCTGTTTCATCGGGTCTGCGTCTTTCCATCAGTCTCGGCTCGTCCTTGCAGATTTTCCAAGGGCCAAGAGGGTCTTTCACTCTCATCTGACGCACTGCTCCGTCACCGTCCATATCCTCGCCGTAAATGCCCGGCGGCATCTGTTTTTCAGGATACAGTTTGTTGACAGAACGGCACATGCCGCCGGTGTTTAAGTAAAACTCGCTTCCGTCCGGAGAAATCCTCGGAATAGCATAAACGGTATAATCACGCAGGATATTTCTAATCTCCGTATTCTCCTCATATCCTGTCAGCAGCGTATCTATGAGATACATTACGTTCATGCTTCCCGTTACTTCTCCCGCATGGATATTGCCGGCCGCCACATATGCCGGTTTATCCTCAAAATTCCCAAAGGTCAGGTCAGTGATTTCCAGGAGCCAAATGTCTCGGTTTTCTTCGGTTGTATTTAAAGAGGTGAGCCTGACAAGATTAGGATACTTTGCAGCATATTCCTGCAAAATTTCTGTAATTTCGTCATGTTTCAGATAATGATTATAAGATTTCTGTGTATTCATCACTGACCTCCTTTTGGCATTTTTTCATCAGGCATGAGAGAGCGGTATGTCTTTCCGGAAAGCTTTGCCCGGTGGTCCGCCTTCGCCTGTTCCAGCGTTTCCGGCACGGTCAAAAGTTCCAGTGCCGCTGCTGCTACAACCTTTGCCGCACTGTGCATACCCTTATGGGCAATCGAGGATTTCCCCTGTGCGGTAAACATCCAGGTATGACCGCTGGTGCCGATTCCGCAGCAGGCAGTATTACATTCGCCCAGCGGAATCTGCCAGCTTACATCAGCAAGGTCGGTAGAGCCCATGATTTCCACGTCCTTTCTGTCGGAAAAGCCTCTGTCGATTGGGCTTTCGGCTTCCGGCTGCCAACCGAAAGGCACAAACTGCGCTGCGTAATCAAGCTCCGCCTGCGTATAGGAAATCGGCAGCATTTCTCTCATATATTTAATCATCAGATCGTCCATGGCATTGCATGGAATTCTGTTGGCATAAGCACTGACAATATCCGGCTTTGCAAGGGTCGTTCCCGTCATCAGAGCCGCACCCTCGGCAACCTTGCAAACCCGTTCGTAAAGGTCTGCCAGTTCATCGTTTTCTTTGCAGCGTACTACATACAAAACCTCCGCTTCATGCTGCACCACGTTTGGCGCTGCACCGCCTGCATTGGTAATAGCGTAGTGAATTCTGCTGGTAGGCAGCATATGTTCTCTCAAGTACTGCACCCCTGTGTTCATCAGTTCCACAGCGTCAAGGGCGCTACGGCCGAGCCACGGGTGACCCGACGCATGAGATGCCTTTCCGGTAAAGTGAAAGCTTACCGTCACGCAGGCGATTCCTCCGTTGGAAATCTCGTTGGTGCTGCCAGGGTGCCATGTAACTGCTGCATCTACACCCTCAAAAGCTCCGCCTTTTGCCAGAAAAACCTTTCCGCCGCCACCTTCCTCTGCAGGACAGGCGTAATAGCGAATCGTTCCCGAAATTCCCTCTGCCTCCATGTATTTCTTTACGGCGCAGGCCGCTTCCATACTGCCGGTTCCCAGCAGATTGTGTCCACAGGCGTGGCCGTTTCCACCTTCTACGAGAGCCTTTCTTTCCGGTACATCTGCGCACTGGCTCTGTGCAGGCAGCGCATCATTTTCGCCGAGAAAAGCGATTACCGGACTGCCGCTGCCATATTCTGCGATAAAAGCAGTATCCATGCCGCATACCGGCGATGTAATCCGAAAGCCTTCCTGTTCCATAAACTCCATCTGCACTTTTGACGAATTGTGTTCCTCAAAGCAGGTTTCCGCAAATCCCCAAACTGCGTCGCTGATGGATTCAAAGGCCGCTGTATTTCTGTCAATCAGCGTCCATAATTTCTGTACGTCCATATCCTTCACCTTTCTGCATTCTATTTCAAATGGCTGTCCAGCCAGCTTAAAATTTCTTTCATTCTTGTCAATCTGTTCTGCGGTTTACCCTCTCTTGATAAGCCGTGGCTTTCACCTCTAAACAGAATCATCTTGCTGTCAACGCCTTTTCTTTTCAGCACAGCGTACATCTGCAGCGCCTGTTCCATCGGACATCTGTAATCGCCCTCTGACTGGAGGAAAATAGTCGGTGTCACTGCATTGTGCGCATATTTCAGAGGTGAAATATCCCAAAGGTGCTCTGCGTTTGTATCTAAAAATCCGCCGAACTGCAGCTCATTTGCGTAATATCCCATGTCGCTCAGGCCGTCCATGGATACCCAGTTGGAAATACTTCTCTGAGATGACGCTGCCGCAAAACGGTCCGTATGGCCGATAATCCAGTTGACCATATAGCCACCGTAGCTGCCTCCCGCAACGCCCAGTCTCTTTTCATCGATGTCAGGCCACTTGTTCAGACACTGATCCACAAACTCCATGAAGTTGTCGTAGTCCACGCCGCCCATACCTAAATTCAAGTCCGCAAAATCATCGCCTCGGCCTGCGCTTCCTCTCGGATTGCAGAAAAGGACAAAGTATCCGGCATTTGCCCAAACCTGCATTTCGTGGTTGAACTCACAGCCCCATGTGCCTCTCGGTCCGCCGTGAATATTCAGGATTGCAGGATATTTTTTCCCCGGCTCATAGCCTGCAGGCGGTATTACCCAGCCACGAATCTCTACGCCGTCCGCATCGTGAAATGCGATGGAAATTCTGTCGACGATATGATATTCGGATAAAGTTTCGTCATTGATATGAGTCAGCTCTCTCTCCGTTCCGTCTTCCTCCAGGAAATAAAGCTCTCCCAGACGGTTGCCTCTGTAACCATAAAATACCAATCCGCCCTCGTTGATATCAAAGAAGTTGGTTACGCCCTCCTTTGTCAATCTCGGTGATAAATTACCATCTCTGTCAATGCTTCTGATATAGCCGTTTTCTCCCTCTACGGTTACAAAATACAGCTTTCCGTTAAATACCTTGTTCGGCTTTCCAAGGCCCAGCATAACGTCGCCTACGATACAGCAGAACTCTGATTTTTTGTCGTAATCGCTGATTTTAGTGCAGGTGCCGTCTTTCAAATCAACTCTGTAAAATCTTCCTTCGGAATATGCGGAGTCCTCTTTGGTTGCACCTCTGATGATGGCTGTATCCTTATCTAACAGGTTGGCATGGGTAATGTCGAAAATACCCGGTTCTACGACACATTTTGTCGTTTTTTCTGCAACATCATAGATATATACGCCTTTTCTGAACTCGGCACAGCCGGTGTACTCGTTACCGAGATAAAGAAGTTTTCCATCTATGTAATCAGTTCCCATTACCTGGAAATGCTTCGGTGTAATTAAGCTGACTTTTCCGGTCTTCGGATCTGCCAGGTAAAGGGCATTTCTCTTTCCGCAGGTAAAGCCTCTGCCATCGCCCCAGTACGGAAGTTCCTGAATTTCCACATAAAGCGGGTTCGGCTCAGTCAGCTTCACCTGTCCCGGTACAATCCAGCTTCCGTCCTCTGCAAAAATCGGCAGGCCTCCCATCATCTCAAGAACAGCCGCACATTCATCAGCGCCGGTTTTAGGGTCGATGGTTCTGTACGCCATCTTTTCCTCGCCCTTTTCTCCTGCCGGTTCACTGTACATCAGCTTTCCGTCCGGTGTCCAAATGAAACGCTTGATATCCTTTTCCGACATCTTTACCGGCTCGCCGCCTGCGTTTTCAATGGTATAAAGTGCGCCCTCATACCGGTTTTTCTCCATTTCAATGTGTTGAACGATAAAGGCGGTGCATCCGCCGTCCGGTGAAATTGCCGGCTCTGAGATAAATTGATATTCTGTAAAAGTCTCTGGAATAATCTTCTTCAAACTAATGCTTCCTTTCTCACAAATTTTTCTAATAATTCTTGCGTTTTCTTCTTATAGGGTGTATCCTAAACTATGGAGTCAGTCCATAGTCAAGAGAAATTTTCAAAAAACTACAATTTTTTTAAAATACGAAAGGCAGGTGTCTGTTTTGAAAGATACACTGGACCAATCTTTTCTGCTGTCAACCGGAGAATTTGCAAAGCTTTGCGGCATAAAAAAAGATACCCTTTTCTACTACGACCGCTTTGGGATTTTAAAACCCCATTATGTCAGCGAAAATGGATATCGTTACTATACTACGGTTGAATTAAACCGCTTTCATTCAATTACAGTTTTACAGAATGCCGGTCTTTCTTTAGATGAAATCAAGGAATTTTTAACCAGCGAGGACCCTTACTCACTGATGGGCCTCTTTAAGGAAATGCACGAAATTTTGGAGGAAAAGGCCCGCAAGTATGCCCGCCTTGCAGCCCAGGTGAGAAACACGCTGGCTACGATGGAACAGGCGAAAGCGCTGCCTTACTTTCACCCTCGCATCGAAAGTCTGCCTTCCTGCAAGCTGGCGGCAATCCGAACCAACGACAATCGGCTGTCTGATACTGCCAGAACAGAAATCATCAGCCAATACTACCGCTACTGCATGAACAACGAAAAGAGGGCGGACTTTTTCCGTGGCGGTATGATTTTGCAGGAGCACCTAAGCACGCCTATTGCCGGCGGAGACTATCTGGATTATCTCTGCATTCGTCTCGATCCGGCACAGGAAACCGCTCTCTTTGACAAGTCCTCCGCCGAGGAAAAGGTTCTCATGGAAAAGCCCGCCGGACGCTACGCCTGTATCAACTGTCCGGGCGGTCTGGACAACACCCTTTTAGCAATCCGCACACTGCAAAGGTTTATACAGGAACAGGGACTGACCGTGGTCGGCAACTGCTACGAGTTTGAAATCATGGGTACTTTTACTATTGAAAGTGAAAGCACCTGCATTAAGCAAATCGAAATACAGGTAGAGTAACTAAAAAGGCTGCCATCTGAAGCAGCCTTTTTCTTTGCATATTTACAGTTCTATCTCAAGCTCCACCGGGCAGTGATCGCTTCCGAAGATGTCCGTATGAATCTTTGCGTCTATGATTTTATCCGCAATGCGCCGGCTTACGAGGAAGTAGTCGATTCTCCACCCCGCATTGTTCTTGCGGGCATTGAAGCGGTACGACCACCAGCTGTAAATTCCCTCTGCGTCCGGATACAGATAGCGGAACGTGTCCACAAAGCCTGCCTCCTGCAGCTGGCGCATTTTGTCACGCTCCTGATCCGAAAATCCCGCATTGCCCCGATTGGACTTCGGATTTTTCAGGTCAATTTCCTCCTTGGCAACATTCATGTCGCCGCAGATGATAATCGGCTTCTTTTCGTCCAGCCCAAGGACAAACTCACGAAAATCGTCTTCCCACTCCATGCGGTAATCGATTCGCTTCAGCTTATCCTGCGCATTAGGCACGTACACGTTGACTAGGAAAAATTTCTCATATTCCAGAATCACCGCTCTGCCCTCATCTGTATGTTTCCCAAAGTTAATCTGCACCGACTGCGGTTCTTCCTTTGCAAAAATCGCCGTGCCGGAATAGCCCTTTTTCTCGGCGCTGCTGAAAAACTCCTTGTAGTCAGGTAAATCCACCTCCGCCTGACCCTCCTGCATTTTCGTCTCCTGAATACAGATAAAATCCGGCGAAAGAGCCGTCATCGACTCTACAAAACCCTTGCCGAGACAAGCACGCAGTCCGTTGACATTCCACGAAATCAGTTTCATCAAAATTCTCCTTTATAATGTGCAAAGTGCGCAGGCAGTCTGTGCCGCAACCTTTGCGTTGTTGTAAACAAGCTGAATGTTCGCCTCAAGGCTTTCACCGCCTGTAATTTCCTTTACCTTTGCCAAAAGGAACGGCGTCGTCTTCTTGCCGCTGATTCCCTTTTCCACAGATTCCGCAACAGCCTCGTCGATGGCACGGTTAATCGCATCTGCGTCCATGGAAAATTCCTCCGGAATCGGGTTCGTCACCAGCATACCGGTGTGAAGACCGCATCTTCTCTGTGCGTCAAAGGCTTCCGCCACTTCCTGCGGCGTATCCAGTCTGTAGTCTACGCCAAAGCCGCTCTTTCTGGTGTAAAATGCAGGCAGCTCCGAAGTGCCGTAGCCGATAACAGGTACGCCCTTGGTTTCCAGATATTCCAAAGTCAGACCCAAATCCAGAATTGCCTTTGCCCCTGCGCAGACTACCATCACCGGCGTTCCTGCCAACTCCTCCAGGTCTGCGGAAATATCCATGGTGGTTTCTGCTCCTCTATGAACGCCGCCGATTCCGCCGGTTGCAAAAATCTTTACGCCTGCCATGTTGGCAATCATCATGGTTGTAGCAACTGTCGTAGCGCCGTCGATTTTTTTAGAAAGAACCACAGGCACGTCACGCCTTGAAGTCTTTACGATTTCAGCACCCTTCTTTCCGAGATATTCGATTTCGTCCTTGGAAAGTCCGCATTTCAGTTTGCCGCCTAAAATGGCAATGGTGGCAGGCACTGCGCCGTTATCCCTGATAATCTGCTCCACAGCCAGAGCCGTTTCAACGTTTTTCGGATACGGCATACCGTGGGAGATGATGGTCGATTCCAGCGCAACCACCGGTCTGTTGTTTTTAATGGCCTCTTTTACTTCCGGCGCAATATCTAAATACTTATTCATAAAAATCCTCGCTTATTTTATCGTAATTAGAATTGTTTTCTATAGTTTAAATTATATCCCCATCTCCCTTTTTTTACAAGTTAATATTAGTATGAATCCCGCCGGAAGTGGTGATACTAGTTGCAGGAGGTGAAGAATATGCGCCAAGCAGAAAAGAAAAAAGGAAAAGATAAAGTTGCCGCGGTTTTAATGCTATGCTTCTGTCTCATCGCACTGGTCTCGATTTTTACCATAAAGTCCAGCATAGACAAAATTGCAAAAAGTGCCGGTGACGTACCCGTTACCACCAAAACGCCTACACAGCCGGACCCATCGGAAAAATCTGACTCCGGGGAGGACCTTAAGGCTTCCGCCACCGAGGAAGAAGCAGAAGAAACCGCTTCAAAAATCCCAACCGTTGACAGTCAGAAGCAGTCAAAGAAAAAAGCTGCCTTTGCAAGTCCCATGGACATGTCGACGGCAAAGATTTCCAAGGAATACTCCATGGACATGGTAATCTACAACCTGACCTTAGACCAGTACATGACCCACCCGGGCCTGGATTTTGAAGCGCCGCAGGGTTCCGGTGTAAAAGCGGTAGCCGACGGTACGATTACGGAGGTTTACACCGACGACGCCTACGGCATTACCATCGAGATCACCCACAAGGACGGCTACATTTCCCGCTACTGCAATCTGGCAACAGACAAGCTTTGCGAGAAAGGCGATACCGTAAAGAAAGGACAGGTTATCAGCAACATCGGCAAATCCGCACTGTACGAATCCATGGACAAAGCACATCTGCACTTTGAACTTTTGAAAAACGGTAAACTCTGCGACCCGTCCAAGGTCATCTCTAAGTAATCGTTTCCGGAGAGTTCTCAAAGAAAAAGAGCCGTTTCAGGCTCTTATCTTTACATAATTGATATTCTTCCCCGTCTTTGCAAATTTATCTTCGTACTCGGTGGTAATGTTTTCTGCCGCAAATTCCGAAGCGTGAAGATCTCTGCTCATTTCCAGAATTTCCAAATTTTCACTTTCAATCTGCTCCAAGGTAAAGGCGAACAGCCCCTCATTATCGGTTTTGAAACAAATGCTGCCGCCGCAGGCTATAATCCGGCGGTACTGCTGCAGCCTTTTTCCGTAGGTCAAACGCCGCTTTGCATGGCGGTCTTTAGGCCATGGATCGCTGAAATTCAGATAAACGCCGGCAAGCTCGCCGTCTGCAAAAAAGTCTCTGATATCCTTTACATATTCCAGCACAAATCGTACATTGGCGATTTGCTCTGCGTCAGCTTTTTCAAGAGCTCTCAGCACTACGCTCTGGTGCCCCTCTATTGCGATAAAGTTCCTGTCCGGATACTTTTTTGCCATTTCTGTAATAAACTGGCCCTTGCCGCAGCCGATTTCCAGATAAACCGGATTATGGTTTCCAAAAATTTCCTGCCATTTTCCCTTATTGGCTGCCGGCTCAGAAACGGTAAATGCACTAAAAGCCGCCAGTTTGTTGTCTATATCTTTAATCTTTCTCTGTCTCATATGTCCTCTAGTAAATCCTCATCAAAATAATGACTGCTAAAAACAGCGCCATCAAAGCCATTGCGCCGTAATCTCTGCCCTGCATTTTCATAGCGTGCATGCGGGTTCTGCCTTTGCCGCTCCGATAGCACCTTGCCTCCATGGCCATCGCCAGATCCTGCGCAATGCGGAACGCACTGATAAACAGCGGCACTAAAATCGGAATCAAAGCCTTTGCTCTGTTTATAATATTGCCGCTTTCAAAGTCTGCCCCTCTCGCCTGCTGGGCTTTCATGATTTTGTCCGTCTCCTCGAGGAGGGTCGGAATAAATCTGAGGGCAATGGACATCATCATGGCGATTTCATGGGTCGGTACGCCGACATGTCCGAGAGGGCCAAGAAGCCGCTCAATGCCGTCGGTCAGGCTGATTGGCTTTGTGGTCAAAGTCAAAAGGGACGAGCCGATAATCAAAAGAATCAGTCTCAGCGCCATAAACGCCGCCATATAAAGCCCTTCTTTGGTGATTTTCAGAAATCCCCACTGCCACAGCACCTGACCGCTTGTCATAAAGATGTTCAGGCAGAAGGTGAAAATGATAATCAGAAGAATCGGTTTCAGCCCACGCAGAATAAAGGACAGGGGTACTTTGCTGACCACCACCACCGCCCCAAGGGCGGCAATGCTGACTGCAAATCCCACAAAACTGTCCACCAAAAACAGCTCCACGATAAACAGAATCGTCGCAACGATTTTGATTCTCGGGTCTAATCTATGAATGGGGGATTCCACCCCGTAGTACTGTCCAAGTGTAATGTCTCTAATCATGATTTCCTCTGTAAATACTCATATAGTGCTTCCGTCGCCTCTTTCAGCTCCAGAATGTTTTCTTTTACAGGAATTCCTTTTTCCTTGAGCTGATACATAAGCTCCGTCACCGGCGGCACGGAAAGTCCGATGGTAGCCAGTCTTTCTCTCTGAGAAAAAATTTCCTGCGGCGTTCCCGCCATGACCAGCTTTCCCTCGTCCATAACCAGCACTTTGTCCGACAGCGCCGCCACGTCCGCCATGTTGTGGGAAACGAAAAGAATGATGTTGTTCTGGGATTCGTGGACTTCTCTAATCATGGAAAGAATGTCCTTGTGAGCGCCCGGATCAAGGCCTGCCGTCGGTTCATCCAATATCAGCACGTGGGGCTTCATGGCGATTACGCCGGCGATCGCCACACGCCGCTTCTGTCCTCCGGAAAGTTCAAAAGGCGACCTGTCTTTGATATCCTCGTAGGAAAGCCCTACAAGTTCCAGTCCCTCTCTGACCCTGCTGTCCACTTCCTCCGGAGTAAGCCCCAGATTCTTCGGCCCAAAAGCTACATCAAGGGCTACGGTTTCTTCAAAGAGCTGATATTCCGGATACTGGAACACCAGACCGACTTTTTTTCTGATATCACGCATGCTGACGCCGGGCTTTGTAATATCGACACCGTCAATTTCGATAGAGCCGCTGTCCCCTTTTAAAAGTCCGTTCAGGTGCTGCAAAAGTGTGGATTTTCCGGAGCCGGTATGGCCGATCACCCCTACGATTTCGCCATCGTAGATGTCAAAGTTGATATTGTCCAGCGCCTTCTGCTCGTCGGGCATGCCTTTGGAATAAATATGGGATAAATTTCTTACTTGTATTGACATATGAATTCCACCAATCCTTCAACGGTAATAACTTCCTTTGGAATTTTGATTCCACGTTTTCTCAGCTTCTGCGCAAGTTCCACCGCAAGGGGCAGATCCAGGCTGGCATCTCTAAGGGTTTCTTCCTGTGAGAAAACCTCCTCCGGCGTGCCGTCTAAAAGCACATGACCTCTGTCCATGATGATGATTCGGTCAGCCTGCACCGCCTCGTCCATAAAGTGGGTAATCAGCACTACTGTAATGCCCTCATCGTGAAGCTGGCGGATAATCTCCATGATTTCTTCTCTGCCTTTTGGGTCCAGCATAGCTGTCGGCTCGTCGAAGATGATACATTCCGGTTTCATCGCCACAACACCTGCAATGGCAATTCGCTGCTTCTGCCCGCCGGAAAGCATATGGGGAGATTTTTTCTTATACTTACCCATGTTCACAGCAGAAAGTGCATTGTCCACTCTCTGCCTGATTTCTGCAGGGTCAACGCCCAAATTTTCAGGCCCGAAAGCTACGTCGTCCTCTACGATGGAGGATACCAGCTGATTGTCCGGATTCTGGAAAACCATGCCTGCGCTCTGCCGCACGTCCCAGATGTGGTCATCATCCTTGGTGTCCCATTCCTTTACGTAAATTGTTCCGCCGCTTGGGAGAAGCAGTCCGTTTAAGTTCTTCGCCAAAGTCGACTTACCGGAGCCGTTTCTGCCGATAATCGCAGTAAAGCTGCCCCGCTCTATGTTCAGCGACACATCGTCGATGGCACGGACCTTTTCCTCGTCCTCTCCTGCCATATATTCAAAGATTAAATTCTCAATGCGAATGATATTTTCCATACACGCCTCTTGGTAATTATTGTTTAACAATTTATTTTACCACAATTACTGAAAATTTGCCATACTATTATTGGGAGGTGATTAAAGATGGAATTCGGTAAATTCGCAGCTATTTCTCCAAGGGAAAGAGAAATCATCGATGACGCAGAAAAAAAGCTGGCCCAAAAGTGCGGCTGCCAGATTGCGCTTATCGCTTATGATGTGAAAAAGGATTAGAAAGAGCAAGGAGAAGCGTCGTATCTGCGCTTCTCCTTGGGTTACATACTACATTTCTGCTCCATCAATAATGTTCATCATTTCTGCCGGAGTAACAATAAACTCCTTAATCGGATAATGCTTCTGGTTTCCTGTCACCAGATACGCTTCATCGTCTCTTTTTTCCATAGCTACTTCATAAAAAATCAAATCATCCATATCCACAAGAATCGCCCCTGTAGGCTGTGGAAAAACCTCGATACCCAATGTACGAACTGCATTAATAACAGTTTCAATCGTCTCTTTATTTAAGCGAAATTTACTTCGTTGCAGTACTTCACTATATTCTGCTAATATATCCCTATGGTAAAGAGGAATGATTTTTCCATCAAAAATACTTTCCATCACCCTAACTGTGGCAGAGTCTTTGTTTTTAGAAAGCAAGGCAGATATCAACACATTTGTATCAATCACTGCATAGTATTTCATTCCCATTATCCTCTTCTTTCTTTTCTTGCAGCAGCAATCTCAGCATTTATCTCCTCAAGTGACATCTCCGGAATATCCGTCGCTTGCATGCGAAGCTCATAAAAAGCATTCTTTGCTGTCGTTCGTGTAATGGTATCCTCCGGCAATTTCACTTCAAAAGGCAATCCCTTTACAATTTTACTTCTCACCATAAACATGCGAAAAGCGGTCGGTAAATCCAGTCCCAGTTCCTCATAAATCTCGGCAACTTCCCTCTTTAACTCTTTATCTGCTCTAAATTGAACCAAAACCTGTTCAGACATATTTTCATCTCCTCTGCAAATTTATTACATTTCAAATTTATTCTGCATGTGTTTATAATGTTATTATACATATTTTTCTACAGAATATCAATACATTCGCAAAGAAAAGGACGGCAGCTTTTATTAAGCCGCCGTCCTTTTTAAGTGGTGTATTTATTATATCAGTTTACCGTTTCTGTGCTACAACTGCTGACCACGGTGTATATACCGTATGGCCGTCAATTTTCTTGTAGCCTCTCACTTTGTAGTAGTAAGTCTTTCCCTTGGTTGTACTCTTGTTGAGCGCGGAAAGCTTTTTAGTTGTAACGATTTTCTTGTAAGTTCCGTTTTTCTTGGTTGCTCTGTAAACCTGATAGCCGTCTACAGATTTTCCGGTCTTTTTCCAGGATACGGTGATACCTTTTTCGCCGGTCTTAGCAGAAGCCTTTACCTTGACAGCCTTCACTGCGTCTTTTGCTGCATAGTACTGCTGCGCATATTTAATCAGCATGGTGCTCTTTTCATAGCGTTCTGCTGTATTTTCAGCGCCTAAAACGACGGATACCACGGTCTGTGTCTTTCCGTTGATTTTTACAGGAACTGCTGTAATCATGTTTGCGCCGGAACGGTTGGTTGTACCGGTTTTCATTCCGATTGCGCCAAGGTTATAGATTAAAGTACCGAATGTGGATCTTGCAACTACATCTTCTCCAAAGGTCGGCAGGTCAATCTTTGTCTGGCCTGTAAAAGCAGTCAGCTCTTTCTCATAGTTTTTCATCAGGTATGATGCCAGCTTGAACATATCCTTTGCAGACATGGAGTTCTGACGCTTTGCAGTAACTGCGCTATTGTCATAATTTGGAAGACCATGCACATTGTAGAATACTGCTGTAGAAAGTCCCAGCTCTTTCGCTCTCTTGTTCATCTGTTTTACGAAAGCAGCTTCAGAGCCGCTTACCGCTTCAGCAAGGGCTGTTCCACATTCGTTTGCAGACGGAAGCAGGAAGCCTGCCAGCAAATCGTGTACGGAAACTTCTTTTCCCAGCTCAAAATTATTTCTGCAAATACCGGTGCTGTCTTCGGAGTTTGCTTCTTCCATCACAGCTTCGGAAATTTTTACTTTTGTATCGAGAGAAATTTTACCTTTATCGATTGCTTCCTGTACAAGCAGGTAGGTCATCAGCTTTGTTGTGGAAGCCAGCTGAGTCTGCACGTTTTCGTTGCATGCGTAAAGGATTTCTCCTGTTTCAGCATTTCCAACGACTGCGCCGTGTAGGAAACTGAAATATCCGTTCTTGTCCAGCTGGTCGATATCGATGCTGAATGATTTTTTCGTGTTTATTGTCATAGTGGTTTTGCCGGTCAGCTCGGTCTTCAGACCAAAGGCAAATCCCAAATCCAAGATTTTCATGTAAATATCGTCACCGGCTTTGTAAACGCTGTAGCCGTAAGGCTTTCCGTCGATATCCATATTGGTCGGCGTTGTCATGCCCGGTGTGCTTAAAGAAATGTCGTCCTGACCTTCTTTCGGATTCTGGCTGTAAGTTACATCGAAAGCTTCGTTTTCACCGCCGGTCGGCTCGTAGGCTTTTCCGGTAGTAAAGCTGTAACGTCCGCTTTCCTCGTCGTACTTATAATCCATCTGTTTATTGCTTCCGCTCAGGGCACTGCAAAGGTCTTTCACGGAAACGTACATATTATACGCATAAGACGCATTATATGCTTTTACAGTAACCGGTTCCTTTCCGTCTACGCTGACAGACAGGTTGACTCTCTGCATTTGATCTCCTGCATAAGCAGTTCCCAGAGAACCAAAGCACATCGTCATCACGACTGTGAGAATCAGGATTACACTTGTTAGCTTTTTCTTCATTTTGTCATCTCCTTTTTAGGTAATCTTTTACATGAAACAGATTACGCAAAGGCTGTGCCAAATAACAATAGATTCTGAAAACTCATTCTCCTGAGGGCTTCCCGGTGTTTGCATCCTGTAAAACACTGCACGATTTGTCCGAGAAATCGTCGTGAAAATCCCGATTTTGGGATAACGAAGGATTCTTTGAAATAAAATTATTGCTTCTTTTCCATGACAAAATTCGTAAGAAAAATCCCTTGCCGCTCAACCTGCTGCTCTCTGCAAACCTCATATCCTCAAGCTCTTTTTCATTTTAAAATGTGACTTTTCGACAAATGGGAAATTGTTTCATACAATCACACTTCTTTGTCAAATTTCAATTAACTTATTTCTTGTGTTTGGATTTGCTATGATAAGCAAGACTGCCGATACCCAAGCCAACAGCGGAAAAAAATGCTCCAATCAAAATCAGTTCAAAATGAGGTACATTGATTCTGGCAAACGAAATTGTAATCATGTTTCGCACACTGAATGTAGCATATTCAGCCAGCATGTGCATGATCCCAAATGCAACAGGTGCAGTCCATTTCAATTTGCCCCAGTAGTTGTTCTTTCCAATCAACAACGAAATCACAAATGTTGAAAGCGGAAGAACAATCCATAGGAACACAAGACTGTACCCCATAGCGTCTGAGCCGCTAATAAAAAACCAGAATGATATTAACGCAAATGCCCAGATGCTGAGATAAGCGGCAATCAAAATAATCTTCGATAATTTATCTTTACTCTTAACGATGTTCGTGCTTTCTTCAAGATAATCAATGTAGTCTGTCATAGACGTTTCCTCCTTTTCTTTCAAAAGGTTGTCAAGACTTACATTGTACAAATCACTCATTTTTATAACGCTAACAATATCCGGGTATGTTTTGTTATTCTCCCAGTTCGACATTGTCTGCCTACTTACGCCAAGAGTTTCCGCCGCTTCTTCTTGTGTAAGTTTTGTGGCTAATCGTGCTTCTTTGATTTTTGTGCCAATGTCCATCATTTCACCACCTTTCTCTGCTTATATTTTACAGTGCAGATAGTGTCCAGTCTATCAAAGAGCTTTTACAGAATGGATTTTCCAGTGTAAAAATGCTTTTACATCGTTTGTTGTTTAGATTTGCAATTCATCATTTCTTGGCAGGCGAACATGACATAACATTTCTTTTTCACAAGCACCAAACTGTAGAAAATTGTGTTTTGCTTCATTCTATATTTCAATTCCTCCTGTCCTTCAATTCCAACCCATCTATTCCAGAAAAAGCAACCTACTAAATCAGCTCATCAATCCTCCCCGATTGAATCCTTGCAAGGTTTGCTTTAATTCGTTCTTCCGGCCAGTCCCACCATTTGAGCGCAAGCAATTTTGCAATAGTCACGTCATCAAATCGTTTGCGTATAGGCTTCGCAGGCACACCACCGACGATGGTATAGGGCGGTACGTCCTTTGTTACAACGGCACGAGTACCTATAATCGCTCCGTCTCCAATCGTCACGCCTGAAAGGATTACTGCTTCATAGCCAATCCATACGTCGTTTCCAACTGTGATGTCACCCTTATTATCCCATGCATCCGTAACCTTTGCTCCGTCTAAATCCCACTCCTCAAAGAAAATCGGGAACGGATAAGTCGACAAAGATTTCAAAGAGTGATTTGCGCTTGTGAATATAAATTTTGCACCACAGGCGATGGAGCAAAACTTTCCGACCACAAGGCGGTCTTTGTTGACCGGATAATGGTACAGCACATTATTCTTTTGAAAATCACAAGGGTCATGCACAAAATCGTTGTACATGGTATAGTCCCCGACCTCGATGTTCGGATTGTCAATCACATTTTTTAGATAAACAGTCTGCTTATCCCCCGTGCGGGGATATATTTTATTCTTTTCCACCATTATTTTCCACCTCCAAACCCATATAGCCCGGCCACGTCACTGCTTAAAGTCTGCACTCCAGCTGGCAGTCGTAAGGCTCGGCCTCAACATGGTTCATATTGTAAACCTTTGCCTCGACACACCCCATGGCCTTGTAAAAAGCCTGACTTTCAACCGCCGAATGCGCAGAAATATAAAGCTTTTTGCCGCCTCTTTCCTTCGCCCACTCCTTTGCCGCAAGAAAAAGAGTCTTTCCGATTCCACGATGTCTCAAATCCTCCGAGATGTGAATGCTGGACAAATCGCAATACCTATGCTCCCCGCCGAAAATCTCCGCCTCTACTGACGCAAACCCCTTGAGTTTACCGTCATAAAAAGCGCCATACACAAATCCATTTGTAAGCACCGTGTTTTTTAAGCAGGAAACCAAAACCCGGTAATCTTCCTCTGTCCAATCATCAACAAAGGGTGCATCTTTAATAACCCACTGACCATCTTCTTTACGCCAACATTTTGTCACAATCTGACGGCGAATAAAGTCCTGAAACAGTTCCAGACAAATTTCCTCTGCACTTAAAACTCTATACTGTATCATTCGATTCCATTTCCTTCTAATCCATCATCAAAATTCCAAAAAATCCCACTTTATTTTTTCCAAAGTCCCACGTCATGCCGCAGGTTTCACAAAGCTTTGCCACATTGATTCCATAAGCGGAAAGGCAGGACGTTCTCTTTTCCGGAAATCTGCAAGGCTGGCCGCTTGTCTTTGCACAAGGACTGCATGCACTGCAAGGTCCTGCCATAATTGAAAGACCCTTTACGCCCCTTTCTGCAAGTTCGTCGATAAAAGCCCGCACTTTCCCATTGTGCTTTTTCTTCAGCGGTCCGGTCTGGCTGGCGTCGGTAATATCATCGACCGGCTGAACCGTCTGCAAAATCAAGGCACGGCTGTACTTCATCGCCTTGTCCTTCATCTCTGCCGGCGTTCCGCAATCCGGCGGACAGCCGTAATTTTTCCCGTAATTGCCACACTGATTCATCTCACAGTACTTGCGAAAATCAAACTCAAAAACCAAATCCTCCGCATTCATAAATGCGCAGTGATCAATGCCCGCCTCCTTGGCAGCCTGTAAAATTTCCTGTTCCGTCATCATTGCACCTCGTTCAAATATGTTTCTACTGCGGTAATTAACTTTTCTGCACCAGAAATTTGCATTTCTGTCTCCGCTACTGAAACTAAATAAAAATCATCATAATCGCTTGCATTTCGTATTTCACTTGCTTCCATAATAATTCTTGAATACTCTTTATCAAAAATTCCAGTTTTAACATATTCTCTTTGAAAATATTGAATTACTCCGGAATGCTTTTTAAAGTCCACTTCATCTAAAGCTAATACAGCTTTCATTCCGTAGAAAATCGCATAATATGCCCTGTTATTTGCACTTCGATAACTTCCCATGCGATATAACTGCTTTGCATCATTCAACAATTCTCTTGCTCTTTCTAATCTATAAGTCGCCAGATTGAAATGTTTATCCACTTATCCGCACTCCTTCCAAATCTATATTTTTATAGTAAGGCAAAACACCTTTGTATTCTTCAAATTCCTGCAACGGAATACATGAAATGCTTACAAGGGTATCGTATTCTAAACTGAGTTCACTCATAACCACAGCAAGCTCCCTGCGATACTTGCCGAGATGTTCTCTCTGCTCATTAATAATAAGAGCAATATCAATATCCGACTCCATGTCAAAATCCCCTCTGGCATATGAACCATATAAAATAATTTCGCTCAAGCCGCTGCCAATTAGAACTCTTATATGGCTGCAAAGTTTTTTCAAAACCTCTTGCAATAATCCTGCGCTCATTTCATCACCTCCGTGATTTGTATTATACCACACTCTCCCAAAATTAAAAAGTCCCACCGCACTGCTAAAGCTGCGCAAAGCCTTTCAGCGCTTCCTCCAATCGAAACTATGACAAAATTTCAGTTCTCGCTCTTTTCTGTCACAAAAATCTCAAAATCAACTTTGAAAAAACCTTGATTTCTTTTGAAAAAGTGACAAAACGGACAAATTTTTAAAAAGCTGTCTCATCTGTCACGGTTTTTCCCCAAAAACGTTGACAAATGTGACCGGATTAGTTTTTTCTGTCATAGTTGTCACGGTTTCCATAGTCGTCACGGTTTCCACAGTTCCCATAGTTGCCACAGAACAACTCCATCCACAGAAAACTGCCGCCATAGAAAAACACCGCCGGCCTCTTCAAGACCAAGCGGTGTAAACTTACATCAAAATCAAATCCCGCAAAATGATAAGCACTGCTATGTGCACGGGATAAAATGCGTAGCATGCGTATTTGAAGCCTTTGCTGTCAATGCCTTTTCGGCCCTGATACAGCCAGATTGGAATCAGCGACAAAAGGGCAAGAGCCTGTTGCACAAGCTCTATCTCAAATCCGAAAATGTGAAGCGTATAGTAATAACCGCCCAGCACTTTCACATTTAAGATGTAAAGGCACACAATCTGCGCCAGCAGATTTTTCCAGTTTTTCTCCCGGAAAAAGTAAAATACCAGAACGGTCACCACGCCGACGCCGTAGTAGTCTGTCATCGTCAGATAGCCCAGGGCAAATCCTAACGCCGCAATCGCCGCAGAAAGCTGCAGCCCCACCGTCTTGCTGAAACGCTCCCTGCACTTTTCAATCAAAGCCATCAGCAGCAAACTTTCAAGGAAAGTCCAAAGGACATTCTGATGAAACGGATAAAATGCACTGCCGCCATACATCAGATTAAACGGAATTTCAGTGATACACGCCCACACAAAAATCCGAAGCACATATTTGCGAAAATCGTGGGTATGGGCAAATCCTTCCGCAATCATAAAAGCAAATATCGGATATGCCACCCGCCCAATGCAGGTCAGCCATTCCTCCGCCGGAAAAATCATCGCCCAAAGATGGTCGCAAAGCATGAAAGCCATGGCCAAAATATGCAGAGTCGACGAGCTGATTCCCGCTTTTAAATTATGTTCCATAAAAATGCGTCCTGCCTTTCTCCCAACTTTTATTTATATGCAAAGAATTTCTTGGCCGGCGTTTTGCAAAGGGCGCTTGCCAAAATGCAGGCGATTACCATGCCCACAGCAAACTGCCCGATATTCCAGGGAACGCCCGAAAGCGGTGCAATAAAATTCCCATACATCACCGCTTCAGTCACATAATAGCCCGCTGTCATTTCAAGGCCTGCGATTGCCATACCGATGACTTCAACTGCAGAAATTCTTCCCTCCTGCGGTGTTTTCCCTGATTTTTCCATTTTCTCCACAAAACTTCCCAAAATCCATGCCATCACCAGCTTAATCAAAAGGGTCCACGGTGCCCAAAATGCGTAGCCGCCGATGATATCTCCCAAAGCAGAACCGGCGCCGGCAGCCAGTGCGCCGCCTTTTTTGCCGAGAATCAAAACTGCCAGAAAAATCATGGAATCCCCCAAGTGAACATACCCCTGGGTAAACGGAATCGGCACTTTGATAAACATGGTCGCAATCATTACAAGGCACATCATCAAAGCTGTCATTACCATCGTTGCTATTTGATTTCTATTTTCATTTCTAATCATAATTTCACCTGTTTCTATTGACTTTCTCTCTGTTAGTATTATAATATCATCAAAGTGTTCTTATGGAAACAGTCAAATTATATTATTTTTATATATACAGTTTGGAGGATTTTACGAAATGAAGCCGATTACAGTGGAGTTCAAGGACAGTTCCAATACGCCTTTATATATACAGTTATACAGGCACATAAAAAGCGAAATCACCTGCGGCAATATGCCCGCCGGCGAAAAGCTGCCTTCACTGCGCCGGCTTTCCGCAGATTTGTCCATCAGCATTACCACCACGGAACAGGCGTACAATCAGCTTTTGGTCGAGGGTTACATCATCAGTAAACCCCAGTCCGGCTACTACGTCGCCAATGTGGCAGGCGGCAGCTCCGACAGAGGCCTGACCCCGGAAACCGGTCTCGACCTTTCCACTTATGCAGTGCAGGAATCCCCTTATAAACAGGATCTGTCCTGCTTTGACTTTGGAAAATGGAAAAAATGCATGGCACGGGTGCTGAGCGACTACTCCCGCCTGCTGCTCTTTGAAAGCGACCCCCAGGGGGAAGGCGCTCTGCGCTTTGAAATTTCAAAATACATCTATAGTTCCCGTGGCGTCATCGCAAACCCTGAGCAAATCGTCATCGGCGCAGGTACGCAGCAGCTGACCAGCCATCTTTGCCGGATTCTTCGCAAAATCAGCGTAAACCACATTGCCACCGAGGATCCGGGCTATCTGCCGGTGCAAAGTATTTTCCGTGACCACGGGTTTAGTATTACGAAAATCCCTGTATCAGCCGACGGAATTCATATCGAAAAACTGCCGACCAACATTCCGTCCGCAGTTTACGTCAGCCCCTCCAATCAGTTTCCCACAGGCTCCGTCATGCCGGTGGGCAGGCGTTACCGCCTTTTGGAATGGGCAAAAGAAAACAACAGCTTTATATTAGAGGACGATTACGACAGCGAGCTACGCTACTTCGGAAAACCTGTGCCCGCCCTGCAGGGCCTTGACGACAGCGGCAGAGTGGTATATCTGGGATCTTTTTCCTCCACTTTATTTCCTGCTGTCAAAATCAGCTACATGGTGCTGCCCCCTGCCATGATGGAAATTTTCAATGCCATCAAAGCCGACTACACCCAGACCTGCTCCAAAACGGAACAGCTGACCCTGGCTCTTTTCATGGAGGACGGCCTCTACTACACCAATATCAAAAAGCTGCGCAAGCTCTACAGCCAAAAGCTGCAAACTGCACTCAGCGCCTTTGCGTCCTATGGCAGCGGCTTCGTCACGCCGACCAACACAAGCTCCGGCATCAACATCATCTTAAAAGTCCGCACGAAAAATTCTCCGGCGAATCTTTCGGAAATGGCTCGCACAATCGGCCTCAACGTTCAGCCCGCCGCCAGCCTGACCGACCAGGATACCGCAGCCCTCATCTTTTACTACAATCAGATTCCCCTCGCCGAGATGGAGGGCAGTATTAAAGATATGCTCAGCCTGTGGCGAAGCTGCTAGTTCTTCGATTCGTCACCTCCACCTACATTGTGACACATTTCGGAAGATTTTTCAAGAAAGTTTTTCCTTTATTTACATTTTTTTCTATTTATTAAACCCTGTAAACCCGGAGGTCTTTGTAAGCTCGCCGTCTTCGTCCACAAAAAGGGCTTCCACGCCGTCGATTCCCTCGATAAATTTAACGCCGTCTTCCACCCCCAACATCAGGCAGATGGTTGCCATGGCGTCGCAGTCGGCAGAAGTTCCCTTGTCCCCTACCAGGCTGACGCTGACCACGTCGTTATCCACAGGCCAGCCCGTCTTCACATCTAAGATATGATGATAGTAAGTGCCGTCCGCCTCAAAACCCCGCTCGTAAATGCCGGAGGTCACCACAGTTTTGTCGGAAACTTCCACATAGCCAACAATTTCTCCATTGTCAGAAAATGGTTTTTCGATGCCGATTTTAAAGGCTTCGCCGTCTTTATCGCCAATTGCAATAATATTTCCACCAAAGTTGATGACAGCGCTGGTAACGCCCAGCTTTGCAAGACGCTCCGCCGCCTTGTCTGCCACATAACCCTTTCCGATGCCACCAAGGGTAATCTCTGCCCTTGGATTTTCCAGCCGGACACTGTTTCCATCAATCTTCACGCCGTGATAGTCAACACCCTTCATCGCTTTCTCAACCGCTGACTCTGACGGCACTTTCGGGTTTTCGTCATGAAATTCCCACAAAGCTGCCGCTTTTCCGATAGTAATATCGAACTTTCCGCCGGAAAGATCGCCATAGCGCAAAGCTTTTTTCAAAAGCGAAACCGTCCGTGGATCGCACTCCACAGCCTCACCGCCCGCCTGATTGATTTTATAAATATCGCTTCCCGCACGGGTTGCACTGATTCGTCCCTCGTACTCGGCGCACAGCTGAAAAGCAGAATCAATAGCTGACTCGGCTTGCTGCTGGCCCATATTTTCCATGTCATAAATTGTAATTTGACAAAGGGTATCCATATAGTAACTTGTTTTAGATATCGGCTTTTCTGTACAGCCTGTTTGTGTTATAATAATAGTGATGGTCATCGTCAGAATGGCCACAATCGAAAGAAGTTTTTTCACAGCATATACCTCACCTAGTATTGGAGTTTTTATGTTTAAAATTATCAATAAAGCTGACATCGTACTTTTTTTCTGTCTGCTTCTTTTGGGCCTCGGCCTTTCCGCATGGTCCTTTGCCGCAGGCGGCGACGGTCAGCAGGCTGTTATCACTGTGGACGGACAGCACTACGGCACTTACAGCCTTTTAGAAAATCAGACCATAGAGATTCAGCAAAATCATCATCTCAATAAGATTACCATAAAAGACGGCACAGTGCAAATGACTTATTCCGACTGCCATAACCAGGTTTGTGTCAAGGACGGCAAGGTCAGCATGGCAAATCAGAGCATTGTCTGTCTTCCTAACAAAGTCATGGTCGAGATTATCGGCGGAGAGGGGGAGCTTGATGCAGTCTCAAATTAGTACCCGCACGAGGAGAACCAAGGCGCTGGCGCTTTCTGCTATGTTCGCCTGTCTTGCGCTGATTTTTTCCTATATCGAAGCGATTATTCCTTTTAACATTGGAATTCCCGGCGTTAAGCTGGGTCTTGCCAATCTGGTTATCGTCATCGCTCTGTACGAGATGAATTTTCGCTACGCATTTGTCATCAACGTAATCCGAATCCTGCTGGCAGGGCTTTTGTTCAGCGGCGTATTTGGCACGCTTTATTCCCTGGCCGGAGGGCTTTTGTCCCTTCTCGTCATGTGGCTTTTGAAAAAAACAGGCCTTTTCACTATGGTTGGGGTCAGCATGGCAGGAGGCGTTGCCCACAACATCGGACAGCTTTTGATTGCCGCCGCCATCGTATCCAATCTGCGCATGTTCCTGTACTTTCCGATTCTGATGTTCAGCGGACTTTTAAGCGGTATTCTCATGGGCATTACCGCATATATCATCGACAGCAAAATACCAAAAAGTATATTTAGATAGAAAGAGGTGTTATATGAGACAGCAACTAATCGACCTTCGCGCACGCATGCAGCAGGCAGGCGTTGACGCTTACATCGTTCCAACTACTGACTTTCACGGCTCCGAGTACGTCAATGACTACTTCAAATGCCGCAAATTCCTTTCAGGCTTCACAGGCTCTGCAGGAACCGTGGTTGTGACACAGGAGGAAGCATGGCTTTGGACCGACGGCAGATATTTTCTGCAGGCAGCCGATCAGCTTGAGGGCAGCGGCATCGGCCTGATGAAAATGGGACAGCCCGGTGTTCCGACCATCGAAGCCTACCTGAAAGAGAAAATGACAGCAGAAAACACCATCGGCTTTGACGGCAGAGTCTGCGACTACGCTTTCGGCTGCAAGCTGGAAGCTATCTGCAAAGTAAACTATGAGCTGGATCTGGTCGGCGACATCTGGACTGAGCGTCCTGCAATCAAGCCTTCCAAGATTTACGGTCTGCCAATTTCCGTAACCGGCGAAACCGCCGCTTCCAAGCTGGCGAGAGTCCGCAGCTATATGGCAGAAAAAGGTGCAGATTACCATCTCATCACCAAAATGGAAGAAATTGCATGGCTTTTCAATGTCCGTGGCGACGACGTTGCCAATACCCCGGTATTTTTCAGCTTTGCCCTCATCGAAAAAGACCACGCTTATCTTTACATCATGGACGAAACCTTTGAGGAAGAAGATGTACGTCCGTATTTCCAGATTTTTGAAGACGTGAAATCTATTCCGGCGGGCACAATTTTACTGAACGAAGACATCGTCAGCTACGCCCTTGTACGCTCACTTCCGGAAAAGGTTCGCATCGTAAACGGAGATAATCCTGTCAACTTGATGAAGGCTCTGAAAAATGACGATGAAATCAGAAGCACCAAAAATGCCCATCTCAAAGACGGCGCTGCGATGGTAAACTTTATTTACTGGCTGAAACAGACCGTCGGCAAGGAAACAATCACTGAAATTTCCGCCGCTGACTATCTGGAAAAATGCCGCAGGGAGCAGGAGGGCTGCTACGACCTGAGCTTTAGTACTATTTCCGGCTACATGGAAAACGGCGCTATCGTCCACTACGACCCGACACCGGAAACCAACAAGACGCTCAGAGCGGAAGGATTTCTGCTGGTTGACTCCGGCGGGCAATACGAAGACGGCACTACCGATATTACCAGAACCATCGCACTGGGACCGCTTTCTCAGAAAATGAAAGAGCATTATACTACGGTGCTGCGCTGCCACATTCATCTTGCTACGGCAGAATTTCCGGCAGGCACTACCGGCGCTGACCTGGATACCTTGACAAGAAAGCCGCTTCAAGCCATCGGTCTTGACTATAACCACGGCACCGGCCACGGCGTAGGCCATCTGCTCAGCGTTCACGAGGGGCCGCAGACTATCAGCAGTAAATCAGGCTGCGATACACCATTCTGCCAGTCCATGATTACCAGCAACGAACCGGGCGTTTACCTGGAGGGCGAATACGGTATCAGACTGGAAAACGAAATCCTCTGCGTCGAGGCAAAAGGCGGCAAGCTGGGCTTTGAAAACCTGACCTTCTGCCCATTTGACAGAGAGGCGATACTCCCTGAACTGCTGACCGCCGAAGAACTGGCATGGCTCAACAGCTACCATAAAGAAGTCTGCGAAAAAATCGCACCACGGGTATCCGCAGAAGTCGCTGACTGGCTTTATGAAGTGACGAAAGAAATATAACCAGGCATATAAAAACCGACTGCATCCATCTGCGGCCGGTTTTTCATTATATTATTATATCTTTTTGGTCTAATTCTTCAGTGCAGTAATGGGTACAACATATACGCCATCTTCCCTTTGATATGCTGCATTTGACATACCGCATATCACGCACAAAACTGCAGGCGCTTTTCCTTTGGGCTCTTTTTCAATATCTTTTTTAAGGCGAAGTAAGCCTTCAGCTGCTGCGTCAATCTGATTGGCTCCCAGTTTAATCTCAAAAGCACACCACTTTCCATCAGGCATTTCAATAACAGCGTCAATTTCGCCGCCTCTGTAATCCTGATAATGATAAAGCTTTCCGCCAAAGGACTCAGCATAAATTTTTAAATCCCGCTCGCACAGGGACTCAAAAAGAAATCCCAATGTCTCTAAATCCCCGAGAAGTCTTTCCGGTGTAGCTTTCAGCAAAGCACACGCCAAAGAAGGATCCGAAAAATGCCTCTTCACCGCCTGTTTTACACGAACAGATGAGCGAATTTCAGTTGAAAACGGAGGCTGATTATCAGTAATAAACAGTCTTGCAAAAATATCCAGATACTCTTTTACCGTTTCGACATCAATATCCTCATCATCTATTTCTTTCATATCATTTTTCAAGGTCTTATTTGTAACAGTTGTACTCTCATTTCGGGCAAGGGAGCGTAAAAGTTTCCTCATCTTTGTGGAATTTCGCTTTATGCCGTCTATGCGGTATACATCATCTTCAATGACTGCGCTTAAATACTCTTCCGGTATGATTGCTGCCTGCTCCTGTGACAAGCCCAAGCTACCAGGCCATCCTCCACGAATGATATAGAAAATCAATTTTCGCAAATCCACATTTCCCGTCATTACAGCTTGGAAGTCACCCTTACAGAGTTTCTCCAAAGAAACTTCTCCTGAGGAATCGCCCGACTCATACAGCGACATCGGACGCATTCGCAACCTTGCAATTCGCCCTGCCCCACTATGCAAAATCCCTTTGTGATTAGGCGTCGCTGAACCGGTCAAAATAAATTGCCCCTTTTCCCCCGTCTGATCCACCTTATGTCTAACTGCGTCCCATATAGGCGGCACTTCCTGCCATTCATCAACAAGTCTAGGTGTTTTTCCCTCTAAAACCAGCTCCGGCGATAACTCCGCCAATTTTCTATTCTGAAAATTCCCTTCCGGATTGCCAATTAAAATTTCACTATTGCTGTGAAAAGAAGATGTCCAAGTCTTCCCGCACCATTTAGGTCCTTCTACGCATACCGCTCCGAAAACCTGCAGATATTCTTCAATGGTTTTATCAATGATTCTCGGCATATAATATTTCTTGTCCATGGTCTCACCTCCACCATTATTGTACCACAATCCGATATATTTTACAATATTATTCTTATTCATTTCATATTTTTAATCCGACTGATTTTATATTTTTAACCCGATTGATTTCAAAAAAACAACCGGCTTCCTGCAAGGTCGCCGGTTGTTTTTTATTATATCTTACCTCTCCCCATACTTTCCGATAATCGCCAGTATCAGCTCTGTTGTTTTCTCCATATGGTCGATATTGGCAATTTCTGTCAAAGAATGGTGATTCCATGAGCCTGTTCCGATATTCGGGCAAGGCACGCCTTTGAAGGAAAGCTCTGAACCGTCTGTACCCCCACGAATTGCAGGCACACGAGGTGTAACCCCCAGCTCAGAAATGGCCTCTTTCGCATAGTCAATCAGGTGCATGTGCGGTCGTACCATCTCGGTCATATTGCGGTAGCTGTCGCTAATCTCGAAAGTCACAGTGCCTTCTCCGTATTTAAAATTCAGATACTCTGCGGCCTGACGCACCGTTTCCTTTTTCTCCGCAAATTTCTCACCGTCGTGTTCTCTGATGATATAGCGCAAAGTTGCTGTGCTGCAGTCGCCCTCCATATGGGTAAGATGGTAAAATCCCTCGTAATTTTCCGTGTGCTCCGGACGCTGCCATGGAGGCAGCATGCCGTGAAATTCCATAGCGATGAGCGCAGCGTTTTTCATCTTATCCTTCGCTTCCCCCGGATGGGTTTCTACCCCCTGCACCATAACTTTTGCAGATGCCGCATTGAAGTTCTCATATTCGATATCCCCAAAATCTGCGCCGTCCACAGTATAGGCAAAGTCAGCCCCGAAAGCCTCCACGTTAAAGTTATCCTGACTCTCGCCGATTTCCTCGTCCGGTGTGAAAGAAAAGGCAATTTTGCCATGCTTCATTTCAGGGTGAGCAGCGATATATTCCAGCGCCGTCATGATTTCCGCAACGCCGGCTTTGTCGTCACCGCCAAGGAGAGTTCTTCCGTCAGTTACAATCAGGCTGCAGCCTTCGGCATTTCGCAGATTTTCATCAGTGGCAGGATCCAGCGTCGCACCGGATTCCAGAGTAATGACACCGCCATCGTAATTCTCAATGATTCTCGGCATTTTTACCGGCGACGGAATCCCCTCGGCCGTATCCACATGGGCAATAAAGCCGATGGTCGGCACTTCCTTATCCAGATTGGACGGAATGCTTCCATAAACGTATCCCATATCGTCAAGGCGCACATCAGCAATGCCAAAGCCTTTCAGTTCTTCGCAAAGGGCCTGCGCCAAAACCTTCTGCCCCGGCGTGCTGGGCACTGTGCCCGTTTCCTCCGATGACTGGGTGTTAAACATCACATACTTTAAAAATCTTTCCTGTACTTTCATCTTTTCCTCCTAGAAATTTATTGATTCTTCGCCCAGGCCGCAATTTTTCTGTAAAGCTGTCTGACCGCTTCTTCCTCTTCTTCGCTTATTTCTGTATTTCCAAAGGCTGCCCGGCTGACGACTGCCACCGCCCGGGCCGCTTCTACTTCGCTGACATCACTAACTGTTTCTGCCAGTTTCTGCGCAAAATCCTCTTCACTGCCGTCATAGCCTAAAAGCACGCCCCTGCGTCGGAGTTTTTCCAGTATCTTCGCAAAAGCCTTTCGGCAGTCCATCGTCTCAAGAGCACGCAGATATAGTTTTCTTCCCAAAACTGCTGCCGCTGCAATCATCGCTCCGAGCAATGCAGCAAGGATTCCGGCAACAGGTCTTTCCTCTGCCTCTTTATCATCCTTTTGATTTTGACTCTGTTCCTGCTGATTTTCCTGCTCCGATTCCTTCTCTGAATCATGTTGATTCAGATCCTTCGGCTTCTCTTTATCGACGGCTGCGCCCTCAGAATCCTGTGCACCCCTTTCGGCGTCCTCTTCTTCAACGGCAGGCGTTACTTCAACCGGCGTCCAGCCCAGCTCTTCGTCAAAAATCTCCGTCCACGCATGCGCCTCGTCATCGGTGACCACTGCATAGTACATTCCATCGTCCTTCTTTACAAAATCCGACGGTTTCACCGCAAAACCCATGGCATAGCGGGCAGGCACACCGTACATGCGATAAAGCAGCGTCGCTGCCGAAGCAAAGTGCTGACAGTACCCCTGCCTGCTCTCAAAGAGAAAATACTCCACCGGCTCTTTTCCCAAAGGAATTCTCCCCGGCGATTCATTATACGTCCCGTGAGTCAGCAGATACTTCTTGATAAAAGCCGTAATCTCCTTTTCGTTCTCCAAAGGATTTTCCCTCTGCAACTTTCTTAAATTAGGGAAATTACTCCTGTTTATCTGAATATATGCCCGAGCAGCCTCTTTTCCATAATTCCGATGCAGGTTGCGCTCTCTTCCATAGAGATAATAGACTACGTCTTCAATCTCTCCGTTTCCGTCAATCAGCCAACCAGAACCACCATCTGCATCCCAATCCGGCTTCATATCCTTTTTTTCATAATAGGCGTAGCCCTCTTCCCCTTCTGACAAGAAGTGATTCTCCCAGGAATGACTATGCCACTGCCCGTAGTAAATCCCATAAGACGGCGAGTCCTGATCTTTACGCTTCACATAAAGAACCCTCGACTTCTGATTTGCGCCATTTACTTTATAGTACATATTGATAAACAGATTTACAGTACCAACACGGCTGTCAATTCGCTCTAAAATTTCTCTGTCCGCCGCAGGCTGCCAGATCCCGTTGTTATAAGTACCGCCGCTGAAATCCCGCAGATAAATGGTTTCCGTCGGCTTTTCCTCGGCACGAACCTCCATGACAACCGTGTCCGACGTGTGGAGATTTCCTCGGTTAATCCTCCGCATGTTCTGCTTGTTTTTTACAGTAATTGAGATTTCATTTTCAATCTGCTGGAGCGTCGGGTCGATTTGCTCAGCCCAGCGATACAAAAATCCGTCTCCGCTTCCTGCGATTACCTGTGAAAACAGCAGCAAAACCGCCAGCATCGCCGCTGTAATTGCGCCGGCTTTCTTCATCACTTTCGGATTATGTTTCACCTTTTCTCCAAAGTGAACGGCCGCAAATACCACCTGATAGATGCCCAGCAGCACAATGCACACCCAGCCGGGCTCAATTCCCGTAATCGGCACGCTGAGCAGAAGTACCATAGACAGTCCCCACATGAGAAAATGCCAGCCCAAAACGCACTCCGTCAAAAACAGCAGCACTGAAAGCCCGCCAAAGACGCAGACCAGAAATCCGGTCATGTCGTACATATACCAGTAAAAGCTTCCACTTATACAGCCGAGAAAGTACGGCAATCTTTGAAGCTGCATAAAAATCCAGTCACCGCAGAGGAAAACACTCCCTGCAAAAAAGATGAACATCACCGGAGGCAGCAATTTGGACCGAATCCGCAAGGCGCACCAAAAGACCAGACACGGCGCCAAGGCTGCTAAAACAACCAGCTCCCGCCGGCAGGTCAAGTCCTCTATTCCAAACACATACGTTAAAATTCCTAAGATTCCAACCAGAAGAAGAATCAGATGGAAAATGGTATTCCTATTTTTCATCAAATCCCTCCCCGATATAGACGGTCTGCGCCAGCTGTTTGCCAAGCCCCGCCGTCTCAAAAGCAGCAATTCTTTTCTTCCTGTAGAAAAGATTCAGCTCTAAATCCAAACAAAATCCCTTTGCGGCAGCTGCCCTATCATCTTCCGTCAGCGCCCCAAAGTGTTCCTCATCTCTGTAAAGACGACACAGCAAAAGGTCAAGCTCCTGCTCCGTGCGAATGTCTACCCGCTGCAGTCCGCTGCCCTCACACCGCCAGCAGACTCTGGGTGACATCCCCTCTGCCTGAAGTCCTGCAAGCACGCCCTGCAAAATCTGATAAAATGCGCTGATTCGCTTCGGCTCACACAGGCTTCCCCCATTTAAATCGAGGAACAAATCGCTGCAATCATCTCCGATCTCACGATATTCCTTGGCAAGAAGTTTTTCCGTCCGTGCGCTCTGCTTCCATGCGATATCTCGGGCTCTGTCGCCCTGCTGATATTCACGAATCTGAAAAAGCTCCCGCTCCGGGTCTTCTTCCGACTCTGCACTGCCCGGTGCAAATACAAATTTCATCGCCTGTCTTTCGGGCAGCACTGCCACTTCAATGGCTTTCTTCGGGCTGAACCGTCTTCTGAAAAGCCCCAAATAATCCCAAAGATACGCCTTTTTAATTTCAATATCCAAAAGTCCGCAAAGGCTTGCAAATACCGGAAGTTCCACTGCCAGCTGCTCCTTTGCGTCCAGTGCTGTTATTTCTTTTTCGGTTCTCCGCCTGCGGCCTCTATCCGCAGATTCCTTGTGCGTCCTGCGCTGCTTCCCTGCCGGAAGTCCCTCCCTGCGGTACTGCCATGTCCATTTGAGCTGTGCCTTTGTCACCGGCACCATGCCGGTATTTTCCAGATTTACTGTGCAAGGGCAGTTTTCGTCTTTGCTGACTCTGACCTTTTGAAAGGACTCCGCCTGCAGTGTTATACTTTTCTTCAAATACCAGCTAAGTAGATACATGGCAAAAAATAACATTGCCTCGGCTAATACAAGCACCATAATCCGGGCTGCATGGAAAAATCCCGCCAAATACCAGCTGACTAAAAAGAGCGCAATTAAAAACACTTTTCTCATAGCAGCGCTCCTATTTTCTGCCCATGGCAGGCTTTTTCGTTCTCGTTAAAATTTCTGCCAGAATTTCTTCTTTCTCCGCCTGTGCAGCTTCGCCGCTTCCGCCGCACCGAATCCGGTGTCCCATCACGTGAGGAAACACCTCCTGCACGTCCTTTGGCATGACAAAATCCCGCTCATCAAGCCAGGCAGCCGCCTTTGCCATCTGACAAAGGGCGATACCCGCCCTTGGACTGGCTCCCAAAAGGAGCCTTTGATGTACCCGGCTCGCCCGCACCAGATTGACAATATATGCAGAAACCTCTTCGCCTATAAAGACTTCGGCAACCTGCTTCTGTACCTTCTGCAGGGTCTTAATATCTATATTTTGTTTTACAGCTCCCATGGCGGTTCTGCCGCCTTTGCCCATCACCATGGCAACCTCGCTGTCAAAATCCGGATAACCCAAAGACAGACAAATCATAAAACGATCCATCTGAGACTCCGGCAGCAGCTGCGTTCCTGCGCTTCCCTCAGGATTCTGGGTTGCAATCACAAAGAACGGGCTTGGTACTTTTCTGGTGACGCCCTCTACGCTGACCGTGCCTTCCTCCATGACCTCCAAAAGCGCCGACTGGGTTTTCGGCGAGGTTCTGTTAATTTCATCCGCCAAAAGCAGATTGCAGAAAACACTGCCCGGCTGATAGACAAACTGCTCTGTCTCCTTTTGATACATGGAAAATCCCGTCAAATCCGAAGGCAGCACATCGGGCGTAAACTGCACCCTGTTATAGTCCAGCTCCATTTCCCTGGCAATCGTCTCTGCCAGCGTAGTCTTTCCCGTGCCCGGCAAGTCCGTAAGGAGCACATGTCCACCGGCAAGCAGGGCCAGAATCACCTGCTTTACCTGCGCCTCTTTTCCCAAAATCACACCATTTACATCTTTCATCACCTGCTGTAATGCGGTTCTTGCTTCACTCATGGCTGCGCCCCTTTCTCCGTTTTGCTTTTTCAGATAACTATATTCTTATCTTATCATAATTATCTTATGCTTTCAAGAGACTTCTCCCGGCGAATCCGTTTTGCAGCCTCCCGCTCAAAGGAAAACCCTCTGCCTTTTACTTCCTTGACGCTGCTGATAGTAAAAAACGCTTCCGGATCGATAGCCAAAATCGCCCGCTGTACTCTGTTCAAATCGCGGGCAGCAACTACGCAAAGAATCGTATCCTGTCTGTTTTCCTGATATCCCGATTCCCCATAAAACACGGTATTTCCAATCACCATGTCGGCAAACGCCTGCCGTATCTGACGATATTTTTCGCTGATAATAAAAATCTGCACGGAGCTTCCTCCCATGAGCACCACCTTGTCTGCCACCATCGAGTAGAAAAAGGTCAGCAGAATTCCCAGCAGAATTTCCTCTGTTCCCTTTGCAAAAAACACCTGCGACAGCAGAATGAAAAAATCGATAAGATACATAGGAAGTCCCACAGAAATTCCCAGTTTTCGATTGAGGATAATCGCTAAAATATCCGTTCCGCCGGTGGAAGCGCCACACTTTATCACAATGCCCATGCCGGCCCCTGCCAGCACGCCGCCGTAAATGGTCGCCAGCATAACATTGTCTGTAATTCCTTCTGCAAATCCGGTGTGCTCAAAGAGGTTGATAAACATCGGATAAGCAAAGGTGCTGACAATAATCGATGCCGCAAACTTTTTTCCAAGACAGATCCAGCCTGCCAGAAACAAAATTCCATTAAATGCCATTACCGTATAAGACACCGGGATTCCGTAAAAATGCTCCATCACTCTGCCCATACCGGTGGAGCTTCCCATCATAACGCCGCTTGGCAGCACAAAGGCCACAATTCCAAAGGCCGCAATGGCAAGACCTGCAAAAATCGCAATGTAGTTAAAAACAATCCTTTTCATAACGTTTCCCTCTCTTTTAAAAAAATCTCCGAGAGGGATTATAACATATTTTTTGGACTTCAAAAACAATTTTTTATCAAATATTTACATATTTTTTATACTACAAAACAATTATTGCTTTTAAGGACTCTTTCCCCATAAAAAAACTGCCGCAAAGCTTAATGTCGCAGCAGCATGTTTTCCTTTATTCAAAATATGTCTTCGCCAGACCCCCTTCGCTGGTCTCTCTGTACTTGCTGAACAGGTCGCAGCCGGTCTCATACATGGTCTTTATCACCACATCGAAGGAAATTTTTCTGGTATGGGTCAAAAAGTTCGCCAAGCTGACCGCATTTATGGCCCGCATCGCCGCAACGGCATTTCTCTCAATACAAGGAATCTGCACCAGCCCGCTGATGGGGTCGCAGGTCAGCCCCAGATGATGCTCCATGGCAACCTCCGCCGCATACTCGATCTGGTCGATTTCCATACCGAAAAGCTCGCCAAGCCCAGCCGCCGCCATAGAACAAGCGCTGCCCACTTCTGCCTGACAGCCGCACTCCGCACCGCTGATAGAAGCATTGGTCTTAATCAGATTTCCCACAAGACCCGCCGTTGCCAGCGCATCTACAATCTGATCGTCGGAAAATTTCCTGTTTTTCTGCATGTAATAAAGGATCGCCGGCACTACGCCGCAAGAGCCGCAAGTCGGCGCAGTCACCACAATACCGCCGTCGGCATTTTCCTCGCTGGTGGCATATGCAAAAGCGCATACCAGCCTGTTTTCTCTGGTCTGCGGACTTTCATCGATGTGGTTCTGGCGATACAGATACTGGGCCTTTCTCTGCACCGACAGCCCGCCCTGCAAAGTGCCCTCAGCTGTAAGGCCTCTGCACACCGTTGCTTTCATCTGCGTCCAGATGTCATGAAGATAAGTTCTGATTTCCTCGCCCTCGGTTTCGTAGACATAGTCACAAAGGCGCAAATCCTTTTCAATACAGTAATTGCGAATTTCCTCAAAGGATTCCAGCTTATAAACATCCTGAGGCTTTGCAGGCTTCTGCCCTTTCACCGCAATGCGGCCGCCACCCACGCTGTAAATTTCCATTTCAGAAATCACGTTGCCATCATAATCCAGCGCCTCGAACAGCATGGTATTCGGGTGCGGCAGCTCCTCGTCCGCCTTGTCACTGAAAACAATTTCGCACTTGTCATGGCCGAGGACGTCCAAAATCGCCACATCGGTCATATGACCTTTTCCCGTCTTTGAAAGAGAGCCGTACAGCGTCACCCTATAAGCAGCTGCACCTTTTGCTTCCTCTGCGAAAACCTCCGCCGCACGGGTAGGCGCAATGGTGTGAGAGCTGGAAGGGCCTCTGCCGATTCTATATAATTCACGAAGAGATTCCATAAATTCCCGTTTTTCCTTTCCTGTTTTTAGACTAAATCAAATCATTTCAACTAGCATTATATACGGAAATCACCTTTCACCGCAACCCCTAAATTATCCCGTGCCGCCGCAAATCATTTCGCTGCGTCAGCTTACCTGCCTACAGCAAACAGCACCACCCCAAAAGTCAGCAGGCAGAATCCGATCCACCCCTTTCCCGAAAGCTTTTCCTTTAAGAAAATCCGGGATAATATGATGGAAATCACCATGCCCATGCGATAAATCGTCATGATGACCGCCGCTTTTCCAAGAAAAAGGGCTTTGTACACCAGCACATGTCCTACCCCTGACGCCGCTGCACCCAGCAGAATGAACACCCACGTCTTTGGGGAAATTTCCCCAAACTCGGAGGCTTTGCCTTTCTTTGCCATGAGAATCCACAGCATCACCACTACGATGATATATCGAAAAGTCGAAGTCACGTTGGTGTCGATGGGCGCAGTATCCGCTTTTACGATGACATAGGAAATGGAAGCGCAGACCGCAGAAAGTCCGGCAAAGAGAATCCACCGCTGCTCCCCCTTAAAAAGTCCCTTCCCTTTCAGTGCCGCCAGCTCCTGCCTGTCCATCATCAGCAGAGTGCCCGTGATAATCAGTGCCGTACCTGCAATCATAAACACCGTGATTTTTTCTTTTATGAACACTGCACAAAGCACCATGGAAATGACGATGGTAAGACTTTGAATGGCAAGAAACACGCTGACGCTGCCGCCTTTGAGGCCCAGAAAATAGAACGCCCAGGATATAGACAATACAATCCCCGAAGCAAGCACCGAAAGCCATGTGTCCATAGCCATCTCCGCCGCCTGCCCGAAGCTGCCTGTAAAAAGCGCCGTGCCCGCAAAGGCTGTAAGCAGTACCGTATTAGTCACCGCACCGGTCACATAAGGGTCGGCGTCCTTAATTCCAATTTTGGAAAGTATGGTCGATACGCCGATAAAAAGCGTAGAAATTACCGCAAGTAAAAGCCACATAAAAAACAGGCTCCTTTCGTTTGTTTTCAGTAGTTTAAACGAAAAAAGCCCGTTTTATGTCTGTTTAATTACATTCTTTTAAGAAATACTTCGTAGCCTCTCTTGGTTTCGTAAACGTCAGCCTTGCTGGTTACTTCCCAAGGTGCGTGCATGTTGAGCACTGCTACGCCGCAGTCGATTACATCCATGCCGTAAAGTGCCAGAATGTATGCGATTGTGCCACCGCCGCCAATGTCAACTTTACCCAGTTCAGCCAGCTGATAGTGAATGCCCTCATCGTCCATGATGTTTCTGATTTCAGCAATATACTCAGCGTTGGCATCGTTGGAGCCGGATTTTCCACGGGAACCGGTGAACTTGCTGAATACCATACCACGGCCTGCAAAGGAAGCGTTTTTCTTCTCGTAAACGTCCGGGAAGAGCGGATCGTAAGCAGCATTTACGTCAGAGGAAAGCATTTTGGAATTTGCCAGCACTCTGCGCAGCTTCAGTTCGCTGTACTGTCCCATTCTGTCAAGAAGCTCTGCTACTGCATTTTCAAAGAACTTGGATTCCATACCGGTTGCGCCTACGCTGCCGATTTCTTCCTTGTCCACCAGAATACAGCAGGCAGTTTTTTCTACATCTTCCACATCCAGCAGAGCCTTTAAGGAAGTAAATGCGCAAACTCTGTCGTCCTGTCCGTAGGACATAATCATGCTGCGGTCAAGACCTGTATCTCTTGCCTTACCTGCAGGAACTACTTCAAGCTCAGCAGAGAGAAAATCCTCTTCTTCCATGTCGTATTTTTCTTTTAACAGCTTCAGGATTGTAGCCTTAACTGCGTCTTTTTCTTCCCCGTCAAGAGGCTTGCTGCCGATGAGCACGTCAAGATTTTCACCTTCGATGACAGAGCCTGCTTTCTTTTCCATCTGTTTTCCGCCAAGGTGCGGCAGCAGGTCTGTAATGCTGACAACCGGATCAGTTTCGTCCTCGCCGATTACAATATCGACAACCTGGCCGTCCTTCTTTACCACTACGCCGTGAATAGCAAGAGGCAAAGCCACCCACTGATATTTCTTCACGCCGCCGTAGTAGTGAGTGTCAAGATATGCAAAATCGGAATCTTCATAAAGAGGATTCTGCTTTACGTCCAGTCTCGGTGAATCCACGTGAGCGCCCAGAATGTTCATGCCGCCTTCAATGTCTTTCTTGCCGATGTGAAACAGCGCAATGGTCTTTCCCATGCAAACTGCATAAACCTTGTCGCCTGCTTTCAGGCTTTCACCTGCTTTAATCACGTCGGCTAAATCTCTATAGCCTGCAGCCTTCGCCATTTCGATGCTGTTTTTTACACACTCTCTTTCAGTCTTTCCTTTGTCCAGATAATCTTTGTACTCTGCGCAAAGAACCTCAAGAGCCTTTAAATCATTTTCCTTATAGCTTTTCCAAGCGTTTGGTCTTTCCATTTGGTATCACTCCTTTTACTTCTTTCCAGTATAGCATTCGGCATAATTGCACCGATTATTTGCGAAATGCTATACTCATCTTACTTCTTTCTATTCTTTATCTTAGCCTAAAGACGGAAATAATGCAAGGAAAGATTTGGGATTATTATTCCTCTCCATTTTTCCCAAAGCGGTTTACCCCGTAAACCCCTGCGAGTACCAGCACCGTTGCTGCAATCTGCGTTTTCGTAAAAGTTTCACCCAGATAAAACACCCCGCCAAGTACCGATGTCACAGAAGCAATGCTGGCAAAAGCGGCACGCTTTGTCGCACCGATGATTGAAATGGAGTAATTTGCACAGAGGAACGCAATCAGATTGCACCCCAGCGACAGGTACAAAATACAAATCAAAAATCCGCTGTTATGGAACGGCAGCGTCAAAAATTCAACAACCGTTCCGTTCATTGCGTGTTCCACAAGGGCGCAGCCTGTAAACACCACCGCACCGCTGACGATCATGGCATAAGTTTTTTCTGCACTGTTAAAGCCTTTGATATTCTGAGACGTAATGGCATAGGCCGACTCACTGCACATAGCGACCAGCAGGAACAGATATCCAACCACGCTGCTGGACGTCGTCAATTCGCCGCCCGTTCCAATCATTACAGCGCCTGCCACAGTCACCACCATGCAGACAACCTGCAGTTTTGTCGGCTTATCTCGCAAAAACACTGCGCTGAACAGCATTGTAATAATAGGAATGCAGGCCAGAAGCACGCCGCTTTCTGCCGCTGTAGTCCGCTGCACGCCCAAAGTTTCCATGATAAAATAAAGCACCGGCTGGAAAAAACTGAGAAGCAGCAGCGGCTTCAAATTTTTTCCTTTTAAATCGATTTTGATAATGCCAAGCATAGCGCAGGCAGTCATAGCAACAAATGCCACCATCGTGCGCCACGACAAAAGCGTGAAGATCGACACTTCATCGACACACAATCTGATAAAGATAAAGCTCAGCCCAAAGAGAACCTCGCTGAACACTGCAATGATAATTCCTTTGCTGTAAACGCTTTTTCCCTGACTCATCATAATTCCTCCTAACACTAAGCCTATTTTATCACGGGCAGAGAAGTTTTGATATAATGAATTACAGAAAAATTGGTACATTACATTTTTTCGTCGCAAAAAGTGTATAGATAGCACATTTTTTCGTTGTAATTTTTGTATAACCGTGGTATACTACCTATACCAATTTAGGAAAGTGAGGCACAAAATGTACCGCAGCGCAATAGAAACCCTTTATCAATGGAAAGAAAGCAAATATAGAAAACCTCTGGTTTTGCAAGGCGCACGACAAGTGGGAAAAACCTGGTTGATGAAAGAATTCGGAGAAAAAGCCTACAATAATACCGTCTATGTCAACTTTGACTCCAATTCTCAAATGAAAGAACTGTTTTCTGCCGATTTGGATGTTGAGCGAATTATTCTCGGACTGGAGCTATACAGCGGCGCTAAAATTGATGTTCATAATACGCTAATTATTTTCGACGAAATTCAGGAAGTTCCTGCCGCCCTTAAAAGTCTCAAGTATTTTTACGAGAACGCACCCGAATACCATATTATTTGTGCCGGTTCTCTCCTGGGCATTGCCTTACACCAAGGCACATCTTTTCCGGTCGGTAAGGTGGACTTTCTTCATTTATATCCACTCTCTTTTGAGGAATTTCTTCTTGCTACAGGCAAGGAATCCTTTGTACAGCTTTTGCACAAGCAAGATTTTGCAATGATTACAGCATTTAAACAGACTTATATCGACGCATTGAAGCACTACTATTATGTAGGCGGCATGCCGGAAGCTGTGCTGCGATTTTCCGAGAATAAAGATTTCAATGAGGTTCGAGAAATCCAGCAGCGCATACTAACTGCCTACGAACAGGATTTTTCTAAGCATGCACCTCTTGAAATCGTGCCAAAAATCCGCATGATATGGAACAGCATTCCTTCTCAGCTTGCAAAAGAAAACAAGAAATTCTTATACGGTTTAGTTCGTGAAGGCGGACGAGCTAAAGATTTTGAAACTGCTATTATGTGGCTGTCAGACTGTGGTCTGATTCACAAGGTTAGCCGTGTTACTGCGCCTAATCTCCCTTTACGTGCTTATGAGGATTTGAAAGCATTCAAGCTGTTTGTTCTCGATATAGGTCTTCTTAGCTGTATGACCGGCCTCAGACAACAGACTCTCCTCTCCGGCAATGATTTGTTCGTCGAGTTCAAAGGGGCTTTAACAGAACAATATGTTTTACAGCAGCTAATTTGTAACCCTGCACTAAAGCTTTACTATTACACCAATGACAGAGGATCCTGTGAAATCGACTTTTTAATTGATACGGGAGATGCAATCGTTCCCCTTGAAGTAAAAGCGGAACTTAACCTAAAGGCAAAGAGTTTAAAGACCTATCGAGAAAAGTATAGCCCTGCTCTTTCCGTGCGCACTTCTATGGCCGATTACCGTAATGAAAAAGAATTGCTGGATCTTCCTCTATACGCTGTTAATCAGTTCGGGGCTTTTGCAGCAAAGCTGTCCCTGTAGCCTGCGTACTTCCCGCTTCTCCCCACATTGACTTTTCCCGCCCCATAAAGTAAACTAAAGAAAACCGCAAATTTCCACCGGAGGTGTTATCATGAAAACAATCGGTATGATTGGAGGCCTCTCCTGGCACTCCTCTCTGCAAATGTACGAGTACATCAACAACTATATCGCTGCTGCGCTGGGCGAATACAACTGTGCCAAAATGGTTCTCGCCAACGTCAACCTGCAGGAGATTTTCATCACCCGAAAAGACGAGCAAGAGCAGGTACTCCTTGAGGGCGCACGCCAAATCGAAGCCGCAGGCTGCGATTTTTATATCATCTGTTCCAACACCATGCACAAGCACGCACCGTTTCTGCAGGGTCACGTCAAAACCCCGCTGCTGCACATCGCCGACGCCACAGCCGATGCAATTCTCGCAAAAGGTATCAAGCGCATCGGTCTCATGGGCACCCGCATTACCATGGAGGAAGACTTCTACCGTGGCAGATTGGAATCCAAAGGTCTGGAAGTTCTGATTCCAGAAGAAAAAGACCGAGCCTTTATCGACAAAGTTCTTTTCGAGGAAACCGGCTTTGGCATTGTAAAAGAAGAGTCCTCCAAGGAATTTTACCGCATTGCCGAAAAGCTGACCGCTTCCGGCGCCGAGGGTGTCATTCTGGGCTGCACCGAAATCGGCATGCTGATGCAGCAGGAACACACCGAAATCCCGCTCTTTGATACGACGATTATTCATGGAGAAACCGCTGCGAAGATGGCGATAGAATAAATATAGTAAAAAAACAGCCGCTCCCTGCGACTGTTTTTTTGTATCACTTACTTATAATATATCAATATGCTCCCCTGCCAGCGCTTTATTCATGCTGCGCACGGCGCAGAACTTTCCGCACATGGAGCAAGTATCGTCGTGCTCCGGCTTTCTGTCATCACGGATTGCTTTCGCCGTTTCCGGATCGATGGCACAGGCCCACTGCGCTTCCCAATCCAGCTCCCGCCTTGCGTCAGCCATGCGGTCGTCAATCTCACGGGCGCCACGGACGCCCTTTGCGATATCACCGGCGTGGGCTGCAATTTTGGATGCGATAATGCCCTGCTTTACATCATCTACATTAGGCAGTGCCAAATGCTCTGCCGGCGTCACATAACAGAGAAAAGCTGCGCCGGAAGCTGCTGCAATAGCTCCGCCGATAGCTGATGTAATATGATCGTAGCCCGGAGCAATATCCGTTACGAGAGGTCCGAGCACGTAGAAAGGAGCGTTGTGACAGATCGTCTTCTGAAGCTTCATGTTGGCAGCTATCTGATCCATCGGCATATGTCCCGGACCTTCCACCATAACCTGCACGTCCTTTTCCCAGGCACGTTTTGTCAGCTCGCCGAGGCGCACCAGTTCCTCAATCTGGCACACATCAGAGCCGTCAGCAAGACACCCCGGTCTGCAGGCATCACCCAAAGAAATCGTCACATCGTACTCTCTGCAAATATCCAGAATTTCGTCAAAGTACTCATAAAACGGATTTTCCTCGCCGGTCATGGTCATCCATGCGAAAACCAGAGAACCGCCGCGGGAAACAATATTCATCTTCCTCTTGTGCTTTTTAATCTGCTCAATGGTTTTTCTCGTAATCCCGCAGTGGAGGGTCACAAAATCCACGCCGTCCTCTGCGTGCAGTCTTACCACATCGATAAAATCCTTTGCGGTCAAAGTGTCCAAATCCCGCTGGTAGTGAATCACGCTGTCGTATACCGGCACCGTTCCAATCATGGCAGGACACTCACCGGTCAGCTTTCTGCGGAAAGGAACTGTGTCGCCGTGAGAGGACAAATCCATAATGGCATGAGCGCCCATGTTGACAGCCGCCATAACCTTTTCCAGCTCCACATCCATATCCTTACAGTCTCTCGAAACCCCTAAATTTACGTTAATCTTCGTTTGCAGCATAGAACCGACCCCTTCCGGGTCAATACATTTATGGTTCTTATTGGCACAAATTGCCACTTTGCCGGACGCAACCAGAGGCATCAGCTCCTCGGTCGTCATCTGCTCTTTCCTCGCTACAAGCTCAAGTTCCGGCGTCACAATGCCCTTGCGTGCAGCCTCCATCTGTGTTGCATAGGTTCTCATCTTCAAAATTCCTCCTTAAAAATTCCCGGACATTTTGCAGCTGCCGCAAAACAAACAACTGCCAATGTCCCCGCAGGTCCATTGGCAGTAGATTCGTCAATATTTCCCTACGTTGGCATTATCCAAATCAGGTTGCAGGTCGAAGCAGTATCAGCTCCCTCTCAGCCCATTACTATGAGCTCCCTTCTTTCAATTATATATTCATCTTAACACTGCACACTGTAAATTGCAAGAAATTCTTTGCACGCCGCTGCGGTGTGCCGCTGCGGTGGTATACACCTGCAATATACGACTGACGCAATATGCACCTCGCTGTCAAACGCCAACTTCAGTGCTTTTTTTCTAAACTTCTGCGTTCACTCTCTAAAAAACGCCAACAAGCAAGCACTTTTTTCTCATTCTTGCGCCAAATCACCGGGTCGCTTACAAAACTACTTAATCCTACGCCACATTCTCCAAAGAATCAATCCAAGTTGGCACGTCCCGCCACTTCAGCGAAAAATACAGTCCAAGTTGGCGTTTTCAATGGTGCTAACGCAAGAACTTCAAAAATATCCTTTGATGTTGGCAGATTTGTAACAAGGCAATGGAAATTTACTTCACAGCCGTTCAGCACTCATCTGCAGTATGCTGCCCTCCGTAGCCCATTGTGTTAAGCAATCGCCGCACGCCGCTTTCATCAGCCGCACTTGGAAAATCCACAGTTTCTGCAGATGACGCAGCCGCCCTCATGTTCCACAACGCTTCCGCATTCCGGACAAGCGTGAATTTCACTGGCAGTTGCCGGTACATACGGATTCTGCTGGGTTGTCGCTCCTGCATTTCCGCCGCCTACAGGTGCTGCTCCACTTACAGCTGCACCGGAAGTACCAAGATTTTCCTTTGGCTGTTCTTCGATAATCTTAGAAACTTTCATGATTACCCTTGCGATAGCGTCAGGACAGGATGTGCAGCCCATACCCTGCTGTCTGATGGTGGACGGACATCTGATACCTTTCAGCTGGTCGTAAACCTCCTGAATGGAGATTCCGCTTCTAAGGGCCACAGATACCAGTCTTGCAGTCGCCTCACTCTGGCTTGGACAGCCGCCGGCTTTTCCTGTGCTGGTGAAGACTTCGCAGATTCCGTTTTCATCGTAGTTGGTCGTAACGTAAAGGCTGCCGCAGCCGATTTTCATCTTTTCCGTAAAGCCTCTGGTTACATCAGGACGAGGACGCGGCTCGATATGGCCGTACCGTTCTTCCTGACAGGTCGGACAAGCTGCAGCGGTCTGTGCCTGTGCACCTTCTCTGTTAACCTTTCCGATGTTGAGCACCTGCTCCTCTCTGCTGCCGTCACGATAAATGGTTACACCTTTGCAGCCTTCTTTATATGCCAGCAGATATACATCACGAACTTCGTTTCTGGTTGCTTCCTTCGGGAAGTTTACAGTCTTTGAAACGGCGTTGTCTGTGTGACGCTGGAAAGCCGCCTGCATTTTGATGTGGTCAATCGGTTTAATATCGTGGGAGCAAACAAAGACGTCACGCACTTCCTGCGGAATTTCTTCGCAGTGAGCGATTGTACCCTCTGCTGCGATTTTTCTCAGCAGATCGTCGTTGTAAAGCCCCAGTTCTTTCAATTTTGCGGTCAGCACCGGATTCACTTCTATCAGCTCTGTGCCGTCCATAATGTTACGAATAAAGGCGTATGCGAAAACCGGTTCTACGCCGGAAGAACAGCCGCCGATGATGGACAAAGTGCCTGTCGGCGCAATGGTTGTAATCGTTGCATTACGCATTGCCGCACCATCTTTAAGCGTGCTGACAGAAAACAGCGGGAATGTGCCTCTCTTTGCTGCCAGTTTGCTGCTGGCTGCGTGACCTGCTGTGTTAATATATCCCATAACTCTTTCGGCAAGCTCTACCGCTTCGTCCGAATTGTACGGAATTCCCAGCATCAAAAGTGCATCAGCCCAGCCCATTACGCCAAGACCGATTTTACGGGAGGCACGGGTCGTTTCCGCAATCTTATCCAGTGGATAGTTGTTTGCGTCGATGACATTATCCAGAAAATGCACTGCCTGTTCTACTGTTTCACCCAGAAGGCGGAAATCAAACTCATAGCCCGTCAGGGTTTTGCGCAGCATTTTTACAAGGTTGATAGAACCCAGGTTGCAGCTCTCGTAAGGCAGCAACGGCTGTTCGCCGCACGGATTGGTGCTTTCGATTTCGCCCTGCGTCGGCGTCACGTTATCACGGTTCAGTCTGTCCAGGAAAATAATGCCCGGTTCGCCGTTCTTCCACGCATGGTCAACGATGAGGTCGAAGACCTTTTCTGCACTGAGATGGCCCACCGCCTGTTTGGTCTTCGGGTCGATCAAATCGTAGTCGCTCTGACTCTCCACCGCCTCCATAAAGGCCTCTGTGATGCCTACACTAATGTTAAAATTTGTAATTTCTTTGTTATCTGCTTTGCAGTTGATAAAATCTAAAATGTCCGGATGGTCGATTCTCAAAACACCCATGTTGGCGCCTCGTCTGGTACCGCCCTGCTTCACAGCTTCCGTCGCTGCGTTGAACACCTTCATAAAGCTGATCGGCCCGCTGGCAACTCCCCCTGTAGATCTAACGGCAGAGCCGCTTTGACGAAGCCTTGAGAAAGAAAATCCCGTGCCGCCGCCGGACTTGTGAATCAGCGCCGCATTCTTTACAGAATCGAAAATTCCTTCCATGCTGTCTTCCACCGGCAAAACAAAGCATGCCGAAAGCTGTCCCAAAACTCTGCCTGCGTTCATCAGAGTCGGGGAGTTAGGTAAAAAGCGCAAATCTGTCATCAGTTCAAAGAACTGATCGCTAAGCGCCTTTGTGTCAGTTGTGTTGTCATATTTTGCGTCTGCGGCAGCGATGGTGTCTGCAACTCTGCGAAACATACCTTCCACTGTTTCAGTCAAATTGCCTTCTCCATCTTTTCCCAAATACCGCTTTTCCAGTACTGTTAAAGCATTCTTGCTAATTTCTGAAATTGCCATTGTTCCCTCCGCTGTATACTTTATATATTGTTGCACGGATAATTATATCACTATATGTAGTGGATAGCAACCAGTACTTCCATATTTTTTTCTGTTCTTTTTTTCGTACCAAATCCTGCCTTAATTCTCCATATCAGAAAAAAATTTTAAATAGGTCAATTCGCCATATTTTTTGTATGGTAATTTGCCATAATAGTCTTAGGAAGGAGGCGTATCCGTGCATAACAGACTCAGAGAACTGCGAACGAAGAAAAAACTTACACAGATTCAGGTACAGATGGAAACCGGCATCGATCAGGCAGATTATTCAAAGATGGAACATGGTAAACGCTATCCTACCACCGAACAGGCCAAAGAGCTTTCCTTTCTCTTTGACACCAGCCTCGACTATATTTACGGCATGACCGACAATCCTACGCCTTATCCCCGGTCGCCGGAAGCAAAACCCAAAAAATCACAGAAAAATACAGTAACGAAAACGACTAAAAAATAACCTCCGAAAATCCGGAGGTTATTTCATTTATACTTGATTATCTTCTTCGTAAATGCGGCAGCCACAGCGACCGTTTTCTTTTACGAGATAAAGCGCTCTGTCAGCCTTTGCGTAAAGGTCTTCGGAAAAGCCTTGCTGCGAAAAAGCACAGCCGATGCTGAGAGACACCGGCGGCAAACCGTCGTCAGGATTGTTCAAAACCTGATTCATGGACTTGGCCTTGCGCAGAATCACGGACTTCATCTCTTCGGTCACTTCCGTAACAATGACCGCAAATTCATCGCCGCCCACTCTTGCCGGATAGTCATTGGTACGAAAATGCTCTTTTATAATCATTGCAACCTTCTGCAGGATTTTATCACCGACTTCATGGCCAAAACCGTCGTTAATGGATTTGAACTTATCTACATCGATAATCAGCAACGCCAGCGGACTTGGATTGATCCTGAAAAACTCTTTCATCTGCTCAAAGGCCCCACGGTTAATAAGTCCGGTCAAAGCATCATGCTCCGCCCGATGCCGCAAAAGCGCTTCATGAGACGCTTTGACTTCGTAGATGTCATTGTAAGTCAGCGCCAGATATTTAAACTCGTAAGACCCTGTAATGTCCAGCCTTTTTTCTTCTTTAATACAGTTGATATATAGCTGCAGTGGCTTTACAATCAGCAAAATCACCATCAGGAAAGTAATCAAATTCAGCACAAACAAAATGCTGATGAACAGCTTCTGCCTGGTCATGGTTTCCTTTAGATTCTCCAGATTATTTTCCTGCCCCTTGCGTGTTACATCGATGGCATTGTTGACAAAATAGGAGATATTATCGCTTATAGTTTCCTTTGCATCCTGATATTCCGTGCTAAAGATGATATTTCTCGCTTTTTCAACCATTTCTTCGGGAGCAAGCCGTTGATCCTCAGCACTTAGGTTTGTAGTTCTCACCACTTCCGGAAAATCATCCATGTCAGCGTTCTGAGAAACTGCAACCAGCTTTATCGCATAAATTTCACTCTCCATCAGCTTGTTGGAATGGGTAAGCGCCGACTCCAGATAAGAAAACGCCTCTTGGTCAACCCGATATTCCTTTAAGCTCTCAAGCGCTTTCTCCCTGCGACGGGACTCATATGCTTCCGTAAAATATGCTTTCGCATACTGTGGCTCCTTTGTCATCACATAAAGCTGAATCTGCTCAGTCAAATAATTGGAGCCATCTGCAATCTCTACAGCATGCTGCTGGCAAGCGATATAATCATTAGTTGATGTTGTCATCGCACTGTATTCTTTAGACGCATGAACCGTCGCTATAATCAATAAGACGTACAAAATAGCCGAAACGATAATCATGCCGTAACTTACCGTGCGAATGCGAATTCCCTTTATCTGCTTTGTCTTAGACTCTTCCATTTGATTCTCCTTCAAAATGACAGTGAATTACTTCACTGTCACTTTGCACGTTTTCTTCAGTCCGTTGCTTGTTTTTACTGTGATGGTCGCTATCCCTTTCTTCTTTGCCTTTACTACGCCTTTGCTTGTCACCGTGGCGACAGCTTTATCAGAAGAAGTGTAGGTCAGTTTTCTGCCGTTCACCCCACTCTTGGAAAGGGTCGCCTTTAAGGTAAAGGATTTTCCTTTGGCAAGGCTTTTCTTAGAATAGTTCAGCGTCAGACTCTTTACTGCATTGACGGTGCAGGTTACCTTCACTAACACGTCATTTCCCGCAGAGTCTACCGCATATACCGAGTAAGTGCCCGGAATAGTAAGAATTTTGCTGACTGTTCCATCAGCACCCAGCGCCAGCTTTGTACCTGCTCCGCTGCGGAAATAAGAAAGAGACTGACTGCCTCTGGCATATTTTATAGTCGGTAAAAGATTGCTGTCATCGCTTGCAGTAATTTTCAGCTTCTGCTTATAAGAGCCGCTGATTTTTGCCACAGTCGCCTTCAGCTGCGGTGCTTTGACATCAATCTGATAATCATCTTCGCTGTAAGCGGTCAGCGGTTTATATAAGTTCAGAAATCGCCCCGATACGACTTTTCCGCTGAGCGAGCTTCTATACTGTGCGCCGTCAAGAAGCAGATGGCGAATGCCGGCCGCACTGATATCATCATAATAAGAATGGAGCACTGCCGCCGCGCCGGTTACAAAAGGCGCCGCCATGGAAGTGCCCGACATATCCTTATACCCCTCATTGGGAGTTGTACTGTGAATTACCGTTCCCGGCGCAGCAATATCCACAGATCTGCTGCTATAGTTAGATTTCGTATTTAGTCTGCCGTTCTTATCTGCATTGCCGACACAGATTACATTGCTCAGCTCGTAGCAGCCCGGATAAATCGGCTTGCCGTCCAGATTCAAGCCATCATTTCCCGCCGCACACACAAAGAGCATATCTGACGAAGCGATAGCCTTATATAAAGCGTCATCATCTACATAGGACCCCATACTTAAATTACAGATGTCTGCGCCGTTTTTCTCTGCGTAGCGAATTGCTCTGACTACATCGTAGCTGTCGCCAAGGCCCTTAGGCCCCTCCAGCACCTTCAAATCCATAATGGAAATTCTTCCTGTCGCCGACGCAATTCCTGCAATTCCGTTATTATTATTGGTAACAGCGCCGATAATGCCGGCACAGTGGGTGCCGTGGGCGTAATAATTGTTAATTGCTCCGTCTCTTAAAGGCCTGCTCTTTGCAAAGTCATAACCGTGAACATCGTCCTTATAGCCGTTTCCGTCATCATCGATGCCGTTTCCCGGAATTTCGCCCGGATTCACCCAGATGCTTGCCGCCAAATCGCTGTGATTATAGTCCATGCCGGTGTCGATTACCGCAACCACGGTTTCTTTCATCTCGCTCTGATGAGCCATAATAAAATCGTAGCTTTCCTCAAAGCCGATATCCACACCTGTTTCTACATTATTAAGCCCCCACTGCAAACCATAAAAAGTATCGTTTACTCTGGTCGCTTCATATACAAAGTTAGGCTGCACAGACAAATTTTCTACCTGTCCGCTCAAATCTTCCAGAATCTGGGATTCAGTGATATTTCTCTCTACCTTAATCAAGGCAAGGTCGGTTCCGTCAAAGCTGATATCCTCCACATAGGACGGCATATCAATCCCTCGCAGATCCGATGTTGCCATCAAAATATATTCCTGTTTTCTGACTTCCGCATCACCAGCAGCCGCACTTTCGCCAAAAGAAATCGTCGGCATCATGGTTACAGAAAGTGCCGCAGCCAGAAACAAAACAATAGTCTTCTTTCTTAAATGTTTCACTCCGCTTCCTCCGCTTTTTCCGTTCTCTTTTCCTCCATACGCTCCTCTTTTGCGATATTCACCGCCTTGATATGGGGCATTTTGTGGTTCGGGTCGGTGAGGAATACGTAGAGGTAAATCGTCGCAATTCCCACCAGCACAAAAGCATCTTTATAGAGTTCTCTGCTGATCAGCACCGCCGCCATACCCATAGTCGCACTGACACCATAAAGCATAAGCACTGCTCTTCTCTGACCATACCCTGACGCCATCAGCCTGTGGTGCAGGTGACCTTTGTCCGCTTCCATAATCGGACGCTTATTGACCACTCTGCGCAAAATCGCAAAGAATGTATCAAAAATCGGAATGCCCAGCACTACAACCGGCACTACAACAGCAATAATGGTCGACCGTTTCAAAGGCCCTACTACAGAAAGGGCTGCTATCATAAAGCCCAGAAATAATGAACCGCCATCTCCCATGAAAATTTTTGCAGGGAAGAAATTAAAAGGCAGAAAACCCAGGCATCCGCCGGCAAGGGCCAGCATAGCAAGGCACACAATCATCATGCCGTACTGGTTTCCGTGAATATATGCCACGTAAGCAATACAAAGGGCTGAAATTGCCGCATTTCCGGCAGCCAGTCCGTCCAGTCCGTCGATAAGATTGATGGTGTTGGTAATTCCTACAATCCAAAGCACCGTAACAATAAAGCAAACCACTTCTCCAAAGTGGAGCGCTCCTTCACCAAAATAATTGGTAATAAACTTAATCCGAAGCCCCATGTAATACATCAGAATCGCAACCAAAAGCTGCCCGCCGAATTTCAACTTGGCATCGAGGTTCTTTAAATCGTCCACCACACCGAGAATATAAATCATGGTGCCGCCGATTAAAACCGGTATAATCTTTTCGTTATCTCCTGCGTAAATGGCAAGGGACACCGTAGTCCCCACAAAGATAGCCAGTCCGCCGAATCTAGGCATGGCCTTGGTGTGCATTCTCCGTCCGTCTTTCGGTACGTCGATCGCGCCGATTTTAGGCGCAATTTTAATTGCTACCGGCGTAAACAAAAGCGCCAGCGCAAAAGACGTCACGAAAGCCGCAAACAATGTCAGTCTCGTAATTTCCATAAATCCGTTATCCTTTGTACCTGTAATTGATTAGTCCAGCATAACAATTTTCAGACCGGCTTCTTCCAGAATTTCTACGGCCAGTTCGTCAGGATAGCCTTCCTTCACGACAATGCGCTTAATACCTGCATTGATAATCATCTTTGCGCAAATCACACAAGGCTGATTCGTCACATAAATCGTCGCTCCTTCAATGCTCTGTCCCAAAGTCGCCGCCTGAATAATTGCATTCTGCTCAGCATGAAGCGCTCTGCAAAGCTCGTGTCTCTGGCCCGACGGAATTCCCATCTTCTGGCGCAGACAGCCACCTTTCTCATCGCAATGCGCAATTCCTCTCGGCGCTCCGTTATAGCCGGTCGCAATGATGTGCTTGTCCTTTACAATTACCGCACCGACATGCCTGCGCAGGCATGTGGAACGCTGTGCCGTAAGCTCCGCCATCTGCATAAAATACTCGTCCCAGCTAGGTCTATTGTCTTTTGATAAAATCTTAGTCTCAGCCATTGCTATGCCTCTCTTTCGTTGATTTTTCTTTCATTGTTTCTTCGTCATAATATATTTCCACCAGGTATAGCCCCTGAGGTGGTGCTGTATGTCCCGCCTGCTGCCTGTCAGAAGCGGCTATGATGTTCGGAATCTGCTCCGGCGTTTTCTTTCCCTGGCCGACTTCCACCAGGGTGCCAACGATAATCCGAACCATATTGTACAGAAAACCGTCTCCTGTCACCTCTATGTGCAACACACCCTCCTCAGGTTCACTGACCTGCAAACCGTAAATAGTCCGTACGGTGGTTTCCCGCACCGTTCCTCCAGCCGCCTGAAAACACGCAAAATCATGGGTTCCCTCGATAAAAGCTGCCGCCTTTTGCATGGCCTTTACATCAAGGGGCGTTTTCACATGATAACAGTAATTCCGCTCAAAGACGCCCGGGCGTCCTCCATATCTGATGATATATCGGTAGGTTTTTCCTTTGGAATTAAATCTGGCGTGAAACCCCTCCGCCATTTCCTCGGCGCTGACAATGCACACATCGCCGCAGGCATAGCCGCTGCCCAAAGTGCCCGCCAGATAATTGTTCACCGCCAGGGGAATTTTTTCGGTAGGAATCCCAAAATCGCCTTTAAACGATGCTCGCTGTCCCAAAGCGTGAACCCCTGCGTCAGTGCGGCTGGTGCCGTTTATCTGCACTGGCGCTGCACAGATGTGACTTAAAGCCTGTTCAAGTTCGCCCTGCACCGTCCGTGCATTAGGCTGTCTCTGCCAGCCGGAAAAATTGGTGCCGTCATATTCAATCGTCAAAAGAATATTTCTTTCCATATCAGCCGTCTGTGCCTTTTACTTTCTCGGAAGTTCAATCTGCTTGTTGTCCGTGGACTCTCTGTAAAGGGTAAACTTCCTGCCGATTGCCTGTACAAATTCCGCACCCAGCTTTTCAGCAATTTCGTTGGCGGTTTCCTTGGGCGTCAGCGTGCAGCCTTCCTGAATCTTTACCTTTACCAGCTCCCTGCAGTAAAGGCCGGTGTCAATTTCCTTAATCACGTTCTCCGTCAGCCCCTGCTTTCCGATATATACCGTAGGGTCTGTGGTCTGCGCAAGTCCTCTCAAAAAACTTCTCTGCTTGCTTGAAATCATAAATCTATCCTCATTTCAATCATAAGTGTTCATTATAGTATACCATAAAACTTGTCAGTTTGTGCGAAGAAAAATAAAGATTCACAAAAAAAGAAGACAGTTTTCACAAAACTATCTTCTATCCATTTTTACAGTAGCAGCACCTGCATATAATCCCACAAAAATACCAGCTGAATCGCCGCCGCCAGTGCGATATAAGGCCCCATGGCGATGGTATCGGTGCGCCGAATTTTCTTTCTCACAAGGAGCCAGATCAAATGTCCTGCACTAAATAATGTCGTCATCACAAAAATCAGCAAAATGCCCCGAAGACCGCAAATCAATCCAAGCGCTGCAAACAGCTTGATATCACCGCCGCCGAGGGTTTCCCTGCGATAAGCAAATTTTCCCAGAAGCGCCGTTGCGCCCATAATGCCAAAACCGGCAAGGCCGCCGTACAAACAGTCTTTCCAGCCGTCATGATACGAAATGAATCCAAGTGCAGTCACTGCCAGAAGCAGTACCAACTGATCCGGCACAATCCTGTATTTTCCATCAGCAATGGCAATTTCCAGAAGCAGCCATAAGCTGCACGCAGCCGCCACCGCAAACTGCCAATCGTCTATTACCAATTTGATGTCGACGACCACAAAAACCATGGACAAAATAAACTTCCACGGATAGCTTTTGACTCTCTGGGTGTACGGGTCTCTAAGCTCTGCCGCCGGCTCCTGTCCATAGTCGCAAAGCCATGCCGCAGGCATTTTATTAAAAAAATACACCGCACCGTTTCCGGCCAGAACGCCGACCAAAATCGCCGCTAAACATTTTATTATCACGATTAAAGTATCTGTCATATTTTACTCTCTTTCCTACTGGTATCTTACCACAAAATCATATTTTTGCAAAATAAGTTTCGCTGCCTGGGCCGCCTCTCATGTATAAGCCACGCGATTCCTGCGCATAGTATCAGTAACTTTATTTGATTGCGAGGAACTTACTATGCACGAAAAACAAGGTCTGGGACTTTTCAAACTTACCTTCTTCGCCATTGGCACAACTTTAGCAAGCGGTGTTTTCAACATGTTCAGCGATATGGCACGAAAGGGAGCAGGTACGCTTTCGGTTCTCATCGGCTGGACCATAGCCGGTATCGGCATGTACAGTCTCGCCATGTGCTTCAACCGCCTCAGTATCGTCCGTCCCTCTCTGAAAAGCGGTATCTTTGCCTACGCAAAAGAGGGTTTCGGGGCCTATGTTGGGTTTAACTCCGCCTGGGGCTACTGGATCAGCGCCATTTTATCCCAGGTGTCTTTTGCAACACTGCTCTTTGCTGCACTGGGGCAGTTCATGCCCTTTTTCGGCAGCGGAAACAATCTGGCGTCCGTCATCTGCGCCTCCCTCATCGTCTGGGGTTTTACCTTCCTCGTCATGGGCGGCGTGCAGGAAGCCGTTACCATCAACACGGTTATCGTGATCGCAAAAATTGTTCCCATCTTTGCATTTATCCTGCTGGTTATTTTTCTCGGTGCTTTTGATTTGGATATTTTTCTGGAAAAATTTATGGGCGAAGACACCGGCTACTCTCTGGGTCGGCAGGTTTTAGAAACCACCTATACCACCGTCTGGATTTTCACCGGCATCGAAGGCGCTATCGTAATTTCCGCCCGTGCAAAATCCACCGCCGTCTCCGGAAAGGCTACCGAGCTTTCTTTTCTTGCACTGCTGCTTCTCTATGTGCTGGTTTCTGTACTCAGCATGGGCATTATGCCAAGAAATGAACTGGCCGCTTTGAGCGATCCTGCCATGGCGGGACTTCTCTCCTATATCATCGGACCTTTTGGGGCAACCCTCATTAACATCGGCGTCATCATTTCCATCGCCGGCGCCATGTTTTCCTATACAATCGTTACCGCCGACAGCGCCTATGCCCCTGCTCTGCAGGGCTGCTTTCCTGCATTTCTCGGACACGAAAACAGCCGACGCGCGCCGCAGGGCGCGCTGCTTCTTACCGCTGCCATCATACAGGTGCTTCTGATTATCATTTATTTCCAGTCATCTACCTACCAGACCCTCTATACCCTTGCAACCAGCGCCATCATGATTCCTTTCGTGCTATCCGCTCTGTACTGCCTGAAAACCTGCTTCGAGGACTGCGGGCGCAGCCGCCTTTCCTCCGACGCACCCTCACTCAAAGACTGGATTATCTCCATCGTCGGAACTATTTACGGCTTCTGGATGCTGTATGCCACCGGAATCAGCAACATCATCATATCAGCGCTGATGTTTGCCCCCGGCGCGCTGTTCTATTTCTGGGCGCGCCGGCAGTCGGGCGAAAAATTCTTCAGCAGCGTTTTCGACATTGCAGCTTTCGTAATTATTATGGCCGGGTTTGTATATTCGGTAGTGCGATTTTAAGTAAAATTACACTTTTCGTTCCGAAAAAAATCCTTTGCCGCCCTCCTTCTGTTCTTTTTCATACTACCACAACCCGTCCGCATTTTCAAGATTTTTATTCCATAAATGTCAAATAAACCCATAACCACATACAAAAAAACAACCCCACTGCTTCGCTTGCAATGGGGGTTGCCATTTCAATTAAAATTCTACTTTTTCTTTATTTCGCAGGCTTCCAGGAGCTCTTCAAATCAACGATTCTGTTGAATACTTTTTCGGTATCTGTGGTCAGCTTGCTGTCTGCCACATAATAGCCGTGTCTGAAGAACTGGAATCTTTCTCCCGGCGCAGCCTCAGCCAGCGACGGCTCAGCATAGCCCCAGGTTTCCTCCAGGGACGCCGGATTCATTACGTTTTCGCCGTTTTCATCAGGCACCATCAGGTAGCTGTAGTTGCGAATCTTCACCTTTACTGCAGTTTTTGCATCGACAAAGTGAATGGTTCCCTTGACCTTGCGACCTTCAAATCCGCTGCCGCTTCTGGTTTCAGGGTCATAAGTGCAGAGAAGTTCCTTGATGGATCCGTCCTCGTTTTTGACAACCTCTTCACACTTGATAAAGTAAGCGCCCTTGAAACGAACTTCGTTGCCCGGGAACAGTCTGAAATACTTCTTCGCAGGCACTTCCATAAAGTCTGCACCGTCCACATAAAGTTCTCTGGAGAACGGAATCTGGCGAACGCCCATTTCAGGCACTTCTTTGTTATTTTCAAGTTCAATCATCTCGGTCTTATCTTCCGGATAATTGGTAATGACTACCTTAATCGGATTTTCGATGACGTTTCTGCTCTCCACCTTGGTCTTAAGATCCTCACGAATGCAGTGTTCCAGCAGGGAAATATCCACAGTACTGTTGGACTTTGCCACGCCGACTCTTTCGCAGAAATCACGGATGGATTCCGGCGTGTAGCCCCTTCTTCTCATACCTGCCAGGGTCGGCATTCTTGGGTCGTCCCAGCCGTCAACGACGCCATCTTCCACAAAACCACGCAGGTAGCGCTTGCTCATTACGGTGTTGGTGATGTTCAGTCTTGCAAATTCAATCTGCTGCGGCGGATTTTCCCACCAGCCCACTTCTCTGATGACCCAGTCGTAAAGCGGTCTGTGATCCTCAAATTCCAAAGAGCACAGAGAGTGAGTAATGCCCTCGATCGCATCTTCAATCGGATGTGCAAAATCGTACATCGGATAAATGCACCACTTGTCGCCTGTGTTGTGGTGCGGCGGGTTGTGAGCGATTCTGTAAATAACAGGGTCTCTCATATTGATATTAGGCGATGCCATGTCAATCTTTGCACGAAGCACTCTCTCGCCGTCTGCAAACTTGCCCTCTTTCATTTCCTCAAAGAGACGCAGATTTTCCTCCACGCTCTGGTTTCTGCAAGGGCTCTCCTTGCCCGGCTCTTTCAAAGTGCCCCGGTATTCCTTAATCTGCTCAGCATTGAGGCTGCAGACATAGGCCTTGCCTTTCTGAATCAGCTCCACTGCCGCCTGATACATTTTGTCAAAGTAGTTGGACGCCCAAAGAAGTTTGTCCCATTTAAAGCCCAGCCAGCGAATATCTTCTTCGATTGCGCTGACGTATTCCACATCTTCCTTTACAGGATTAGTATCGTCATAACGCAGATTGCACATGCCGCCGTACTTTTCTGCCGTTCCAAAGTTGATGCAAATCGCCTTAGCATGGCCGATGTGCAGATAGCCGTTTGGTTCCGGCGGGAAACGAGTGTATACCTTGTCTCCGTTCTTCTGTGATTCCAAATCCTTATCAATCATATTATGAATAAAATTTGTTGAAACAGGTTCTGTCATAATGTTTCCTCCCAAATATTGTTGTCAATAGATTTAGTATACCATAATTATATCCCAATTCAAAATAATTTTTTCACCTTTACACCACTTTCCGTCTCTGCTAAAATAAAAGTAGATTTTTATCGTGAAAGGAGATTACTACAATGAAATATAATATTGTCGGTGAACCGCTTCCTGCTGTCATCTGCGACGTGGAAGCAGGCGAAACCTTAATCACTGAAAGCGGTGCTATGAGCTGGATGACCCAGAACATGAAGATGGAAACTACCAGCAATGGCGGCATCGGAAAAGCCCTCGGCAGAATGTTTTCCGGAGAAACCATGTTCCAGAACCGCTACACCGCACAGGGAGGTCCCGGCCAGATTGCCTTTGCGTCCAGCTTTCCGGGCTCCATCAAAGCAGTCGAAATCGCACCGGGAAGTGATTTAGTCGTACAGAAAAAGGCATTTCTTGCCAGCGAGTCCACTGTGGAGCTTTCTATATTTTTCCAGAAAAAAGCCGGTGCCGGCTTCTTCGGCGGCGAAGGTTTTATCATGCAGAGACTTTCCGGCCACGGTACTGCCTTTATTGAAATCGACGGCTATGCAGTAGAATACAATCTGCAGGCAGGCCAGTCCATGGTTGTAGATACAGGTTATCTGGCCGCTATGGATTCCACCTGCTCCATCGAGGTTGTTTCCGTTCCCGGCGTAAAGAACATGCTCTTCGGCGGCGAAGGCATATTCAACACCTTAGTAAAAGGTCCCGGAAAAATCATCCTGCAGACCATGCCGATCAACGTCGTTGCAGGCGCAATCAATCCGTTTATCGTAACCGGCAACTAAACCCTTTTCCCACAAATAAAAACCCCGTCAGTGTTTTCAATGCTAACGGGGTTTTCTCTATTTACCAGAACTTCACTTCCGGTTTTGCATCTCTGTAATCTGCGCTTACCATGACTTCGTTCCAGCAGCCATAGCATTCCGGCAGGTCGTACCAGCGCTCGTTTGCCTTTACGGCAGTCAGTGCAATTCTCTGTCCAACGTAGGTTTCACTGTTGGATACAGGCACTGCGTGTTTTTCGTCGCTCAAATCCAGGGTGGAGATAATGCTCGGAATAGTAACCAGGGTCTTGCCGCCGGCTTTCACATAGAGGTTTTCGTTCTGGAATACCACTTTAAATTCTTCGCCGTTATCTGCACGAACTGTGGTGATACCTGTATCGAAACCGCCTACGGAGTCAATCTCAATATCCACGATTGTTCCGGCAGCCACCAGCGGGCTGAACGGAATATTTCTTTCGCCAAAGTAGGACTGCAGCTTTTCAACTGCTTCTGCCGCAGGGGTGTTCATCAGAATGTCACCCACTTCAACAGCCAGTGTCATCTGACCCAGTGCGGAAGCCTCAAGGTGCTGTTTCTTGTTCATCATCCATGCCGCAAAGCCGATTCCCTGGTCGAAAGCCTGACACATGTATCTTGCGATTTTTTCACATGCTGCGCCGTCCATCGGGTCTTCCGTTCTTGCAACGATGGTATCTCCCGCTTCACTTGCCAGAATTACAGGGCTTGTCGGAACGCCGTGTACCGGCAGAAGTCCTGTGTTCAACTCCGGTACTGCACGTCCGTTTCCGTCAGTGTCGATAATCGGAAGTCCGCATTTCCAGGCTGCGTAAAGAGGCAGCATGGTGTTTCCGCCTCCCATTTCACCGGAATAAACGTATTTCAATTCTTTGCCCAGAAATCTTGCTTCTTCGCTCATGCCTTTTACAGCGTTGACCGATTCTTCCTGAAAGGTTCTGCCCTTCGTTGCTACAGGAGAGCCCAGTGCCGCAATCATCGTGGACACCACATTTGGGTCATCTTCCATCTCGTCGATGTCAATCATTTTGATAAAAGCATCAGGGTCTTCTGCGTACATCGCTTCAATCAGAGCCAGTCCTTCCTCTGCGCTGCCGCCGCCGCCACCGCCGTAAAAGCTGGAGCCGTAAACGATACTGATCAGTTCCTCGCGTCTTAATTCTCTTGCCATTTTTTTACCTCTCAAATCTATTTCTCTTTAATAAACGTGCTTTCCCTTTTCCATCACGCACTCATCATCAATCCAGACAGTCGGTGCGTTGATAATCATGTCGTAGTGCATATCGCAGTCCTGCTTGCCGCCCATGAACAGATTGTTGCCGCAGGCGATATGAATCGTGCCAAAGACCTTTTCATCGACCAAACCGTTGCCCATGATTTTACAGGTCGGGTTAGTTCCAATACCAAATTCGCATACATTTTTCGCAGTATCTTCAAACTGTCCGACAAATTCCTCAAAAGTCGCTGCGTCAGCGCCTTCTGTCTTCACAATTCTGCCGTCCGCAAAGGTCAGCACCAGCGGTTCTTCCATCACCTTAAAGTCTGCGATTACGCCGTCTACTACCAGCACGCCGTCGCCTTTTGTTTCAATCGGTGCGACCATGGCTTCGCCGGCAGGGAGATTCCCGAATGCGCCTTTTTCGGTCAGCTTTCCGGTATCTGCAATTCCTTCTCTGCCGCCACAGTAAAGGGTCAGGTCAGTGCCCGCTTCAGTGGTGATATGAATCTTCTCTGCCGCGGTCAGCTTTTCTGCCAGAATATTTCCGATACGCTCTACTTCATCGTAGTCTGCGCCTAAAGTCATCTTTACGACATCTTCAGTGATTCCCGGCATGGAGGCAATTCTGCAGCCTCTTCCCGTTGCTTCGGCTCTGCCTTTTGTGTGGGTATAAGAGCCGGTAGTAATCATCATGCACACCTGCGCCTCGTCGAGAGCCGCTTTGCAAAGATCCGGCATTTCGCCGCCCTGATGAACAGGCCCTACTGCCATAATGGTTTCGATACCCAAATCGTTTCCTGCTTTTACAAATTCCTTAGCAAGGTCCAGCTGCTCAATATCAGTGAGAATCAGGAACTTTTCTCCCGGCTTTACGCCCATGCAGGACTTGATGGAGATTTTTGCTGCTTCGTAAGTATTCATGTTTTACGCCTCCTTTGCAAAAGGATTATATTTCGGGTTCTTCACTACGGTGCAAAGAATCCAATAAACTACGATAGTTACTGCAATGCCCACAAGCTCCGGAATGAAGAATTTGTCGAAGTATGTAGTCAGTGCGCCGCAAATCCATGCGATAATGCCCAGCCAGTTGACACCCGGGAACGGTTCCCAGCCTTCGCTTTGCCGTGGCCCATAATCCAGTAGTCTGCAATCAGCACTGCACAAATCGGTGTAATCAGGTAGCTGAGAATGGACAGGAAGTCTACGAAATAGTAAACAATGCCGCCCAGAGAAAGCAGGATTCCAATGATACCGCAGATTGCTGTCACGATGGCTCTTCTGTCATCTCTCATTTTGAAAATATCTACTACTGCGATACCTGCGGAATAAGCGTTTCCAACGTTGGTTGTCCATGTTGCCAGAATCAGAACCAGCATACCTGCTGCAGGAAGTCCTACATTGGCAAACATGACGGTAATATCTGAATCACCGGAACAGATGGACAGGATTGCGCCGCATGCCAGCGCACCGACACCTGCCGGAATGACACCAAAGAGACAGGAAAGGGCTGCGCTTTTTCCGTCTTTGCTGTAGCGGTTATAGTCGCCGCAGGTTGCCGCACCGGAGATAAAGCCTCCGACGGAAATGGTAATTCCCACCATCATGCCGCCGCCTGCTGCCGGTTCATAAGCAGAAAGCACAGCAGCGCCGCCGTCGCCAAGGGCGATGGACACACCGTAAATCAGGAAAACAAACAGAAGCGGTACGCTGACTACGTTTAAAATCTTTGTCAGACCGATACCGTAGAAAGCTGTCACCAGCATTAAAGTACCCCAAATTATACATGCAAGCCACTCAGGAAATGCGATTCCAAAGCTGGACTGCATCAGGGAGCAGAAAGATGATGCGCAGACAATGGTCTGATATCCGTACCACCCAATCATAGAGACAGCGATAATCAGCGACAGAGTATACTGAGAACCTCTGTCACCCAGCGCTCTTGATACTGCTACTACAGTCGGTCTTCCGGTCTGTGCAGACTGGGCTGCAATGAGCATCATTAAAGCTACTACGATTCCGTAGCCGATAAACATCGCCAAAATGGAATCTTTAAAATTCAGTCCGGCAGATACCATAGCACCTACCATCAGTGCAGGTACACAGATTACATTTCCCGCCCAGATAAAGGCGATAGACGGCCAGCTCTTTTTTTCACTGTCCGGAACCTGTTCCAGCGTGATTGTTTCAACATGACTTTTCTTTGCTTCAGCCATATCGTTTCCTCCTTTCAGGATAAACAAAAGTATTATTGCGTTACAGTAAGTATAGCAGTCGCAATTTTCTCTGTCATTGGACTGTTGATTGAAAATACAGACTATTTTTTGTGCACGCGAATAGCGATATATGCTGTCCATGGCATAATACAGAAAAAAACTCCGATATTTTATGCACTTTTACAATTTCCGGTTGTGCTGTCAGCACAGTTGGGATATAATAGAGAAAAACTTTGGAGGTATTTTTATGAGTCTTACGGTGGCGGATTGTCTGAAGCTTCCATCTATGCGAAACTGCAAAGTCATCGCCGGAGAGCAGGGCCTGAATCATATTGTAAACAACGTTTCCATTTTAGAGGTATACGACGCAGAGCTGTTTTCTCTGGGCGCTGTAGTCAACGACAGCGATATGACCCTGACTTCTTTTGGCGCAATCGCAGATGATTACCGGCTCCAGTGCAGACATATTGAACACATGCACAGCTGCGGTGATGCCGCCGTCGTCATTTATTATGTAGGAATTTACTTAAAGGAAATACACCCCTCTCTCATCGAGACCGCCAACCGTCTGGGTTTTCCTCTTATCATCATGCCGGAAAACCGTATGGACTGCTTTTACAGAGAGGTGCTGCGTGATGTGTACGAGGCGATTTTTTACGCGCGAAACAAAGAAAAAGACCTGATCAACAACGTAGTGGCGCTGGTTTTCAGACTGCCCGAAGACAGGAAGAATCTGACTAATCTGCTCCATATCATCAGCGACTTTTTAAAATGCACGGTCCTTCTTTCCGATACGGGCATGAACAACGTCTGTCTCTCAAAATGGCCGGCTGCAAACGACATTACCGCCTCTGACATTCACCGCCTTTTTGAAGAAGCCGGAAGCATCTCAGAGTACGACGCCCACACCCTTTGGCAGGGCCGAAAGCTGCACATTTTCAGGCTTCCGTTTACGGTAGCCGAGTACAGAAATTTTTCCGTCTATGCCATCGACGAGTCCTCCTCCTTGACCCTTGATGACATGCACAACGTCATCGAGCTTCTGGAAATTTTTTCAAAGCTTTGGAATATGAATGCGGACAACATTTTGGAAAATTCGCTGATTCCCGCTATTTTAGACGGCGATTCCCAGAAGATGCGCCAGATTTCCGCCAAGCTTTCTATCGATATTCACACCATCAATACGGCAATTTTCCTGCGTCCCTCCTTTGACGGCATGAATCCGCACGAAAAGCTGCGTCTGCAGCGCAAAATGGTGCAGGAAATCAAAAACTGCGCAGAAGACTGGGGCAAAACGGCCCTTGTGGATATTTACGAAACGCTGATTGTCGGTTTTGTCATGTACTCCTCCATCGCCAGCGCCGACAAGGAATTTATGCATGATATGGCCGGCCGCCTCGACACCCTGACAGAAAGCTATACCATTTCCTACTTCCCTTGCGACAACAAGGCGGAAGAAACCCAGAAGACCTATCTGCTTTACAGCGAAACCATACCTTTTGCCGTAAAGATTTTTCCAAAGAAAAAGCTGTTCTCCTACGGAGATATTCTCTTTGCCAGTCAGTGCGAGGCAGTCTGCCGTCAAAACAGCGAAGCCCTGCGCATTTGCCGCAATATTTTAAAGCCTCTGCTTTCCGACAGCGATGCCGAGATTCTCCTTGATACCCTCAGCGTCTATTATCTGGATACCGGCTGCGAAGTTAAAGCCACCGCAGCCCAGCTTTACGTCCACAGAAATACCATCCAGTACCGCCTTGCAAAAATTCACGCTATTACCAACTTCAAAACCGATGATTTTCTGTCCAACAACCTGATGTATCAAGCTGTCGCCTGCTACAGGCTTCATCCGGAGTTTTTCGAGGAGTAACCACCCTAGATCCAAATCTCGCTGTCTCTTTCTCTAGCCGCAAAATCCCGTTCCAGCATGGCTTTGTGGCTGAGGAATGCTTCATTATCAAAGTACTTTGCGCCCTGCGGGCAAGCTGTGATACATCTCTGGCATTTGATACAGATGTCACTTTCCCCCATAGGGCAATTTTCCGCGCAAAGGCCGCAGCCGCTGCATTGATTCAGATCCGTAACAGGCTTTGCTTTCAGAAAAACAGCCGGCGCACCGTCAAGGCCTTTCGGCACATAATAAGGGCCTGCCGGATGATTTCCCGGAAATGCTTCCGCCCTCAAAATCCGTCCCATCTGCAGGTTCTCTGCTGCGCTGCATCCCAGCTGCTCTGCCTTTTCAAAATCAGCCGCCTTCGGCCGTCCCTCTGCCACCTTTGCAAAGGCGTGACGGCACACAAAGGCTCCGCCGCCCGCCAGCTTAAAGTCTGCCCTTTCCATCAAATCGGAAAGCTCCGCCAAAGAATCATCAAAGCTGCGTCCGCCGTAAGCCACTGCAGAAACGCCGTAAGCGCCGCAGCCTTTTATAAAGTCCCTGATGTACGGCATGATTTTGTTGGGCAGTCTGCCGGCATAGGTCGGCAGAGCGAAAACCACGAAATCTTCTGCGCCGAAAGAAATCAAATCCTGCCGATTTTCCGGTTTTGTAATATCGATTTCATCTACCGCAGCGACGCCCAGCTTTTCCGCTGCGGCTTTTGCAATGCAAAGTGCAATTTCTCTCGTGCAGCCCGTAGGGCTGAAATATATGGTTTGAACTCCGGTTACTTTCATTTGTTTCTCCTGATAATCTGTATAAATCTATTTACATTTAGACTACAGCCATAGGTCCTCCTTGTCAATGGCGAAGAGCCGCTATATTTTTTACGTGTTAAAAAAATTTTCCGGTTTACGCAGGCAGCTTTTCTTTCGACTCGTCAAAAACCATTGAAATTTCAACAATTATTCTCTTGGCATACTCCTTGCAATTACTTTCTTCGACAATCAAATGAAAAGGAGGAGAAAGAATGTCAAACCAAAAAACTCAAGTAGCTGAAAACGGCGAATTTAAAAAAGAGATTTCTGTTTTCAGCGGCGTAAGCATCGTTGCCGGTATTATGATCGGCTCTGGTGTTTTCTATCTGGGCTCTTATGTTTTACAAAGAGCAAACTACGATACCGGTGTTGCACTGCTTTGCTGGCTGGTAGGCGGGGTTGTCAGCCTGCTGGGCGCACTCTGCTTCTCTGAGCTGGGTTCTTCCATGCCAAGAGCAGGCGGATTGACCGTATATCTCAACGAAGTATATCATCCGATTGTAGGTTATATGTACGGATTCAGCCAATGGCTCATCGCAAGTCCCGGCTCCATCTCTGCAGTTGCTATCGCAATTCCTACCGCACTGATGGAATTCTTCCCGGGTATGGGAGATATGCATGTCAAGTCTATCGCCATCGTACTCATCATTTTATTCACCTTGTATAACATCTTAGGTGTAAAAGAAGCTTCCGTTATGGCTAACATCACTATGGTAGCAAAGATTATTCCAATGGCAATCATTCTGTTTGCAGCTATTATTTTGGGAAATCAGATGCCGGATTTAAGTCCTGTTCCTGTAGACACTGCAGGCGAGCCTGTCAGCCTGACAAGCGGTATTGGAATCGTTGCATTTGCAACCCTTTCTTCACTGTGGGCATACGAAGGCTGGTCCAACGTAGCTAATTTGGGCGAAGAAATGAGAAATCCGCAGAAGAGTCTTCCGAAAGCGCTGATTATCGGCGTTGGATTTGTTACAGTATTCTACATTCTGTTCAACTTTGCGATTTATCGTGTAATTCCAATCGAAGAAGCAAAAGCTATGATTGAAGCTGACAATGTTTACTTAGGAACTGAAGTTGCAAGACGTCTGTTCGGCAGCTTCGGAAGTATTCTGGTTGTAGCCGCTATGCTGATTGCTATGCTGGGTTCCTTAAACGGACAGGTACTGGCATACGCAAGAATCGGTTATGCAATGTCCCACGAAGGACACTTCTTCAGAAATCAGGGTAAGCTTTCAAAGAAAGGCGTACCTGCAGTAGCATTGATTACACAGTGCATCATCTCAGTCGTTTTAGTACTGTTCAGAAGTCTGGATCAGTTGACAACCTTAGTAGTATTCCTCGGTGCGATCGGCTCTCTGCTGGGCGTATTCGGCGTACTGGTAAATCGTTATCGCTTCCCGGATGTGGAAAAACCTTACAAAGTTCCCGGCGGTATTGTCACAGTAATTATCGCAACTTTGTGCTTCGTCGCACTTCTGGTAAGCAACTTCTTAGACGACCCTATGATGTCCATTTTCGGCCTCATTGTCGTTCCGGCAATCGGCGCTGTTATCTACATTTACTATGGACGTCTCAATAAGAAGAACGAGCAGAACGCATAAAATAGCCCTTATCATACAGGGGGCTTCCCCCAAATCCTCCAAGGCGGCATCGTCCTGTCTTGGAGGATTTTTTAGAATTGATTTGCAGGTATTCATGTGCTAAAATTTATTAAAAATCAGGTGAGGCTATCAAATGGAATTATCAAAATATGTGAAACAGATTCTAAATATCTACAACTATTACGACGGTGCCATTGTAATCGACCGTAAAGGAACCATTGAATACTACTATAACTGCCGCAAGGATATCAATACCTTAACCAATGAAACCACCCGTGGAAAAAGTCTCTTCGCAGTTTATCCCAAACTCAAGCCAAAAGACAGTTCTATGTTTGAGGTCATCCGCACAGGCAAACCACTGCTGAATCAGCACCAGCGGCTTACAAATTTCAGAGATGAAACCTACGAAGCGCTTTACAGTACCTTTCCCATCTATATTGAGGACAAAATTGTAGGTTCTATTGAGGTTTTTCTATACCTTGAAAACAGAGAAGAACACCTAAATATATTTATCATGAATTCCGAACTGACAGGAACTCGTGAGCCCTATCTTCTCAACGATATCATTTCAGTCTCACCTTCAATGGAGCTGCTGAAAGAGAGAATCATACAGGCCTCCCATTCATCTTCTACCGTGCTGATTTATGGAGAAACCGGCACTGGCAAGGAACTCGTCGCCCAGGCCCTTCATTCCAACAGCAGCCGTGGCGGAAAACGGTTTCTCTCCCAAAACTGCGCCGCCATTCCGGAAAATCTTTTAGAAAGTATCCTTTTCGGCACAGTAAAGGGAGGATTTACCAATGCAGAAAATCATATGGGATTGTTTGAGGCCGCCAGCGGCGGAACTCTTTTTCTCGATGAGATAAACTCCATGGACTTGGCCGTACAAGCCAAGCTTTTACGTGTGCTGGAAGAACAGACGGTAACAAGAATCGGCAGTACCGAAGAAATTCCGGTCGACGTTAGAATTATCGCCGCTATGAACGAGCCTCCAATGGAATGTGTCAAAAAAGGAAAGCTGCGAGAAGATTTATTTTACCGCCTGCGGGTTGTCCAGCTTAACATACCTCCTCTGCGCAGCCGCAAAGAGGACATCCTTCCTCTGACGGAATACTACATCAGTTTCTTCAACCGAACCATGCACCGACAGATCAAAAATATTTCCAGACAGGTTATGCAGTCTTTCCAGCAGTATCCATGGCCCGGCAATGTCCGTGAACTGCGGAACATGATTGAAAGCGGCTTTAATCTGTGCGAAGTCGATATCATTGACATCGACGATATTGACACAAAATCACTGCAGCTGGCGCAAAACAGCAGTACAGAAACAGTGATTGCAGGAAACAGCCTGAAGGCAAAAATGCAGCGTTTTGAGCGCTATATTCTAAAGGAAGCCCTTGCCCACTGCGGCAGCATAACCGATACCGCCGCATTTCTCGGCATCAGCCGCCAAACCTTAAGCTCCAAGATGAAAGCTTTGCAGATTACGACCCCCCCCCCACACACAGAGAGGAGTAACAGAATGAAAAAACTGCGTGAATATGCTCAGGAACTTTTAAACGTCTATAACTATTTTAACGGCGTCATCATCTTCGACAGACAGGCGACAGCAGTCTATTATTACAACAATCGCCCCGACATCAACAATCTTTATGACAAAGATGTCATCGGCAAAACGCTGCCGGAAATTTATCCGGAGCTGGATTTAAAAGCAAGCACCATCATGAAAGCCTTGAAAACAGGCAAGCCGACCTCCAACATATATCAAAGAACCATTGATTTCAAAGGTCAGGTTGTTTCCGAGGTCAATACAACCCTGCCGATTTTTGACAGAGATGAGATTATCGGCGCAGTCGAAGCCTCTCAGTATATCATAGGCGGCGCCAATGAATGCCGAAACATCTATATCACGCCAATGAGCCCGGGGATTCATCACTATTCCACCGTAGACAGCATCATCACACAGAATCCCGAAATGGAACACGTAAAATCAAAAATCCGCAAAGTTGCAAAGACGGATTCATCTATCCTGCTCTATGGAAAAACAGGTTCCGGTAAAGGCATGGCTGCCGAAGCAATTCATTCCGGAAGCAAGCGAAGCTCCCATCGCTTTGTGACGCAAAACTGCGCTGCCATACCCTCCAGTTTAATGGAGAGCATTTTATTCGGCACAATAAAGGGCAGCTTTACCGGCGCAGAAGACAGAAAGGGTCTTTTTGAAACAGCAGACGGCGGTACACTGTTTCTTGACGAAATCAACAACATGGATTTAAATCTGCAGTCAAAGATTTTGAAGGCCATTGAAGAACAGAAGATTACCAGAGTCGGCGACTACGAGCCTCGCCCTGTCAATGTGCGGGTGATTGCAGCAACCAATGTTGACCCTATCAAGCTGGTGCGGCAGAATTTGCTGCGTGAAGACCTTTACTACAGGCTTCGGGTGGTACAAATTGATATGCCGGATTTGAAAGAACGCAAAGAAGACATCCTGCTCCTGACTGAGCATTTTATTCAGGAATACAACCGCACCATGGACAAGCACATTCTGGGTATCGATTCCCAGGTGGAAGAAATGTTCCTTCACTACGACTGGCCCGGCAACGTGCGGGAGCTGGCAAATACCATTGAAGGCGCATTTAACTTCGCAAAAGATACCTACCTGCATTTAGAGGATATCAGCTGGTTCTCAGAAATAGAGAGCAACGTGATCCGGGAGAACTATCCGCCTTTCTGTCCGGAAGGAAACCAGAGCCTCAAAGAAATCCTGCAAAACTATGAAAAGGATTTAATTCTGGAAAGCATGGAAAAGCATACCGATATGCACAGCCTTTTGCAGGAGCTTCATATAAGCCGGCAGAACTTAAATCACAAAATGAAGCAGTACGGCATCGAAAATAAATTTGACAGCTCCAAAAGTTTTTAACACAAGCTGCCTTTCAGCTTTTCCAGGCGCAAAACAGCCAATCATCCTATCGTTGAAATTTCAACGAAAAAGCGAACAAATATGCAAATATTGGTTCGCTTTTTTTATTGGCACGGGAATTGCGTTATAACTGAGCAGACAGATAAAAATGAAAATGGAGGTGTAGGCAAGATGAGCCAAATAAAACGGGATATTGAAGCAATTCCCGGCGAACGCTGGTTTCCTAAAGAAACCACTTTTGAAGAAGATATGAATGAATACTGGGGCGACTTCGGTGTCTGCTCTGAGGTAGATACGCTCCGTGCAGTACTCATGCGCAGACCAGGAAAAGAGGTAGAAAACTATGATGCTGCAAAAGTCAGATTTTCAGAAGAACCCATCGATGTTGAACTGATGAGAAAGCAGCACGACGACATTGCTAAAATTTACACAGATTTCGGTGTAAAAGTCCACTACGTGGAAAATCAGAGAGAAGACAGACCTAATGCTGTTTTCTGCCGTGATTTAATGTTCATGACACCGGAAGGCGCTATATTGACAAGACCGGGCATGGCAGCCCGCAGGGGTGAGGAACGCTATATTGCTGAAGCCCTTGGAAAGCTCGGTGTTCCTATTCTGAGAACCATTTCCGGCGACGGCATGTTTGAGGGCGCAAACGGTATGTGGGTCGACAGACACACCTGCGTTTTATCTACAGGAAGCCGCTGCAACAAAAGCGGTTACGAACAAGTAAAATACGAACTGGAACGCATGGGCGTCGACGTATATCACATGCAGCAGCCTTACAGCAATATTCATATCGACGGACTGATGAACCCGCTGAGTCACGATGCTGTTTTAGTCCATGCGTCACAGGTGCCTTATGACATTCTCGACATGCTGAAAAAGAAAGGCTACCGCATTTTAGAAGCGCCGTCTCAGACCGAAGTAAGAGAAACCTTCGCATGTAATTTTGTGGCGCTGGAGCCCGGACACATCGTCATGCCGGAAGGAAGCCCAAGAACACAGGAGCTTCTTGAAAACAACGGCATAAAGGTACAGACCGTGAATATTTCCGAGATTATCAAAGGAAAAGGTGCATTGCACTGTATCACCGCTTATCTGAAAAGAGGTTAAATTTAACAGAAAAAGGAGAAACCTATGAACGAAAATCAAAACATCACAAATAAAATCGACATCGACGCCCTTCCCGGCGAGCGCTGGTTCGCAAAGGAAACTTCGATTATTGAAGACATGCCGCAGCTGTGGGGTGACTGGGGCGTCTGCTCTGAAGTAGACAAGCTTCGTGCAGTTCTCATGCGCAGACCGGGAAAAGAAATTGAAAACTTTGACTGGCAGGCAGCAAGATTCAAAGCCCCTATCGATCCGGAGCGTTTCCGTAAACAGCACGATGCTTTAGCACAGATTTACAGAGACCACGGCGCAACAGTCCATTACATTGACGAACAGCGGGACGACCGTCCTAACGCTTTATTCTGCCGTGATCTGGTTCTGATGACACCGGAAGGCGCTATTGTAACAAGACCTGCGATGGATGCAAGACGTGGAGAAGAAAGATATGCTGCAAAGAAACTGGCAGAATTGGGAGTTCCTATTATCAGAACAGTCTGCGGCAGCGGTACCTTTGAGGGAGCTATGGCCCTTTGGATTGACCGCCATACAGTGGTTCTTGCTTCCGGCGTGCGCACCAACCGTGAAGGCTACGAAATGGTGGAGCAGGAGCTGCGCAGAATGGGCGTTACAGAAATCCTTCACATGCAGATTCCTTACGGCCATGCGCACATCGACGGTCTGTTAAACATGGCAAGCCATGACGTTGCCATGATTCACGCTTCACAGGTTCCTTACGACGTATGCGATGCGCTGAAAAAGAAAGGTATCAAGCTTCTGGAATGTCCTTCCAGAATCGAAGCAAAAGAAAGCTTCGCAATTAACTTTGTTGCTTTAGAACCCGGCACAATCGTAATGCCTGCAGGCAATCCACGTTCTCAGGAACTCCTTGAGAAAAACGGCATTCGTGTCATTCCTGTAGAATTTGACGAAATCATGAAGGGCTTTGGTGCTATTCACTGCTGCACGGCATTTTTAAAGAGAGGTTAAAGAAATGAGAAAAAAATTCATAAACGGAAAAATCAGAGCAATCGATGATGAAAACAGACTTTTTGAAGCGATGCTCTGCGAAGATGGAAAAATCACAGCCTTAGGCACAACTGAAGAAATCCAGAAACTGGCAGACGATTGTCAGGTCATCGATCTTGGCGGAAAAGACGTCCTGCCGGGCTTTGTAGACGCACATATTCACCTTTTGAGCCATGCCATCTTTGAGAAAAAAACTGCCCTGCTGGGAGATGCCCGCAGCGCAGATGAAATGGTAGAAATCGTAAAACAGTATATCAAAGACAACCAAATTCCGGATGGACAGTGGGTTACCGGCTTTGGCTGGGATCAGGAAGTATTTCCGGGCGGCGAATTTCCGACAATTAAAGACCTTGACCGCATTTCCGACACCCATCCGATTATGCTGGACAGACGCTGCGGAACGATTTGCGCCGCAAACTCCATGGCAATGAAAATTGCAGGCATTGATAAAAATACTCCGGATCCACAGGGCGGCGAGCTGGTTCGTTTCCCTGACGGCTCTCCTACCGGCGTCATGCTGGAAAGTGCAATGAGCTTAATCGGCGACCACGTGCCAAAGCTGACAGATAAAATACAGATGAAAGAGCTGCTGGAATTTTCTTTCCATGAAATGGTTAAAAACGGCGTAACTGTATGCCACACAGAAGACTTCTATTCCGTAGATGATAAGCGTGCACTTTGGGAAGCCTATCTGGAACTTTGCGCAGAAGGCAAAATGCCGATTGACCTGGTTCTCCAGCTGAGAATCCACAGACCGGATCAGCTGCAGGAATTTTTCGATTACGGATTCCACTCCTGGCAGCGTTTTGGCAAAATCAAAATCGGCCCAATCAAGTTCCTCGGCGACGGTTCTCTCGGTGCCTGGTCTGCAGGTCTGAACGAGCCTTACAGCGACAAGCCGGAAAGCTGCGGCTGTCTCTACTGGGATAAAGATGAACTTTCCGCTATTGCTAAAGAAATCGTCGACCACGACTTTGATTTGACCATTCACGCCATCGGCGATGCTGCGGTAGAAACCTTCCTGGACGGCTGCATCTCAGTAAAAGATACCATCAAGGAAAAGCAGCTCCGTCCTTCCATCATTCACAGCCAAATCATGAATGAACGGATTTTTGAAAAGTACAAGGAAGTCGATGCAATCGGTTTAATCCAGCCGATGTATATTCACTCCGACTGGAGCATTGCTGATTCACGTGTCGGCGATCGTATGAAAACCAGCTACTGCTTCGGAAGTATGCTGAAACAGGGTATCAGACTGGCAGCAGGCTCTGACCTTCCGATTGAATCGGTTAATCCGCTGGAAGGCATTCAGGTCAACGTTACCAGAAAAGATCTTTCCAATCAGCCTGAAGGCGGCTGGTATCCGGAAGAAAAAATGTCCAGACTGGACGCTGTTAAACTTCACACCATCTACGGTGCTTACGTTTCAAAGGACGAAGACACCATCGGCTCTCTGGAAGTCGGAAAACGGGCAAACTTTGTCGTATTATCCGATGATGTTTTCAGCGTGCCGGAGGATGAAATCAAGAACATAAAAGTCATGAAAACTTATATTGACGGCGATTTAAAATATGATATTGATAAGGAGGCATTATAATGAGAAAAAACTGGCCGGAAGGCGTAAAAATGGGCGTTGCTTTGACCTTTGACCTTGATGCGGAAACATTTTGGTTTTCCCGCACTATGGACAGCTTAAACAATCCGAATTTAATGGCTGAAGGTGCGTACGGCCCGAAAGTCGGCGTTCCAAGAATTTTAGATATGCTGGACAGACAGCAGCTGAAAGCTACTTTCTTTATTCCGGGCTGGGTCATCGAGCAGCATACAGAAACCTGCCGTGAAATCGTAAGACGTGGCCACGAAATCGGCTATCACGGCTATCTTCACGAAACCACCTATTTCCCTGAGCAGGATAAGGAGCTGGTTGCAAAGTCCAAAAAAATCATGAAAGAGCTGTTGGGCGTTGAGCCGCTTGGTTACAGAGCACCGGAGGCAATTTTAACAGAAGAAACCATCAAAAACGTTATGGCAAGCGGCTTTGAGTATTCATCAAACACGATGGCATGCGACTGGCCTTACTATCACCAAAGCGAAGATGGAGAAAAGTTAATCGAACTGCCGTTTTCCTGGCTTTACGATGACACATCTCACTTCTTCTTCACGCTGCAGCAGCCGGAAAGAAGAAGAATCTGCTCTCCGCAGTATGTAAAAGATATCTGGCAAAGTGAATTCGACGGCCTTTACGAGGAAAGCGGTCTGATGACACTGGTTCTTCACCCGCAGTGCATCGGAAGAGTTAGCCGAATCAACATGCTGGAAGATTTAATCTGCTACATGAAAACAAAACCGGGCGTTGCAATCGGACCGGCTTTGGAAATCAGCAGACTTGCTCGAAAAGGGCTGGATCAAAAATAATCTCTTATTAAACCCACAGGGCTGCCGCCTAACGGAAACAACCGTTAGGCGCAGCCCTGTTTTCGTATGTGGAGATAGCTCCCCCTTCGCCCGCACCAACTTGTGTGTGGCGTCCTAATACTTGACTCTCCCGCACGCCAACCTCGGGAAGATTTTTCTAAAATATTGCGTCTCCCCCTGAAAAAGTGCCAACATCAAAGTGATTTTAGAGGATTATTGCGCAAAGCCCCCTGAATCGACGGCATCGACGCAATATTAAAGTGGACCCCATTTGGCGGACACCCATACACAAACACTGAAAAAAATGATATACTATCAGAAAGTATGGAGGAAAGCACAATGGCACAGTACACATCACAATTTAAAATTCAAATTGCAAAAGAAGTTCTCAAGGCAAAAACATATGCCGAAGTCTCAAAGAAATATGGAGTTCATTGTTCGCTCCTGAAAAGATGGGCTAGCGATTACGAAAAATATGGAGAACTTGCATTTGAGGAAAACG